>JADMIO010812791.1_pt1 | contig 108487 bp, 108 predicted proteins | sample 8958161 | NCBI WGS metagenome assembly JADMIO01 (sample SAMN16585339, study PRJNA669376) | soil metagenome | isolation source: Crop rotation soil | place: USA: Cullars Rotation, Alabama | collected 2011
CGCGACAACTTGTCCACGTGGAATTCTAAGCTTAGGATCCCAATGTGCTGGAAAGAGTGGGATGAACACCGCGGTCAACGACATCGTCATCGCCAGAATGGTGAAACCGACCTCGTCCGATCCCTCGAAGGCGGCCTTCATCGGGTCCTTACCCATCTCCATATGCCGTACGATGTTCTCCAACATCACGATCGCGTCGTCGACCACGAAGCCAACGGCTAGCGTCAAAGCCATCAGCGACAGATTGTCCAGAGAATACCCGAACAGATACATCACTGCGAAAGTGCCGATGAGGGACATCGGCAAGGCGAGGCTGGGGATAATCGTCGCCGACACGTTGCGAAGGAAAACGAAGATCACCATGATCACGAGGAACAGCGTGAGCATCAGTGTGAACTTCACGTCGTGCACCGACTCCTGGATGGCGACCGACCGATCGTACAGGGTCTGGATCTGGACAGTCGGCGGAATCTGCGTTTTCAACCGCTCGACGAGATCCTTCACGCCGTCGGCGACGGCGACGGTATTCGTTCCCGGCTGTCTCTGAACCGCGAGGACGATCGCGCGGTCGCCATTGTACCAGCTGGCCGTTTTATTGTTCTCGACGTCGTCGAGAACCTGTCCCAGCTCCTCGAGACGGACCGGCGCACCATTGCGGTAGGCGACCACCATTTTCCGGAACTCGGCGGCGTTCTGGAGCTGGCCGTTGGCGCGGATAGTTGATGCTTTGTTCGGTCCCCATAGCGTGCCCGTGGGGAGACTGACGTTCTGCTGATCGATCGCCGTGGCAACTTCGTCGATGCCAATCCCGCGATTTGACAGCGACCGAGGATCGAGCTGGACGCGCACGGCATACTTCTGCGCGCCGTAGACCTGCACTTGAGCGATGCCCGGCACCATCGAGATACGCTGCGCGAGATACGTCTCGCCGTACTCGTCAAGATCCGAGAGGGCCATCGTCTTCGACGTCAGCGCAAAATAGAGAATCGGGCTGTCCGCAGGATTTACCTTCCGGTACGACGGCGGCAGAATGCCAAGGGGCAGCCGGCGGAGGGTCTGCGAGATGCCCGCCTGGACATCGGCGGCAGCGGCGTCAATGTCGCGATCGAGCGAGAATTGAATGGTGATGTTCGTCGAGCCGAGCTGGCTCGACGAGGTCATGTTGTCGATCCCGGCGATCGTGGAGAACTGTTTCTCGAGCGGGGTCGCGACGGCAGCTGCCATTGTTTCGGGACTGGCGCCGGGAAGATTTGCGCTGACTGAGATCGTCGGGAAGTCAACCGATGGCAAATCGCTCACCGGAAGGCGGCGATATGCTACAGCTCCGAAAAACAAAATCCCGATCATGACGAGTGCCGTCATGACGGGCCGGCGAATGAATAGTGCCGTCATCGTGGTACTCCTGGGGGTGCTCCCTTGATCGCTACTTTCGATCCCGGTATCAAACGTGATTGTCCGTCGACGACCACGCGTTCGCCCTCACGCAAACCGCTGGCGATTACCGCGACCGTATCTACGGTTCGCGCGACCTGTACCGGAGTCTGCCTCGCGGTACCGGTTGTGTCTACTGTATAGACGTATGTCCCTTGCTGGCCGGTCAAAACAGCCGGCGCTGGAAGGATGAGTGCGTTGGCGTCGACGAACAGCTGCAGCGCGACATTCATGTACTGGCCGGGCCAGATCGAGCCTTCCGGATTGGTGAATCGTGCCTTGAGCATCACCGTGCCCGTTGTGGTGTCGACGTTGTTGTCGACAAACGCCAGCGTTCCATCCACCGGAATTGCGGTGCCTTCCGACGGTTTCGCGCGTACGAGCAGGGCGTTGCCGGTGCGGGTATACCGCTGGATGTCGGTGAACTGACTCTGCGGCACCGAAAATCTCACTAGGATCGGACGAATCTGATTGATCACCACCAGCGGCGGCTCGCTGTTCGCCTTGACCAGATTGCCTTGGCGCACGAGCAGACTCCCCGTTTTACCGCCGATCGGTGCGCGAATGGTGGTGTTGGCGACATCGAGCGCCGCCTTCTGCACGTTGGCGCGATCAGCTTCGACGGTAGCGGCTGCGGAGACGGCGTTTGATTCGGCCTGGTCAGCCTGCGACCCGGTGACGTAGCCTTCCTTCACCAGCGCCGCATAGCGAGTCGCATCGCGGCGGGTGTTGGCTGCGATTGCCTCGTCTCGGGTGAGCTGCGCCCTCGCCTGATTCAGGACTGCCTGGTAAGGACGCGGATCGATCTGGAACAGCACCTGGCCCGCGGAAACTTCCTGTCCCTCGGTAAAGGCAACTTGCTGCAGGATTCCGTTCACCTGGGCTTCGACGGCTACGGTTTGCATCGGTTCGGCGACGCCGTTCGCCGACACGATGAACGGCACCGTGGAACGCGTGACCGTCGTCACGCTGACCGGAACCTGCGGCTGTCGTGGCGGATCCTTTTTCGAGCATGCAGCAAATGCCAGGGCAATCGCCGCGATGCACGCGCTGTAACGCGTGCTCATGGTGTAACGGGGTTTTGTGGTCTAGGCGGCACTGTCGAGTCAGGAGAGAATGCAAAAGGTGTGTCGCCGCGCACACTCAATACCCCGGCGTCGCGGGCGAGTTGCGCAAGCGATGTGTACCACTGCCAGCGCGCCTGAACCTGCTGCGCGCGTGCATTCGCCAGCGCAGTCTGCGCGGTTAGAACATCGATGATGCTGCCGACGCCTTCGCGATATCTACCGGCCGCGACCTGAGCGGATTGCTGCGCGCTCGCCAGGAGATCGTCGGCGGTCGTCACGCGCTGCTGCGCTGTCTGTAGGGCGTAGTACGAGATGAACACCTCGGTGACGACCTGCTGACGGGTTTGATCGGCGAGCGCCGCGATCGCGTCGGCCTGGGCGCGTGCCGCGGCGACATCGTACTGGTGAGAAAACCCGTTGAAGATCGGGATCGAAAGCCCGAGCTGTACGCTGTACGACGGGCCGGCGAAAACCTGCGGGTTCGAGAACGTTCGGCCGGCGTTGCTGTTGAGCGACAACGAAGGGAACTCGGCGGATCTTGCGACGCGAACGGACTGTGCCGCCGCTTCGGCCTGCGCCCGCGCTGCCTGCAGATCCGGACGATTGCGGAGCGCATCGTTGATGACGCTGTCGACGCTGAGCGCAAGTGTGCGCACCGGAATCGGACCGGTCAGTGGCTGGAGGTCGAACGGCAAGTTCGCGGGCAAGCCAAGTGCAGCGGCAAGTGCGCCCCGCGCCGCCTGCAAATTGCCCTGCGTTGTCTCCAGGTTGAGCTGCTCCTGCGATAGTGCAGTTTTGGCCTGCAGCACGTCGCCCAGTGTCGCCAAACCAACCCGATTGCGCTGTTGCGCTGCGTTCAGGTTTGCCTGCGCCTCGGCGATCGCGGAGCGTTCAGCGCCGAGTAATGCGGCGGTGGCCATGTATGTGAAGTACGCTACCTCGGCCTGTAGTACGACGTTCTGAATCGTGGCGTTGTGCGTGAGGTTGGCGGCGAACAAGTCCTGCCGCGCTCGCTCGATCGAACCGCTGCGGCCGCCGAAATCGAGCAGCAGATAGTTCAGCGAAACCGACGGACCGTATTGGGTTGTCTTTCCGGCAGGACGCGTGTTGGTGGCGGGCGTCTGAGATCTACCCAGCACGCCGGTCGCGTTGATCGTCGGGAAGTACTGACCACGCTCGGATCCGAAGGTGAACGCAGCGGCGCGCGCTTGCGACCACGAAGCGCGCGTGGCAGGGTTGTTTCTCAGCGCGATATCGACGACATCCGTGATGGTGAGCTGACGCACGCGCTCGGCGAGGTCAGGCGGAATGGCGGCTATTTGCCCTGGCGAGATCGTCGGCTCCGGCTTGATTGCTTTCGCGGGTGGCTGCCACGGAGCATTGGGAGCTGGAGACGCGCCAGCGGCACCATTCACTCGAGGCGGGCGACATCCGGCTACGACCAAGGCGACGACCAATAGAGTTGTAAGAAGTTTTTTCCTGTCCGGCATCATTCCCAATACGTAGCGCAAGCCAGTTGTGCTGGCGTATAAGACAGTTTTGTGCGACGCCGAGTTGCACTACATTTGGCGATTCGCAATTAACTGACACGATTTCGATGACGAAGTATAAGTTCGCCAAGGTTCCTTCGCGTGGCGAAGGAATTGTTTACAAGAACGGCAAAGTCTCGGTCCCGGACAACCCGATTATCCCTTTCGTAGAGGGTGACGGAACCGGTCCCGATATCTGGCGCGCCTCGGTGCGGGTGTTCGACGCGGCGGTCGAGAAGGCATACCAGGGAGCTCGCAAGATCGCCTGGATGGAGGTTTTCGCCGGCGAGAAATCCTTCAAGCAGTACAACGACTGGCTCCCGCAGGAAACCGTCGACGCGATGGACGAATATCGCGTCTCGATCAAGGGACCTCTGACGACCCCGGTTGGCGGCGGAATTCGATCGCTCAACGTCACGCTGCGCCAGGTTCTCGACCTCTACGCCTGCATCCGTCCGGTTCGCTACTTCGAGGGAGTGGGGGCGCCGGTAAAGGAGCCGGAGAAAGTCAACGTCGTGATCTTCCGCGAGAACACGGAAGACGTTTACGCCGGCATCGAGTGGAAAGCGGGATCGCCCGAAGCCGAGAAGATCGCCAATTATCTGCGCAAAGAGTTCAAGAGCGAGATCCGCGAGCTTTCGGCATTGGGTGTAAAGCCGATGTCGGAATTCGGGTCGAAGCGCCTGGTCGAGATGGCGATTCGCTACGCGATCGAAAACAATCGCGAATCAGTGACGCTCGTGCACAAGGGCAACATCATGAAGTTCACGGAAGGGGCGTTCCGTGACTGGGGCTATGAGGTCGCACGGGAGAAATTCCCCGAGGACACCCTTACCGAATCCGAGCTCTCGAAGGGCGGACAGAATGCGCGCGCGGATGCGATCGTGATGCGGGATCGCATCGCTGATTCGATGTTCCAGCAGCTCTTGCTGCGTCCTTCCGAATACTCCGTGATCGCGACGCCGAATCTGAACGGCGATTATCTCTCTGACGCGGCTGCCGCGCAGGTTGGCGGACTCGGTATAGCGCCGGGCGGCAACGTCGGCGATGGTGTCGCCGTATTCGAAGCGACACACGGCACCGCACCCAAGTACGCCAATCTCGACAAGATCAATCCGGGCAGCGTCATCCTGTCCGGCGTCATGATGCTCGAGTATATGGGCTGGAATGAAGCCGCCAAACTGATCGTCAGGGGAATGGAGAACGCGATCAAATCGAAGCGTGTCACTTACGATCTCGCCCGGCAGATGCCCGGCGCCACTGAAGTCTCGACGTCGGCTTTTGGCGATCAGGTGATCGCCGGGATGAAGAACTAGCGGTGGTTTCCGTCAGCATCGCTTCGCAGAGTCCGATCGAGGTCGGCACATCGCTACTGGTGGTTGCTCTGCCAGAAAATCCCACGCTCTCCGGAATCGCAGCGCTTGACGGCGCGACACAAGGCGCGCTGACCCGGATGATCGACATGAAGGATTTTCGGGGCTCGCGCGACGAGACGCTTCATCTAACGGGATTCACCAAAGGACCGCGGCGGATTCTCCTCGTCGGGATGGGCACCGTCACCGAGCGGCGCGCATCCCTCAAACGGGCCGCCACCCTCGCCGCGCGCAACGCGCACCGCCTTGGCGTCGGCGAGATGGTCTGGTATTCCGGAGAGATCTCGGCTGAAGAAGTCGAGGTGATTACCATTGGCCTGATTGCCGGTTCGTGGGAGTACATCGACCTCAAGTCGCCGGTGCCGGAAGCGGACCGAAAGAGACCGCTGGAGAAGGCACTCATCCTCACCAACAACACCGATGAAACGCGCCGCGCCCTGAACAACGGTAAGGCGATTGGCGACGGTCAGAGTCTGGCCCGCCGGCTTGCGATGATGCCCGGCAATCTGTGCACGCCGGACTTCATCGCCGAGACGGCCCGCGACATCGGCAAGCGATATGGGATGGATGTCACGGTGCTTGGTCGCAAAGAGCTGGAGAAGGAAAAAATGGGGTCGTTCCTAGCCGTCGCGCAGGGAACACCCCAGGATCCGAAACTGATCGCCATCGAATTCGATGGCGGCAAGCCCAATGCGAAGCCCGTCGTCCTGGTGGGCAAGGGACTTTGCTTCGACAGCGGCGGCATCTCCATCAAGCCCGCACAGGGCATGGAGTTCATGAAGTTCGACATGTGTGGTGCTGCCGGCGTGCTGGGCACCATGGAAGCGCTCGGACAACTGAAACCGGAAGTGAACGTAGTTGGCATCATCGGCGCGACGACCAACATGCCGTCGGGCACCGCGATGAATCCCGGTGATGTCGTCAAGGCGAGTAACGGCAAATCCATCGAAATTATCAATACCGACGCCGAGGGCAGACTCGTTCTCGCCGACTGTCTGAACTACGCGAAGAAATTCAATCCCGATGTCGTGATTGATGCGGCAACGCTGACCGGTGCATGTGTCATCGCCCTCGGCCATACCGCGAGCGGCGTTTTCTCAACCGACGAGCCGCTGGTGAGCGAGATTCTCGCGGCGGGCAAGATGGCCGGCGAGCCGGGCTGGCCGCTGCCGCTGTGGGACGAGTACAAGGATCTGATCAAATCTGACGTTGCCGATGTGAAAAACTCGGGCGGTCGCCCGGCCGGTGCGACGACGGCGGCGCTTTTCCTCAAGGAGTTCGCGGAAGGCTACCCGTGGGCACACATGGATATCGCCGGCACCGCGTATTCCGAGACCGACCTCGTTACGATTCCAAAGGGACCGACTGGAGTGCCGACGGGTACCTTCATCGAATTCGTTCGCGGGAGAGCGCGCTGATCCGAGCGATCTGGAACATCGTCCGCTTTGTCCGCCCCGGCCTCGCGGTCGGGGCGATTTTGTACGCGGCCGCGAATCCGCTCGGCGCGCAGGTTGTTACTCCGCCGGCGAGCGAAGTGCCGATCCCGGTAAAACCGAAGACCGACTCAGGCCCCGACAGTGCGCGTGTGAAGGCGGATACGATCAAGCCACCGGTCGGCCGGTTTGCTGATCCGGCGCTTTACGAGATCGGTCCGCAGTACGAATGGGATCGCACTCAGCTTTTCGCGACCGGGGCGCTGACGCTCCTCGATCTACTGGACCGAATTCCGGGGATCGCGACTTTTCGGTCCGGCTGGCTGGCGACGCCGCAGACCGCGACCTACAACAACGATTTCAGTCGTGTGCGGATCTTCTACGACGGAGTCGAGATCGACAATCTCGACAACCGCTCTGGCGGCGTGCTCGATCTTTCCAGCGTGCAGATCTGGACGCTGGAGCATTTGAGCATCGAACGAAGTGCCAACGAGCTGCGCATCTACATGCGCACGTGGCGCGTCGACAATACCGACCCATACACGCGCGCAGATGTTGCAACGGGCAACGAACAAACAAATCTCTATCGCGGTTTTTACGGCAAGAGAGGTGGTGGCGGCTCGCTCATCCAGTTTGCCGGGCAACAGTATGGAGTGACGAGCTCCCGATTTGCGGGGGCAGGTGACGCGCTGTCGCTGCTTGGTCGACTCGGGTACGCCAGCAAGTCGTGGAGCATCGATGGCTTCGTACTGCGTCACCATCCGACACGTTCAATTCAACGCGCGTTATTGAGTCGCCCCTCTGTTCTTGCGCTCGACGCGACTTACACCGACGCCTACATCAGGGCCGGATTCGGAGAGAGCAATCACGGACCGTGGCTCCAGTTGACCGCCGCCTCGCTTGGGTTCAAAGGAAACACGCCGCCGGATCGCAGCGTCACTGCAACTCCGTTTGCCGATACCCTCGAGCGCCGTGTCTTCGAATCGCAGTACGTAGCTAGCGGAGGCCTGACCTTCGGTCCGGCGCGGATCGAGGTCGACGATCGGCTGCGAGCGTTCAACGGCTCGACTTACAACAGCGCCAGCGGTCGATTCGACCTCGTCTCACCGATTGGTGTTGTCAGTGCGAATGCGCAGCACGATGGATTCCGCCAGATCACCAGCGTCGACGGCGGCATCCGCGCCCAGCCCCTACCATTCATTGCATTCTCGGGCTCCGTCTCGCACCAGACACCGACCGGATCGTCGACGCAGCCAAGTGCTACTTCGTTTCGCTACGAGGGTGGCATCAAGCTATTCCGACCATGGGTGTCCGGCGGGATGATCAGCATGGAGCGCGGACCCAGTTTGGCGCCAATCGTCTACGACACCTTGCTCCTCCCGACATCACTTGGACGCGTGAGCGGATACACCGGCTCGATTCGCGGACCTTTGTACTATGGGCTCGGCATCGATGCGTGGGCGATTCGGTGGGCCGACAGCAATGCGTACCAGCCGAAGTGGCAAGGCCGGGCCGAGCTGAATTACTCGAACAATTTCATCAAGAAGTTTCCGCGGGGTGATTTCGAGGTCAAAGCCGCCGGCGTGTACGAGTATCGGAGTGGTGTGGTCTTCCCAACGACTGTCGAGGGCATCCGCACGCCGGTGGGCAAGACCCTTTCTGCTCTCCTCGAAATACGAATCATGCGCGCCGTGATCACCTATCAGCAGCGGAACATCCTCGGTTATCAGTACGACATCGTGCCGGGATTCGAGATGCCGCGCGTGCTAGCCATTTACGGTGTCCGATGGGAGTTCTGGAATTGACAAACCTGTTGCCGCGGCGTAGGATAGCTCGCCTCACATGATATCCAGCATGACGGGTTTCGGCGCCGCCGATGGGATGGTTTCCGGCTCGCACGCCAGCGTTGAAATCAGAACCGTCAACCACCGCTTCTTCAGTCCGAATCTGAAGCTGCCGGCAGCCCTCGCGCGCTGGGAAGGCGAGGTACGCGAGCTTCTCCGTCAGAAAATCGCCCGCGGTCACGTCACACTTACCGCGCGGCTGGACCACGCCACGGTTGGCGGCCCGCGCATCGATGAACTCAAGATCGCTCAGTACGCGACGACACTGCGCGAGATCCAGAAGAAGCACGCCCTCGGCGGAGAAGTAGACCTCGGCACGATTCTGCGACTGCCGGACGTAGTCACCGCACCAAGCGAGGAGCTCGATGCCGCAGCCGGAGAGTCTTTCTCGGCGATCGTCAGCAAAGCCGCTGACAATCTGGTGGCGATGCGCCGCGCCGAAGGAGCACTCCTGACGGCATTTCTGTTGGAGCGAATTGCCGCAGTCGAATCGCGCCTCGCCCGGATCGAGACTCGCGCACCCATCCGGCTCAAGGAGCAGCACGAGCGGATCAAGAAAACCGTTTCCGATCTCGTTGGCAGCGCCGGCGCTGACCCGCAACGGATCGCGCAGGAGATCGCCATCCTCGCCGACAAGCTCGACGTCGCCGAGGAGCTCGATCGATTTCGGTCGCACGTAGTCGCCTTTCGTGAAACCGCGCAATCGAAGACTGCTGATCCTGTGGGCAAGCGGCTCGGATTCATCCTGCAGGAGATGGTTCGGGAAGCGAATACCATCGGCAGCAAGGCGAGTGACGCGCAGATTCAGGAAGATGTGATCGCGACCAAGGAAGAGCTCGAACGGATTCGCGAGCAGGTCGAGAACCTCGAGTAGATGCCGGTTCCGGTCATTCTTTCCTCACCCTCGGGTGGTGGAAAGACCACAATCGCCCACGAGCTTCTCGCCTCACGTGAGGACGTCGGCTACTCGGTCTCGTGCACCACCAGGGAGCCACGGCCGGCCGAGCGAAATGGGCGTGACTACTACTTCGTCACACCCGAAGAGTTCAAGCATCGGCTGAAAGGCGGCGGGTTTGCGGAGTCGGCGACCGTTCACGGTCATCTGTACGGGACGCTTCGATCGGAGGTCGAGCGGGTCCTGGCTTCGGGGCGAAACGTGATCATGGACATCGATGTCCAGGGGACCCGTCAATTCATTGAGGCGTTCCCCGACTCGTTGCTCATTTTCATCCTCCCTCCATCGAGTGCCGCTCTGATCGAGCGGCTCGAGGCTCGGGGAACTGAAGACGTTGGTGCCCTGGTGCGGCGTTTTGAGAGTGCCATAGCCGAGTTAAAAGCGATAGATTTGTACCAGTACGTGGTGGTCAACGACAAGCTGGACACGGCTGTTGAAGCGGTCTCGGCGATCATCGACAGCAAAGGCAATCGTTTCGAGCGGTCGAAGGTTTCAGGGCTCGACGGCCGAGTGAAGGAATTGCTGGACGGAATCCAGCGCGCAATCGATCAATACTCAAAGGGGAAGGGGAAGTAATGCAGGTTTTCATTCCGACCGAAGTCGCGAAGCACGCGACCAACAAGTACCTGGGAGTTCTCGTCGCGGCGAAGTATGCGCGCGTTCTCAACGAGTTCCCACGCGATCGCTCAGCGCCGGGCGAGAAAAAGCTGACCACGCGATCGCTCGAAGAATTGACGGACGGCCAGGTCGAGTATCGCGTCGTTCCGCGCCGTCGCACGGAGTAGCTACCGCGCGTCCCTTCGACGGCACTCGGGTCCTCCTCGGCGTCACCGGGGGCATCGCCAGCTACAAGTCAGTGTGGCTGGCGCGTTTGCTTACACAGGCCGGTGCTGAAGTAGATGTGGTGATGACTCGCGGAGCCCGCGAGTTCGTCGGCCCGATCACGTTCGAGGCAGTAACCGGGCGTCCGGTTCACACCGAAATCTTTGGCCCTGGCCACGCGCTCGATCATGTAAAGCTCGCGCGTGAGGCCAGCGTAATCGTCATCGCTCCCGCCACCGCGGATTTCATCGGACGCGCCGTGCACGGCCTCGCTGACGATTTGCTCACGGCGTGTCTTCTCGCGGCGACAAGCAAAGTTCTGCTGGTGCCGGCGATGAACGATCGGATGTGGGCTCATGTACAAACGCAGCGGAACATCGAGCAGGCGAAATCGCTTGGGTACGAGATCCTGGTGCCCGACGAAGGGCCGCTGGCGGTGGGAGAGGGAAGCGGGCCAGGCCGAATGCCGGAGCCGGAAACGATCATGAGCCACGTCGGGCGGTTGTTGGAAAAGACATCGTCACTGCGCGGTCGGACGATCGTTGTTACTGCTGGAGCAACCCGCGAGCAGATCGATCCCGTTCGCTTCATTTCCAACCACAGCAGCGGAAAAATGGGCATCGCGTTGGCGCGAGCAGCCTGGCGACGGGGGGCGGAAGTTCAACTGATCACCGGACACGTCGACATTCCGCTGCCGCCGGAAATCCGCGCGCTTAAGGCCGAAACCGTCGAGGAGATGGCGCGGGCAGTTGGTGACGCACTGCCGAAAGCCGACGCGCTAATCATGGCGGCAGCGCCGGCAGATTTCCGGCCGGCGTCGGCGGCCGGAAAAAAGATCAAGAAGGGCAAAACGGCGCCAAAGATCGACCTCGAGCCAACTGTCGACATCTTGAAATCCACGATTGCAAAGCGAAAAAAGAACGGCGTCATCGTTGGTTTCGCGTTGGAGACGAATGACGGCGTGAAAAACGCGCGCGACAAGCTCAAGTCGAAGGATCTCGACTTCGTGGTGTTGAACGACGCGACTGAGCCGGGCGCCGGATTCGGTGTCGACACCAATCGCGTCACCATTATCGATCGTTCCGGAAAGGAAGATGCGCTCAAGCTGATGTCCAAATCCGACGTGGCCGAAGCCATTCTCGATCGAATCGAGGACGCGTTGCGTGAACGCTAAGGCACTCCTCCGTCGCTACCTCGAACAGCGTCGGGAGCTCGGCGAGACAGAGCTCGTCCTCGACACACTCGACGTTGACGAAGTGATGAGGTTGCTTGGCGCTGCGGGACGCGTGGAGTCTGCCGCGGCCTTACAAAGCGCGCAGCCAAGTCTGCGCAAACTCGCGGAAGACATCTCGGGTCAGGACATCAAAGACTGGCGCGATTCGCTGCGCCAAGCTGGCGTGAATGTTGACGCAGCTCCATCCGCGACAAAGGAATCTGTTCTCCCAACCGAACCCGTACCAGAAATGGCTTTCAAGAAAGGAATCGTCATCTCGTCTGGCGAGGCGGAGCTGATTCCGAGTGCGATCGAGAAACTGGACTCGCTCGAAGAGATCGCAAAGAAAGTTCAGAAGTGCACGCGCTGTCCGCTTTACGAAACCGCGACCAAGGGCGTTCCCGGAGAGGGAAATCCGAAAGCGAAGCTCGTCTGCGTCGGCGAAGCACCCGGCGCAAAGGAAGATGAAACCGGGCGGCCCTTCGTCGGTCAGGCGGGTCAGCTGCTCAACAAGATTCTCGCGGCGATCGACCTAACTCGTGAAGATGTCTTCATCTGCAACGTTCTCAAACATCGGCCGCCTGGGAATAGAAATCCGCGGCCCGAAGAAGTCGAAGCGTGCAGTCCGTATTTGATTCGTCAACTGGAGCTGATCAAGCCGAAAGTCATCGTTGCGTTTGGGACCTTCGCTGCCCAAACTCTCCTCAACTCAAAAACGCCGATCGGCCAACTCCGTGGTTTGATGCACAAGTATCACGGCATACCGCTCGTCGTCACCTATCACCCGGCGGCTTTGCTACGCAATCCGGCCTGGAAACGCCCGACGTGGGAAGATGTCAAGCTCGCCCGTAGAATTCTCGATAGCAGCACCCGCGCGTGATCCTTACAAGGATCGCCGGCCGCCTTACTCGGAAGATGCTGAGCAGGCGGTATTGTCGGCGATGCTCATGGATCCCGACGCAATCCTTCGCGCCACCGAGTTCATCGACGATACGATGTTCTACCGCGAGGGACATCGGCGGATCTTCCGGGCGATGCTCGCGCTTTCCGAGCGTGGTGATGTAGTCGACCCACTGACGCTCTCCGAGGAGCTCGCGCGAACGAACTCCCTCGAGTCGAGTGGCGGCAAGGATTACATCGGATTTCTGGTCGACGCCGTTCCCACAGCGGCGAACATCGAGTATCACGCCAAGATCGTTCGCGAGAAGGCGCTCCGTCGTCGCCTGATCGAGGTGTCGACCTCGATCGTCGCAGAGGCATTTGAGTCAGGCGCGCCTTCGACCGAGCTGCTCGACGAAGCCGAGCACAGAATCTTCGAAGTCAATCAAAGCCGCGGTGCGGAAGGATTCACGCGCATCAAAGAGCTGCTTTGGCCGACGATGGAGAGGATCGAAGAGATCCAGCGCGGCGGCGGATCGATTACGGGCGTGGCGAGCGGGTTCAAGGATCTCGACGAAATGACGGCAGGTTTCCAGCCGTCAGACCTGATCATCGTCGCCGCGAGACCTTCGATGGGCAAAACGGCTTTCGTCCTCAACATCGCGCAGAACGCAGCGCTCGATAACAACGTGCCGGTGGCATTCTTCTCTCTCGAAATGAGCAAGGAGCAATTGGTGCAGCGGCTGCTTACTTCGGAGGGACGTGTCGATGCGCAGCGTCTGCGGAAAGGCCGTCTGCACGACGACGAGTTCGTCCGGCTCGGTCGCGCCGCCGGTATCCTGAGTCACGCGCCGATCTGGATAGACGACACACCCGCGATGAATCTGCTGGAGATGAGATCAAAGGCGCGCCGACTGAAAATGGAAAACAACATCGGCATGGTGGTGGTGGACTATTTGCAGCTGATGGCTGGTCCGCCCGATGTCGAGAGCCGGCAGCAGGAGATCAGCTACATCTCGCGCTCACTGAAAGCGCTCGCGCGTGAGCTGCGGATTCCGGTCGTCGCCTTGTCCCAGCTCTCCCGCGCGCCCGAGCAAAGAGCCGGCGAGAACAAGCGGCCACAGCTCTCCGATCTACGCGAATCTGGCGCGATCGAGCAGGACGCCGACCTGGTGATGTTCATCTACCGCCAGGAGATGTACGACGGCCCGACCGACAAGGACGGCAACTCGCTCGAGGGACGCGCCGAGATCATCGTCGGCAAGCAACGCAATGGACCGACGGGCTTCGTCAATCTGTATTTCAACAAGACCTACACCCGCTTCGAGAATCTGTCGCCTCGTTTGACGCAGTGAGTCCAAAAGCAAAAACGGTTTACCGCTGCACCAATTGCGGCGCTGATCACCCCAAATGGGCGGGACGCTGCGACGTATGCGGCGACTGGAATACGCTGGTCGAGGAGATTGCCACCTCCACTGCCTCGACATCGGCCTCCAGTCGGAGGGTCGGCGGAAAGAAGTCGATGGCCGAAGGTGGCAGCGTTGCGCCAACCCCGCGGCTGCGCGAGATCAAGAGCTCCGAGGGTCGTCGACTAAAGACCGGGATTCGCGAATTCGATTTCGTGCTTGGCGGTGGAATCGTACCCGGCTCGATGGTGCTTGTCGGTGGTGAGCCTGGCATTGGCAAATCGACGCTGCTGCTGCAGGTTGCCGGCAAGCTGCAGTCGCTCGGACACTCGGCGCTTTACGTCTCGGGCGAGGAATCGGCGCTCCAGGTAAAGCTGCGCGCGGAGCGTCTCCACGGCTCCGCTGAAGATGTCGCGCTGCTAAATGAGACGCTGCTCGAGACGATCATTGCCACGGCGGGTTCGCAGAAGTTTGACGCCGTCATCGTCGACTCCATTCAGACGATTTTCACCAGCGATCTCGAAGGAGCGCCAGGCAACGTCGGGCAGGTACGGGAGTGCGCCGCCCGCCTGATGCGGTTCGCGAAGGAAACCGAAACCACCGTGTTCGCGGTCGGCCACGTAACCAAGGGCGGGGGCATTGCCGGCCCCAAAACTCTCGAGCACATCGTCGACACGGTTTTGTATTTCGAGGGCGAGGGCATGCTCGAGCACCGCGTACTCCGAGCCACCAAAAACCGCTTCGGGAGCGTCGACGAAATCGGCGTCTTCAGAATGACCGAGGAGGGTCTCATCGCCGTCGAGAATCCATCGGAGCTGTTCCTCGGCGATCGCCTCGGCAATGCTTCCGGCAGTGCGGTGACCGCTCTGCTCGAAGGATCGCGTCCGGTGTTGATCGAGATTCAGGGACTCGCGGCGAAGGCCGGTTACGGTACGCCACAGCGCGTGAGCACCGGCTACGATCCGCGTAGACTGGCGCTGCTGCTGGCGGTGCTCGACAAGCGCGCGGGCCTCTCGTTCTCGCAGCTCGATGTTTTTCTCAACGTCGTGGGTGGCGTACGGATGCAAGAACCCGCCGGAGATCTGGCCGTCGCCAGCGCGCTCGCATCGAGCGTCTACGATAGGCCCGTTGGCAACTCGATGATCTTTCTGGGCGAAGTGGGACTCGGCGGCGAGATCAGGCCTGTGTCCCAAGCCGAGCGGCGCCTCGGTGAGGCCGCGAAGATGGGAATGACGACAGCGTATCTCGCGGAGCGGGGAATTCCGAAGAAAGCACCGCGCGGAATCGAGATCGTTGGCGTACGGACAATCACCGACGTCTTCCGGCATCTCTTCAATGGGTGAATCGGCGGAAGGCGGGGGGCGGGAAGCGGGAGGCGCTGGCCGTGATGTGGGCGTTATCATCGTTGCCGGCGGAAGCGGGTCTCGAACTGGATCGAAGGAGCTGAAACAGTTTCGCTGGGTTGCCGGCAAACCGATGCTCTTACACAGTCTTCAGGCGTTCCAGGCGCGTCCTGATGTCGCCATGGTCGTGTGCGTTCTTCCCCGCGAATTCGTCGCCGATCCACCGCCGTGGATTTTTCAGTGCGACACCGAGCGACTGCTGCTCTCCCTCGGCGGAAAACATCGGGGTGAGTCCGTCGCTAACGGCCTGGAGGATCTCCCGGCCGAGTGCGAGATCGTTGTCATTCATGATGCGGCGCGACCGCTGGTGACTCAGGACACTATCGGCCGCGTGATCGACGAGGCGCGTCAGGGGAAGGGCGCCGTCGCTGCGCTTCCGGTGTCAGACACGCTCAAAAGAGTAGACTCGAGCGGGAACGTCGTGGTGACGGTCGACCGGTTTGGACTGTGGCGCGCACAGACGCCGCAGGCATTTCCCCGGGCGGTGATCGATCGCGCGCATCGAGAGGCGCGCGAGGCGGACCGCATTGCGACCGACGACGCAGCCCTCTGCGAGCAGATCGGTTTGCCGGTGGTGGTGGTGCGTGGCAGCGAGCGGGCTCTCAAAATCACCGAAGAAAAAGATTTCGCGTTGGCGGAGGCGCTAAGTATCTTCCGCGAATGAAGCCGCAGCCGATGGTCGTACCGTTCTGGTCGCCAGAGGAAGTCGAGGCTGCCATCAACGGAACCCTCGCGCATCTGGCCGCCGGCAAAGTGCTCGCGTATCCAACCGAAACCGTCTACGGATTCGGTGGCGCTGTCGATGAGAAATCCGTGGAATCGCTCGTCAACCTCAAGGGACGCGCGCCGGGCAAGCCGTTCCTGTTGCTCGTCGCGAGCAGCGACATGATCACGCGACTTGGTTTGCATCTCTCGAACTACGCCGCCACCCTCGCCGCACGGTTTTGGCCTGGTCCACTGACGTTGGTGCTCTCGGGGGGCGAGAACAGGGTGCCCGCTCGACTGCGAGGTCCGGAAGGCGGTGTTGCTGTACGCTGGACTCCGCACCGATCATTGCAGCGACTGATCATGGCGCACGGCGGCCCGATCACGTCGACAAGCGCCAATCGACCGGGAGTTCCGCCGGCGATGGCCGCCGACGAAATCGTCGCGCAGTGGACGGACGCCGTTGTTCGAGCGAAACTGCTCGTGCTCGATGGCGGTCGCTTGAAGGAATCTGCGCCTTCGACAGTCGTTGACTGCACTGGCCGGCGCCCGCGGGTGATTCGTCCGGGCGCGATCTCGGCCGCTCAACTCAAGGAAAGAGTACCTGACCTGGTCGGAGATGCCTGAGTGAATCTCCTTTTCGTCTGCAGCGGCAACACCTGCCGCAGTCCAATGGCCGAGGCGTTGGCGAGAAAGATCGCAAAGCGTCGCGGCATTGCCGACGTCAATATCTCCAGCGCAGGCACCAATGCCTGGGACAACGTGCCGGCCACTGATGAAGCTTTGCTCGTCGGGATGGAGCGCGAGCTCGATCTCACCGGGCACCGCGCGCGCAAGCTCACGCCCGAGATTGTCTCGGAGGCCGATCTGATTTTCGTGATGACACCGGGCCATCTCGAGCAAGTGCGGCAGCTTGGCGGACGTGGCAAGGTGCACGTGATGGATGAATACACGTCCGGGATAACGAACGGCGGAATCACCGATCCGTATGGCGGCGATCTCGACGCGTATCGGCACACCGCGGACATTCTCGAGCGTGAGCTCGAGAAGTTGTTCGATCGCCTGAAATCCTGACGCCGAGCTCGAAAGTGTCGAGGTATCCTGGGCGGCTGGTGCTGCTCGGTCATCCGGTGAGCCACTCCCTCTCACCGCTTTTTCAGAATGCCGCGCTTCGCGCAGCGAAGATCCCTTTGAAATACGAGGCGCTCGACGTCGCACCGGCCGACCTGAGGTCGGTGCTGCGCGAGCTCAGGGAATCCAAAGCGGCCGGCAACGTCACGATTCCTCACAAGACTGCCGTACACGCCAGCTGCGACGACGTCAGCCCGGTGGCGGATCGAGTCGGTGCTGTGAACACCTTCTGGTTTGAAGGGGGTGAGCTGCATTGCGACAACACCGATGTCGCCGGCTTCGATGGCGCAGTCCGCGCTTTGCTTGGTAGCGATCCGGTGAATGCGCGGGTAGTTCTGCTCGGCAGCGGAGGCGCCGCCGCGGCGGTTCTCGCCGCCGCCGAGTCGTGGCAGAATGCTCACGTCACGATTGTCGCGCGCAATTCCGAAAACGCTCGCAAACTGGCGAGGCGTTTCCGCGATGTCGCCGGCCTCGAAACGGCGTTGGAGAAAGCGCTGGAAAGCGCGACGTTGGTCGTCAACGCGACTCCCATTGGACAACACGATGACGATGAGCCGGTCGACGTGGGAATGATCGATCAAAGCACAGCGGTGTTCGATCTCGTATACCGGCGTGGCGGAACGCCGTGGGTAAAATCGGCCCGCAAGAAAGGCTGCCGAGCTGCCGATGGCTTGCCGATGCTTCTCGAACAGGGAGCGCTCTCTTTCCACCGCTGGTTCGATATCGAGCCCGATCGCGAGGCGATGCGTCAGTCGCTGCTCTAGCGTGCTTGCGACAGCGAGTCCTGCCAGGCGCATTCTTGGGTACGCGCTCGAGCTACTCCTGCCAAGAAGCTGTGTCGCCTGCGATCGGCTGATGGGCCAACTCGACACCGGAGTGGTCTGTGGCCTGTGCTGGTCGAGACTGCCGTTGCTTGCCGCGCCGAAGTGTGAGCGGTGCGGTCACCCGGTGCAGGGCAATGTCTGCCGCTGGTGCGAGCTTCTCCCGCCGTTCGTCCGAGCGGTTCGCTCCGTCTGCTGGATGCCCGTTGATCCTGCGTCGAGCATCGTCCACGCCCTCAAGTACGAGGGTTGGTCGGTGATCGCGGCGGATCTAGGCGAGCGGATGAGCCGTATGTCGTGGCCGAGCGATGTTGTACAGGAGAGAACCGCGCTCATTCCGGTGCCACTGGGGTCTGCGCGGGGACGCCAGCGTGGCTATAATCAGAGTGCGTTAATCGCGCGCGCGCTTGCGCAAAAGTGGAAGCTTCCGGTCTGGGAAGATGTGGTCGGACGGACGCGCGAAACGACGACGCAAACTCGGTTGACACCAGAGGACAGACGGGCGAACGTTGCGGGTTCGTTCTGCATTGTCGACAACAGGCAGAAGCTGGTAGGAGCGCACGTTGTGATCGTCGATGATGTCGTGACGACGGCGGCAACGCTGAATAGCTGTGCAAAAGTGCTTTACGAAGCGGGAACTCGAATAATTTCTTACGTGACTTTCGGCCGCGCCCACGCCAGTGGCGATCGGCTTTAATCAAACGGAGCGAATGGAATGGCGATAAGGGTAGGCATCAACGGGTTTGGACGAATTGGACGACAGGTCGTACGCGCGGCGAAGAACGCCGGCGTCGCCAATCTCGATTTTGTGGCCGTCAACGATCTCACCGACACGAAGACCCTGGCGCATCTCTTCAAGTACGATTCGGTGCATCGCCGTTATCAGGGCGACGTCGAAGCAAAGTCCGATGCCATCGTCATCGATGGCGACGAAATCAAGGTCCTCGCCCAGAAGGATCCCGGGCAGCTTCCGTGGAAAGACCTTGGCGTCGACATCGTTCTCGAATCCACCGGTCGCTTCACTGATGCCCCGGCCGCTCGGAAGCATATCGACTGCGGCGCCAGGAAAGTGTTGATCTCGGCGCCGGCGAAAGGCGAGGACATCACCATCGTCATGGGCGTCAACGACGACAAGTACGATTCCGCCAAGCACACCATCGTCTCGAATGCGTCGTGCACGACCAACTGCCTGGTGCCGATGGTGAAAGTCGTGCGCGACAACTTCGGCTTCAAGCACGGCTCGATGGTGACGGTCCACAGCTATACGAATGATCAGCAGATCCTCGACCTGCCGCACAAGGATCTTCGTCGCGCGCGCGCGGCCGCGCTCTCGATTATTCCAACGACCACCGGTGCCGCAAAAGCAACTTCGCTGGTGATTCCGGAAGTGAAGGGAAAGATCGACGGCACCGCGATTCGCGTTCCGACGCCCGACGTTTCATACACTGTGCTCACGGTTGAAATCGAGAAGAGCGGTGCGACGAAAGAAGCGATCAACGACGCGTTCAAGAAAGCCGCATCGTCCGGCCCGCTCGAAGGAATCATTCGCTACTCCGACGAAGAATTGGTGTCCTCCGATTTCATCGGCGATCCCGCTTCGTGCATTCTCGATTCGAAAACAACGAATGTCATTGATGGGAGCCTCGTAACCGTTCAGGGCTGGTACGACAACGAATGGGGTTACGCCTCACGGTGCGTCGATATGCTCCGTTTCATGGGCGAGCGTCTCTAGCGGACAATGCGCAAGAAAACAATCAAGGATCTCGACGACGCCCAGGTCCGCGGCAAGCGGGCGCTGGTGCGCGTCGATTTCAACGTTCCGCTCGACGATCAAGGCCGTATTACCGATGACACACGTATCCGCGCGTCCCTGCCGACGATCGAGCTCCTGCTCGAGCGCCAATGCCGCCCGGTAATCCTTTCACATCTCGGACGGCCCAAGGGTAAGCCGGAAGCGAAATACTCATTGCAGCCAGTCGCGCGGCGCCTCCAGGAGTTGACTGGCTGCGAGGTGATGTTCGTCGAGTCCACCGATTCGGACGAGGCATACAAAGCCTCGCATAATCTCAAGAACGGTGAGCTGCTTCTGCTCGAGAACACCCGCTTTCTCGGTGGCGAGGAGAAGAACGACCAGCGCTTGTCGCGTGCGCTCTCGGAGCTGGGCGATTTCTTCGTCAACGATGCATTTGGCTCGGCGCATCGCGCGCACTCGTCGACGGTGGGAGTCGCGGAGTTCCTGCGGCCGGCCGTTGCCGGACTGCTGATGGAGAAGGAGCTCGAATATCTCGATAGCGCTCTCGCGAACCCCAAACGGCCGTTCGTTGCGATCCTTGGCGGTGCCAAAATCTCCGGCAAGATCGACGTCATCGAGCAGCTGTTGCCGAAAGTCGACGCGCTGCTGATTGGCGGCGCAATGGCCTGCACGTTTTATCGCGCGATGGGACTCGAGACCGGTAAGTCGCTGGTGGAAGAAGATCGCGTCGAGATGGCGAAGAGCCTGCTCGACCGGGCTGGTGCCAAGCTTACTCTCCCGCACGACGCGATGGTCGCGCCGTCTCTCGAGCAGGCGAAACAGGCGAAGGCCGTGAAGCGCGACGCGATTCCACAGGACCAGGCGATGTTCGACATCGGGCCGCAGACCATTCAGTCGTACTCCCGGGCGATCGCGTCGGCGAAGACGGTAGTGTGGAACGGACCGATGGGCGTGTTCGAGACGCCCCCGTTCGACGCCGGCACCAACGGAATCGCGAAGGCGATGGCGGAGGCGACCGCCAAAGGAGCGACGACGATCGTTGGCGGCGGAGACTCCGCGGCGGCCGTTAGCGAAGCCGGACTCGATAGCAGGATGAGCCACGTCTCGACCGGCGGTGGCGCGTCATTGGAATTTCTCGAGGGCAAGCAGTTGCCCGGCGTCGAGATTCTCGACGAGGCGAGGTAGTGAAGCGACCGGTTCTCGCCGCCAACTGGAAGATGAACAACGGTCCGACGGCGGCGAAGAAATTCATGGATGCGTTTCTCGCCACCTACGCCAGGCGAGACGATCGCACCGTAGTCATCTTCGCCCCAGCGGTTTCGTTATCCACTGTCGCCAACGCCCTCGGCGGCCGCGGCGACGTGCTTGCTGGCGTGCAAAACATCTACTGGGCAGAGAAGGGCGCTTTCACCGGCGAAACTTCGGCCCCGATGGCGCGCGATGCGGGCGCCCGAGTCACTCTGGTCGGACATTCCGAGCGGCGTCACGTTTTCGGCGAAACCGACGATCAGTGCGCAAAGAAGTGCGCTGCCGCGATCAAGGCGGCCTTGAGCTTCATGCTTTGCATCGGCGAAACGATCGAGCAGCGAGAGGCTGGCGAAACTGAGCGACTGGTGAAGAGGCAGCTGCGTGAAGGTCTGGCGCAAACTGAGAATCTTATCTCAGTCGATTTTTCGATCGCCTACGAGCCGGTGTGGGCGATCGGCACCGGGCTCACTGCGTCAGCGGCAGACGCATCCGCGATACACACCGTGATTCGCTCAGAGCTGCGCGAAATGATCGGTACCCGCGCCAACGAAATTCCCATTCTCTATGGTGGAAGCGTGAATCCCTCCAACGCGGCTGGACTTCTCCGCGCGCCGGAGATCGACGGGCTTCTCGTTGGCGGAGCGAGCGTCGAAGCAGCCTCGTGGCTGTCGATCGCCCAGACTTGACTCAGTCGGTCGCAAACGAGATATTCCACGGCTAGCTGAACTCCAACTCTGTCAATGCTTTACACGTTTCTTCTCATTCTACTGGTCATCGACTGCTTCGTGCTCATGGCAGCGGTGCTATTGCAGTCTGGAAAGGGCACGGGACTCGCCGCCAATTTCGGTGGCGCCAGCTCTTCACCCGACGCGTTCATCGGTATCAGGCAGGCAGGAAATCTTCTCACCAAGGCGAGCTGGTGGAGCGGTGGGATTTTCCTCTTCCTCTGCTTCGTGCTGCAGATAATGTCGACGCATACTACGGCTCCGCGGTCGGTCCTCGAGAAGGGCCTTGCGACGCCGCAGCAGCAGGCTGCACCACCGACTTCAGCGCCCGCGGTTCCTCTCGAGCCCGCGCCGAGCGCGAACACTCCGGCTACGACGCCTAACACCAACGCTCCGACACCGACACCGAAACGCTAACTTGGCCGAGCATCGAGTGACAGAACCAGGGTTCCTCCTCCTTGAGGATGGAACCCTTTTTCGTGGACGGATCGCAGCGAACACGGGCACGCTCCTGCCGGCGGTGGCCGAGGTGGTGTTCACCACCAACATGACCGGCTACCAGGAGGTCTTCACCGATCCTTCGTATCGCGGCCAGATCGTGGTGATGACTGCTCCGCAGATCGGCAATTACGGAATCAACTCCGAAGATCCCGAATCAGCCGCGCCTCAGGTCGCCGGTGTCGTGGTTCGTGAGCTCTCCTCGAGCTACTCCAACTGGCGCGCGTCGGGCGGACTCGATGAGTGGCTGGCCGCTGCTCAAGTGCCAATAATTCAAGACGTTGACACTCGGCGCCTCACGCGGCATCTGAGGTCGGTAGGAGTGATGCGGGGCGTCATTGGAGCTGGCGAGGAGCCTGACGAAGCGAGCCGCGCAGCGTTAGAGGCATGCCCGTCGATGGTAGGACTAGACCTCGCCTCTCGTGTCTCCACCAAAGAGCCGTACACCTGGGGAGATCCGCGCGCGAAGCACCACATCGTCGCATACGACTACGGGATCAAGCGCAACATCTTGCGCCTGTTCGGCGAGAACGACTGTCGAGTGACAGTTGTGCCAGCGGATACACCGGCGGCGAAAGCGCTCGAGTCTGATCCCGATGGGGTGTTCCTGTCGAATGGACCCGGCGATCCCGAAGCCGTTGCTTACGCGCCGGGGATCATCCGCGACATCACCACCGCCGGGGTTCCAACATTCGGAATCTGCCTCGGCCACCAGCTACTTGGGCTGACCTTCGGCGGAACAACGATCAAGATGCCGTATGGCCACCGCGGCGGAAATCACCCGGTTAAAGAGGTCGAGACCGGTCGAGTGCTCATCACATCGCAGAACCACGGGTTTGCGGTAACTGGGGACGAGCAATCGGTCGCAGGCGCCGGCGAGCTCGAGGTAACGCACGTCAACCTCAACGACGGGACCATCGAAGGACTTCGCCACCGGGAGCTGCCGGTGTTTGGAGTGCAGTATCATCCGGAGGCCGCCCCTGGTCCGCATGACGCGCGTCCTCTGTTTCAGGAGTTTCTGAACGCCCTGCGTGGGGTGACTCGCTAGCTCCAGCTTCTGCTTGACAGCATATTAGTAAAGCCATAGGTTCAAAGCACTTACGCGTACTTGGCGCGCATACATACCGGAGTATTTCATGACCAAAGCCGACCTCGTCGAGCGTGTCACGGCCCAGATTTCACGCACTGCTGGGCCGATGATTTCCAAGAAAGATTGCGCTCGCGTCGTGGACGCTTTCCTCGAAGCAATCAAAGAGTCGTTGCAATCGCAGGAAAACATCGAGGTCAGAGGCTTCGGCACGTTCAAGATCAGAAACCGGAAAACGAGAATGGCCCGCAATCCAAGAACGGGCTCTCCTGTTGAGGTTTCCGCCCGCCCCGTCCCTGTATTCAAGCCTTCTAAAGAATTACGGGCGTTGGTAGCAGGTGTGGACGTATCGCAGATGTCGGAGGCGTAAGCACTTAGCAGAGGACGTGTCGTGTCCGCGGTGACAGTCCACCTCTTCGCCTCCTACGCCGAGAGCTTCGGCGCGAACAACCTGAAAATAGAATTGGCACCTGAGAGCACCGTGGCCGATCTCGTCGCGGAGGTTCGCGCTCGTCCTGGCTCTTTTGTGCTCCCGCCGATGCCGCGCGTCGCTATCAACCGAAGATTCGCCGCTCCTGATCAGCTTGTTCGTGCAACCGACGAGATCGCGCTGATCCCTCCGGTCGCGGGCGGATGATTCGCTCAGCGATAGTCGATCGTGAGATAGATATTACTGCCTTGATCGCCGAGGTGAGATCCAATGATTCGGGGGCGGTCTCACTTTTCATCGGCACTGTGCGCGATCTGAGCGAAGGGCGCTCAGTCGAGCGACTCGAGTACGAGGCTTATCGCGCGATGGCCGAAGCCGAGCTTGCGGACGTCGTGCACGAAGCCAGCGAAAAATTCGAAATCTCGTCGCTGGCCGCCGAGCATCGAATCGGTACTCTGGATGTGGGAGATGTCAGCGTCGCGATTGCCGCTGCCCACGCGCATCGCGCCGCTGCGATCGAGTGCACACGATTCGTCATCGAAGAGATCAAAAAGCGCGTGCCGATCTGGAAGCGCGAACATTTTGCCGATGGGACTCGGGAGTGGGTGGACCCGACTGCGCACACTGAGGCGGCCGCGCCATGACCGAAACCTTGCGCGATCAATTCGGCAGACGAATCGAGTATCTGCGAATCTCGGTCACGGATCGCTGCAACTTCCGTTGCCTGTACTGCATGCCACTCGCAGGAGTCGAGTGGCTGCCCAAGTCAGACATTCTCTCGTACGAAGAAATCGCCCGCGTTGTCGCGCAGCTCGCGCCACTCGGGTTGCGGCGTCTCCGCATCACTGGCGGGGAGCCGACGTTGCGGCCGGAGCTTTCGCGGTTGATCGAGCTGCTTCGCGCAATTCCTGAAATCGAAGACATCGCCCTTTCAACCAACGGGGTGCGGCTGCCGGATCTGGCGCCGACGCTCAAGGCGGCTGGCCTCGATCGTGTGAACATGAGCGCGGATTCGCTGCGGCGCGACCGGATTCGGCAGATCGCCCGCCGCTCAATCGATTTCGATCCGATCGCCGCCGCCGCCGCCGCTGAGCGCGCCGGAATGTCGCCGATCAAGCTCAATGTCGTCGTCATGCGAGGAATCAACGACGACGAGATCGACGACTTCGCGCGGCTGACATTCGATCATCCATGGGACGTGCGATTTATCGAGCTGATGCCGGTCGGCGAGATGCGCGACGTCACCTGGGACCACGTGGTGCCGATGGAGGAAATCCAGCAGCGCCTGGAGTCGATTGCTGCGTTGACCGTCGCAACTCCGCCGGAGCGGGGGAACGGTCCGGCCCGCTACTTCCGCCTGGATCGAGCGCAGGGACGGATTGGGTTGATCACCCCATTGTCTCACACCTATTGCGAGACCTGCAACAGAGTTCGCCTGACGGCCGACGGTCGTTTGCGCACCTGCCTTTTCGGCGATCACGAAGTCGATCTTCGGACTCCACTCCGCGACGGCATCCCACTCGAGCCGTTCTTCCGTGACGCGCTCGCCGCGAAACCTAGGCAGCACGAGCTGCTCAAGATGCAGGTTGGCGGACTCCGCGCGCTCTCTCAAGTCGGCGGCTGAGCAACACGCGCAATTGAATCGCGTGTGATGCGCGGGTAACTTTCGCGCACTCTTCAAATACTTTTCCTACCCAATGGTCAACAAGATTACCGTGGTCGGCGCTGGCAACGTCGGTGCGACGACCGCGCAACGCATAGCAGAAAAAGAGCTCGCTCGTACAGTCGTGATGGTCGATGTCGTCGAGGGAATCCCTCAGGGGAAGGCACTCGACCAGTGGCAATCGGCGCCGATCGAAGGGTTCGATTCACGTGTCATCGGCACCAACCGCTACGACGAGACCCGCGATTCCGACATCATCGTCATTACTGCCGGCATCGCCCGGAAGCCGGGCATGTCACGCGACGATTTGCTCAACACCAACGCCGGCATCGTCAAGCAGGTCTCGGAACAAATCCGTTCGACGTCGCCCAACGCAATCCTCATTATCGTCTCGAATCCGCTCGACGTGATGTGCTACGTCGCGAAGAGGGTCACTGGATTCCCGCGCGAGCGCGTGCTGGGAATGGCGGGCGTGCTCGACACCGCGCGCTATCGCGCATTCCTCGCCGAAGAGCTCGACGTTTCGGTGCGGGACATTCAGGCGATGGTGCTCGGTGGTCACGGCGATACGATGGTGCCCCTCATCTCGTACACCGCGGTCAGCGGCATTCCGATAACCCAGCTCATGACGCAGGCGAAGCTCGACGCGATTGTCGATCGCACCCGGAACGGCGGCGCCGAGATCGTGAAGCACCTCAAGACCGGATCGGCGTACTATGCACCTTCCGCGGCTGCGGTGCAGATGTGCGAGTCGATCGTCAACGATCAGAAGCGCGTGCTGCCATGTGCTGCATGGCTCGACGGAGAGTACGGAATGTCGGGCCTGTTCCTCGGTGTGCCCTGCAAGCTCGGTAGCCGCGGTCTCGAAAAGATTCTCGAAGTCGACCTCACCCGAGAGGAGCGGGATGCCTTGGCGAAGAGCGCTGCTGCCGTGCGCGAGCCAATGGCCGCAGTAAAACTGTAAGTCGCTGTGGGCCGGATTCGAACGTTCTATGGGTCCATGGTCGGCAAGAAAGTCGTCATGGGCGTCACCGGTGTCATTGGCATCGGCTTCGTCATTCTCCACTCGCTCGGCAACCTGCTGATCTTTCAGGGGTCGACAGCTCTCAACACCTATTCGCGTTTTCTGAAAAGCAGCGCCGAATTGCTGTGGACGCTCCGGGTGACGCTGATCGTCGCGGTTACCCTGCACGTGATCGCCGCCGTGCAGTTGACGCGACAGAGCAGGGCAGCCCGACCCACCGGCTACGTGAAGCACGAGGCTCAAGTGGCGACCGTTGCGTCACGTACGATGCGGTGGGGCGGGGTACTGCTTCTGATCTTTATCGTGTTTCACATTCTGCACTTTACGACGGGGACTATTCGGCCTGCCGGCGCATTCAGCCACGAGGATGTCTACAGCAACGTCGTGAGCAGCTTCCGCATTTGGTGGGTGGTACTGTTCTACGTCGTGTCGATGATCGCGCTCGGCTTCCACCTCTTTCACGGCGCCTGGAGCTCGATGCGCAGCGTTGGTGTTAGTCCGCCGAGCCCACATCCGCTGCATCGACGGCTCTCGCTGTTGATAGCGATTTTTGTCTGGGCGGCCTTCACCGCCGTCCCGGTCGCGGTCTTCACTGGATTCGTTCGATGACGCTGCAGCTCGATGCCCGCATTCCAACCGGACCGATCGGTGAGAAATGGAATAAACACCGCTTCGAGATGAAGCTCGTCAATCCCGCCAACAAGCGGAGAAGCACGATCATCGTCGTTGGCTCGGGGCTCGCTGGAGCTGCCGGCGCGGCGACGCTCAGCGAGCTCGGCTACAAAGTGAAGTGCTTCTGCTTCCAGGATTCTCCCCGTCGCGCGCATAGCATCGCGGCGCAGGGCGGAATCAACGCTGCCAAGAATTATCAAAATGACGGCGACAGTGTCTACCGCCTGTTCTACGATACGGTAAAGGGCGGTGACTTCCGCTCCCGGGAGGCGAACGTGTATCGCCTGGCCGAGGTGAGCGTGAACATCATCGACCAGTGCGTGGCGCAGGGCGTTCCGTTCGCCCGTGAGTACGGTGGCTTGCTCGCCAACCGATCGTTTGGCGGTGCGCAGGTCTCCAGGACTTTCTACGCTCGCGGACAAACCGGACAACAGCTGCTGCTCGGTGCGTACCAGGCGCTTGAGCGCCAGATCGAGCGCAAGGGCGTCGCAATGTATCCACGCACCGAAATGCTCGATTTGGTAGTGATCGATGGCAAGGCGCGCGGAATCGTCACGCGCAACCTCGTCACCGGTGCGATCGAATCGCACGTTGCCGACGCCGTGGTCATAGCGAGTGGCGGTTACGGCAACGTGTTCTTTCTGTCGACCAACGCGCAGGGATCGAACGCGACCGCGATCTGGCGTGCCTACAAGCGAGGCGCTGCTTTCGCGAATCCATGTTTCACGCAAATCCATCCCACGTGCATTCCGGTGAGTGGTGACTATCAGTCCAAGCTCACTCTGATGAGCGAGTCGCTGCGGAATGACGGGCGAGTGTGGGTGCCAAAGAAGCAGGGGGACAAGCGCGATCCCCGGCAAATTCCGGAGAACGAGCGCGACTACTACCTGGAGCGGAAGTATCCAAGCTTCGGCAACCTGGCACCACGCGACATAGCTTCACGCGCGGCGAAGGAAGTATGTGACGAAGGTCGCGGCGTTGGCGACACAGGGCTGGGCGTCTATCTCGATTTCAGCGACGCCATCAAACGGCTCGGCCGCGACGTGATTCGCGAGCGTTATGGGAATCTCTTCGAGATGTACCAGCGCATCACAAACGAGAATCCGTATGAAGTGCCGATGCGGATTTATCCCGCCGTCCATTACACCATGGGCGGACTGTGGGTCGACTACAACCTGATGAGCACAATCGACGGCCTGCATGTCACTGGTGAAGCGAACTTCTCGGATCACGGCGCGAACCGACTCGGCGCCAGCGCGCTGATGCAGGGACTTGCCGACGGCTATTTCGTGATTCCCAACACCATCGGCGACTACATCGCTTCAAACAAACCGCAGAAGGTTGACGCCTCGCATCCCGAGTTCAAGGCTGCGGAGGCACAGGTCGCGGAGCGGACCAAGAAATTGCTGGCGATCGACGGCAAGCGGACTGTGATGTCATTCCACCGAGAACTTGGTAAGATCATGTGGGAATACTGCGGCATGGCGCGCAACGAAGCCGGCTTGCAGAAAGCGCTCGGGATTGTGCGTGAGCTGCGCGGCGAATACTGGAAAAACGTGAACGTCCCCGGCAGCGACGTCGAGCTCAATCAGGCGCTGGAGAAAGCTGGTCGGGTGGCGGATTTTCTCGAGCTCGGCGAGCTGATGATCATCGACGCTTTGCACAGAAAGGAATCGTGTGGCGCGCATTTCCGAGAGGAAAGCCAGACGCCTGACGGAGAAGCGCTGCGCGATGACGAGAATTTTGCGTACGTCGCTGCCTGGGAGTACGCGGGCGAAGGCAATCCGCCGATTCTGAACAAGGAGCCGCTGGTATTCGAGAACGTGAAGTTCTCGCAGCGGAGTTACAAGTAATGCGTTTTACACTGCACGTCTGGCGACAAGCCGGACCGGAACAGCCGGGCAAGATGGTCAAGTACGAAGCGACCGACGTCAGTCCCGACATGTCTTTCCTCGAGATGCTCGATGTCGTGAACGAAGGACTTACTGAGCGCGGCGAAATACCGATCGCGTTCGATCACGATTGTCGCGAAGGGATTTGTGGTAGTTGCAGCCTGATGATCAACGGCATCGCGCACGGGCCGATGAAGGGAACGGCGACGTGCCAGCTGCACATGCGAAGCTTCAAGGACGGCGCGACGATTTACATCGAGCCATGGCGCGCGCGCGCTTTCCCGGTGATCAAGGATCTCGCAGTCGATCGCTCCGCTCTCGATCGCATCATTCAGGCGGGAGGGTTCGTCACCGCGCCAACCGGCGGCGCTCAGGATGCCAACTCGATTCTCGTTCCGAAAGAGAGCGTCGACTCCGCGATGGATGCCGCGCAGTGCATCGGCTGTGGTGCGTGCGTCGCGGCTTGCCCGAACGCATCAGCATCATTGTTCACCGCCGCGAAAATCACGCATCTGGGCTTGCTGCCGCAGGGCCAACCCGAACGGTATCGCCGCGCACTAAGCATGGTCGAGCAAATGGATCTCGAGAATTTCGGCAGCTGCACGTTGCACGGAGAGTGTCAGGAAGCCTGTCCGAAGGAGATCAGCATCGACACCATCACGAGGATGAATCGGGATTTCATTCGGGCAGGAACCCTCGGAACGCGGCCATAGACCTACGTGGCCTACTTGCTGCGACTAGGGATTGAGGCGTTCGGACTAAACGGCCAAACCTGGCGGAGTTCGGATTAAGTGAGGAACGCGGATTTCCTCACCCCTCAATTAATCCGCACTCCGCTGATCTGGCCGTTTGATCCGAACGCCTCAATCCAGCCCAGGCTCGAATGCCAAGCAAGAATCCTGAAAAAACGCCGAGCGTGTTAAATGACCCCACCAGCGAAGCGAATCGCGGTGGGGCGGATGCCGTGAACGACACCCCTGACATCGCGGCGCACGGCACGACCCCGGGTTATCAGTTCGATGTCGTCCGACCCCAGGAAGAAATCGGGAGCGGGGGAAAGATCGTCTGGATCGCGGTAGCGATTGCGGTCGTGGTCATCCTTGCCTACGCCGCGGGAATGTTTCGGTAGGGAACTGGCGAGAGCTCAGCCAGTTCCGCCGACTCAAATGGTATCAGCCGGTTCCGGGAGGAATCTCGCTCTCGTCGTAACCGCGTCGCTCGAGCTCGCGATGGAGCCGAGTCTTTTCACTGTTCTTTTCAGCTGCATCATGTTGTTCCCGGTCGCCGAACAAACGCGGCGTCGCGTTGTGACGCGCGACATGATGACGGGGCTCATCACCAGCGGGTGGGGCGTCAGGCTGATCGGCGCCGTTCGCGTGTGAGTGAAGTTGTTCGATGAACTTGCTGTGGGTTTTCGAGCCGTGCTGCCCCTCAGCATGGTCCTGAGGTCCTTTCTGGAAGCCGTCTTTATTCTGCATCAGACTGAATTCCTCCCGGGAGTTGGGTCCGTCCTCCCACTAGGGGCAAGGCGAGGGCCACATCACAGTCGCGGTAGCGTTACGCCTTTTTGTCCCTGATACTTTCCCTTTTTGTCCTTGTATGAGGTCTCAGGTCCTTCTTCTCCTTTGAAGAACAGCACCTGAGCAATACCCTCGTTTGCGTAGATCTTTGCCGGCAATGGCGTGGTATTGGAGATCTCCAGAGTCACGAATCCTTCCCACTCCGGCTCGAACGGGGTGACGTTGGTGATGATTCCGCAGCGCGCATAGGTGGATTTACCGACAGTGATGGTGACGACGTCGCGCGGGATGCGGAAGTATTCCACCGATCGCGCCAGCGCAAACGAGTTGGGCGGCACTATACAGACGTCGCCTTCGAACTCGACAAATGATTTCGGATCGAAGTTCTTTGGGTCGACGATCGAGTTGAGGACATTGGTGAAGATCCTGAACTCCGGGGCGACTCTCATGTCATACCCGTAGGAGCTGACACCGTAGGAAATGACGCCCGATCTGACCTGACTGCTCTCGAAGGGCTCGATCATCCCGTGCTCTTTGGCCATGCGGGAGATCCAGCGATCCGATTGAATTGACATTGTGCAGGAAGTGGGAAGGGGAAGCGGGAAGCGGAACCGGCTGACCAATCGACCGCTCGCAACGGTTATAGTCGCGCATGTTCGCGCCTTTCGACGCTGAATGTACGATTTTCGCTCTGTGGTTTCCACTTAGCGAAGCCGTTGAATTAGCACATTGTGGTCGGTAGATTCCTCAAAATCGCACTAGTGAAATTTTTCACGAAGTCTGAGACGCCGTGTTTCGCGCCTATTTTCCGGTACTAATGCTGCTCGGTTTCGTCGCGATCAACGCGTTGGCGATCGTTGCGATCTCGACACTTACAATTCGTGCGCGACCGACGCCGGTGAAGCAACAGGCGTACGAGTCAGGCGTACCCGCCCTCGGCGACGCAAGAGAACGCTTCTCTGTGCGTTTCTACCTCGTCGCGATTCTCTTCATCATTTTCGACATCGAGACGGTGTTCATGATTCCGTGGGCCGTTTACTACAAGCAGCTCTCCTGCTTCGTCCCGCTGGTGAACGGCGCTTGCCCTGTCGGAAACATCTCGTTCTTTGGACTCGGTGAGATGCTTGTGTTCATGGTAATTCTTCTTGTCGGATTCGTTTACGTCTGGAAAAAGGGAGCGCTGCAATGGGATTGAGCGTTCCATCTGAGCATCGCACCGTCGCCTACGCGCCAGAGTCGCAGGAAGGCTGGGTCGCGACGCGATTGGATTTTCTGGTCAATTGGGCACGGGCCAACTCCCTGTGGCCGATGCCGTTCGGCACCGCGTGCTGCGCAATCGAGTTCATGGCCACGGCGGCCAGCGATTTTGATCTGGCCAGATTTGGAATGGAGCGGATGAGCTTCTCGCCACGTCAGGCTGACGTGCTCATCTGTGCCGGCCGAGTTCCATTCAAGCTCGCGCCAATACTCCGCCGCATCTGGCAGCAAATGCCGCAGCCGAAGTGGTGCATCTCGATGGGAGCGTGCGCGTCGACTGGCGGAATGTTCGACAACTACGCAGTGGTGCAGGGCATCGACACCATCATTCCGGTCGACGTTTATGTCCCGGGCTGCCCACCGCGTCCGGAAGCGCTGATCTACGGAATTCGCATGCTCCAGGAAAAAGTGAAGAACGAGCGGGCGGCGGATAAAGGAACGCGCGATGAGATGGAGCCTGATCCGAAGAGCCAACTCTACATTCCGCCGTCGGTGATCGACGAGCTGGGAGAGCCGTTTGGCAACTCGGTAAACCAGACCAGATCGGGCCTGTGAGTCGCTTCGACATCCTTCGCACCGGTCGAGCAGCGCCGAGTGGACAGCCGTCTACTTCGAAGAAGGTGCAGCACCGCGACGCGGAACCGAATCCATCGGCGGCAGCGCTTACCGAGAAGTTCGGCGCTGCGGTAAAGCGGCGCGAAGTGATTTGGGGCGAGACGATTGTCTACGTCGATCCTGCGTCAGTGCATGACATGATTCGCTGGCTGCACGACGATCCATCGCAGCAATACGATTTTCTCTCCGACGTTACCGCCGTCGAGTACAGAGATGCAGAAGTGCCCGTCGAAGTCGTCTGGCACCTGCGCTCGTTGCCGTATCGCCGCTTTCTCAGAGTTAAGGTGCAGCTGCCAAAGGGGCAGCCAATGGAAGTCGCCAGCGTTTGGGATATCTACAAAAGCGCTGATTGGCTCGAGCGCGAGTGCTACGACATGTTCGGCATTCAGTTCCGCGGCCATCCCGATCTTCGCCGCATTCTGATGTGGGAGTCGTACAAGGAAGGATTTCCGCTGCGCAAGGATTTTCCGCTGCGTGGGCGTTTCAGTCGGTCCGAACAGCTGCGCCAGTCGCTCGCTCAGAATCCTGAAGCGCGCTACTCGATGGAAGAGCTCACCATCGCCGACGCGTTCGCCGAGCTTCCTGAGGATATGAAGAAGCGCCTGAGCAAGGGCGAGAGGACGGGCGAGTAATGGCCAAACGGACCGTCGAAGTAGAGCTCTCGACAACTGGTCTCGACGCACAGGGACGGCCGCAGCGAGTTCCGATTCTTACCGATGATGGTGGGGGTGGACTGGCTTTGCAGGCGCCGCCGGCGCTCGAGCCGGAGCTCGAAGGTGAGCACATGCTCATCAACATCGGACCTCAGCATCCAGCCACGCACGGCGTGTTGCGCCTCGTGCTCGAGCTCGATGGTGAAACCGTCGTTCGTTGCATTCCGCACATCGGCTACCTGCACTGTGGCTTCGAGAAGATCGGCGAATACCGTCAGTACAATCAGATAATTCCGTGGACTGATCGCGAAGACTACCTGAACTCGATCGGCAACAACGTCGCGTTCGCGCTTGGCGCTGAACGGCTGTTCGGCATCGAGATCACCGAGCGCTGCACAGTGCTGCGTGTGATCGCGTCCGAGTTGTCGCGCATCATGTCGCACCTGGTCTGGCTCGGAACCTTCTGCATCGACATCGGCGCATTTACGCCATTCCTCTGGGCCTTCCAGCGGCGTGAAGAGATCTATCGTCTGCTCGAGAAGTGGATCGGAGCCCGGCTGACCACTTCCGCCACGCGGGTTGGTGGAATGGCCGCCGATATTCCGAGCGGCTGGATGGATGGACTGCGTCAGTTCGTACGCACCTTCCCGCACACGCTCGACGAAATCGATCGCGTGCTCACCAAGAATGCGATCTGGGTCGGACGCACTGTCGGACTCGGCGTGATGTCTCCTGACGAAGCCATTAATTGGGGTTTGTCAGGCCCGATGCTCCGCGCGTCCGGTGTCGACTACGATGTGCGCAAGGATTTTCCGTATCTCGATTACGAGACCTACGATTTCGACGTTCCGGTCGGCACCAATGGCGACGTCTACGATCGCTACCTGGTGAGATTCGAGGAGCTTCGTCAATCAAATCGAATTCTCGCGCAGGCGGCCGATCGTTTGCCCGATGGTCCGGTGAACATCGATGACCCGCGCATCATCCTGCCGCCCAAGTCGAAAGCGACGAGCGAAATGGAGTCGATGATCCACCATTTCAAAGTCGTGATGGAAGGTCCGCGGCCGCCGATCGGTGAATCGTACTTTGCCGTCGAGAGCCCCAAGGGCGAGAAGGGCTACTATATGGTATCTGACGGCACCGCCAAGCCGGTTCGCTGGAGGATCCGCCCGCCTTCGTTCGTGAATCTGGCCGCAATCCCGAAGATGGTCGAAGGACACCTCCTCTCCGACGTGATCGCAATCAACGCCAGCATCGACATCGTGATGGGAGAAATTGACCGGTGACCCCCGAGCTCGTTGGCGGCCTCGAATCTCCCGACTACGCGTCACACGATCGCGCGGGGCACGAAGCATACAAGCCGGTGTTTGAGGGCGAAGTCCGCCGAGAGCTCGACGAGCTGCTGGGCAGGTACCCGAACAAAATGGCGGCGCTGCTTCCCGCACTCTGGATTGTTCAACGCGAGCGCGGCTGGGTTCCGGAAGAAGGCATGGCCGAAGTGGCGCAGCTACTTGATCTCACACCGGCGTATGTGAAGGGCGTGGTGACGTTCTACACCATGTACCACCAGCATCCCGTCGGTAAATACTTCATTCAGGTTTGCACCACGTCGCCATGCGGGATTTGTGGCGCCGAAGATGTCGTCAAGGCATTTCTCCGACACACCAATACTGGCGAGCTTGGCGTCACCTCTCCCGATGCAAAGTTCACCGTCATCGAAGTCGAGTGCCTCGGCGCGTGCGGCTTCGCGACGCCGGTGATGATCAACGAAGAGTTCATCGAATCAGTGACGCCCGACAAGGTTCCTGACATTCTCGCAAAACTGACATAGCAATGGGTTTTCCGCATCCCTCACATCCACGCGAGACCCCGGTGTTGTCGAAGTACTTCGGCGACGCGGAAGCGCGCACTCTGGACGGCTGGAAAAAACGAGGCGGCTACAAGGCCCTCGAGAAAGCGCTCGGAATGGCGCCCGCTGAGATCGTGAACGTCGTCAAAGAGTCCGGATTGCGTGGACGGGGCGGAGCAGGGTTCCCGACCGGGATGAAGTGGTCGTTCATGAAGCCAGGCGACGGCAAGCCTCACTATCTCTGCTGCAATGCCGACGAGTCCGAACCGGGCACCTTCAAGGACCGCGAGCTGATGCGGTGGACCCCGCACGCCCTCGTCGAAGGGTGCGCGATTGGCGCGTACGCCATCGGGGCTGAGACGGCGTACATCTACATCCGCGGCGAATTCACCGAGCCTCTCTACTGGATGGAGAAAGCGGTGAAGGAAGCGTACGCGGCGGGCATCATCGGCAAAAATGCGATGGGCACCGGCAAGCGCATCGACGTGCACGTGCACAAAGGCGCCGGCGCGTACATCTGCGGCGAAGAAACAGCGCTCATGAATTCGCTGGAAGGGCGTCGCGGCAATCCACGGATCAAGCCGCCGTTCCCGGCGGTGTCGGGCGTGTTTGGAATGCCGACGACCATCAACAACGTCGAGACTCTGATCGCGGCCGCACCAATTCTTTTGAACGGCGCCGACTGGTACAAGAAGATGTCTCTGTCGAATCCGAAGAGCACCGGCACCAAGCTTTTCTCGGTCTGCGGCAATGTCGTGCGCCCCGGCACCTACGAAGTGGTGATGGGCTTCCCGTTCCGCGAGTTCCTCTACGACCTGTGTGGCGGTCCGCTGCATGGGCGAAAATTCAAGGCGGTCATTCCGGGTGGCGCATCGGTTCCAATCCAGACGATGGACGAAGCCGAGTCAACGCTGATGGATTACGAAGGATTCGTAGAAAAGGGATCCATGCTCGGCTCCGGGGGGGTGATTGTGATCGACGACGCGCAGCCGATGGTTACCGTCATTGCCCGCATCGCTCGGTTCTTTGCGCACGAAAGCTGTGCCCAGTGCACCCAGTGCCGAGAAGGCACGGCGTGGACAACCAAGATTCTGGAGCGCATTCGCGACGGGGAAGGCACGGTCGAAGATCTCGACACTCTGATGGACATCGCCGAGCAAATGACCGGGAAGACAATCTGCGTGCTGAGTGACTCGTGCGCTGTGCCAGTAGTGTCTGGCATCAAGAAGTTCCGCAACGAGTTTGAAGCGCTGATCCAGGGCCGCCGTTTCCATCCCGTAACCGCGGCGGTGGCGTAATGGCTGATCAGAAGATGGTGAACCTGACGATCGAAGGACGACAGGTCAGCGTTCCTGAAGGCACGACGATTCTCGAGGCAGCAAAGACCGTCGGTGTTCTGATTCCGCACTACTGCTACCACCCCGGGCTCCCGATTGCCGGTGTCTGCAGAATGTGCCTGGTCGAAGTCGAGAAGGCACCCAAGCTGGCTCCGTCGTGCGCGACGACCGTTGCGGAAGGGCAAGTCGTCCGCGTCCACACCGACAAGGCGCTCGACGCCCGTACAGGTGTGCTGGAGATGCTGCTGATCAACCACCCGCTCGATTGCCCGATTTGCGACCAGTCTGGTGAATGTGAACTTCAGGACTACACCTATCAGGAAGGCCGCGCGGATTCACGCTATCGTGAGCCCAAGCGATTCAATCCAGCAGAGGATTTCGGGGGCGACGTCATCTACGTGCCCAACCGCTGCATCCTCTGTACGCGCTGTGTCCGCTTCATGGACGATGTTGCCAAGGAGCCGGTGCTCAATGTCAGCGAGCGTGGCGATCGCGCTGTAATTGGCAAGTTCGAAGGGCAGGACATGACGCATCCGTGGGCGGCCAACGTCGTTGACCTGTGCCCGGTCGGCGCGCTGCTCTCCAAGGATTTTCTGAACAAGGCGCGCGCGTGGGAGCTCGATCGCGCGGCGTCGATCTGCCCGAACTGCACGCAGGGCTGCAACGTGATGATGGAGACGCGCGAGAATCAGATCGTGAGAATGCGTCCGCGTCCGAACGAGCACGTCAACGCGTTTTTCATGTGTGATTGGGGCCGTCTCAATTATCGCTGGATGAACGAGAAGAACCGCGTCGAGCAGCCGATGGTGCGCGGCACCAACGGCCTCGTTCCGACGACGTGGGAAGGCGCGATCGGCGCGGCCGCGCGCGCACTCAACGGAAAGAAAGTCTTCGTCGCTGCATCTCCGATGCTCTCGAACGAATCGCTGTACCTGCTCACGCAGCTGATGCAGGGTGGCAGCGGCGCGTTCCGGGTGCAGGAGGGAGAAGAAGCGCCGCTGAAAGGAGTCGAAGATCTCGCTCTACGTCGCGAGCGTGCCGCCAATGTCTACGGCGCCGAGACGCTGGGCTTCAGGAAGACGAAGGATCTGCTGGCTGGCCTCGGTCAGGGTGACACGCTGGTCGTCGCGGGCGAAGATCTCGAGGGCATTGACGCTTCGGCGATCTCAAAGGCGGGCGCTGTCGTCGTGATCAGCTCCGTCCTTCCCGCAATCGCCGGCAACGCCGCCGTGGTGCTGCCGATCGCCAACTTCTCCGAAGAGGAAGGCACGGTCACCAATCTGCGCGGCAGAGTGCAGCGGTTCACCCAGGCGCGTCAGGCGCCCGGCGAATCCCGACCGAGCTGGCTGGTGCTCGGCGATCTACTCGGCGCGATGGGAAAGCAAAGCAGTTTCTTCCTGCCCTCCGACGTCTTCGCTAAGCTCGCTAGCACTCATAAGTCCTTCGCCGGCCTCTCGTACGATTCCATCGGCTTCAAGGGCCTGCCGGTCGTTGACGCTCCGTCCAACGGACAAAAGGCGCCGATCGCAGTGGGTGCGGCATGATGGGAGTGCCGGTCTTCGCGCTGCTTCAGGTGCCGATCGATCCCAACAACACGCCGGTGAGCGGGATGCCCTTTTTCCTGTTTACCGTCCTCAAGTTGCTGGTGATCTTCACGGTCTATATGGTTGGCGTTGCGATGCTGACGCTCGCCGAGCGCAAGATTTCGGCGTGGATCCAAGATCGTCACGGACCGAATAGAGTCGGCAAGGGTTGGCTGCAGCCCGCCGCCGACGGTCTCAAGAATTTCATGAAAGAAGAGACGATGCCGGCGGGCGTGAACAAGGTGTTGTTCGTGCTCGCGCCGATGCTCGCCTTCATTCCAGCGCTGACCGCGTGGTGCGTGATTCCGTTCGGCGCTCCGTTCGCCACGCGCTGGGGCAGGGTCGATCTCGTCGTCGCCGACCTGCCGGTGGGATTCCTCTTTATTCTCGCGATTACGTCACTCGGCGTCTACGGCATCGTCCTGGCCGGTTGGTCCTCCAACAACAAGTACGCGTTGCTCGGCGGTCTGCGCTCGAGCGCGCAGATGGTCTCTTACGAGATCTCGATGGGGATGTCGACGATCCCGGTGTTGTTGCTCGCCGGCAATGTCAGCCTCAACGCGATCATCACTCAACAGGCGTGGGGCGGCTGGAACGTCGTGAATCTCACGGTGGCGTTCTTCATTTTCATGGTTGCCGCATTCGCGGAGACCAATCGACTGCCCTTCGATTTGCCGGAGGCCGAGTCTGAGCTGATCGCGGGTTATCACACCGAGTACAGTGCGATGAAGTTCTCGCTGTTCTTCATCGCTGAATATGCGAGCATGGTGACGGCGAGCGCGCTAATGGCGACGCTGTTCTTCGGCGGGTGGGATGTGCCGTTCACGGCCCGTGACAACATCGGCCCGTACTCTGGTTGGCTGACGCTGCTCTCGATTTTCATCTTCCTGGCGAAGATCCTGTTCTTCCTCTTCCTCTACATGTGGGTTCGCTGGACGCTGCCGCGCTTCCGCTATGACCAGCTGATGTCGCTTGGCTGGAAGTTCATGCTGCCGCTGGCGCTGGTTTACATCGTGTTGATCGCGGCAGTTCTGCTTGGATTGAGCGCGGCCGGCATTGGGCAGGGGATGATGCAGGCGGCGATACTCGGCAGTGTCAACATCGTGTTCATCATCGTGCTCTTCGCGATACTCGATCGCGGGCGCATCATCAGCCCTGCTTACGGACGAATGTCAGCCCGTGAGCTGCAGCGCTTGCGCGCAATCGATCGCCGTCGCGAGATGTTCGCGGCTACCGAGGGGAGTCGCTAATGGCAATCAATGTCAAAGTTGTAGAGCGTCCGACAGAAGACGTCAGCTACATTCGCGCTGCGCTGAAGGGAATGGCGCTCACCGTCAAGCATCTCTTCGATGTGAACGGTCGAGTGACGACGCAGTATCCGGAAGAGAAATCGCCGATTTCACCGCGTTGGCGCGGCACTCATCGGATGCTCACCACCGAAACGGGCAAGGCACGTTGTGTTGCGTGCGGGCTCTGTCCGACGGTGTGTCCCGCCAACTGCATCAAGCTGGTGCCCGGTGAGGACGAGGAAGGAAATCGCTATCCACTGGTGTTCGAGATCGACGAGTTCCGCTGCATCTTCTGCGGCTACTGTCAGGAAGTCTGCCCGGAGGAAGCAATCCACGTCGGCAGACACTACGAGAACTCCGAATACAGCCGAGAGGGCTTCGTTTACGATTTGCAGCGCCTGATGGATCAGACCCACCCCGTTTGCGAGATGTGGGACCCCGAAGACCCGAAAGGACAGTAATGGATCCGCACTATCCGCTGTTCTACGTCTTCCATTTCTATCTGTTCGGCGTGATCGCGCTCGCTTCGGCGATCGCTTTCGTCACGCGCAAGAGTCCCGTCGCCGCCGCGCTGTGGCTGGTCAATACGATGTTCGCCCTCGCCGCGCTTTACGTCATGCTAGACGCGCAGTTCATCGGCGTCATGCAGGTGCTTGTATACGCCGGCGCGATCATGGTGGTGTTTCTGTTCGTGGTGATGCTGCTGAACCTCGGGCATCCCTCCGAAATTGCCGACACCCGCGGCATCTGGTGGAAGCTGGCGGCCGGAGCGATCGGCCTTGGCCTGCTCAGCGAAATCATGATCATTCTTCGGGCGAAGCTGCCGCAGCAGCTGCTGGTGCCCCGTGACTTCAACGATCAGCAGTTGCAGAAGCTGAACGCCGTCGGAGTCATCGCTGAGCCGCTGTTCAAAGATTATTTGCTGGCGTTCGAGCTGACGAGCGTACTGCTGCTGGTGGCGATTGCCGGAGCAGTCGTGCTGGGTCGGAGGGAGAGAGTCGGTGCTCGCTGAATCTCTGTTCTTCACAGGCGCGCTCTTCATCATCGGCGTGATCGGCGTGCTGATCCATCGCAACGCGATCATCATCTTCATGTGCGTTGAGCTGATGCTCACGGCGGTGAACCTGACCTTCGTGGCATTCTCCCGTTATTACGGCGCCGCGGGCCAGGTATTCGTCGTCTTCGTGATGACTGTGTCCGCGGCAGAAGCGGCGGTGGGACTCGCGATCATCATTGCGATCTTCCGCCATCGCCAGACGGTCGATCTCAAGAACATCAACCTCCTTCGCGGATGATGCTAGTTCAGGCGGCAACGCTCGCAGCGCATCCACTTTCCGGTACGGTTGCGGAGTACGTTTGGCTATTGCCCGTGCTGCCGTTGATCGGATTCGTGATCAATGGCCTGCTGTCATTGAACAGCGCGCACTTCGGCCCATCGGATCCAAACACACCCGCTCATCACCCGCACTCGGAAGGAGCGGCGGAAGCTCCGGCGATTTCGCACGCTGAAGAGACCGGCGCGGTAGGCGATGATCACCACGCGGTGAAGCGCCATCGCTTTGCCGGCATCGTGAGCATCGTTGGACCCGGCGTGCTCATCCTTGCATTCGCGCTGGCGGTAATGATCTGGCAGGCGATGGTTGGCGTGCATCCGGAAGCGCCGTTCATTCAGCGTTACTTCAGCTGGATGCCTGTTGGAGACCTGCAGATCGATGCCGCGCTCCAGCTCGATCAGCTATCGATGGTGATGGTGCTGGTGATCACCGGGGTCGGCGCGTTGATCCATGTCTTCAGCGTCGGCTACATGCGCGATGATCCAGGCTATCCGAGATACTTCGCGTATCTCAACCTGTTCGTGTTCTTCATGCTGGTGCTGGTGCTCGGGGCAAACTATCCCGTCTTGTTCATAGGTTGGGAAGGTGTCGGCCTCTGCTCCTACCTGCTGATCGGATTCTGGTTCAACGACAAGGCGAACGCCGACGCGGGCAAGAAGGCGTTCATCGTGAATCGCATCGGTGACTTTGGATTTCTGGTCGCGATGTTCATGCTTTTCGCGAACATCGGCGTTCTGGATTTCGTGGGACTGAACGCCCACGCGGGCGAGCTCGCGACGAACGGCGCGCTGGTTACCGCGATCTGCCTCTTCATGTTCCTTGGCTGCACGGGCAAGAGCGCGCAGATCCCGCTTTATATCTGGCTGCCGGACGCGATGGCCGGCCCAACTCCAGTCTCGGCGTTGATCCACGCGGCGACGATGGTGACTGCCGGCGTTTACCTGATTGCACGCAGCGCGGTGCTGTTCTCGCTGTCCCCGGTCGCATCGCTAACCGTGGCCGTGATCGGTGCGCTGACGGCGATCTTCGCGGCGACGATCGGCCTCAAGCAGTGGGATATCAAGAAGGTCCTTGCCTATTCGACGATCTCGCAGCTCGGATACATGTTCGTTGGCGTCGGAGTGGGTGCTTACGTCGCGGGCATGTTCCATCTCGTCACGCACGCGTTCTTCAAGGCGCTGCTATTCCTGGGCTCGGGATCGGTGATCTACGCGATGCACGCCGCGTATCACGCGACGGGAAGCCATGAGGATGCGCAGGACATGCGCAACATGGGCGGGTTGCGCCGCTATCTGCCCGTGACGTTCATCCTGATGTGGATTGCAACGCTCGCGATCTCCGGCATTCCTCCGTTTGCCGGCTTCTTCTCCAAGGACGAGATCCTCGGCTCGGTGTTCGCTCGCGCTCAGGGCTCTACGCTTGCCTCGGCGAGTTGGCTGGGGATTCCCGGCAACTACGTCCTATATGCGATCTATGCGATTGGGTTGGCCGCCGCGTTCCTGACTGCTGTCTACATGACGCGGATGATGCTGTACACCTTCCACGGTCCGACGCGCACGGGGCAACGCGAAGAGGAGCAGCTGCGGGAGGCGCCGTGGGTGATGACCGGGCCGCTCGTCGTCCTTGGGATCCTTACGATCGCGGGCGGCTGGCTCAATCTCCCGGAAGTGGTCACCGACATGGTTCCGCTCGGACCACGTGGAGTACTGGACCGGTGGCTGGAGCCAGTGGTCGGCGGGCCGACCGAGCACATCATCGGTGGCGCACCGAATACGCCGGCTACCACCGAAGAACTTCTTATCGGTGCGGCGGTGATCATTGCGGTAATCGGTATCCTCCTGGCGTGGGTCAGGCTGAAGCCGGCCCGACTGGTTCGGGCCAGCGAAGCCGTTCCCGAGACTGGTTTTGAGCGCGTCGTCGCGCACAAGTACTACGTCGATGAGGGAATCGACCGCGCGATCGTCACACCGACCTACGCCACGTCGAGGAATTTCCTCTGGCGAATTATCGACAACGGTTTGATCGACGGATTTTTCGTCAATGGCAGTGCGGCACTGGCTCGTGGATTTGGATGGGTGGGATCCCGGCTGCAATCGGGTAATGTCGGTATTTACGCGTGGGTTCTCGTCGTTGGCGTGCTGGCAATGCTCGGCGCACTAACGCTTCACAGATAGATCATGGCCGCCTTTCTCGATTCGATAGGCTACAACAACTGGGTGCTGCCGGCGCTGCTCATCATTCCACTGGTCGGCTCGCTGCTGGTGCTGCTCGCCCCCGTGCGCACCACGACCGATGGAAGCGGAGTCGAAACTCCAGCAGCGCGCCAGCTCGCGTTCTGGCTTTTCATGCTGGAGTTCGTCGTCTCGCTTGGACTGTGGTGGTCGTTCAATCCGGACAGCACCGGGTGGCAGGCAACTGTAGACAAGCAGTGGATTCCGTCGTGGGGCGTTCGCTTCACGCTCGGCATCGACGGCATCGCGCTGATGATGATCCTGCTGACGACGTTCATCATGCCGCTGTCCGTTCTCGGCAGCTGGACGAGCATTCGCACCAAAACCAGGAGCTACTACTCGCTGCTGCTGATACTGACGAGTGGAATGCTCGGGGTCTTTCTCGCGCGCGACCTTTTCCTCTTCTATGTGTTTTGGGAAGTGATGCTGGTGCCGATGTACTTCATCATCGGTATCTGGGGCGGGGAGAGAAGGATTTACGCCAGCATCAAGTTCTTCATTTACACGTTCCTGCCATCGCTGTTGATGTTGGTAGCGATCATTTACATGGGACTCCAGCTGCGGTCGCCAACCGGCACGCCTGATTTCAGCTATGACCACCTGCTGGCGGCTGGAACACTCAGCAGTCGTGCAGCGCTCTGGCTGTTCGCCGCGTTTTCATTCGCGTTTGCGGTCAAGGTGCCGATGTTTCCGTTCCACACCTGGCTGCCCGACGCGCACGTCGAGGCGCCCACCGCCGGCTCGGTGATCCTTGCCGGCATCATGCTGAAAATGGGCACCTTCGGCTTCCTGCGTTTTGCGCTGCCGTTGTTCCCGGGCGCGGCGATGAATCCAACGGTGCGACTGATCATTTTGATCCTAGCCGTCATCGGGATCATCTATGGCGCACTGGTGGCGATGGTACAGCCCGACTTCAAGAAGCTCGTCGCCTATTCGTCAGTCAGCCACCTTGGCTTCGTGATGCTTGGCATCTTCGCGCTGACGCTGCAGAGCGTCCAGGGCGCGCTGATGGTGATGATCAATCACGGCATTTCGACCGGCGCACTGTTCCTTCTCGTCGGAATGATCTACGAGCGTCGTCACACACGCCTGATCGATTCGTATGGCGGAATCGCGCGCGTGGTGCCGATGTTCGCAGCGATCCTGACCTTCGTTTCGCTCAGCAGCATCGGACTGCCCGGTACCAACGGATTTGTCGGCGAGTTCCTCGTTCTCATCGGCTCGTTCCGCACTTATCCCGTGCTGGCGGTGATTTCGGCGACAGGAGTGATTTTCGCCGCTGCCTATCTATTGTGGGCTATTCAAAGAATTCTGTTCAATCCGCTCGACAAGCCCGAGAACACTCACGTTCCGGATCTGAACAGACGTGAACTCGCTCTTCTCGTGCCCCTCATCGCCGCAATCATTTGGCTCGGTGTGTACCCAGCGCCGGTATTGCGTCGGATGGAAACCTCGGCACAGCAGCTGGTGAACCGCGTCAATGGCGTGACCGGCAACGTCGCCACGCTCGGCGCGGCCGAGGGCTCCCGATGAAATTCGATCTGAGCCAGCCGGCGCAGTTGAGTGGGGCGCTCGGTCCCGATCTGGTGCTGATGGGGGGCGCGATGCTCCTCCTGCTCTGGGCCGGATGGCGCCGAGAGAGCGACCAGCATCAGCGCAGTGTGGGGATCCTGAGCATCGTGCTGTGCGTCATCACGATGGCCGTCGTCGGCTACTATGCCTACGAAGAGTATAGCGCGAACAACGGCGTTATCGCGGTCGACAATTTCCGCTGGGCCGCCGACGAGATCTTCCTGATCGCGACGATCGGTACTATCGCGATGTCGCTCGACTATAATCGTCGAGAGGGAATCACCGCCGGTGAATCGCACGTGCTGCTGCTGTTGTCGACGTCAGGCATGATGATTCTCGCCGGTGCCCGGGATTTGATCATCGTGTTCCTCGGCATCGAGCTGATGTCGATTGCGATCTACGTGCTGGCGGGGCTCAATCGCCGTCACGAGAGATCGGCTGAAGGCGCGATCAAGTACTTTCTGCTCGGTGCCTTCTCTACTGCATTCCTGCTTTATGGCATCGCACTGGTGTACGGAGCGACAGGGGCGACGAACTTCGTAGCGATTAGAAGTGCTATCGTTCGCTTTGACCTGGCGCAGAACGGGTTGCTGCTGGTCGGCATCGCGCTGCTTCTCGTTGGATTTGGTTTCAAGGTCGCAGCCGCGCCGTTCCACATGTGGGCACCCGACGTATACGAAGGTGCGCCGACGCCGATCACGGCGTACATGGCGGCAGCGGTGAAAGCGGCCGCCTTCGCGGCATTCTTCAGGCTGTGGCTCGAAGCGTTCCCGACGCTGCTTGCAGATTGGCACACAGCGGTGTGGTGGCTCGCAGTAGTCACGATGATCGTCGGCAATGTCGTCGCGCTGTCTCAGCGCAACATCAAGCGGCTGCTCGCGTACTCGAGTATTGCCCATGCGGGCTACATCATGGTCGCGCTGGTTGCCGGCACGACCTTCGGCAGCTCGGCCTTCATGTTCTATCTCTTCGCGTACACTCTGGCGACCCTTGGGGCCTTCGCGGTGATTGTCGCGCTTGGACGCTCGGGTGAGAACAACATGAGCGTCGAAGAGTACGCGGGTCTCTGGCAGGTCCGACCGGGACTCGCGATCGCGATGTCGGTATTCATGCTGGCGTTGCTCGGCTTCCCGATCTTTGGCGGCATTGGATTCTTCGCCAAGTGGTACGTGCTGCAGGCTGCGCTACAGGCCCCTTACCCTCAAACGAAGCTGGCGATCTGGCTCGTCATCACCAGCGTGGTGAGCGCGGGATACTATCTCTACGTGGTGATGGTGATGTTCATGAAGCCGCGCGCGACGACGGCCGCTTTGCCGGAGCGCGCCGGCGGTTGGACACGCGCAGTCGTGTGGGCTTCGGTCGTCATCATTCTGGTTTTTGGATTGTTCCCGGACGCTATCGTTTCATTCACCCAGCGTAGCGCACCGGTCGTGAGTCGAGATATCGCGCTTCAGCCACGGTAGATCCGTGGGGATCACTCGGACAATCTTCCGCGAGTATGACATTCGTGGAATCACGGGAAAGGATCTCACACCGCAAGTCGCCACTGCTCTCGCGGGCGCATACGCGGCGTTTCTCGCGGAAAGAGGTGTTAAGGGAGCGGTAGCAGTCGGCCGCGACAATCGGCCGAGCGGCGAAGAGCTGCACGCCACATTGGTGAGCGGATTGCTCAACGCAGGCATCGATGTCATCGACATTGGCGTCGTGCCAACGCCGCTTGCATACTGGGCGCAACACAATCTCGACGTGGTCGGCGGCATCCAGATCACGGGCTCCCATAATCCGCCAGAGTACAACGGATTCAAACTCGGGCTCGGCAGAAGCTCGATCTACGGCAAGGATATTCAGCACCTCTACGACCTCGCCGTCGCTGCGAAGTTTCCGCGAGGCAAAGGAAGCCTGCGCCGGCAGCAGGTCATCGACGGTTATGTCGACGATATCGTCGGCCGGGTCGGGAAGCTCTCGCGCAACCTGAAAGTCGTTCTCGACTGTGGCAATGGCGCTGGCTCGCTGGTGGTGCCCAGTCTGTTTCCCCGCCTTGGCCTAACGCCGACCTGTTTGTTCTGCGAAAGTGACGGGAGATTTCCGAATCACCACCCCGATCCAACGGTCCCCAAGAATCTCGAGGACGTGATTCGCGCGGTGAAGCGGGAGCGGGCTGACCTGGGTATCGCGTTCGACGGCGATGCCGACCGCATCGGCGTGATTGACGGCAATGGCGAGATCATCTGGGGCGACTACCTGCTGATCATCTACGCGCGTGACGTGCTCGCCCGCACCGGTAAGGGTCAATCGATCGTGTTCGACGTCAAGGCATCGCAGGCGCTACCCGAGGCGGTGGAAAAAGCAGGCGGTGTCCCGGTGATGTGGAAGACGGGCCACTCACTGATGGAGGAGAAGATTCACGAAACCCATGCACCTGTCGGCGGCGAGATGTCGGGGCACATGTTCTTCTCTGAAGGCTTTTACGGCTTTGACGATGCGCTGTACGGTGCGGCCCGTCTGTTGAGGATCGTGGCTGATTCCGGTCGCAGCATTGAGGAATTGCTCGCTGACGTCCCGCGCTTCGTTTCGACGCCGGAGATCCGGATCGATTGTCCGGACGACAAGAAGTTCGGAATCGTTGACCAGGCCGGCAAATACTTTGGTGCGAGGTACGATGTGATCTCGGTCGATGGTGCGCGCGTTTTGTTCGGCGACGGCTGGGGATTGATACGTGCTTCGAACACCCAGCCGATCATCGTGATGCGGTTCGAAGCGCGAAGCCAAGCCCAGCTCGAGAAGATCCAGTCCGAGATGCAGGGCTGGCTCCGCACACAAGGCGTGCAGGTGTGATGTGAGCGCACTCACCCGCAGACGCTTCTTCATCGGAGTTGTCGTCGCGGCTGCGGCTCTTGTCGGCGGACGCGCGTTGTCCGCCCTCTACGCTGACTACTCGTGGTACGCCGCTCACGGCGCGACGCCGCTCTGGAATGAGCGCGCGGGTGATTCGCTTCTGATCTACGGACTGGGGTTCGCGTTTGCCGTCATCGTTGCCTTTGTAAATCTGTCCGCGCTTGGTCGAAGCATCGGCTTGCTCACGCTGCCACGGCGGCTGGCCAACGTCGAATTCGGCGAAGCCGTCCCGCGGCGCTACATCGATCGCTTTGCATTCGTGATGGCCCTCGCTATTGCAGCGGCGTTAACTGCGGCACTCCCACACTGGACGTCGCTGGCGCTCGCGAAGCTGGATGTCACCTTCCGCGAAAGCGACCCTTATTTCCAGCACGACCTCTCTTTCTATACGACCTGGCTGCCATTCGAGAAGGCCGCTTACATGTGGGCGATGCTCCTCATCGTCGTAGTTTCCGTGCTGGTTGTCCTTCTTTATTCACTCACTCCCGGACTGCGCTGGGAACGCGCAGGCCTCCGCATGAGCGCGCACGTTCGGCGGCATCTGAGCGTACTTGCCGCGCTGCTTCTTCTCATCACGATGTGGAGCTATCGGCTGCAATCGTACGACCTCCTGATCAACGGCAGCGGCGAGGAAGGCATTTTCTCGTACATCGATCATCAGTGGATCCTGCCCGGTCTGTTGCTGCTGTCGATCGCCACCGCCGCCGCGGCGATCACGGTGTTGTTGAGCGGCTGGACGGGTCAGTTGCGTACGAGCTTTATCGCAGTGACCGTGGTGGTCGTGCTGTCGATCAGCGTACAGGAGATTGTTCCGGTCCTCGTCCGCCGCTTCACGTCAACTGACGCTCAGATCGTACGTGAGCGACCGTACGCAGCCACCAGAAACGACTTCAACAGGCGCGCCTACGGACAGAATGCCGCTGTCTACGACACGCTGCGAAAATCGGGTGTATCGGCGGCGCTCGACAGCGTCGTGACCAGTGCTGCCGGACGACAACTGCTTCGCCAGGACTCTTTGGTGTATCCCGGAGCACGCGGAATTGTGGTGGTCTCGGATCCGCAGCTCGACGTCGCCGGCCAGCGCATCGGCGATGGTTTGACTCGCCTCGGACTGGCGTGGGCTTATCAGGCGTTTGACCTGCTGTCCGACTCGATTCCACGACGGGCGAGAATAGTCACCGGTCGCGACTTGAGAGCCCGCGTTCGTGCACTCGTTCCGATCTTCGCGCAGGGCACGATGATCGAGCCGATGTTTCACGCCGATACACTCTACTGGAAGCTCGAGCTATACACCGCATCTGCCGAGTATCCGCTCAGTCGGCACATTGTTCTCGCCGGCGAGGATCGGAGCTATTTCCGACACGCAGGGACGGCGTTGGTAAATGCTCGGACTGCGCGTGTCTCCATTGCGCCCGATGCGTCGCCTGATCCAATCGCACAGGCGTGGATGACTGCATTCCCGAATTCATCGGATTATCGCGCGCCCGGCGTTTTGCGCGAGCTTACTGCGACCCCATGGGAGCCGGTGAACTCTGGAACGAAGGCCGATGCGGAGGACTCCACGTTCCGTGCTGCGGTGACGAGACTGTACAATCGGATGCGCGCTGCGCTCGCTGCATCTGATCTCAAGGGGTTTGGGAACGCGTACGACTCGCTCGGCGCACTGATCCGGGCAGGGCAGCGATGAGTCAGAGGACCGCAGTGATTGCGATCGGTGGAAATGCGCTTTCTCCGCCGGGTGAGCGGTCGACGATCGCCGATCAGTTCAGACATACGCGCGAAAGCCTCGGCCCGATCGTCGATCTCGTACTCGATGGCTGGCGAGTGGTTGTCGTACACGGCAATGGTCCGCAGGTTGGCGATGAGCTGCACCGCAACGAAAAAGCCCGCAGTGAGGTTGCTCCGTTGCCGCTCGGGGTTCTTGTCGCCGCGACCGCCGGCTGGATCGGCTACATGCTCCAGCAATCGCTCGAGAATGCGTTGCGCAAAGCAGGAAACGCGCGCGATGTCGTTACGGTATTAACCCAGGTCGAGGTCACGCGAGACGATCCGGCCCTCAAGGATCCGAAGAAGTTCATCGGCCACGGATTATCGGTAGCTCGCGCGCGTGAGCTCCGCGGCGAAGGCCATCCCGTCAGGAAAGACGCGAAAGGAAACTTCCGTCGCGTCGTTGGCAGCCCGAAGCCGCTGTCGATTCACGAGCTCAGCATCATTAAACTCCTGCTCGATCGTGACGCAGTCGTGATCGCCTGCGGCGGCGGCGGGATTCCCATTTACCGCGACCCGGCGCTGGGCTTGGAAGGCATCGACGCCGTCGTCGACAAGGATCTCGCTGCCGCGGTTCTTGCGAGAGAGCTGGGCGCTGAATTGTTCCTGATTCTCACCGACGTCGATGCCGTTTATACTGGCTGGGGCACAGAGCAACAACGCGTCATTGATTCGATGACTGTCGCGGAAGCCGATCGCTTGTCCGCTGAAGGTGCGTTCGGCGAAGGAAGCATGGGACCAAAGGTGGCAGCGGCGGCGGACTACGTGCGTCGCACCGGTGGTCGCGCGATCATCACCGAGCTAAGCAAGGGCAGGGCGGCGGTGCAGGGCGAAGGCGGCACCGAGATCGTTCCATAACCATGCCCGTGAAACACGAGCAATTGGAGAAAGAGTGAACATTCACGAGTACCAGGCGAAGGAAATCTTCCGCAAGTATGGCATTCCCATTCCCCCGGGCGACGTCGCGACGACGCCGCAGGAAGCGGAGGTCATTGCGCGGAAGTTTGGTGGAACGGTGGTGGTGAAAGCTCAGGTTCACGCGGGTGGTCGCGGCAAAGCCGGCGGAGTAAAGCTCGCGCGAACACCGGAAGAAGCGCGGAGTCTCGCGCGTCAGATTCTGCAATTGAAGATCAAGGGTTTGCCGGTTGAGAAGGTTCTCATCACGCCGGCAGCCGACATTGCGACTGAGGCTTACGCCGGAATTATCGTCGATCGCGCGACCAAGCGGCCGGTCTTCATCGTAAGTCCCGCCGGTGGTATCGACATCGAAGAGGTCGCAGCCAAGACACCGGAAAAACTGCTCAGGCATCCAATCGATCCTCGGTATGGTTTGCAGCCGTACGAGGCGATGCAGCTCGCCTTCTTCCTGTACTCTGATTTCAAGCAGGTTCGCGCGACGGCGCGTATTCTCACCCAGCTTTACAAGGCATTCATCGAGAACGGCGGCTCACTCGCCGAAATCAATCCGCTGGTGACCACGCCCAACGGCGACGTGCTCGCACTGGACGCCAAAATGGTGATCGATGACAACGAGCTCGATCGCCGGCCGGACATCGCTGCGCTGCGCGATGAATCGGCAGAAGCTCCCAGCGAGGTGGAAGCGCGAGAGGCTAGCCTCACCTTCATCAAGCTCGATGGCAACGTCGGCTGCGTCGTGAACGGCGCCGGGCTCGCGATGGCGACGATGGATCTCGTCAAATACTACGGCGGCGATCCCGCAAACTTCCTCGACATTGGCGGATCATCGAATCCGGAAAAAGTGGTCGCCGCGCTCAAGATCATCACCGCCGATCCGAACGTGAAAGCGATCCTGTTCAACATCTTCGGTGGCATCACCCGCACCGACGACGTCGCCAACGGGATCGTTACCGCGATCGAGCAGAATCCTTTGCGAGTGCCGTTGGTGATCCGGCTGACCGGCACCAACGAAGAGATCGCCTTGAAGATCCTCGGTGAACACGGGATGTCGGCGATGACCGACATGGACGAAGCGGTGCAAAAGGCCGTAGCGCTGGCCACCGGAGGGAAGGCCGCGTGAGCGTCTTTATCGACAACAACACCCGTCTGGTGGTCCAGGGCATTACCGGCCGCGACGGATCGTTCCACGCCAAGCAGATGATCGAATACGGCACCCAGGTAGTCGCCGGCGTCACGCCGGGAAAAGGGGGCCAGAAGTTCGAAGGCAAAGTTCCGATCTTCAACACGGTGGCTCAGGCGGTTAAAGAGACGGGCGCGAACACTTCGGTGATTTACGTCCCGCCGATGTTCGCTGCAGACGCGATGATGGAGGCCGCGGACGCCGGCATCGCGTTCATTGTCGCGATCACTGAAGGTGTCCCAGTGCTCGACATGACCCGCGTCTACCCGTTCGTCAAAGAGCGCAAGCTCCGTCTGCTCGGTCCCAACTGTCCTGGTCTGATTTCGCCAGGCAAATCGAATGTCGGCATCATTCCCGGCAGAATCTGTAAGCAGGGCAACGTCGGTCTCGTCAGTCGCTCCGGCACGCTGACATACGAAGTGGTCTATCAGATGACGAGAGCGAACATTGGGCAGACCACCTGCGTCGGCATCGGCGGCGATCCGATCAATGGCACCAACTTCATCGACTGCCTGGCCGCGTTTCAGAACGATCCCGACACCGAAGCTGTGGTCATGATCGGAGAGATCGGTGGCACCGACGAGCAGGAAGCGGCACGCTTCGTCAAAGAAAAGATGAACAAGCCGGTCGTCGGTTTCATCGCCGGCCAAACCGCGCCCCCGGGACGGCGCATGGGGCACGCCGGCGCGATCATCTCAGGCTCCGCGGGCACAGCCGCTGAAAAAATGCAGGCTTTCGAAGAGAACGGCGTTGGTGTTGCGAAGCGCCCGCGCGACGTCGTCGACTTACTCAAACGCGCGATGCGCTAGGAAATAAATGGCAGGCAACAGAACCCTCACCATCATCAAACCTGACGCTTTCAACTCCGGAAAAGCGGGGCTCATCATCGCACATCTGGAAAAGGCCGGCTTCAAGGTGATCGCCTCGCGCGTGATGCACCTATCGGAGCCACAGGCCCAGGCTTTCTACGCCGTTCACCGCGAGCGCCCTTTTTTCGCCCCGCTCGTTCGCTTCATGACCTCCGGCAAATGCATGCCGATGGTCCTCGAGCGCGCCGATGCCGTTGCGTCTCTCAGAAAAGCGATCGGCGCAACCGATCCCGCCGAAGCCGAGGCGGGGACAGTCCGGAAATTGTACGCCGAGTCAAAGGAGCGGAACGCGATTCACGCGTCGGACTCGGATGAGAATGCCGAGCGAGAGGCCAGGTTCTTTTTCCCGGAAGCGGATTTGGTTTAACTACAAAAAGAAGACTACCTGCCGGCAGGTAGTCTTCTTTTTGTATTTAACACACTAGAATCACCCACCTAAGCCCGCTAACTTAAAGGGCTTATGCTGTCGTTTGACATACGCTCGCTGGAGACGAAAGCCGCGCAGGTCGACGGCTCAGTCGGGCCGGATGATCCTGTCTGGGAAAAGGGGGATACCCGTCCAGCCGAGCCGATCCACGTTAAGGGTCGACTCTCCTCGGCGAGCGAGGGAAGGTTCTACTTCAGTGGACGGATGGAGGGCGAGCTCGAATTGCCCTGCCGCCTTTGTCTTGAAGAAGTAGACGTCGAAATCGATGAGGAAGTTCACTTTCTTCTCGCCGCTCTCGGCGCCGAAGAAGCCGACGACCCCGAAGTTTTTCTTTACGATCCGAACGCGCGGATGATCGATCTGCGTCCGGCTATTAGAGAGACGTGGTTACTCGCGGTTCCGATGTACGTCCAGTGCAGCGAGGATTGCAAAGGACTCTGTCCGACCTGCGGCACCAATCTGAACGAAAGCACTTGTAACTGTTCGACATCAAAGTCTGATCCGCGCTGGGAAGCGTTGCGCAAACATCAGAGCAAAACGCACTAGCGCGTCAAATAACCTAAGGAACCAGAAAGATGGCCGTACCAAAGCGACGCACCTCCAAGCGGAAAAAGCGCGCCCGCAACACCCACAAAATCGCGCCCGCGATCGTCATTCAGAAATGTCCGCGCTGCCAGGCGATGAAGCGCCCGCATCATGTCTGCGAGGAGTGCGGGTACTACGCAGGCGAGCAGCGAGTAGAGCCGAAGGAAGCGTAAGTTGGCGCGGATTGCATTGGACGCGATGGGCGGAGACTTCGCTCCCAAGGCAACAATCGCTGGCGCATTACTCGCCCTCCAGGAGCTCGACGGCGCGCACGTCGTTCAACTCGTTGGCCAAACCGCGGTAGTCGAAGCCCAGCTCGACAAGATTCTTTCCGAAGAATTGCCGGCTGCGGCGTCGGCGCGCTCGCGCATCGAGATCGTCGAAGCACCCGACGTCATCGAGATGAACGAGAAGCCAACCGCCGGCCTCCGCAAGAAGCCAAACAGCTCGATGATCGTCGGACTCCGCCTCCAGGTCGACGGGAAGTCCGACGCTTTTGTGTCGGCCGGCAACACCGGCGCGCAAATGGCATCGTCGGCGATGCTGCTCAAGCTCCAGCCCGGGCTGACGCGCCCGGGTATTGCAACGGTTTTTCCGACGGCACGCAATCCGGTGATCGTGATCGATTCGGGAGCCAACGTCGATTGCTCGAGTAAGGAACTCCTCCAATTCGCCTGGCTGGGCGCGGTTTACGCGGAATGTGTGCTGGGGCGCGACAATCCGTCGATTGGCCTCCTCTCGATCGGTGAAGAGCCGGAGAAGGGGAACGCCGTGGTCAAGGAAGCAAATGCACTCTTCCAGAAGGCCGGATTCAATTTCCACGGGAATCTCGAGGGTCGCGATCTGCCGGCCGGCGCCAGCGACCGCGGGACTTTTGATGTCGTGGTCTGCGATGGCTTCGTCGGCAACGTCGTGCTCAAATTCTACGAAGCGGTGGCACCGTTGATGGTGCGTGTACTGAGCGAGCATCCTGACCTCGATGCAAACCACATCAAGGCAGCGCTCAAGGGCTTCGACTCGACGAACTACGGCGGGGCGCCGCTGCTCGGCTGCCGCGGCATCAGCATCATCTGCCACGGGAATTCACCGCCGCGCGCAATCAAGAATGCAATCAAGGTCGCCGTTCGCGCCGTGGAGACTCGCATGAACGATCAAATCGGACGGAAGCTCGAGGCCGCCGAACCGTTGATCAACGCGGTCGCGGAGTCAGCATGAAGAGACCGGTCGCAGCAGTAGCGGGAACGGGCCGCGGTGTTCCGCAGCACGTGATGACCAATCACGACTTCGCCTCGATCGGGATCGAGACATCTCACGAATGGATCTTTGAGCGCAGCGGAATCGTCGAGCGCAGGTTGGCTCGCAACGGCGAGACGACCTGCTCGTTGGGAGCCGATGCATCGAAGGTCGCGATGCAGAAAGCCGGCGTGCACCCGGGGGAGATCGACGTCATCGTTCTCAGCACCGCCACGCCGGACCGACTGCTTCCATCGACCGCAGTTGACATCCAGGCCGAGCTCGGCGCCACGCGCGCTGCAGCGTTCGATGTTGGCGCTGCGTGTGCGGGCTGGCTGTATGCGATGAGCACTGCGGAAGGACTGATAATGTCGGGCACCGCTGAGACGGCACTTGTCGTCGGCTCTGAAAAGATGAGCGCGATCGTCGACTGGAAAGATCGCTCGACCTGCGTCTTGTTCGGCGATGGTGCTGGTGCCGCGGTGCTCAGACGCTCGCGGCAGCCGGGGAAGGGCATTCTCTCGTCCTACATGCGCAGCGATGGCAAGCTCGCCGACCTGCTCTATCGCCCAGAAGGTGGTGCCACGGTGCCGATGTCTGCCGAGGTGCTGGAGAAGCGGTCGCACCTGGTGAAGATGGCCGGCCGAGAGGTGTTCAAGCACGCCGTGCGCTCCATGGCCGACGCGGCGGATCGTGCGCTCGACGGTGCGAAGCTCACCGGAACCGATATCGACTTGTTGATTCCGCACCAGGCCAACGTTCGCATCATCGAAGCAACCGCGAAGCACGCCGGTATCTCGATGGATAAGGTCTATGTCAACGTCGACAGATACGGCAACACTTCATCGGCGTCGATTCCGATAGCGCTGGATGAAGCGATCGAATCAGGGCGAATCAAGGATGGGACAACTGTGATGATGGTCGCATTCGGCGCCGGATTCACCTGGGCGTCGATGGTCATCCGCTTCTAAGCGGTGGACGTCGTTCTACTCTTTCCCGGCCAGGGCTCGCAGAAGCCGGGAATGGGCAAGGATCTCGCTGAGGCTTTCCCCATTGCCAAGGCCGTCTTTGGGGAAGTCGATGCCGCACTCGGCGCAAATCTGAGCAAACTCTGCTTCGAAGGGCCGGCCGAAGAACTCACCGCCACCCGGAACGCACAGCCCGCGCTGTTCGCGCACGGAGCTGCGATCTGGGCGCTCGTACACGACACCGTTTTCCCTCACGTGCGCGCCGCGGCAGGTCATTCACTCGGCGAGTTCACCGCCTATCACGCCGCGGATTCGGTGAGCCTGCCGGGTGCAGCGAAGCTGGTGCGTCGTCGCGGCGAATTGATGTTTGAGACCGGGACAGCACGTCCGGGCACCATGGCCGCCATCCTCGGCACCACCAGCGTTCCGATCGAGGAGATTTGCGATCGAGCGTCGAAGGAAGCCGGTCTCGTTGTTCCCGCCAACTTCAATACCGACGAGCAAATCGTTATTTCGGGCGAGGTCGCCGGGGTCGAGCGAGCGATGGAGATCGCCAAGGAATCAGGAGCGAAGCGCGCGATCAAGTTGCCGGTGAGCGGCGCTTTTCACTCTCCGCTGATGGAGCCCGCGGTGGTCGGACTCACCGACGCGATCGCGACGTCGGCCTTCATGGAGCCGGTATTCCCGGTGTTTTCGAACGTCACGGCCGATGCGAACACGACCGTGGTTGGGGCGAAAGAGCTGTTACTTCGCCAGCTGACGTCACCCGTGCGATGGTCAACGGAGATGCGAAACATCGCCAAGCATTTTCCTGATGCGCTTTACGTCGAGATGGGTCCTGGCAACGTTCTCACCGGCCTGATGGCAAGACTGGTGAAAGGCGCGAAAACCTTCGCGTGCGGTACCGTCGCCGAAGTGGAGAAACTCCTGCAAATGGTCGCCTGATGAATATCGATCTGAGTGGCAAGAATGCGCTGGTGACGGGCAGCACTCGCGGCATTGGTCGCGCCATCGCGGAAGGCTTCTCGAAATCAGGAGCTCGGGTTGCGGTCGTCGGACGCGATCAGCAACGGGCTGACGAAGCGGCGACTGCAATCGGAAATGGCGCTAAGGGCTTTGCCGCGGATGTCACCGACACGGCAGCGGTCGCCAGGCTTGTCGATGAGGTGGAGAAAGCATTCGGCGGCATTGATATCCTCGTTAACAATGCGGGCATCACGCGTGACAACATCGTGATGCGCCTAAAGGATGAGGACTGGGACATCGTGCAGAACGCGAATCTGCGCGGTGCCTTTGCGACGATCCGCGCGGTGTCGCGCGGGATGATGAAGAAGCGCAATGGCCGGATCATCAACGTCGCCAGCATCGTCGGTTTGATCGGCAACAAGGGACAAGCGAACTACGCCGCGAGCAAAGCGGGTCTGATCGCCCTGACAAAGACCGTCGCCAAGGAGCTCGGCTCACGAAATATCCTTGTGAACGCAGTCGCCCCCGGCTTCATCGAGACTGAGATGACTGCCGCGATGACGCCCGAAGCCCGCGAAGCGCTCGGCAAACAGATTGCACTTGAACGCCTGGGCACCGTGCAGGATGTTGCAGCGATGGTGACGTTTCTTGCTTCGGATTTGGCGTCATACATCACGGGACAAGTCTTTGTCGTAGATGGCGGATTAGTTATGTAGAGAGAGTCCGAGTTGCGATCTGAGACCGAGTTACGAACCGATTGCGAATCGCGATCTAACGAGTGCCTGGCTCGTAACTCGGAGCAGGCTCGAAACTCGGACTTAGATCGCAACTCGGACTCACTTTCAGCGTGCACCTAACTTTGTACAGTACCGTAGGTTAGGTATATTTCAGAGAATTCCCTTAAACGCGAGGAAATCCGTCAAATGGCCGACAATTCAGACAAGGTCAAAGACATCATCGAGAAAGAGCTCGGTGTGGAGCGGGAAAAGCTGACGAACGAGGCAAGCTTCATCGAAGATCTCGGTGCTGACAGCCTGGATATCGTCGAGCTCGTGATGGAGTTCGAGAAAGAATTCAACATCGACATCCCGGATGAGGATGCCGAGAAGCTGCGCACGGTTGGTGACGCGCTCGGTTATCTGAACCAAAAGGTCGGAGCGTAATGAAGCGAAGAGTCGTCGTCACCGGCATGGGCGCGATTACCCCTGTCGGCAACGATGTGGCGACGACCTGGCGGTCCCTGATCGAAGGGAAGTCGGGTACCGCCCCAATCACGAAGTTCGATGCCTCGAACTTTCCGGTTCGCTTTGCCGCCGAAGTGAAAGGATTCGATCCTCTCAACTTCATGGATCGAAAGGAGGCGAAGCGAGCTGACGCGTACACCCAGTACGCCGTCGCTGCAGCCCGTCAGGCGATGGAAGATGCCGGCCTCGGCAATGGCAACAATGGGATGGATCCCGACCGCATCGGCGTCATCATCGGCAGCGGCATCGGCGGTCTCAAGAGTTTTGAAGAACAGCACGACATCTATCGCGAGCGCGGAGCGGGCAAGATCTCACCGTTCTTCATCCCGATGTTCATCGCCGACATCGCCGCCGGTATTGTGTCCATGCGCTTCAACGCGAAGGGCCCAAACTACGCTACGGTATCGGCTTGCGCGACTAGTGCTCATGCAATAGGTGATGCCTTCCGCACCATCCAGTACGGTGACGCCGACATCATGATTACGGGCGGCGCTGAGGCGACCGTTACCCCGATGGCAATCGGCGGATTCGCCAATATGAAAGCGCTGTCCGAGCGAAACGACTCGCCCGCGACAGCCTCCCGCCCATTCGACGCCACACGCGATGGCTTCGTGATGGGTGAGGGCGCTGGAATTCTTATCCTCGAGGAGATGGAGCACGCGATAAATCGCGGCGCCCGGATTTACGCCGAGCTAGTAGGATACGGCGCTACCGGCGATGCCTACCATCTCACCGCACCAGCACCAGACGGCGAAGGCGCCCAGCGGGCAATGAAGCGCGCGCTCAAGGACGCGAACCTTCAGCCGAAGGACATTCAGTACATCAACGCGCACGGTACCTCGACGCCCGCCAACGATCTGAACGAGACGCGTGCGATTCAGGCGGTGTTTGGCGATGCTGCGAATGAGGTCAACGTCAGCTCGACCAAGTCGATGACGGGCCATATGCTGGGCGCTGCCGGTGCAGTCGAAGCAGTGGTCGGTTCGATGGTCGTCAACGAAGGGACCATTCCCCCGACGATCAACTACCAGACTCCTGACCCCGAGCTCGCGCTCAACTACACTCCGAATAAAGCAGTCAAGCGCGACGTCGACGCGGTTTTAAGCAACAGCTTTGGCTTTGGTGGGCATAACACCACCCTCGCCATTCGCCGCTTCAAGAACTGAGCGATGGGCGCTGAGCTCACGCTGCACCTCGGAAAAATCTCCGACCCACAGCTGCGCAAAGTGGGGGAGAAGGTCGCGGCGAAAACGCGCCTCTCGAGCGCTGATGCCGCGCTCCTTTTCAGGACTCCAGACCTCCTCGGCGTCGGGATGCTCGCTGATTACGCGAACCGCCGGAAGCACGGCGACATCGTCACCTTTGCCGCCAATCAGCACATCAACCCGACCAACGTCTGCTACCTGCGAAAGACGTGCGTCTTCTGCTCCTTTGCGCGACTACCAAAGGAAGAGGGTGCGTATCACTACACGATGGACCAGGTCTACGCGGAAGCCGACAACGCGCTGAACGGACTGACCAGGGAGTTCCACATCGTCGGTGGCCTCGATATGAAGGCCGGGCTCGCGTACTACCAGGAGATGTTCCGCGGGCTGAAGTCCCGTTATCCGCAGGTCCATATCAAGGCGCTCACCGCGGTCGAGATCGCTCACATCGCGCGCATTGATAAAATGTCGGTCGAGGATGTATTGATCGCGCTTAAGGAAGCTGGACTCGACACGCTGCCAGGCGGCGGCGCGGAAGTCTTCGGCCGAGGCGTGCGCATGACCATCGCCGACAAGAAGCTCGCCGGCGAGGACTGGATCAATGTCCATCGCACCGCGCATCGACTGGGCATTCGCTCGAACTGCACTATGCTCTATGGGCACGTCGAGTCTGTCGACGATCGCATCGAGCATCTAACGATGCTGCGCGACCTGCAGGACGAAACCGGTGGATTCCTCGCCTACATCCCGCTCGCATACCATCCCGACAACAACGAGCTCGGAATCGAGCTGGGGCGTCAGGGGACGGCGACCACTGGCTACGACGATCTGCGCAATCTGGCCGTCGGTCGGCTCTACCTCGACAACTTCGACCACATCAAATCGCACTGGATCATGGTGACCACGTTCCTCTCGCAGACGTCGCTTTCGTTCGGCGTCAACGATCTGGAAGGCACGGTGGTCCGAGAGAAGATCTATCACGAAGCCGGAGCACATACTGCGCAGGGCCTCAGCCTCGACGACATCATCACGTTGATCACGGGGGCGGGGAAGACTCCGGCAGAGCGCGATTCGTTCTACAACATCCTGCGTGTGTTTGATCGCGCAGCCGTGGCCGCGTGATGAGAATCGGGCGGATTCCGTATATCAATTGCTATCCGGTTTACGGCGCCATCGATCGTGGTGTCGTGAACCTGGACGCTGAGCTGGTCGACGGTGTACCGACCGATCTCAATCGTCGGATGTCTACCGGCGAGCTGGATATCAGCGTTGTATCCGCCGTGGAGTATGCTCGCGATTCGGCGCGCTATCTTCTTCTGCCCGATCTGGCGATCTCGTGCGATGGTCCCGTTCGCTCTGTGATGCTGTTCTCGCGTCGGCCGGCCTCCGAGCTTGGCTCGCGGAAAGTCCTGGTTAGTCGCAGCTCGATGACCAGCGTAGCACTGCTCGAGCTCCTGTTCGAGAACGTCTGGCATGCCTCGCCGCGTTTTGTGCCCGGCGACGCTGAAGTCCGTGACATCATCGAATCGGATGATGATGCAACCGATGCCAGGCTCGTTATCGGAGACGCGGCGCTCGTGCTCGGCAACAACCAGCGCGACCGCTATCCATACGTGTACGACCTCGGCGCGACGTGGAAGGAGTGGACAGGGCAGCCATTCGTGTTTGCCGTCTGGGTCGCACAACGCGCGACCAACGTGCGCCAGGCGTTGAATGCCCACGCCGGGCTGATCGCGTCACGCGACTGGGGCCTCGCTCATCTGCCAGATCTGGCCGAGCAGGCTCACAAGGCAACTGGCGTCAGCCGGGAAACTTGCCAAGAATATCTATCAGGCCTGGATTACGGTTTATCGTACCCGCACCTTGCTGGACTAACGGAGTTCTATCGCCGACTCGTCGAGCGTGGAAGAATTCCCAACGGAACCCTGACTTTCTTGCCGGCCGCATGAGCGAAGCAAGCGATCTGCTCGATTTCTATACCAACGCTCCACTCCTCGAGCTGGGAATGGCGGCCGATCGCGTCCGCCAGCAAAAGCATCCCGGCAGCACCGTCACGTACATCATCGACCGCAACATCAACTACACCAACGTCTGTGTAGCCGATTGCGGTTTCTGCGCGTTCGCGCGTCGTCCCAAGCACGGTGAAGGGTACACGCTCTCGTTCGAGCAGATCGGCGCGAAGATCGACGAAGTGAAAGCGCTCGGCGGTGTCCAGATCCTGATTCAGGGCGGACACAACCCGTACATTCCGTTCGACTGGTACCTGGATCTGATGCGCTACATCAAGCGCAATCATCCGATCCACATCCACGGCTTCAGCCCAAGTGAGATCGACTTCTTTTCCAAAGTTTTCCGGATGGAAGCGATCGATGTCATTCGCGAGCTCAAGAAGGCAGGTCTCGATTCGATTCCGGGCGGTGGCGGCGAGATCCTCGTGCAGCGAGTCCGCGACATTGTCGCGCCCAAGAAGGCCGGCGCCGATCGGTGGCTCGAGATCATGGAGCTTGCGCACGGCGAAGGCATGAAGACATCGGTGACGATGATGTACGGCCTCGGCGAGACACTGGCAGAGCGTCTGGAGCATCTGCAGCGCGTGAAAGCGGTGCAGGCAAGGACCGGCGGCTTTACCGCATTCATCTGCTGGCCATTGCAGCCGGAGAATACGCCGACGATGTCGCACCAGCCAAAGACCGGCGCCGTTGAGTACCTGCGCACCGTCGCTTTCGCACGCGTCGTGCTCGACAACGTCCCTAATCTTCAATCCAGCTGGGTGACGATGGGAATGAAGATTGGACAGGTGGCGTTGCGTTTCGGGTGCAACGACTTCGGCTCGTTGATGCTCGAAGAGAACGTCGTTTCCGCGGCGAACACGACATACCGAACATCGATCGCCGAAATGGAGCGATTGATTCGCGATGCCGGCTTCACTCCGGCGCGTCGCAAGCAGGACTACACTTTGCTCGAGCCTGCCGGTGTCACAGCTCCGGTAGGAATGACCTCGACCGCTCCCGCAGCAGCAGCCGCCGTCCAAGCGGATGCCGCTTGAGACCGCGGCCAGTGTCCGCGTCGGCATAGGCTACGACTCACACCGTTTCGCTCCGGGTCGACCGCTAAAACTCGGCGGCGTCGTGATTCCAGCGGAGGTCGGCCTTGCCGGACACTCCGATGCGGATGCGATTTGTCACGCTGTAACCGACGCCATTCTTGGTGCGGCAGGGCTCGGCGACATCGGTGAAATGTTTCCCGACACAGATCAGGCGAATCGGGATCGCGATTCGATCGAGATGCTCGCGGCAGCGGTGAAGCGTGTGTCGGCCGTCGGTCTCAGAGTGAATCAGGTTGATGTCGCCGTCGTAGCGGAGGTCCCAAAGATCGGACCCCATCGCGCTAAAATCCGTGAGCGTCTCGCGGCCGCGCTCGGTATCGAAGCAGGAAGCGTAAGCGTCAAAGGAAAGTCGAATGAAGGGATGGGCTGGATCGGGCGGAAGGAGGGCATCGCCTGCGTTGCCGTCGCTACTCTGACAAAGACTTCCTGACGAATGCTGCATTCGATTACAACCTGGCTCGGCGACCTGCCGCTCGGATCGCTGTACACGGCGATTTTTGCGCTCTCGGCGTTCGAGAATTTCTTTCCGCCGTTCCCGTCGGATGCCGTGATCGCAATTGGAAGCCTGCTCGCCGACCGTGCGCATGGCTCGCCGTTTACGGTTTTCCTGCTCGGCTGGGCAGGCAACGTCGCGGGCGCCGGCGTGACGTACACGCTCGGTCGAAAGTTCGGCGCCAAGGTTTTCCTGCGACGCATCGAGCGCTTCGCCGGCCCGGATGCCGAAGATCGGATCCGGAAGTTGCACAAGAAATACGGGGCCGTTGGACTGTTCGTCAGTCGATTTCTGCCTGGAGTGCGAGCGATAGTGCCGCCGTTCGCCGGGGCGATGCGGTTGCCCGCCTTTCGGGTGATGGCGTCAGTCGGGGCGGCGTCTGCAGTGTGGTTCGCGCTGATTACGTTTCTGGCGTTCCGAGCGGGTGACAACTGGGACCTGCTCCAGAAGTACATGGTCCGCTCGGGTAAGGTTGCAGGCGCAGTGGCAGTCGCGATTGTACTGATCGCAGTTGGCTTCTGGCTGTGGAGGCGACGCAAGGCGAAGAATGACTAGTGCCATCGTCGATGACGTAGTCTCCCGCGCGTTTTATGTCGAACGCTTCGATGATTTCCTGGCGCTCGAGCAGGGCGCTTCGGTCGAGACGAGCAAAGCGTATAAGCTCGATATCGCACGCTTCGTTACTTACGTCAGCGTAAAGGGCGCGAAGTCTCCCGCGGACATCGGCGCGCGCACTCTGCGTGAGTACGTCTTCCATCTCAAGGATCTCGGCCTTTCACCCGCCTCTATCCGCCGCAACGTGTCGGCCGTGCGGACCTACTTCAAGTTCCTTGTCGGAGAAGGCCACGTCGTCCGGGATCCAAGTGAGCGGCTGGAGACGCCGCGGAAATGGCGTACGTTGCCCGACGTCCTTGGCGTCGATGAAATCGAGAAGCTGCTGGCGGCGCCATCGCTGGACGAGGCCTTCGCATTTCGAGATCGCGCGATGCTGGAGCTGGCGTATGGCGCCGGTCTGCGGGTTTCCGAATGGATCTCTCTCGGCGTGCGCGACGTGATGCTGCAGGATCATCTGGTGCGCGTGTTCGGCAAAGGAGCGAAGGAGCGGCTGGTGCCGATCGGACGACGCGCTATCGGCGCGATTGCGATTTATCTCCGCGAGCAGCGGCCAAAGCTGGAAAAGGGCGAAGGCAGAGGAGTGTTGTTCCTCAACGCGCGTGGACAGCCGATGTCGCGGATGGGCGCGTGGAAAATCCTGCGTAAATACGTCGACCAGGTTGGAATCACCAAGCCGGTAACGCCGCATACACTGCGTCACTCCTTTGCGACGCATCTCCTCGAGGGTGGCGCGGATTTGAGAGCGGTGCAGGAGATGCTGGGACACGTCGATATCTCGACAACGCAGATTTACACCCACGTTGACAGGGAATATCTGCGTTCAGTGCACAAGCAGTTTCACCCGCGACCCTAGCAATTCGCTAGAATTAGCGATGCTTCTCGTCATCGATAATTACGACTCGTTCACCTACAACCTCGTCCAGTATCTGGGCGAATTGGGTGAGGATCCCGTCGTGAAGCGGAACGACGAGATTGCGGTCGACGACATCGGCGCGATGGGGGCGAGCCGCGTCGTGATCTCGCCCGGGCCGTGCACGCCGACCGAAGCTGGTATCAGCGTGCCCACAATTCGGAAGTGGGGTAAAAAGATTCCGATCCTTGGCGTCTGTCTTGGGCATCAGGCGATCGGCGAAGCGTACGGCGGGAAGGTTGTCCGCGCCCAGACGTTGATGCACGGCAAGACGTCGCGAGTCACCCATGACGGCAAGGGCATATTCGCGGGTGTGCGCAATCCATTGACGGTGATGCGCTACCACTCGCTCGTGATCGAGCGCGCGTCGCTACCGGAAGATCTGGAAATAATCGCGCGCTCGATCGATGACCCGAACGAGATCCATGCGGTGAAGCATCGCGAGCATCCGGTATGGGGTGTGCAATTCCATCCGGAGTCCATTCTCACTGAGTGCGGAAAAGAGATTCTCCGCAACTTTCTCTCGATCGCATGAACCGAACATCATTCGGCAGTCTGGCGCTTCTTGCGCTCTTTGCCGATCCAGCTGCTCGCGCCCAGGACACAACCGCGGTCGACACATCCTATGTCGAATACTCGGAGTCGCCGATCTCGCTGCCTCTCGGTGTTGGTCTGCGGGTCCCGACCTACGATCGCGTGAATGGTGTGACGCTGCCATGGGGTCCGAAGATCGAGACCTCCAATGGCAGAGTTGATGTCGATGCGCTCGTCCGCTATCGGTCCCATCTCGGTAACTGGGATCCGTCCATCGAGGGACTGCTGCGCCCCGGCGATGCCAACGAGCTGAGATTCTTTGTCGGACGCGGGACATTCAGCAACGAAGACTGGATTCGCAGCGATCTCGCGAACTCGCTGGCGGTGCTGTTCGCCGGAAGCGACGCGAGAAATTTCTACCGCAGCGACAAGGCGAGTGCGCAGGTCGCCCACGCCATCATGAACGGCGGTTCAGTGCTTACGCCTTATGTCGGAATCAATTTCGAGCGCGACTGGTCGACTGGCGATCTCAGCCCGACCAAAACGCCGTGGTCTTTCTATGGCCGGACCGGCCGCCTCCGAATGCGGCGACCGAATCCACCGATCGACCGCGGCCACATTTTCTCATTTCTGGTCGGAAGCGGTCTGGAGCTGGCAACTGGCGGCGTCGATTCCAAGCTCGATGCGAAGCTCGAACGCTCGATCGGTACCCAGTACGACGTTGCATGTTTCGCTACCCCGGGTGGACTCTTTTGCCCCGATCAAAGCGACAATTTCACGCAGGCAACCGTAGACGGTACCGTGAAGTTTCCGACGTTTGGCAGCCAGACATTCACCGTCAGAGGACACGCGGTATGGACCCCTGCCGCTGCGATTGCACCCGCACAGAGATTCTCCTATCTGGGCGGATCAGGCACGATCGCGACCGTGGACCAGCTCGCGCTCGGCGGCGACCACCTGCTCTACGTGAACGGCGATTACGTGATCCCGTTCGAGAAAATTCAGCTGCCGTACGTAGGGAATCCTTTCCTTGCGCTGAGCTATACCGCCGGCAGTGCGGGAGTGGGCGAGCTCCCGTCGCTCATTCAGAACCTGGGGATCGGTGTCGGCGCGAGCATCCTGAGAGTGGATTTCTTCATCGATCCTGCCCACAATCGCTCGCCGGTGTCGCATAAGAGTGCCGTAACTTTCGGAGCCGATCTCGCCTTCTAAAAACTCAACACAAAGTTTGCTCGAACCCCTCCCGGTTCGTATATTACTGAGCGTGACTTTTCCTAACTGTCGCGCAAAAACCGGTGGGTAAATGGGGCCGCTAGTAGTCATTCCAGCTCGCCTCGGCGCCATGCGCCTTCCCCGAAAGCCCCTCCGACTCCTCTCCGGACTCCCCCTCATCGTCCGGGTCTGGCAAAGAATCTCCCAAATGAACGTTGCTGAAGCAGTCGTCGTTGCAACCGACGATGACTCAATTGCATCGGCTGTTCGGGAAGCCGGCGCGGACTGCGCTATGACAAGCAAAGAGCACAACTCCGGAACTGAACGCGTTGCCGAGGTCGCCGACCTGCCGAGATTCAAGCGGTACAACACCATAGTGAACGTTCAGGGAGACGAGCCATTCATCGGCCGCGACGCTGTGAACGGCGCGGCTCAGCTTGTCGCAAGCGGCAAGTTTCCGCTCGGGACATCTGCGTCCCGCGCCAGCACGGAAATCCTCGACACGCCGAGTCTGGTTAAAGTCGTTGTTGGCGACGATGGAAGGGCACTGTACTTCTCGCGTGCGCCGATTCCGTTTCTGCGGGACATGGCAGATGCTAGCCGGCTCGCCGATCGCACGCTGCAACACATTGGAGTTTATGCCTATTCGCGCGAGGCACTGCGCAAATGGGTTTCGCTGCCGCCACACCCGCTCGAGGAGATCGAGCGACTCGAGCAGCTCCGGCCGTTGGCCGCCGGGCTGCCAATTGGAGTGGCTATCAACCAGGAAGCACCGGCAAGTGGTATCGACACTGAAGAAGACCTTGAGCGCGCCAACGCGCGATGGGATGCCTTTATGGCGGGAGCGTTGACGAATGCAGGGTAGCAATCAGCAGACACGATACATCTTCGTGACTGGCGGCGTTGTCTCGTCGCTCGGGAAGGGAATCGCCGCGGCTTCGCTGGGACGATTGCTTGTCGAGCGTGGGATGCGCGTGACGATCATGAAGTTCGATCCATACCTCAACGTCGATCCGGGGACGATGTCGCCGTTTCAGCACGGGGAGGTCTTCGTCACCGACGATGGCGCTGAGACCGATCTCGATCTCGGCCATTACGAGCGATTCATCGACCGCTCACTGTCGCAGGCCAACAACATCACCACCGGCCGAATTTACCTCAGCGTTATTACCAAGGAGCGACGGGGCGAGTACCTCGGCTCGACGGTTCAGGTGATCCCGCACGTAACCGACGAGATCAAAGCTGCGATGAAGCGGCTCGCGCCGGAGAGCGATGTCGTGATCGTCGAAATCGGGGGAACCGTCGGTGACATCGAGTCGCTGCCTTTCCTCGAGGCGATTCGTCAATTCCGGCACGACATCGGTCGCGAGAACGCGATCTTCATCCACCTGACGCTCGTTCCTTTCATCGCGGCATCAGGCGAGGTGAAGACCAAGCCGACGCAGCATTCGGTGCGCGAGCTGATGGAAATCGGAATTCAACCTGACATTCTGATTTGCCGCACGGAGCGCGCACTGTCGGAAGAAGTGAAGCGCAAGATTGCGCTCTTCTGCAACGTCGAGTTCGGTGCGGTAATCGAGAGCCGTGACGTTCCAACCATCTATCAGATTCCGTTGCTGTTTCACGAGCAGGGCCTCGACGAGCGCGTGATGCACAAGCTTGGTCTGCTCGGTCGTCGTTCGCCCGATCTCTCCAAGTGGAGGGCAATGGTGGAGCGGATTCTCCATCCGCATGGTCGCGTCAAGATCGCTGTCATTGGGAAATACACCGGTCTCGTTGACAGCTACAAGAGTGTCCAGGAAGCGTTGATTCACGGGGGATGCGCTAACGACGTCGGCGTTGACATCTCGTGGCTCGCCAGCGACCTATTTACGTCGCGTGAGAAAACGCGTGAGCTGCTAGCCGACTTCCACGGCGTTCTGGTTCCCGGCGGGTTCGGAGTCCGCGGGGTCGAAGGAATGCTGGAAGCGATCAGGTACGCGCGGGAATCGGGCCTGCCGTTCTTCGGGATTTGCCTCGGAATGCAAACAGCGATCATCGAGTTCGCCCGTAACGTTGTCGGCCTCGACGACAGTCATTCGAGCGAGTTCGCTCCCGAATGCGGCAACGCTGTTATTTCTCTGATGGAAGATCAGCAGCACGTCACTGACATGGGCGGCACAATGAGACTCGGCGCGTACCCCTGCCGCCTCGGTACCGGGACGCTTGCCGCGCAGATTTACGGAGTGCCCCAGGTAAGCGAGCGCCATCGCCATCGCTATGAAGTCAACAACAAGTACCGCGACACCTTCATCGAGCATGGCCTGAACCTGTGCGGACTTTCTCCCGACGGCTCGCTGGTCGAGATGGTCGAGGTGCAGACGCACCCGTGGTTTGTAGGCTGCCAATTCCATCCCGAGCTGCAGTCACGCCCGACTCGACCGCACCCGCTGTTTGCCAGCTTCATCGGCGCCGCGGTGCAGTCAAAGGCGCCAGCACGTTCGACGCGTAAGCGCGCTCACAGCGAAGCCGAGTAGTTGTGACGGAGTACTTCCCGGCAGATAAGCTGTTCCTCATCGCGGGCCCATGTGTGCTCGAGAGCGATGAGCTCAACCTCCGGGTTGGTGAGAAACTGGCGCGGCTGGCCGAGGACATTCCAGGCGGAATCATCTACAAGGCGAGCTTCGACAAGGCAAACCGCTCGAACCGCGGCGCAGCACGCGGTCCGGGACTGGATGCGGGACTCGAGGCACTCGCGCGCGTGCGAAAGGCGACCGGTCTTCCTGTCCTGACGGACGTGCACACCCCGGATCAATGCGCACCTGCCGCCGAAGTCGTCGATGTGCTCCAGATTCCCGCATTCCTTTGCCGGCAGACCGATCTTCTCGAGGCTGCTGGAGCTACCGGAAAACCGGTGAATGTAAAGAAAGGGCAGTGGCTCCAGCCGGAAGGAATGCGCGGGGCAGTGCAGAAAATCCGGGGGGGCTCGAACACTAACGGGAGGTCGCACGACATCGCGGTGACTGAGCGCGGCACTTTCTTCGGTTACGGCGACCTCGTGGTCGACATGCGCTCATTCACTCGATTGCGCGAAGCGTGCAAGGCTCCGGTGATCTTTGACGCAACTCACAGCGTGCAAAGGCCGGGACAGGGACCCGAGGGTGCGAGCGGCGGCGCGCGTGAGTACGTGCCGATCCTCGCGCTCTCGGCCATCGCCGCCGGCGCACAGGGACTGTTTCTGGAAACGCACCCCGATCCTGACTGTGCTCCGAGCGACGGACCAAACATGTTGCCGTTGTCGGAAATCGACGGGCTGATGAACCGCGCCGTCGACATTTGGACACGGATCAATCGATGACGGCCAAGGACATCGTCGAGCGTGGGCGACGTGTCCTCAGGATGGAGACCGACGCGCTCGCCGAGGCTGAACGCCGTATCGGTGACCAATTTGCGAAGGCCGTAGAGAGTATTGCGCGCTCCGATGGCCGCGTCATCGTCTCCGGCGTCGGCAAGTCGGGGTTGATTGGTCGAAAGATCGCCGCCACTCTGACGTCGACCGGCACTCCGTCGACATTCCTTCACCCGGCCGACAGCGTCCACGGCGACCTCGGCATCGTGGATGAATCAGATGTCGCCATTCTCATCTCGAAAAGCGGCGAATCTGCCGAAGTATTGGGCCTGCTCGATCACCTGAAGCGCCTTGGGGTATTCACAATAGCGCTGACTGGAAATGCGAAGTCGGCGCTGGCAAGGCACAGCGATGTAGCGCTGGATGGTTGGGTCAAGGAAGAAGCGTGTCCGCACGACCTGGCGCCGACGACGAGCACTACGGTCGCCCTGGCGCTGGGAGATGCATTGGCGATCGCGCTACTCGAAGAAAAGGGATTCGACGCTGACGACTTCGCGCGGTTGCATCCGGGCGGATCGATCGGCAAGCGGTTACTGACGCGCGTGGCAGATGTAATGGTGACCGACAAGCTTCCGATCCTGCGCGAAGCGGCGACAATGCGCGAGGCGGTAGTGCAGCTGGCGGAACGGCGGGGTATCGCGATCGTCGCTGACAACAAGGGGATGGTTTGTGGAGTTATCACTACCGGTGATCTGTCCAGACTGATGGAGCACGAGGAGAACGTTTTCCCGATTCCGGTGACGCGTGTGATGAATCGCACTCCGAAGGTCGCGCACGCGGATGAGCTGGGGAGCGCCGTCGTCTATCGGATGGAAACCCACGGCATCATCGCGATGCCGGTGCTCAACGGCGAGGACGAGATCGTCGGCGTCGTGCACCTCCATGATCTGATGCGGGCGGGTGTCGTCTGATGCGGCCGGCTATTGTGATGGGGCTTTTCGCGTCGCTGCTGGTTGCGTGCACATCCAAGAAGCAGCCACCGGTGGCCAGTCATTCTCCGCTCGCGGATTCCGCCGACCAGGTGATGTACAATTCGCGATTCGTACTGGCGGATCTGGGAATCAATCGCGCTCAAATGCATTCTGACACCGCGTACTTCTTCGACGATAACACGCGGATGGAGTTCGAGAACCCGATCGTGACTTTCTTCACCGCGACGGGGGCAAAGGATGCGGTGCTCACCTCGCGACACGGCACCTACAACAATCGCACGAGCAACATGATTGCGCGTAAGAACGTCGTTGTCGTCTCGGAGGACGGCCGGCGCCTGACGACCGAGGAGCTCATTTACAATCAGCAGAAGAACGAGATCTCGAGCGACAGCGCCTTCCATTTGACGGAGCCAAATCGCCAGGTGTCGGGGATTGGTTTTCGCTCGGATCCCAACATGAAGAACATTCTGATCCTCAAGGGTGCGAGTGGCCTCGTGCGCGGAGTTTCAACGGGGCAGGCTACGGAGCCTCCGCCTGCTGCGAAGCCGCCGGTGGCCAACGGTTCCGCTTCATCCACACCTCCGCGTCACTAGCATGCATCCCGGGCGGGCAGGTTTAGTCGTCGCGGCATATCTCGTCTCCGCCGTCACCGTTTACGGTCAGGAGGTTCCGCGAAACTGCGACCTCGAGTTTCCAGCCGGCACCAACACCCAGGCGCGCCAGGTCGAGCTCGCACCCGGTAACACTGTCGTTTATCTCGGCAGGGGCGTCCGGGCATACTGCATCGGACAAGGCAACAACCTCACTGCGGATAGCGCAGAGTACTACCAGGCTCAAGGCAGACTGTTTCTCGTCGGCAACGTGCACTACACCGAGCCGCGCGCGACGGTCACATCAAATACGATGACGTATTACCAGAACGACAATCACCTCCACGCCGAGGGTAATGTCGTGGCGGTCACTGCGAGCGGTAGCGTTCTTCGCGGCCCCAGTGCCGACTACTATCGCGTCACGCCGGCTCGCCCGCTTACGCGGCTCTACGCGCCGGGGCGTCCAACCGTCACGCTCGTTCAGAAAGACACCACGGGTCGCGGCCGTCCACCGGACACCGCGCACATCGTCGCGAATCAAATCACCATGGAAGGCGACAGTCTCGTGTATGCGTCCGGCAGAGTGCAGATCACGAGGCCTGATCTCCAGGCCAACGGTGACTCCGCCTTCCTCGATAGCGGTCGCGACTTCGCTCGGCTGATGCGCGAGCCGCAGGTGCAGGGCAAAGGACAGCGACAGTTCACTCTCACCGGCGAGGTCATCGACGTCTACTCCCGAAATCGTCAGGTGGAGCGAGTAGTCGCCACGCCGAAAGGTCACGCCCTTAGTCAGGACCTCGAGCTCGTCGCTGATTCAATCGATCTCCGCGTTCAAGGCAATCAGCTGCAAAGAGCTGTCGCGTGGGGCGCTACTCGCGCGCGAGCCGTGTCGCCTGACCGCGAGATTCTGGCCGACTCGATCGACGCGATAATGCCGCAGCAGCGCATCCGCGAGGTCCGCGCAGTCCGCGGCGCCTATGCGGAAAGCACTCCCGATTCCGGCATCGTGTCCACCCAGCGTGACTGGATGCGTGGTGACACCATCGTCGCCCATTTCGATTCACTGGCGGCGACCGACACCACGACCAAGCCAAAGATCCGGGAGATCGTGGCCGACGGCCACGCCCAGTCGTTCTATCAGATGAAAAGCTCGAACGGAGCTGCCAACAAGCCATCGATCAACTATGTCACAGGCAGGATCATCGACATTCTGTTCGAGGAAAGAAAAGTTGCGACAGTTACGGTCACCGACCAGGCGAGTGGGGTGATGCTGGAACCAGTGACGGCCGCGATCGCAAAGCCCGCGGCTACGACCGCTCCTGCGGCCAAACCCGCCACTCCTCCAAAGCCCCCGATTCGCCGATGAGCGATTTCGAGCGCCTGCCGGAGAGTGTCCGCTCATTGATTGGCGGTTCATCCCAGAATCAGCAGGTTGATGGCCTGGCCATCCACGCCATCGTGCGCGCCTCTGACGATGAAGGCGTTGCCAAAGTCCGCGACATTGCCGCGAACTACCGCGACGATTACCTGCGCGCGCTGCGCGCGAAAGGCTCCGACGCCGAGCGGGAGGCCGGGCGACTCGGACACGACGAAGTCCGCGGCTTTCTCACCAATTCCATCCTGCCGCGGCTCGCAGAGCGGGGGATCATTCTCCCCGTCGATGGGGATTTAGAGCGCGATGTCGCGACGGTCCGGTTTTCGCCTAAGCTCTGGCGTGACATTGCCCCGTATCGGAGTGAGTTTGCCGAGGCAATGCGTGAGACGGGCGAGCATTCCCGGCTCTCGTTGTCGACGCCGCCGCGACCTTCGCTCATCGGCGGCAGCAAGCTCGAGGCGGCGGGTCTCACCAAGATCTACCGGGGCCGAAAGGTTGTAAATGATGTCGCGCTCGCGTTGCAGCAAGGCGAAATCGTAGGACTGCTTGGACCCAATGGCGCTGGGAAAACGACGACTTTCTATATGATCGTCGGCCTCATCCAGCCGCTGCAGGGGCGAATCGTGCTGGACGGGCAGGACATCACAAAGCTGGCGATGTATGAGCGGGCGCGTCGCGGTATCGGTTATCTTTCACAGGAACCTTCGATATTCAGAAAGCTATCGGTCGAAGACAACATTCTAGCAATCCTGGAGACACTCCCGATCTCCTCCGCCGAGCGCTCGGAGCGGCTGGAACGGCTGCTCGACGAGCTAAGCATCAAGCGGCTCCGCCACAGTAAGGCCTACGCGCTTTCCGGCGGCGAGCGTCGGCGACTCGAGATCACCAGAGCCCTCGTGACTGATCCAAAGTTCATGATGCTTGATGAGCCTTTTGCGGGCGTCGACCCGATCGCGGTCCACGATATCCAAACGATCGTGGCCGGCCTCCGGCACCGCGGAATTGGAGTACTAATCAGCGATCATAACGTGGAGCAGACGCTCGACATCGTGGACCGCGCATACATTATGTACGATGGGCAGGTCACCGTTTCCGGCACCGTTCGCGACCTCGTTTTTGACGATAAAGTGGCAGATATCTATTTGGGACCGACTCTTACGGCCCGGCTCCGCGAGCGCTTCTCTCGCGAGAAACCCGACGGAGCAGTGGCGTGAAGCCAGGGCTTAATCAATCAACCCAGCTCCGGCAGGAGCTCAAGATCAATCCACGCCTTTATCAGGCGATGGATCTGCTCTATATGCCGCTGCTCGACCTTCAACAGCATCTCAAGCAGGAGCTGTTGAACAATCCTTTCCTCGATCTCGTCGAAGCCGAGGAGGAGGAAGAGGAAGAGCAGGAGACCGAGGTCGAGGAGCAGGCTCAGACCGAGGCCGAAGACGAGCGGACCGGCGAGATCGATTGGGAGGAGATTCTCCTCGATGGGTTCGATACTGCCGGCGGTCGGCGTGAAGAGCACGAAGAGAAGGAGTACTTCGAGCCAGTCACCGTCGCCTCACGTGATCTCAGCGATCACCTCCGCGATCAGGTCAGCCTGCTCGAGCTCACTCCGCGCGAGATGGTGCTCGCCGACGAGTTCATAGGCAACATTAATGACGACGGCTATCTCGCTTGCAGCCTTGAAGATATCATCATCACGCTGAACGACGTCGTCACCAAGAGCGCTGAAAGCGCCGGACGCGATACCGACAACCTTCCGCTTTACACCAGCGAGGAAGGCGACCGGATGCTGACGACGATTCAGAGTCTGGATCCGCCGGGAGTCGGCGCCCGTGATCTCCGTGAATGCCTGCTGCTCCAGCTCAAGGAATCGGGGCTCGAGCAGTCGGTTCCTTATCGCCTCGTTCGCGATTGTTTCGAGGAGCTCATCAACCACCGCTGGAGCGAGATCTCAAAGCGGTTTGGCATCAGCGCCACCGACGTCCAGAAGGCGGCCGACGAAATCGCCAAGCTCGATCCCAAGCCCGGCCTCCAGTTCGGTTCCCGCGACGACAACTACATCATCCCGGATCTCATCGTAGAGAAGATCGACGACAAATACCACGTCTTCCTCAACGACGCCAATCTTCCGCGCCTCAAGCTCAGTCGGGCCTACCAGGAGATCGCCCGCGACAAGAAGAAATTCGACGGCGAGAACAAGGAGTTCATCTCCAACAAGCTCAACTCGGCGAACTGGATGATCCAGGCGATCGAACAGCGACGGCAGACGATGCTCAAGGTCATGAACTACATCGTCGAGCGGCAGCGGGAGTTCTTCGAGAAAGGCATCCAGCACCTCAAGCCGCTGACGCTGCGCGAAGTCGCCGAAGTGATCAACATGCACGAGTCGACGGTGAGCCGTGTCACGAATGAAAAGTTCGTCCAGACACCGCGCGGCGTACTGCCGCTGAAGTTTTTCTTCTCGTCCGGTCTTGCGACCTCCGATGGCGAGGACGTCTCGGCGCGCGGCATCAAGGCGCAGTTGCAGAAGCTGGTGCAAGAGGAAGATCCGCGGCACCCGCTAACCGATCAGGCAATCGTCAACATCCTTCGTGAGAGCGGCGTCCAGATCGCGCGCCGCACCGTTGCGAAATATCGCGACCAGCTCGGCGTTTTATCGGCGAGGATGCGCAAGCGCGTATGACGTCGGCGCCACGGGCGGAAGCGGCGGGGGCGCAGCGATTCACAAGCGGCCAATCGCTTCAGCCGGTGGCTAATCGACCCGACGTCAGCGTCCTCGTTCCAGCCAAGGACGAAGCCGAGAATCTGCCTCTTTTCATGGAGCAGGCAGCGGCCGCATTTCAGAACGCGGCGCACCGGTACGAAGTCGTCGTGGTTGACGATGGCTCAGTCGACGATACCTGGAACGTGCTGCAGCAGCTGACGGGGAAGTACCCGTTCCTGCGGGCAGCTCGCCATGCTCAGCGACGCGGAATTGCCGACGCGTTGCGCACTGGCTACCTGCACTCACGCGGATCGGTGCTGGTGTTTTATCCCGCCGATCTCCAGTACAAACCGGAAGACATTCCTCGCATTGTCGCCCCGATTCTCGCCGGCGAGTCTGACATGGTCGCCGGCTACAAGGAAGGGAAGTACGAGAAGGCTTTCGTCTCCGGGATCTACAACCGTCTCAGCCGCTCGCTGTTTCACGTAAGAGTTCGCGACCTGAACTCGGTGAAGGCGTATCGGCGCGAAGTGATGGACGCGCTGCCCAATCGTCCTGATTGGCATCGCTACATGGTCGTGATGGCATCAGCCAGCGGGTTCCTGGTCTCGGAGGTTCCGGTGCCTCTCTATCCCCGCAACGCGGGTCAATCAAAGTTCGGTATCGGCCGCATACCGGTTGGCGTGCTGGACATGCTCGCCGTCTGGTTCGAGCTCCGCTTCGCGCGCAAGCCTCTGCTGCTGTTCGGCCTCCTCGGCGCGGCTCTGTTCATCATCGGAGTCATCGTCGGGATCGTCGCAATTCTCTGGCGCGTGATCGGCGGTGTCGGCTTCCGGCCGCTGGTCAATCTCGTCGAGACCTGCGTAACTGTGGGCAGTGTTTTCTTCGCGACCGGATTGCTCGGCGAGCTGATTGCTGCGCAGCGCGCGGAGCTCAGCCAGCTGCGGTCGCGCATTGAAGATCTGTCGCGCGAACGCGAACAAACCGACGCCTGAAAAAATGAACGTACTTTTTCTCACGCACTCCTTCCCACAGGGAGAGGGGGACGCTGCCGGTTCGTTCATCCTCCGCCTCGCCGTAGCCCTCCGCGAGGAGGACATCAACGTTCGCGTCGTCGCGCCCGCCGGCGAAGGTTTGCCGTCAGCGGAAGTGCTCGAGGGAGTTCCGGTCGAGCGATTCCGCTACGCCCCGCGCCGCTACGAGAGTCTCGCCTATACGGGGAACATGGCGAATGATGTCGCTTCGTCGTGGACCGCGAAGCTCGCGCTCGTCGGATTCCTCGGCTCCGATTTCGTGCACGCGGTCAGAGCGCGCCGGAGCTTCGAGCCGGACATTATCCACGCGCACTGGTGGTTCCCAAGTGGGGTCGTCGGGACGTGGGTGCGCGGCTTGTCTCACGTGCCGCTGGTTACGACACTGCACGGAACCGACGTACGACTGGCGCGCTCGGTCGGTGTGGCGAAGCCGCTTTTCTCGCACGTGCTCAAGCACTCGGCGGCGGTGACCACTGTATCTCGGTGGCTTCAGGAAGAAACCCAGGCGTTGGTTCCGGGAGTTCGCCCTGTCGTCGCTCCGATGCCGGTGTCGACCGAATTGTTCGAGCCGGGCGAGTCGCGGAATGGGCAGCGACTGTTGTTCGTCGGCCGGCTGAACCAACAGAAGGGCGTCGACCATCTGCTCCACGCGCTCGCCGGAATGAAGACGAAGGCGTCGCTCGATATCGTCGGCGACGGCCCGGACCGCGAGGACCTGGTGCGCATGGCGCTCGATCTTGGAATTACATCTCGCGTCCGATGGCACGGACAGATTTCGCAAACCGCGCTGCCCGAGCTCTATAGACATGCGGCAGCGGTCGTGGTGCCTTCCGTCGACGAAGGACTTGGACTCACAGCCGTCGAAGCACTCCTTTGCGAAACTCCGGTCGTAGCGTTCGACTCGGGCGGTCTGCGCGATGTGATTCAGCACGAGAAGACGGGACTGCTCGTTACTCCCGGTGATCGGGCAGCACTTACTAAAACGCTAGACGATCTGTTGTCGCGCGATGGTCATGGCGCCCAGCTCGGCAAGGCGGGTCGCCTTTACGCACTCTCGACGTTTGCGCCTGAATCGGCAGCGCGCCGCTACGCTGAGATATACCGGCAAGTGCTTGGCGGTAACGCGTCGTAACCTTTTCAGGATAGCGCAGTGGGTTTTCGCAGCGGCGGTTTTGTTCTTCGCCGCTCGCTCGCTCATCGGTCAATGGGATAAGGTCGGAACCCGGCTTAGCCACCTCCAGTTCCAATGGTCGTGGATTTCGCTGGCGACGGTGTTGGTTCTCGCATCGTACGTACTGCTGATCGAGGGATGGCGCCGCGTATTGCTAGCGTGGGATTCGCACCTCCCGTTTGGCGAAGCAGCGCGGATCTGGTTTCTATCGAATCTCGGCAAGTACGTTCCGGGCAATATCTGGTCGCTGACGGCGATGGGAGTGATGGCGCGCCGTCGTGGACTATCGGGAATCGCCGCGGCTGGGTCGTCAGTCATCATGCAGACGGTTAGTCTGGTGACCGGAACTGCGATCGTACTGGTAACCGGAGCGAAGCTGCTCGGCCAGCCGCTCCTCGTAGGGTTGACCGTTGGCCTGCTGGTGATCCTCTTGCTCATCGCACCACGATTCCTGCCACCGCTGGTAAAGTGGATCGCCGGTCTGATTGGCAGGGAAGTGAGTCCGCCTACGATTCCTCCGACGAGCATCTGGATCGCCGGAGTTACGAGTAGCGTCTCGTGGCTCTTTTACGGGGTGGCGTTTCAGTTCTTTGTGCGCGCGGTGTTGGGCAGCGCGAATGGCGAGACCGCCTCGTACATCGCCGTCTACACAGCCGCGTACATCCTGGGTTTCATATCGCCGATTGCGCCGGCCGGGCTCGGTGTCCGGGAGTTCACGCTGGCGGCGTTCATGACTCAGCTGGGCCTCGCCACCGAGGCAGATGCGGCGTTCGTAGCGCTGGCCGCCAGATTGTGGCTGACGGTCGTCGAGTTAGTGCCCAGTGCGTTGTATATTGCCGCGGGCACGAGACGCAGATCACTTCCGAACTGACAGGCATGGCTCAACCTCGAGAGAAGTCTCAGGGCCGGCATCAAACAAACACGATCGAACAGACCGCGGCGCCCTCAGCGCCGCGTTTCGCGTTGGCGTGGGCCGCGCTGGTTTATCTGCTGGCTGTCCTGATCCTTGGGTTTCCCGCGCTCGCAGGACAATTCCTCGTCAATCCCCACAGCGACCAGTACATCGCGGGCTACGCGTTTCGAGAGTTCGCCGCGCAAACGCTGCGTACGACCGGTCACTTTCCGCTCTGGGATCCTTATCTGTTCGGCGGGATGCCCTACATCGCCGCCATGCATGGCGACATTTTCTATCCGACGTTCCTGCTACGGATGATCATGCCGACCGACGTCGCGATGACGTGGGGATTCATCATCCACATTTTCCTCGCCGGACTTTTCACCTACGTCTTCCTGCGGGGCCTCGGCTACGGATTTTACGGCGCGTTGATCGGCGGACTCGCTTACATGATGAGTGGCCAGATCGCGTCGGCAGTGTCGCCGGGTCACGACGGCAAAACGTTCGTCAGCGCACTGTATCCGCTGGGACTTCTTTTCCTGCAGCGGGGCATTCGGGACGGCAAGAACTGGAGCTGGGGCGCCTTTGCGCTGCTGGTCGGTCTCTGCGTTTTGAGCCCGCATCCACAGCTGCTGCAGTACATGCTGCTAGCGTCGGGGGCGTACGCATTGTTCCTCGGCTTTGCGTCACTCGACGGCGTCAAGCTGCCGAGGAACGTCGCAATTCGGAGGCTCGGCCTGGCGCTCTTAGCGGTGATCATCGGACTCGCTATTGGAGCAGTACAGTACCTGCCGGTGCGCGAGTACGTGAAGTGGTCACCACGCGCAGGGGGACTCGGTGATTACGATGCCGCGACGAGCTACGCATGGCCGCCGGGTGAGCTGCTGAACGCCTATCTGCCGCAGTTCACCGGAATGATCGACAAGTACTTCGGCATCAACGTCATTCACTGGCACAGCGACTATATCGGCGTCGTCGTCCTGATACTTGCCGGCGCGGCTTTCATAGGTGTTCGAGCGGACCCAAGAAAGAAGCAGATCTATTTCTGGTTGGGCGCACTGGTGATCGCCTTGCTCTGGTCACTGGGCAGCGCGACGCCGTTCTACCACATCCCGTACGCGATTGTCCCGGGCACAAAGTTTTTCCGCGCGCCGGCAACTATCTGGTTCGTCGGCACCCTGGCGATTTCAGTTCTTGTTGCAAGCGGCGTCGACCGATTCATCGATCGTCGCGTATCGCAGAAATACTTGGTCGGCTGGTTGATCTTCGGCGGCGCGATCGCGGTGCTGGCCTCGGTGGGTGCGCTGTCGACGGTCGCCATCTCCTTTGCACATCCCCAGTTGGTCGACAAGGTGCAGGCAAATGGACGCGACTTATTTATCGGCGCCTGGCGCTCCCTGCTATTCGTCGCGCTGGTCGACGCACTTTGGTTCGCATACGCTCGCGGGAAACTCACAGCTCGCAATGTCACCTGGGCGCTGGCGATCCTGACCGCGATCGACCTGTGGAGCATCGAGCGCCTCTATTGGATGTTCTCACCTCCGGCGAAAGTCATATATGCCGGGGACGCCATTATCAAAGCGCTCCAGACAGACTCCCAGCCGGCGCGCGTACTGACTTTACAGGTGCGCGACATTCCCGGCCGCGATGTCTTCCTCAGCGGCGATGGATTGATGTCGCACAATGTACGGATCGTTTGGGGTTATCATGGGAACCAGATCGGGCGGTATAACGCGCTCACTGGCTATCCCGATCCGCAGCAGGTTTTATCGCCAAACGTGCTGGCAGTCACTAACACGCAGTACTTGCTGACGAACATTCCGGAGATCCCTTTCATCGGTAATCTCGCGCGCGTGCAGGGACCGGTGGTGAACGCTTCGGGGGACACGACTTTCCTATTTCGCTTCAACACTCCACACCCGTACGCGTGGGTGGCTCCGGTCGCCGTGAAAGCGCCGGACGACCAGGTCCTGGGGACGGTGTTGAATCCGCGTTTTGACGTTTCGCGCGCCGCGTTGTTCGACACTTCCGCCCACGTCGCGGCGGCGCAAAACGTCCAGGCGCTTCCGGCTGCATCGTCGGTAACCGCGAGGGTTCGATCTTACGCTCCCGGCAACGTCGATATCGATCTCAACGCGCCCGCGCCAGCCGGGTCTGCGCTCGTTGTATCAGAGAATTATTATCCTGGCTGGCTGGCGACCGTCGATGGAAAGTCTGCCAACATCGGCCGCGCCGACTATTCGATGATCGGCGTCGAGCTGCCGCAAGGTGCTCGCTCAGTATCGCTTCGATTCACGAGCCCGACTTACGAGCGCGGCAAAGTGGTTACATGGATCGCAATTCTACTGGGAATCGTGATGCTCGCAGGGGGGACCTGGCGCGATCGGAGGCGCCTTGGCTGATCGCGCCCTCGTAATCGTCCCGACCTATAACGAACGGTTCAACGTCGCGCGAATCATCCCGGCGATCCTTGCTCAGGACCCATGCTTCGAGGTCCTTGTCGTCGACGACGGATCCCCGGATGGCACCGGCGCGGTGGTCGACGCGATCGCCGCCAACAACGACCGCGTGCACATCATTCACCGCGAGTCCAAGCTTGGTCTGGGCACCGCGTACATCGCCGGATTCCGATGGGCGTTGGCGCGAAAGTACGACCTTATCTTCGAGATGGATGCCGACTTCTCCCACAACCCCGATAAGCTCCCCGACCTGCTCGAGGCCATTAAAGACGGCGATGTCGTCCACGGGTCGCGCTACCAGAACGGGCGGGTGAGCGTCGTGAACTGGCCAATGAGCCGACTTTTCCTCAGCTATTGCGCAAACCTTTACGCTCGCGGTGTCACCGGACTGCCGGTCTTCGACACCACGGCCGGCTTCAAGTGCTTCCGCAGAAACGTGCTGGAGTCCATTGATCTAAGCGGCGTACGTTCAAACGGTTACGCGTTTCAGATCGAGATGTCCTTTAGGGCCTGGAAGCGCGGCTTTCGACTCGTCGAGATCCCGATCATCTTCGTCGACCGCACCGAAGGCGTGAGCAAGATGTCGAAAAAGGTCGTCCGGGAGGCGATCTGGATGGTCTGGCGTCTGCGCTGGTGGGGCCTGACCGGGAGAATCTGATGGCGCGCGGAGAAGGCCAGGCGTTCTACAAAATGAGTGGGTCAGGCAACGACTTCGTTGTCTTCGATTCGACGAATGGCAAGGCACGTCAGCTCGAGAACCCGCAGACAATTCAGTCATTGTCTGCCCGGGGGACCGGCGTCGGCGCCGACGGTGTGGTTTTCGTCGAAGCAGTCGACTTGGACCAAGTCCGGATGCGCTACTATAACGCCGACGGATCCGAGGCCGCGCTGTGTGGCAACGCCAGCCTTTGCAGCACTCGACTGGCCGTCGAGCTGGGCATGGCGCCCGCCGCAGGCTTTCTTCTGCATACCGCCGCTGGCTCCTTGAAAGCTCGGCTCCGCGATGGGCTTCCAGAAGTCGATCTGGAGCCGGTCACCGAGGTACGCTCGGACGCCTCGGACCTGGGTCGGAAGACCGGCGAAGCGCGGCTGGGTTATGCGGTCGCCGGCGTGCCGCATGTGGTGGTAGAGGTCCCGGATCTGGAGCGCATCGATCTCAATGGTCGCGGCGCCGAGCTCCGCCATCATCCGGCGCTACGCGATGGTGCCAATGTGAACTTTGTCGCAAAAGGGCGCGGGGGCGACTTCAGTTACCGGACCTTCGAACGCGGGGTCGAGGGCGAGACCCTGGCCTGCGGAACCGGCGCCGTGGCGACCGCCATCATGCTTTCGGATTGGGGTGAGTCGGGGAAGGAGACCACCCTCTGGACCCGATCATCGCTGCCGCTGACGGTCTCGCTGCGGCGGGAAAAGGACGCTTGGTTTCCGTCGCTTCGCGGCGAAGGTCGAATCGTTTTTGAAGGGCGTTTGCGCGACCTCGACTGACAGTCTGTCGCTGGCTGGTCATCCAACTGTCGTTAACGGATCAGCTCAAGCAGTTTATAAAGTCCAGCGTTCAACAGGCGGTGGGGAGTAGGGTTCCGTGAGGCCTGCGTGGAGAATCTGAGTTTCTCCACATTTTATCCTCCTGGGTAGTTTACATAATCTATCTTATACGCATATCTCTCCTGACGCTGAAGGCTGACAGTAAAAAGGCCACGGACTGATTGCCCGTGGCCCTGCTAAATCTGCTTCGACCAAAAAGACTACAACGAGATTATGGAATCAAACCTTCATTGCCTGAGCTTGTAGCTCACCGAGTCTGACCCGCGCCTCACCTGCCACTGCCGGACTCTCATTCTTGGTAAGATCCTGCCAGATGGCGATCGCGGCTTTCAGGTTTCCGGCCGCCTGATAATCCCGCGCGGCGCTCGCCAGGTACTCAGCCTTGTCGGCCGCGAACGGCGTCACGTTGGAAGCTTGCTTGTACTGCTCAGCTGCATTCGCGAAATCCTTCAGGCTCTCGTAGCCCGCGGCTTCCAGCACATGAACCGAGGCTTTGAATTCCGAAGGAACGTCGCCTTCCGCCTTCTTTAAAGCGGCGACTCCTTCCTTGAACTTGCCCTGATCATAAAAAGCCTGGGCCAGCGTCAAGGCCGCCTGGCTGCCAGCAGCAGTGCCACCATAGCGAGTCACGACCTTCTGAAGGTCGGCCACGCCCAGAGGCAGGTTCCCCGCTTCCACTGCCTGCCTCGCCTGGAAATAGGCGGTCTCCGCTCGCTGAGACTTTATCGACTGCGATCTCTCGTAAAACCAGAAGCCGCCAATAACTACGGCCAGTCCGATCACAGACCACATGAGCTCGCGACCATGGTCTCTCATCCACTCCGCGATGCCTTCTTCATCGGCACCGTACTTCTTTCGCGCCGGAACGTTCGGTGTCGTCATTTCTCGATTGATCCTGGTTGATCTGGGAGTGCCCCCGGGGTGACTCGAACACCCGGCCAACGGTTTAGGAAACCGCTGCTCTATCCACCTGAGCTACGGGGGCGATATCACCGTTGAATCCTGGCTTCTCCCGCAACTGGCCCTGAATCTACAAGGCACGGCCTCAGCTGGGTACCTAGCGCAGGATCTCGAACGGCTGCTTCAGAGATTCGGCCGGGACAGCACCAAGGTCTCGCACTTCCTCGACGCTTGCGCCGCGAGGACCCTGCCTCGCTGCAGACTCGAGCTGTTTCAGCGCCTCAGTGGGTCCGCCCGCGGCAATCTCGACGCATCCGTCACGGCGATTGCGTACCCAGCCAGCGAGATTCAGTTGCTCTGCCTTCTCAACGATGAACCAGCGAAATCCTACTCCCTGAACACGGCCGCGGATCTCGAGGTGAATCGTATCCATCTGCGCTAGCGTCTCACCCCGAGCAGCGCCGCCAACGTCGCGGCAATGGTGGCCGGATCCGCAACCGAACCGCCGCCCGGCAGAGCAAGATCGCCGTTTCTGAGACGCTGAACGATTTCATCAAGCGCCAGCGCAATGGCGTCCACCGGTGTCTTCGAGCGATCCGCGTTTCGTGGCGGCGGCACATCCCAGTCCGTCGTCGCCCAGTCAGTGGCCGCTTCGGCCTGAGCTCGATCGGCATCTCCGAGCGCGGCGACAGACTGCCAATCGTAGCGCTGCCAATCAGTCTCGCCCCAATCTGAATCGCCTCGATCGGGCGATCCAACGTCAGCCGCCTCGTCGGGAAAATCCTGGCCGGCTCCTTCATCAGCGACACGGGGAGAGAATTCAGAAATCGGCGGCAATGGATCGAGGAAGTGTTCGAGCGGTGGCAATTCATCGCGCTCTTCCGCGACTTCGTCGTCGAAGGCAACGTTGGCGGGAGGCATAGCTGCACGCGATTGCGCCGCGACTAGGAACGTCTCAATAGATGCGATCGGTGTTTCGGCGCTCAGAGCGTCGGCGAACTGGGTATTCGAGGTCGCGGCCATGTTGACAGCGGCGCTTTCCGCATCCGCTCCGGGGACAAACGGCTTCGCGAGCGCAAAATCTGCCGGCGCGATTGCGGGTTGTCCGCGCGTCGGAGTCCGATGCGGGACGTACGGCCGCTGCGGAATCTGCGCCACTACTTATCCTCCCAGCTGTATTTGCCGAGTAGTGGCACGAACCTCACCGGCGCGACCTCAGTAGCCTCGAGCTGATCGCCCTTTCGCGTGAACATGTAAAGAATCTGCTCCTCACGATCGCCGAGCGGAATCAGTAGCCGGCCACCTTCGCTGAGCTGCTCGTGATATGTGCTCGGCACTTCCGGTGCTGCAGCGCCCACGAGGATCGCATCGTACGGCCCGTACTGTCTCCAGCCGAGTGTTCCGTCGCCGAGGAGAAGCGAGACATTGCGCGCTTTGATTTCGCGCAACGTCTCGCGCGCCTTGTCCAGGAGCGGCGCGATCCGTTCGATGGAAAAAACCTGCGCAGCGAGCTTGGCCAGCAGCGCGGTTTGATAGCCCGAGCCAGTCCCGATCTCGAGCACCTTTTCCTTTCCCGTCAGCTTCAGCAGCTCGAGATAGCGCGCGTGGATTGACGGCTGTGAAATCGTCTGCCCGTTCCCAATCGGCAGCGCCGAATCTTCATAGGCACGATGACGGACACCAGTCGGCACGAACAAGTGCCGCGGCACTTCGTCGATCGCATGAAGTACGGCAAGGTCGTGTATGCCCTGATCGTGCAGCTGCTCGACCAGACGCCGACGCGGTCCGCGATAATCCGGCTCTACGGCTGTTGCCACCATTTCTCGGCCGACGCCAGCATGGCGTGATGTGTAAGATCGAGGTGAAGAGGTGTCACCGAGATGTAGCCTTCCTGAATGCATCGGAAATCCGACGTCTCCTCTCCAGACCACGCAATTGAGCCGCCACCGATCCAATAGATCTGCCTTCCCCACGGGTCCTGCATTGGCTTGAGCGAATCAGAGTAGACCCGCCTGCCGAGGCGAGTGAGGCGAACTCCTCTGATGTCGTCGCCGCGCAAAGGCGGCAGGTTGATGTTGAGCAGCGTGTTCTCGGGAAACGATGGCAGTGAAATGACGTGCTTCAGCAATCTGCGCAACGGACCGATCTGATCGCGAAGCATGCTGACATCGGCTCGCAAGTCGCCGCCGGCGAATGAAATCGCGATCGACGGGATGCCAAGAGACAGGCCTTCCATCGCCGCGGCGACGGTTCCGGAGTACAGAACGTCCTCTCCCATATTCTGGCCGTGGTTGATTCCGCTCATCACGAAATCCGGACGCTCCGGCATCAACGCTTCGACCGCGAGCATGACACAGTCGGTCGGAGTACCGTCGACCTGGTAGCGCCGTTCTCCGCGTTCGATTGGTCGAATCGGGTGGTGCAGTGTCAGCGAATGGCTGGTAGCGCTCTGCTCTCTGTCTGGCGCGACGACGGTGATCTCGCCAAGCGGCTCGGCGGCTTCAATCAGACACGCCAAACCGTGAGCGAGAATCCCATCGTCGTTTGTGCAAAGCAGTCTCAACGCTTGAAAATCCCCGCCTTGTGCCGCCAGAGGACTTTGATCACCAGCCACGCATCGCGGAACTCGCGGAAATAGCTCGGCGACCCGTAAATCGTGGAGATCGGCACATTCACCGTCGTGAAGCCGGATCGAGCAGCGCGGATGATGAAATCAGTCTCGAACTCGTAGCGATCGCCTTTCGCGTCGACCTTACGAAGCACTTCAGCTTTCATTGCGCGATAGCCAGACTGGCTATCCCGCACTTTGCCGCCCGACACGGCGCGCGTGGCAGCAGATGATATCATGTTGGCAATACGCCGATGCTTGGGAACGTGAGCGCCGCTCAAATCACGGGTCCCGATCACAATGTCGGCTCTGTCCAGGGCGCGGACGATGTCCGGAGCAAATGCAGGATCGTGTTGCCCGTCGGAATCGATAGTCAGCACTGCCGCAGCGCCTTTCTCGAGTGCTTTGGCGAACGCCGCGCGGAGCGCCGCTCCCTTCCCCTGGTTGACATCAAACTCGATCGTCTCGTCGGCAACTGTGCGCAAAAGCTTGCGAGATCCATCGGTCGATCCGTCGTCAACCCCGATGATCATCGCCTTTGGCAGATTGCGGCGGACTCCTTTGACGACGTTCGCGAGGGTGGCTTCGGCGTTGTACGCCGGAACAATCACTACCAGCGGTTCGATCAAGTCTCGGCACTCCCTTCAATCGGTTCCGGCTCGCCATTCAACAGCGCGAGAATTGCGCGGAGCTCGGTCTCCATAGTTTCGACGGCTTGCGAATCCAGTGCCGCGCGTGCCACCGATCGCAATTCGCCGCTCTTGCGGTAATCGTCGATCTTCTGGCGCGCTCCGTCGATGGTGTATTTCTCGGTGTAAAGCAACTGCTTCACCAGCATGATGAGCTCGATCTCGCGACGCTGATAGACCCGATTGCCGGACCGATTCTTCGCTGGATGCAGAAATTTGAACTGACTCTCCCAGTAGCGCAGCACGTGCGGCTTCAGATCGGTCAGCGTGCACACATCTCCGATTGAAAAGAACTCCTGCACCGGCTCCTTTGCTTTCATCGATCTACCTCCGCGCGCAGCTCTCGTGACATGAGCTCACCGATGGCGCGACGCGCTGGTTGTCCCTCGAATAGCACACGATTGACTGCATCGACAATTGGCATTTCGACTCCCTCCCGCAGCGCCAGCTCACGCGCGCTTTGTGCGGCGGCAACGCCCTCCGCGACCGTCTCGCGGCTCCGTAACACTTCGTCGAGCTGCTTCCCTTTTCCAAGCTCGACTCCGACTGTACGGTTACGACTCAGCGAACCGGTACAGGTAAGCACGAGATCGCCCAATCCTGCGAGTCCTGCGAAGGTGCTCTGCTCCGCGCCGAGCGCAACGCCAAGGCGCGTCATCTCGGCGAGCCCGCGCGTTACGAGCGCGGCCCTCGCGTTGAATCCGAGGCCAAGGCCGTCCGCGATGCCTGTAGCGACTGCCATTACGTTTTTGAGCGCTCCGCCGAGCTCCACCCCAATCACGTCCGTGTGAGTGTAGGCGCGAAAGTATGGAGAGCTGAAGACTCGCTGAGTGAGCTCAGCGGCGCTCTCGTCTTCTGAGGCGACGACAACTGCGGTCGGTTGGCGACTGACCACCTCGGTGGCGAAGCTAGGCCCGGACAGAGCGACGACGGTTGCCGACGACGCTTCTTGCTCCACTACTTCGGTCATCAGGCACAACGTCGACTTCTCGATTCCTTTTGTCGCCACCACGAGTGGGGCATCGTCAGGCAAAGCCTTGACTGCCTTTCGCGCAATCACTCTCAACACATGAGATGGCGTGGCGAATGTCACGAGCTCGGCGTCGTCGACGACTTCCTCGACGTCGTTCCCTGCCTCGAGGTCTTCAGCCAGTTTGTGCCCCGCCAGAAATCGCGTGTTCTCGTGCTTCCTGTTAACCGAGTCGACTACATCCGGCTCGAACGCCCAGAGTTTCACGTCGTGCCCGTTGCGCACCAGGAGATCGGCGAGTGCCGTCCCCCAAGCGCCGGCTCCGACGACCGCGCATCGCATCAGGACGTCGTCTCCTTCTTGACGAAGCGGTGCTCTTCGCCGCGGCGCAGACGACCAATGTTGGCGCGATGCGTCCAGAAAACGAATGCCGCGATTATCACGCTGGCGATGAAAACCGGAGAATGCGCGTCATGGTAGATGAGGTAGATCGCAGGTGGAAGGATCGCCGCTCCGACCAGCGAAGCCAGGCTCACGTAGCGCGAAATCCAGAAAACCACGATCCATGTCGCCATCGATATCAGCATCGGTATCGGAGCGAGTGCCGTGAATACGCCGCTCGCAGTCGCCACGCCTTTACCACCGCCGCGGCCGAGCAGAAAGATTGGCTTCACGTGACCCAGGATCGCGGCCGCGCCGTAGACTAGCGCCCACAGTTGCGGCTGCAACGTGTCTGCCACGATCGGCAGATAAAACACCGGCAGGAAGCCCTTGAAAAAGTCAGCGAGAAAAACGACAGCTCCGATCTTTGGTCCCAGCACCCGCACCACGTTGGTAGCGCCAAGGTTCCCGGATCCGTGTTTTCTCAGATCGACGCCGCGCACCCGCCCGGCGATGTAAGCCGAAGGTATCGAGCCAGCGAGGTACGCGATGAGAACGCCGATTATCGGCGCCATCTACGCTGATTTACGACGCATGATGATGCGGAGAGGATTGCCGTGAAAGCCCCATGCCTCGCGAAAGCCGTTGTGGAGGTAGCGAACATAATGCTCCTGCACCAGGTCCGGATTGTTGCCGAATACCGCGATGACCGGAGGTGCGGTCTCAACCTGCGTCGCGTAATTGAGTTTGACTTCCCTCCCCGCTGCCTGCGGCGGCTGCCTGCGACCCACGATTTCCTCGAGCGTCGAATTCACTTGCGACGTACTAATCCGCTTGTGCCGTTCCGCATCGACCTCGATCAGCAAATCAAGGATCTTGGTGACGCGCTGCCCGCTTAGCGCCGAGGTGAAAACGAAAGGCACAAACTTGAAGAACGGCGCCTTCTCCTCAGCCTCTTTCTCGAACTTCGCGGCAGTGTTGTTGTCCTTGTCCTTGAGATCCCACTTGTTGACGACAACGATTAGTCCGCGACCGCTCTCCCACGCCAGCGCTGCGATCTTGAGATCCTGATTGTGAAGGCCCTCGATGGCATCGAGCACCAGGATGCAAATGTCGGAACGCTCAATTGCGCGACGGGTTCGCAGCGCCGAATAGAACTCAATTCCCTCTTCGACTTTCGATTGCCGGCGGAGTCCGGCGGTGTCAACGAAGATTATGTCGCGGCCGTGGTACGTCATCGGAGTGTCGATCGCATCGCGCGTCGTTCCGGCTTCGTCTGCGACGACCAGCCGATCCTCGCCGAGCAGGCGATTGATCAGTGATGACTTTCCGACATTTGGACGGCCGACGACCGCGACACGCAATGCTTCCGGTGCTTCTTCTGCCGCGGTGGGGATGCGCTCGACCAGCGCGTCCAGCATGTCGCCAGTCTGCTTTCCGTTGAGCGCGGAGACCGGTACTGGATCACCAGCACCGAGACTGTAGAACTCGTAGTAATCGGTTGTGTCGGGATTGTCGACTTTGTTGGCGACGAGCAGCCACGGCTTCCCTGCTTCCCGCAGCAGATCGACGACACGGCTGTCGCTCGGATGAAGCCCGGTACGTGCGTCGACGACAAGCATCAACAAGTCCGATTCTTCGATCGCCTGTAGCACCTGACGCTTGATCTCGACATCCATCGCGATGCGAGGGTCGTCGGTAAGTCCGCCCGTGTCGACGAGCCAGAATTGCCGGCCGTTCCAGTCGGCACGCGCAAAATGACGGTCGCGTGTTGTGCCGGCCTCGTCGCTCACGATCGCGCTGTTCTCCCCCACGATGCGGTTGAACAACGCTGACTTCCCGACGTTTGGTCGGCCGATAAGGGCAATTACGGGGAGGTTCAAACTGCCACCGCTGTCGTCTCGGACTCCAGGACATCAATGAAGTCGTACGATGGGAAGATCGGCACCGGCAAAGCATTTCTCACCGCGTCGAGCGTGAAATCGTCGAGAAAGACGCTGTCCTCATTGATTGTCTCGGCGGGAATCAACGCATAATCGAGATCGTTGCGATCGTGGAGCGCACTGATGATATCGCGTCCGACGAGAAGGCCGGCGGTGGTAATCGTTGGACCGAAGAGAGAATTCTCCGCCACGATCAGCTCGAAACGGGCGCCGCTCTTCGCAGTCAGCTTCTCGAGCAGCGGTTCCATCAACGGCGCCATGGCGAGACCAGTCACGACTCCGATTCTGTCGCCGTCGCGGCGCTTCACCCGACCGAGGCCTTGGCTCACGCGCATACGCAGCGATGTCACCGCGCCGACGCCGTTCTCGATCTGCGCGAATTCGCCATAGTGTGATGCGTCAGGCAGCTCACGACCAGCGAGCATGTAGAGCTCGTCTGATCCGAACACCCACGTCTCGCCGCGCAGCCTCTGCGCTCGGCGGCCCCATTTCTCAACCTGAGCGAGGATCGTTGACGCCGTCTCGCGATCCATCCGCTTGCCGTTGTAGAGATGCGAGAACTGTGTCAGTCCGACGGGAACGACGGCGGCGGAAAGTACTGCGTCGCCCATGTCCCACAGGTCCTTCAGCGATTCCTCGAGAACGGGGCCGTCGTTGAGGCCCGGCACCACCACCATCTGGCAGTGGAAGCTTATTCCGCCCGCGGCGAGGCGTCCGAGCTGCTCCTTGATGTCGGGGACCCTAGGGTTGTTGAGCAGAATCTTCCGCGCTTCGTGATTCGTTGCGTGGACCGAGACATAAAGGGGCGAGAGTCGGTACTCCAGTATCCGCTCAATGTCGCGCTCTTTCACATTGGAGAGCGTTGCAAAGTTTCCATAAGCGAATGACAGCCGGTAGTCATCGTCGCGAATGTAAAGTGGCTTTCGCAGACCCTCGGGCAATCCTTCGATGAAGCAGAATTCGCACCGATTGGCGCAGCGACGGACCGTTGGCGGGACGAGGGAGATGCCGAGGGGCTCGCCGTCCAGTCGCTCGAGCTCGTATACGATTTCTTCGCCGTTAGGCTGACGGGCTTCGATGACGAGCTCCTCGTCAGCGGTCAAAAACTCCCAATCGAGGAAGTCGTTTACCGGCCTGTCATTGACGGAGAGAAGCTCCGTTCCGGGAAGGATCCCGAGCTCTGCACCGACGCTGTTTTCTTCTACTCGGGAAACCTTGACCATAGCTCAAGTAATTTAGAGCTACAGCGGCGGAAATCAATCATTCACCACGCGTTAGCTCGCGTGAGTTAAAGACTTCCGCGTCGACCTCTCAACCCGGGATCGGCGATGTCGATGAGAGCGATTCGAGCAGCTTCCGAGCGCGGTCGAGATTGAAGCCGGGAAGCTTGGCGATCGCCTCTTCCCCAGCCTCGCGCACCCCCTGCACGCTCCCGAACTCCTTGAGCAGGAGCCGTCTTTTCACCGGACCGATTCCCCTGATCTTGAGCAGCTCGGACGTTACCGTGCGCATGGATCTGCGCTTTCGGTTGTAGGTCACCGCAAACCGGTGGGCTTCGTCGCGCGCCTGCTGCAGCAGCCTGAGTCCGGGAGACCGCCTCGAAAGGCGAAGCGGCTCCTCTCGGCCCCAGACGAAGATTTCTTCTTCCCGCTTCGCCAGGCTGATCAGTGGCCGGTCAGCCAGGCCCAATTCCTCCAGCGACGCGTGCGCCGCCGAAAGCTGTCCTTTGCCACCGTCGATCACGACGAGATCTGGCATTGGCTTCCCGTCGTTCTTCCGGCGCTCGAAATACCTTCGCACGACTTCGTTCATCGACGCGAAATCGTCCGTCCCTTCAACCGTCTTCACCCGGAATTTCCGGTACTCGGCCCGCTTCGGCCGCCCGTTCTCGAACCACACGCAGGATCCGACAGTGTCCGTACCCTGAGCCGTTGAGATATCGAAACACACCAGTGAGCGTGGCAGCCGCTGAAGGCCAAGCTCACGACCGAGCTCGTACACCGGATCGCCCGCGCGCTCTTCAGCCTCCGACGATGCGAGTTTCAGCTCTTCGAGCAGGTGCCGCGCGTTCTGCTCGGCGAGGTCGATCAACTCGCGCCGCGGACCACGCTGAGGAATCTGGATTCTGCTGTCGGGGAGAGACTGCTCGATCAGCTCGCGATCGGCAAAATCAAATGGGAGCAGCAGCTGACGCGCTCGCTCCTGCATCCCGACATAGCTGCCAGCCAGGAACATCGACATCACCTCACCATCGTCCTCCCCGTCGATGTTGGTGAGGAATCGCTGCTCGCGGGAGAGGAGTTTGCCGCTACGGATGCGCAGAACTGTTACGCAGGCATCGTCGCCGTCGCGCGCGTAGCCAATCACGTCGCGGTCGGCGCCTTCCACTTCCATCACGATCGTCGGCTCTTCCATGCGCTCGAGGTGCTGCATCACGTCGCGGAGCTCCGCGGCGCGCTCGAAGTCGAGCTGTTCGGACGCGAGCTCCATTCGCTCCTGAACTCGCTTCAGCACTTCATCCGGCCGGCCGGAGAGAAACAGCACGACCTCGTCGATCATCGATCGATAGTCGTGCTGGGTTTGAGCCAGGATGCACGGAGCCTTACACCGCTTGATGTAGTAGTCGAGACACGGACGTTCCGGCATCTGAGCCGGCATATCGTAGTTGCAACTGCGCACCGTGAAGATCTTCTTGACCACGTTCAGGGCGCGTCGCATCGATCCGACGTCTGTATAGGGGCCGAAGTATTTCGCTCCGTCGTCCTCCAGCCGGCGCGTGACATAGACGCGCGGAAACGGCTCCTGGACGGTCACCTTGATGTACGGGTACGACTTGTCGTCGCGCAGCGCAATGTTGAAGCGTGGCTGATACTCCTTGATCAGATTCGCCTCGAGAATCAGCGCGTGGGCCTCGCTTGGCACCACGATCGTCTCGAGATCGGCGATCTGGTTTACCAGGTGGCGTGTCTTCACGCTCTCCAGCTGATCGCCGGAGAAATAGCTTCGCACGCGCGACCTGAGCCGCTTCGCCTTACCCACGTAAAGGGTAGCACCGTCCCTTCCCTTCCAGAGATAGACGCCAGGTCCGTCGGGAAGGTGTGGGAGTTTTGCTGCTACTGGGTCAGGAACGGGGAGCATGTGTAATTATACCATGCGCCCAGAGGGCGGTTCATGCTCGGCCGCGGCGTAACCTCAGGACTCTTTGCGCGCGGTTTACGACGTTCGTCGCTTCGGGAATCTTGAACGCGACTGTCAGCGCGAGGTAGGTCAACCCGTAGACGGCGAGCAATACTAACGCGGCGAGTTTCGAGTGCACGGCGTTTTCGTGCGCGCTGAGCAAAGGAGATGTGCGATCGACAGCGATCTTGTAAGCCCATGGCAGCAACCCTGCCACGAGCGCCGCGATCCACAGACGCGCCATCCTGGATGCGATGAACCGCGTCTTGCCGATTCGTTTGTCGAGGGTGCGACGCAGTAGGTAGAACTCGACCCATCCGGCAATGCCTGCCGAGGCGGTTAGGCCGGCTGCGCCAAGCTTTGGGTCGATGCCAAGCATTGGCGGGAGTACGAGTGCGAATAAGTATCCGAGCCCTGTGGTCAGCACCACGCGCACAATGGCGAACTTGAGTGGCGTACGCGTATCTCGCATCGCGTAGAACGTCGATGAGTAAAGACGGCCCATCGTCGACGCGAGAAGACCGACACACGAGCCGATCAGAATCTCCCATACCCAAATGGTGTTGCCGCGCTGAAATCGTCCGCTCTCGAACAACAGGTGCACGATCAGATCGCCAAGGGCGAATAGCGCTACAACGCTTGGGATGATGAAGTAGGCGATCCGCTCGAGCCCATCACGCAGGCGTCCGCGAAGATATGCACCGATTTCCGCAGTGCTCCCGACTGCGCGCGACATCGCGGGCAGCTCGGCTGCTGAAATCGCCATGCCGAACAAGCTGATTGGAAGAACATAGATGGCCTGCGCGTACGTGAACGACGACACCGCGCCGTTGCCGAGATAACTGGCGAGCCAGGCGTCGACGTACGCACTGAGCTGCACGACGCCCCGACCCACGAACGCCGGAACGAAATTCCGGAACACATTGCGCACCGATTCGGCCGCGGCCGTGAGGCGGGGCCGGATTCCGCGTGCAAGCTGGACAACCTGCGGCAGCTGGATCGCAAACTGCAGCCCGCTGCCGACCACCGAACCCCAGGCGAGATACATCGCCAGCTGAACTTCGTTGTGGTTCTTGTGGAACAGGATCAGCGTCATCACCATCGCCAGGTTCCAAACCACTGGCGCGGTGTACGACATGAAGAATCGGCGATGGCTGTTGAGAATGCCGAGGCACCACGCGGAGAACACCAGCAAACCGGCGCCAGGGAAAAGGATCCTGGTCAGCAGCACCGTGAGATCGCGTTTTTCGCCGGTAAATCCGTTGGCGATGATCGCGACCAGCCACGGCGCGGTGAGGACCCCGAGCAGAACGATGATGGATGCCGTCAACGCCAGCATTCCCGCGACCGCGCCAGCCAGCCGCGTCGCCTCTTCCTCGTCGCCCTTCCCCAGCAATCCGGCGTATTCGGGAATGAACGACGCCGAGAGGACGCCCTCGCCAAAAAGATTCTGGAGCATGTTGGGGATGCGGAACGCAGCGTTGAACGCGTCAGCGGCCATTCCCGCACCCAGATAGCGCGCCATCATTGTCTGGCGAATAAGCCCTGCCAGCCTGCTTAGAAGGATTCCCGAGGCGACGAGGAGCGCTGCTCCTTTGTGTCGCTCAAATGCCTGTGTGGATGTGCGTGGAGTTGCGCGTCGCTCGATCGGCGGCGCTGCTTCGACTACTTCATCGGGTTCAGCCGGCAGGATGTTGTCGATCGAGCTACCTGTCCCGTGCGGCTCGCCTCCGGTCACGCCTGTCCTCGCACGGACATCGATTCTTCAGAGCGGCCGACCTCGCCAGCTGCTCCAACGATGTTCGACGCATGTTCACGCGCGCCATCGAGCATTTGGTCGCGCAGTGCTTCGCCGTAACGAGCGAGCAGCGGCACGAAATTCAGCGCGCGCTCCTGCGGCTTTCCGAGCGGATAAAGTGATCCGCGTGCGGTGCCGATCTCTGTCATCAGATCCGCATGCCGCAGCTTGGAAGCGGCAATCAGTCGCCGCTCGAACCGATCGAGCCGTCGCGTAAGGTTCGCGCGCAAACCGCCGGTTACTGCGGGGCTGACTGGTGCACCCCCGGCGGTTACTGCTTCGGCGAGCGCGTCCATGCGATTGTCCAGAATAGCGCGCGTAGCTTCCAATTCCTCGAGGACTGGCTTGGGCAATTGTGCAAGTGCGATCTGGCTTTCCGCGTGATGTGGATCGCGGAGATCTTCGGGCAGCAGGTAGAGCTTCTCGAGGATTTTCTCGACGTGCGGTTCCATCACCGTGCACGACCAGCGCGGCACGATCGCCGGGCGCGGAACGCCTAGCGCATCGGCGATGGGCGAAATCTGCGCGAAGTAAGCCACCTCGGCGGGTCCGCCAATGTAGGTCGCGGTCGGAAGAATCGCGCGCTCTACGACCGGCCGCAGCAGCACGTTTGGGCCCATCTCTTCGGTGACGCTCTGCTTCGCTGATGCCTTGATCGGTACGCGCCTGCGCGCACCTGATGTCATCGTGAACACGAGCGACAAACCTGGGACGTCCTGGACCTGCGGAGTGAAGCCAGCCTCGACGAGTTCCTGATTTCTCTCCGCTATCCGTTCGGCGATGTCACCCGCGCTTGCAAGCGCACCGGCGAGCACCGTTCGCGCAGCACCCCGAGTCGCCGCGTGCGACGCATCGATCACCGCTATTCCGAACGGCTCAAAGAGCGCCCGCAGCAGACCGACAAAGGCAGATCCCACAGTCTGCCCTTCTCGATAACATTGCTCGAGCAGCTCCAGAGGTTTGCTGTCGATCGTCGAGCCCGCCGCCTTCTGTAACGCCTCCAGCTGCACCGAGACATCGCCGAGAGGCATCGCCGACATCGGCGGCCCGAGTGCAGCAACGTGATCGATACGGAGTAATTGAGCACCGCCAGGCACCGATACGATCGTGCTGCTCGCTTCCTTGAAGTCCGTGTCGTCGGTGGCAGCCCAGAATACTGGCGCGACGGGAACCCCACTGGAACGCTGCAGCGCGTCGGCCAGTGCGAGCGCGCTCAGCGCTTTAGAAAGCGTGTAAATAGGGCCGCCAAACAATCCAGGCTGCTGACCGGTTGTGACAACTACACCGCGACCGTCGGCGGATGCATCGAGACGTGTTTTTGCTTTTCCCGTCGCTTCGAACGCCGGCGCCAATCGACTGAGCCAATCGCGAGAAGATTCTGATCGAACGGCGTCGATGCGCTCGCTCCACGACGCGGGATCGTGCGGTATCTGCTCATACCACTCCGGTCTCGCGTTGCCGGTGACTGCCGCCGTCGCGAGCGGGCCTGTCGCAAGCGACTGGGTGATTACGCGAGGATTCATTGGCGACTGGCGAACATGATCGTTCGGGGGGATGTCTCCGACCAGTTTCCGCCTTGGTAATCTCCAAACAATTTCACGACCTGGAAACCAGCTGTAATCAGCATCCGCTCGAGATCCCTGGGTGAAAGCAGTCGGACCCGCTCAATGTACTCTTTTCCTCGCTCGCGCAACGTGATTTGCTTCTCGACGAATCGATTGTCGGGACTGATCTGACGCCTTTGCTCGATGGTGATGCCGTTCTCCACTCGCTCGTCGTACGGGACCAGAGAGTGTCTGACCTGCGCCGCGTTGAGGAAATCGATAACCAGCGTCCCGCCCGGTGTCATCGAAGCCCCAACACAATCCAGCACACGAACGTGTTCACGATCGTCGTCAAAGTATCCAAAGCTCGTGAAGAGATTCACCACGAGATCGAAACTATCGGCTGTGAACGGCAGCTCTCGCATGTCAGCCCGCACATATGGTGAGTCCCTGGTCTCGCGCCGAGCAACCCTGAGCAGCGACATGGACAGATCGAGCCCGACGGTCCACCAGCGTTCCTCCAAAAGCCGGGTGTGGCGGCCGGCGCCGCATCCGAGATCGAGCACTGATTCGATCCGGCGGCCGGCAAGATTGTTTTCGATGAGCTCGATTGCCCTCACTGCATCGGTCTCATCGCGATGCTGATAGATGCGGAGATAGTCGACGCCGAACCACTCCTCGAACCAATCCGCTTCCTGGGCTGAAGCCTTTGGGAATGGCTGCTCGCGAACCAACGGAGTCACTTGTTGTATGGCTCGCCGCGGACGATTGTCCCGGCGCGATAGATCTGTTCAGCGAGCACTAGCCGCGCTATCTCGTGTGGCAACGTCCACGGCGCGAGGGAGATTCTCATCGCCGGTGCGGCGGTCACAGCCGGGGCGAGCCCATAGGCTCCGCCAATGAGGAAAGCAATGTCCCGATCCTCGTCGCGTGCTCTACGCAGAAAGTCAGCGAACTGTGTCGATGTGAACGACTTTCCGTCTACTTCACACGCGACCCGCTGCGCACGCTCCGGAACACGCTCAGCAAGCCGGTCGCCTTCGCGCTGCATTACCTTGTCCACCGGAATGCCCGAGGCGCGTTCTTCACGCACTTCATGCACGTCGAGCGGCCAGTACCGCGCCGCTCGTTTTTCATAATCACGTATCGCTTCGCTGAGCGCGGCGTGACGGACTTTTCCGACAACCGCGACAACCAGTCGCATTTAGGCGTAAATGCCGCGCAGCTTGTGTACGCTGGCAACGCGATCGATCGACACCATGTACGATGCGGTGCGCATGTTGACGCGCTTCTGCTTGGACAGGCTCAACACGTCGTGGAAACTGCGACGCATGATCGTCTCGAGGCGCTCGTTGACCAGATCCTCGGGCCAGAAGTATCCGCCACGATCCTGCACCCACTCGAAGTACGACACCGTGACACCGCCGGCGTTGGCGAGAATGTCCGGGATAACAAAAATGCCGTTCTCCTCCAGGATCGAGTCGGCGGCAGCCGTGGTCGGTCCGTTCGCACCTTCGCAAATAATTCGCGCCTTGATCTCGGCGGCGTTGCGTGTGGTGATGACGTTCTCGAGCGCGGCGGGAAGCAACACGTCGACATCGAGAGTAAGAAGATCGCCGCCGGAAATCACATCGGCCTTGTCGTAGCCGTCGAGAGAACGATTCTTCTTCACGTGAGCGATGGCGTCGTCGATGTCGATACCCTTCGCGTTGTACAACGACACCGAGCGGTCGCCGATCGCGACGATCTTGCATCCCTCGCGCGCGAGCAGCTGGGCCGCAACCGACCCGACGTTGCCAAAACCCTGCACGGAAATCGTCGTTCCCTTGACCGGCATTCCCAGATGCTGAAGCGCTTCCTTCGTCACGATCATGCACCCGCGTCCAGTCGCTTCGCGACGACCCAGCGATCCACCAAGCTCGACAGGCTTGCCGGTGACGACCGCCGTAGTCGTATGACCGACGTGCATCGAGTAGGTGTCCATCACCCACGCCATCACACGCTCGTTGGTGTTGACGTCGGGTGCGGGCACGTCCGAATCGGGACCGAGGATGTTGATGATGCCTGACGTGTAACGTCTGGTGAGCTTCTCGAGCTCCGCCGCGCTCATGGCCAGCGGATCACACTTGACGCCGCCTTTGGCGCCGCCGAACGGGATATTCACGACGGCGCACTTCCAGGTCATCCACGCCGCGAGCGCCTTTACTTCTTCGAGCGTGACCTGGGTATCGAATCGAATTCCGCCTTTTGCCGGGCCTCGTGAGGTGTTGTACAAAACTCGGTAGCCCTCGAACACCTCGATCTGGCCATTGTCCATCATCACCGGTATCGACACGATGATTTGCTTCTCGGCTTGCCGCAGCACCTTGTACATGCCGGGTTCGAGATCGAGGAGCTCTGCAGCCTTGTCGAAGCGGGACATCATCGCCTCGAACGGGTTCTCTTCGTTTAAAAAGCGGTCTTTATCGGGTCTGACGAGCTTGTTGGCGGGAATTCGATAGTCAGTGGCCATGATTGCGCGTTAGTTCTGTGGCGGGTGTGCGGGCGGTCTTAAAGACGAAAAATCATCGAGCAGGCGCTCGATGTGCTGCTTGCCTTCCTCGATTCGCAGACGTTGTGAAACATACCATAATGACCCCGCTTCGGCAGGCCACAACGCCTCCAGTTTGACTGCATCCTTGAGGGTGCAAACCACGAAATCAGAATTACTTGCCTCTGCCGCCAGACGCTCCGCCTCCGCATGAGTGAAGTCGTGGTGATCAGGAAAACTGAACGGCCTGACGATCGCGCCGAGCTCGGTCAATTGTCTGAAAAAAGTGTCAGGGTTCGCGATGCCCGCGATCGCCGTCAGGTCAGCGCCGCGCAACGTGTGAAGCGGAAGAGTCTGACCGGTCGAGGTGCTCGTGAAACCGTCCGGAACAAGATGGATAACCGCGGTCGGCACTCGTGGGGCAGCATTCGTCAGCGCCCGTCTTACTTCGTCCACTGTCTGCTCAGCCGCGACCTTTCGGGTGATGATGAGCAAACTGGCGCGACGTGCCGACCGGAGCGGCTCCCGCCAGGGTCCAGCCGGAAGCAGCCGCGGCCTTCCCGACCAGGCATCCGCGCTCACCAACACGACGTCAGCGTCTCGGCTGGCCCGCAGATGCTGGAAGGCATCGTCGAGAACCACCACATCGACACCGTGCGCGATCGCCTCGCGAATTCCCCGCACTCGGTCCGGAGCCGCGATCACAGGCACGCCGGGATTCAGCCGTTCGTGGACTCTGGTTTCGTCTCCCCCGTAACCACGCAGGACGATCGCGGGCTGCACACCGCGCTGGCGGAGCTGCTGCGCGAACCAGGCGGCGACCGGAGTCTTCCCTGTTCCACCGACCGTCATGTTGCCGATGCTCAGCACCGGAACGGAGAAGTCTTCCGCTTTTAATAACCGCCACGCATAAAACTTCGCGCGACCGGTAGCCGCGATTGCGTAGAGCGCTTCGGCTGGCGTGAGAAGGGTGCGGAGCAGTCGCGCGCGTTTGCCGCGACCTGCCCAAACGCTCTCGACAAATTTTCTGGCACGCTCTGCCGTATCAGCCTCCAGACATCCGACCCGCGTCGGACATCAGCTGCTCGAAACGAGGACCTTCGGCGGCTGCCGCGCGCGCGGTCGGCGCCACGACTTTTGTCGGCTCCCCGTAAGCGATCGTGACGCGCGCAAATGGTTTTGGAATCATGAATCGGTCCCAGCTTCGCAGTCGCCATGCGCGGTCGGCGGTGACACCAATTGGTACGATGAATGAATCGGAACGCTGTGCGGCGACGAGCGCACCAGGAGCGAATTTCTGCGAAGGCCCCTTTGGTCCGTCGGGCGTAATCGCCACTTCTTTGCCTGCCTCGACCTCGCGACTGATGGAAATCAAAGCGCGATCGCCACCGCGGCTGCTCGACCCCCGTATGAGTCCGAAGCCGAGAGATGCTGCCGCACGCGCCACCATCTCACCGTCCTTGTGCTCGCTGATCAGTACCACCACGCCCTCTCCGCGATGGTGCCATAACAGCGGCAACAGCTGTCCGTGCCACAGCGAAAAGATGAAACCGCGTTTTGCCCGGCGCATCGTTTCCCAAGGCTCACGATTGATGCTGCGAATTCGCCAGGTATGGCCGAGGACGCGTAGTGCTCCCCTGCCGAGCAGAAGAGCAAGCCTCGCGCTCCGCGGAAACTGCTCCGGCGCCTTGCTCATGGGCGTTGGTCGGCGAGCGCTCCGGCCATGCGTGCGACTCGATCCGCTGCGCCGGGAGTCCCCAGCCGTGACCGCACTTCGGCTAGTCCGGCCAGAACTTCCTGCCGCTGCGGGCTGCGCTGATCAAGCAGCGGAACGAGCGCGTCCGCCATCCGCTCGGGGATGATGTCATCCTGGATAAACTCTCTGGCGACCTCCCGACCGGCGACGACATTCACCAGGCCGATGTTGGAGACCTTCACCAGTCTCTTCGCCAGTGCGTAAGAAATCTTGCCCGTTCGGTATGCAACTATGAGTGGGCAGTCGGCGATCGACGCTTCCAGAGTGGTTGTTCCACTCTTGCACAGCCCGGCGTCCGCTGCACGGAGAACGGTTAAAGACGCAGAATGGACGAGGCGGAACGGACAGCGGGTGCTATCGAGTGCGACGGTCGGTGCGACGCTCACCAGCACTTCCAGATTTGGAATGCGCTTCGACAGCTCCTTCGCAGTCGCCACGAACGCGTCGATGTGGCGGTCGATCTCCTGCTGGCGGCTCCCGGGAAAGAGTGCCAGCACCGGCACGTTTTGCGGCACACCGAGAATCTCGCGCGCTTCGGGCCGCGTCGGCATGTTGTGCGCGCGATCGAGCAATGGATGCCCAACGAAGGTCGCGTCGATTCCGTAACCGCGCAGCAACGACTCCTCGAATGGCAGAATCACAGCCGCCTTGGTGATTATCTGGGCTAGCTTGGGAATTCTGCCCGCACCCCAGGCCCAGACCTGCGGCGTCACGTAATACAGCACGGGCACACGAGCCGCCTTCGCCGCGTCCGCCACCTTCATGTTGAAACCCGGGTAGTCGATTAGAACCACCAGTGCCAGCTCTCCGCGATCGAGCATCTTGCGAATCGTGCGCAGCAGCAGAAAGTGCCGCGGAACATGGCGCAGAACTTCGAGAAAGCCCATCACGCCGAGCTGGTTGTCGCGATGAATCAGCTCGACGCCTTGCTCTGCCAGTCGCGGACCGCCCACTGCCGCCAGCTCGAGCTCTGGATGTATTCGCCTCAAAGCTCCCGCGACACCGGCCGCGTGTAGATCGCCGGAGGCCTCCCCGGCGACGAAGAGAACCTTACGCATGATGGTGCGCGCGTCCGACCAGAGAAGGCAGAGTCAGCTCGATCTCCTTCACGATGCGGAGCGCGACACCCAACGCCAGCCTTCCTTCTTCGCCAGTCACTACCACTGGTGATTTGCCGGTGAGCGCGGCGACGAAGCTCTCCTGCTCAAGCTTCAGCGGCTCACCATCAGGTGCGTGCAGCTTTTCGCGCTCGACATACGAGGCGATGTCGGCGGACCCACTCTTGATCGACTTCGGGTCGAAGTTCGCCTTCAGCTTGTAAAACTCCCCGGTACCGCCGGCCAGATCGAGCGACAAGTACTCGCGCTCCTGAAAGATGCGGATCTTCCGCTTTTTTTCCCGCGAGATGCGGCTCGATGTGATGTTGGCGACGGCGCCCGACGTGAACGTCACCCGGGCATTGGCGATGTCGAGCATTGGCGTCAGCACCGGGACGCCGACTGCGGAAATCTCGCGCGCGTCGGCACCGACCAGTGTCAGCAGCAAATCGATATCGTGGATCATCAGATCCAGCACCACGGCGACGTCTGAGCCGCGCGGACTAAACGGCGCCAGACGCTCGCTGTCGATAAAGCGCGGACGCTTCACGTGCGGCAGTGCGGCACGCACCGCTCGATTGAATCTCTCGATGTGACCGATCTGAACGATTACGCCGCGCTTCTTTGCCAGGTCGAGCAGAGTGTCAGCTTCTTCGAGCGTCGCGGTGATCGGCTTCTCGATGAATACGTGCTTGCCACGTTCGATCGCGGCGCTGGCGACCGCAAAATGCTGTGAGGTCGGCACCACTACGATGACTGCGTCCGATACTGAGAGCAGCGCATCCAGATCCGGATGCGCGCGGACCTTTAGCTCTTTCTCGACTTCACGGACTCGGTCAGGATTGCTTTCCACGAACCCGGTGAACTGCGCGCCACGCAGGTCACGGAGAATTCGAATGTGGTGAAATCCGAGACTGCCCGCGCCGATCACCCCAATGCGCGGCGCTTGACTCAAATCACTACTCCGCGCTCGCTCGCTTCGACGAATCGCACCAGCTCACGCACTTCAGCCAGTGGCTCGAGATCGTTCTGCACCTGCTCCATCGCTTGCGAGATGTTGAGATCCGACCGAAACAGCAGCCGGTAGGCGCGTTTCAGCTCGCGGATGGTCGCCTCGTCCATTCCGCTGCGCTGCAACCCCACAGTGTTCAGCCCGTAAAGCTTGACGGGATTCCCCACCGCTTTGAGAAACGGCGGAATGTCTTTCGACACCCGGCTGCACCCACCGATAAAGCTTTGCCGGCCGATGCGCACGAATTGATGCGCGGCTGAGAGTCCCGAGATGATTGCCCGATCTTCGATCGTCACGTGTCCAGCCAGCTGCACAACGTTGGAGAGGATCACGTTGTTGCCGATGTGACAATCGTGGCCGAGATGCACGTAAGACATCAGCAAACAGTTCTTGCCGACAGTGGTTTTGAACGACTGAGAGGTGCCGCGGTTGATGGTGGTGTATTCGCGAATGACCGTGCCGTCGCCGATTTCGACCGTCGTCTCCTCGCCCGCAAACTTCAAGTCCTGCGGCAGCCCACCAAGGATGGTCCCGATTCCGACTTTCACGTTGGAACCGAGCGTGACGTTTCGCTCGAGTGTTGCGCGCGGTGATATCACGCATCCGTCGCCGACGACACAGTTCTCACCGATAATAGCGAACGGTCCGACCTCGACGTCGGATCCGAGCTCGGCATCGGGTGAGATGATTGCCGTCGAGTGAATGCGCGACTTGGTCATCTATCGCGGATCGCCGCCGCCATGTCTGCTTCGACGACCACTTCACCGTCCACCTTTCCAATTCCGCGCATTTTGCAGACTGTCCCTCGCAGCTGGATTACGTCGAGCTCGAAGCGAAGCTGATCGCCCGGCTTCACCGGCCTGCGGAATTTCACGTTATCCAGAGACATGAAATAAACCACTTTCGTTTCGGGATCACTCACCGATCCGAGCAATAGCATCCCACCCACCTGTGCCATCGCCTCGATGATGAGGACACCCGGCATGATCGGATGACCCGGGAAGTGGCCCTGAAAGAAAGGCTCGTTGATGGTGACGTTCTTGAGCCCCACGATTCGCTTCTTCTCCTCGATCTCGATGATTCGGTCGACGAGCAGAAATGGATAGCGATGCGGCAGAACCTTCATGATCTCTTCAATCGTGTACATCCCCTTCTCCTTTCTTCCGGCTTTCACCATCTCCCGCACTAGAGTCACCGTCCCGCGGTGACTCGGTTTGTGCGCAACGATCTTCGCTCTGACACGTGCTCCTGCCAGCGCCAGATCACCAACGCAGTCCATCGCCTTGTGGCGCACGAACTCATCATCCCAGCGCAGGTCGCCACTCAGCACTTCATCGTCGCCGAGCACGATTGCGTTCTCGAGCGAAGCCCCGCGAATCAGTCCCTTCTCACGGAGGGCGTCGACTTCGTGAACGAATCCGAATGTCCTCGCGCGCGCCATCTCGCTCGCAAAGGCATCCTCGGTGACTGTGAATTTACGCGATTGGCGTCCGATCAGCGGATGAGGGAACTCGATGGTGACATCGAGCTCGAGCTGCGCCGCCGGGTACGCCTCGTAAACGGACGCGCCGTCGATGATGCGCACAGGCTCGCTCAGGTCCAGAAACTCCGGTTCCCCCGCGATCGACGCAACCCCGGCCTCGGCGAGCGCCGCGACGAAGGGTGCGGCGCTACCATCCAGGATCGGCGGCTCCGGTCCATCCATCTCGATGGTGACATCGTCGATGTTGAGACCGCTGACTGCGGCGAGCACATGCTCCACAGTGTGAATCGCGTGATCGCCCTTTCCGAGTTGAGTGCGCCGCTCGCTGCCGCTTACCTCGCTGACGTGCGCGCGAATGCGCGGCTGGCCAGGACAATCGACCCGCCGAAAAACTACTCCCTGTTTGCTGGTCGCCGGCTGGAAGGTGACGCGACACGGCACACCGAGATGCAGGCCCGTACCCTCCAGCACAACCGGGCGCGCGAGGGTCCGCCGGCTCACTTCGTCTCTGGCTCTTGCAGCAGTTTCTCCAGCCTGCGCATCATGCCCGCCAATTTAAACAGGGCAGCCGACGCGCGAAGCGAGTCGCGGTGCGGACGAGCAGGATAGCCCGACCACGTTTCGCCCGCCGGTATGTCGCCGAAAACTCCAGCCTGCGCTGCGAGTCTCGCTCCGGCGCCGATCGTTAGGTGTCCGCTGATCCCGGCTTGGCCGGCGAGAATGGCTCCGTCACCGATCGTGACTGACCCTGCGACACCAACCTGCGCCATCAGCAGGCATTTCTCGCCGATACGCACGTTGTGAGCGATGTGCACCAGGTTGTCGATCTTGGTGCCGTTGCCGACGACGGTGTCGTCGATGCTGCCGCGATCGATGGTCGTGTTCGCTCCAATCTCGACGTCATCGCCGATAATACACCTTCCCACATGCGGAATCTTCTGGTGGGCGCCGTCGCGGAAAACGTAGCCAAAACCGTCGCAGCCAATTCGCGCGCCGGCGTGAATGAAGACCCGCTCACCGATTACCGCGCCCGAGTAGAGAGTAACGCCGGGCCAGAGCCGCGATTCATTGCCAATTCTCACACCATCGCCGATCACGGAGTGCGGGCCAACGACCACGCCATCACTGACGGTCGCGCCCGCGCCGATCACGGCGTACTCCCCAATTGAGGCACGGCGGCCGATGGTGGCGCCTTTACCAATTCTCGCCGTCGCCGCCACACCTGGCTTGGCGACTTGCTCCGGATACAATGTCGGCAGAAGCACAACCAGCTTTTCCTGCGGCTTGTCGACGATGATGCGCGCGGCGGCGCTACTTTGAACGTCGCGGAATTCAGGGTCGACGAGCACGATGCCGGCTCGTGTCGTTGCCATCAGCGGCGAGTACTTCGCGACACTGAGCATGCTCAGGTCACTCTCTCCCGCGCGATCGAGTGGGGCTACACCCGTGACGCCAACGCTGCCATCGCCAATCAGCTCTCCGGAAACCAGTGCCGCGATAGCCTCAGCGGTGATAGTGCGCGCACCATCACCGCTGAGTGAAAGTCGGGTGTCAGCTCGCGCCGTCACTTCTTCGGGCGCGTTACTCCCGCGGGCTGTGGAACAGTGCTGCTCGCCGTCGGTGCCGGACCCTGCGCTCTGAGGCGAGCTAATACTCTGTCAGTAAGATCCAGTCGCTTGTCGGCCGCGACAACAAGGCTCACCTGCGCGCCGACATCGAGGATCACCGCGTAGCCATCTTCGGCGCGGATCGTCTCGATGACGTTTTGCACGCGCTCCATGATCGGCTTCACCAGCTGCGCCTGTCTCGCCTGCATCGTCGAATCGAGACCGCGCGCCCTGCCCTGGTACTCGGCCTCGCGCTGACCGATCGAAGTACGACGAGCCTCACGAGTAGCGCTATCCAGCTTGGGCGCCTCGCGATCGAACGTCGCCATCAGCGTCTTCAGCGAATCGTCCATCCGCTGAATCTGCTGGCGGTAGACGCCGACCTCTTTGTCGAACTGCGCCTCGGCCTCGGCACGACCGGGTGCCTGCGCCAGAATCGCCTGTGAATTGATGTAGCCGATCTTGGTCGGCGCTGGTCCCGATGGTGTTGCGGTCGCCTGCGCCGCGGAGCTTCCCGCGAAGATCAGCGAAGTGGCTAGTGCGATCACGCTCGCACGAAGAAGCATTCGCATCTATGACTCCAGTGTTAGAAGAATTGTCCGAGTTTGAAGTGGAGCTTCCAGCCCGGTGCCGGGCGGCCTTGGCTGTCAATCTTGTCGAACCCATACCCGATGTCCACTCCCAAAGGTCCGAGCGGGCTGATGGTCGCCACGCCGAATCCGAAGCTCCGGAACAAACGGGTGGGATCGAACTCACGGGGCTTGTTCCAGACGTTGCCGCCTTCGAAGAATGAGTTCACGTACAGCGACTGATTCAGCCGCAATCCAAGCTCCGCGGTGCCGACGAAGAAAGCGTTGCCGAACGAGGCCCTGCTTGCCTGGGTGTCCGACCCGCGCGGATCGAAGCCATTGGGAGTCACCGAGAACTCATCGTAGCCACGCAGCTGTTCGCCGTACTGGGTGCCACCAAGCGCGAACGATTGCGTCGAGAAGAACGGACCCGGGTTACCAAACAACGCGCCAGCGCGCGCCGACAGGCCCGCCACCACAATCATCGGCTCCGCGCCGAGGATGCTGCCACCGAAGTGTCCGACCGGAGCGTACGAGCGCAGCTCGGTGGTGTACCGCTGGAACGCTGCCGTTCCACCAAGCGGTCCGCCGTTGAACTGGGCGTTGAACGACTGCAGTCCACCATCTGCGGCGAACGGCATTCCGGTGCGCGTGTCGTGCTGCGCGGTAAATCCAAGCGTCGAGCGGAAGCAGTTCTTACAGTCTGTGGCAATGGTGCCGAGGAATCCGTCGCTGGTGTAATTCACCTTCTCGCCACCGTACGAGACGAAGAGTCTCGTGTAGATCGACTGCGGTACCGGGAAGCCGAGCTGCACCTGGCCGCCGGTTCTGATGATGCCGCCCAGATCTGCAATGTTGTACCGCGACCGGCTGTGATAAGCGGTCACACTGCCCGAGATGCGCGACTGTCTGATGTTGGGATCGCTGTACGTCAGGTTGAAATCGTTGATGTAGCGACCGAACTGCCACTGTAGCTGTGCGCGTTTGCAGCGTCCGAGCAGGTTCGGCTGATCGAGGCCGATGAAGCCACCGAGTCCCGTGCCTTGACCCATCGAGGCGCCGAAGTTGATGTTTCCGGTTCTCTTCTCTTTGACGTTGAAGACGATGTCGACGTCGCCCTGATCACCGCTCGGACGAGTCTCCGGGGCCGGCATCGGCGTCTCGAAGAAATTCAGGTTGCCGATGTTCTGGTAGCTGCGAATCAGGTAATTGCGATTGAAAACCTGACCCGGCGCCAGCACGATCTGCTCGCGAATGCACGACTCGTGAGTGTAGTCGTTGCCGGCGATCTCGATCCGGTTCACGATCGCGGGTGATCTCTCGTCGATTTCCCACCGCAAGTTGACCAGGCGTACCGAGTCAGTGCTCGGCACCCGCTCCTCGACAGGGCGGATGCTGGCGTAGATGTAGCCTTCGTCATTGTACGCTTCCATCAGCTTCTGCTGCGCGTCGTCCCATTTCTGCGCGTCGAAGGTGTTGGGCGGATTGACGTAGCTGCGTCGGATGATGCTGGTCGCCTTCTCCACCACCGTCGTCTGATCGTTGTCGCCAAACGGATAGAAGGCTTTGATCTGGTCAGTCGAGAAGCGACGATTCCCCAGCACTTCGAAATTCCCAACCTTGTAGCGCGGGCCTTCGGTCACCGTGATGTCGATCAGCCCTTTGCCACGCGCGCGGTCGACAATCAGGGTGTCCTTGAGAATGCGGAAATCGATATAGCCACGACTCGCATAAAGCTGCGGGATTTTCTCACTGAGATCCTGCGCGTACTTCGCGTCGTCGAGCTCGCCGTTTCGCAGCCAGAGAAAACCCTCCGGCTTGGTGTCCATCGACGCGACGATGTCTTCGTCCGAGACCTGTGAGTTGCCGTTAATGCGAATACCGGAAACGGCAAGCCGTTTCCCTTCGTCGATCCTGAAGTCGATCTTCAGATTCCCGTTGGTGACGGTCGACTCTGGCTTCACGGTCGCCAGGTAGTAGCCGTTCGCTTCGTACAGCGAATCGACGCTGGCGATCGCTTTGGCGATCTTGCCAGGGTCAACCGGACTGCCGGTGGCGAATGCCAGCTTTTCTTTCACGTCTTTCGGCGAGACGCGATCCGCACCGATGACATGATAGGAAGCGAGCACCGGCCGCTCTTTGACCTGGATATTCAGGCTCGCCTTGTTGGTCGTTGGCGAGATGTGGCAGATGACCTGCACGTCGTCGAACTGGCCGGTCGCGTACAGGGCTTTGATTCCCGCCTGGATGTCATGAACAGCCAGCTGCTGCCCCGTGGTCAGTCCCGAGGAAGCGCGAACCGACGCGGTATCGTTTCGCGTTGCGCCAGTTACGGTTATGGCTTCAGGGGTCGCGCAGGCGCCTTGTGCAGGCTGGTCCTGGGCAGACAGATGAGCTGCAACGGCGCACAGCAACGCCGAACTATATGTAGCGAGTCTCCGCATCACACAAATATAAACGGTCAGGGTAGCTCAGGTCCTATCCCCCGAGCACCCATGATTAGACAAAAAGGCCGCGAGAAAGTTGCATTCTCGCGGCCTCTTTCTGTGTGATTGTTCGGCTACTACGCCTTCGTGGAACCGCTCATGACGCGGAAGTCCAGCTTCTCGCCGTCCGCGGCCAGATCGACCTCGATCTCGTCGCCTTTACTGAACTCGGCGAGCAGGATCTTCTCGGAAAGCGGATCTTCGATGTACTTCTGAATCGCTCTCTTGAGCGGGCGCGCACCAAACTTCTCGTCGTAACCGTGCTTGACGAGGAACGTCGAAGCAGCGTCGGTCAGCTTGAGCGTCAGCTCTTCGTCGCCGAGACGCTTCTGCACGTCCTTGAGCAGTATCGAGACGATATCGCCGATGTTCTGCTCGGTCAGCGGGTGGAAGACGATGACGTCGTCGAGACGATTGAGGACTTTCCAGCACAGTGGGATCCGAAGCTTGGAATTCACGTGACTTGAAGTCGCGGC
>JADMIO010812792.1_pt1 | contig 108480 bp, 82 predicted proteins | sample 8958161 | NCBI WGS metagenome assembly JADMIO01 (sample SAMN16585339, study PRJNA669376) | soil metagenome | isolation source: Crop rotation soil | place: USA: Cullars Rotation, Alabama | collected 2011
GCCGCGACTTCAAGTCACGTGAATTCCAAGCTTCGGATCCCACTGTGCTGGAAAGGCGCCGTCGGCGCGCTGGCTGGCGGTTTGGAGCGATTTGGCGAAGTCGTGCCCGTAGAAGAGATTATCCCCGAGAACGAGGGCCGACGGTTCGTTGCCGGTGAGGAAGCCAGCTTTTGCCGCGATGAGAAACGCCTGCGCCAGGCCGTCGGGACTGGGTTGCTCGGCATAGGACAGCTTGAGGCCGAAAGGCGTGCCGTCGTCCAGCAGCCGACGGAAAAGCGGCAGGTCCTGAGGCGTCGAGATCACCAGGATTTCCCGGATGCCGGCGAGCATGAGCACCGACAGCGGATAGTAGATCATCGGCTTGTCGTAGACGGGCATCAGCTGTTTGGAGACGGCGATGGTCAGGGGAAAGAGCCGGGTGCCGGAACCGCCAGCGAGGATGATGCCGCGGCGGGTGGAAGAGGGTGCGGGGGAATTCAAGGAAGGTGCAGTTCGCGGATCAGGTCGCGGTGCCGAGGCGCTGGCGTTGGTAGCGCCGCTCGGTGATGTCGGCGGCCCAGGAGCGATGCGTCAGGTACCAGTCGACCGTTTTTTCGATCCCGGTTTCGAAGTTTTCGCGTGGCACCCAGCCGAGCTCGCGGCGGATCTTGCCGCTGTCGATGGCGTACCGCCGATCGTGTCCCGGGCGGTCGGCGACGAAGGTGATCTGGGATGCGTAGGACTTGCCATCGGCGCGGGGGGCGCGGGCGTCGAGCAGGGCGCAGATGCGTCGGACGATTTCCAGATTCGGCCGCTCGTTGAATCCACCAATGTTGTAGGTTTCACCCGGCCTCCCTTTGCACACGACCAGCCAGATCGCGGTCGCATGGTCCTCGACATACAACCAGTCCCGAATCTGCTGGCCGTCGCCGTAGACCGGCAGGGACTTTCCCTCGAGAGCGTTCAAGATCATCAGCGGGATGAGCTTCTCCGGGAAATGGTACGGACCGTAGTTGTTCGAGCAGTTGGTCGTAAGGGTGGGGAAGTGGTAGGTGTGCTGGAACGAACGCACCAAGTGGTCGCTCGCTGCCTTGGAGGCTGCATAGGGCGAGTTCGGCAGATAGGGACACTCTTCGTTCCAGGGCGCATCACCCGGTTGCAAGGTGCCGTAGACCTCATCCGTGGAGACGTGGAGGAAACGGAACGACTCGCGGCGGCCGGCCGGCAAAGCCGTCCAATAACGACGGCAGGCGTTGAGCAGGCGCAGGGTGCCGACGACGTTGGTCTGCACGAAAGGCTCCGGCGAATCGATCGAGCGGTCGACGTGACTTTCCGCCGCGAAGTTCAGCACAGCGTCGATGGCGTGTTCGGAAAGAAGGCGGCTCACCAGCGATTCGTCACCGATGTCGCCCTTGGCAAAAACGTACCGCGGATCGTGGCTGAGATCGGCCAGGTTCGCGGGATTTCCGGCGTACGTCAGGCAGTCGAGATTGACGATCTTCCGAACCGAAGAAGCCGTTTCGAGCAGGCGTTGGCGTATGAAATTGGACCCGATGAAGCCGCAGCCACCGGTTACGAGGAGATTCATTTGTTCAGACGAATTTCGAGAATTTGCCCCCGTCGGGCCGCATGATCCACATGGTAGACAATCGCATAACGGGCCAGAATATGATGGAAGAGATCCATTCCGTCGGAATCGAACGCAATGAACGATGGCTGAGTGAAAGGGTGAGCGGCCAGGGACTCGATAGCTCTTTCGATCAAGCGGCGGTGACGTGGCTTCTCAGCTCGCAGAAAAAAAATATGCATCTGCGTCCAGCATCCATCGGTACCCCATCCTCACTTTGAGATGGATAGGCCTCTTGGAGCACTGCGAGCCCGTCTCCGATATTGTACGTCGGTCATGCCTTTTCCTGCTCCCAAGCGACGACGTCGACGTGCCATTTCAGATCGCCACGCTGGATTTGCGGCTCGCTCCTCGGCAAGGAGAAACGCGCGCAGCCATGCACGCTGCCTGGGAGTTAGCTTCATGGCGGTCTCTTTGAGCTCGGAAATGGACATAGATCGAACGCTACGGCTCAGGCTGCCGATTTCCAGTTTTTAAGATCCCGCGCGATGGCCTCGCGGACGTCAGTCAGCGTGATGCCGGCGGAGGCGAGTTTCTGGGAGGACATCACGCAATTGCTGCGCGGTGTCTTTGCCGCGGTGCGCATGAATTCCTCCTCGCTGGCGAAGAACTGGAATTCCTTTTTGCTCACGCCACTCGCCCGGATCATTTCCACCACTTCGCGCGTCGTGATCTGGCCCGGATTGGTGACGTTATACACACCGAACGGAATGCGCTTTTCCCAGCAGGCGAACGTGGCGGCCACGAATTCCTGCAGTTCGGAAATGGAGTTTGTCGCGTCCAGGAGCCGTGCGTACCGCGTCATCTTCGACAGGTAGTTGCGGGGACTGTCCACGTTGTCGAATGGGATGCGCAGACGCCAGACGTAGACATTGGCCCGGCCGGCCAGCACTTCTTCGCCCAGGGCCTTCGTGCCGCTGTAGAAGGAACAATTGTTCTGCCGAAAACTGAAGTTCGGCGGGTCCTCCTCCGTGAAGCCCGAGCCGTCCGGCCGGGCGCCGGTGAAGATGCAGCCGCTGGAAACGTGGCCCCACGGGACCCCGGCCGCCTCGCAGGCGGTCGCGACCATGCCGGGCAGCACCGCGTTGCCCAGGAGGCACTCGGCTTTGTGAAGCTCGCAGGCGTCTACGTTCGGCTTGCCCGTGTAACCCGCCGCGTTGATCAGGAATTCCGGCCGCTCGGCCTTGAGGGCGTCCGCGAGTCTTTCAGGCTGGTAGTAGTCCAGCTCGGCGCGCCGCACATTGCGGAACAGGATACCCTTTTTTTGAAGCAGGAGTTGATAGGCCTGGCCCACGTAGCCGGAGCCGCCGAGCAGATAGATCATGATGGGAATCGCCCTGCCCGGGAGGACAGGAATGTCGGTCAACGGTTGCAATCGGCCGTTGCCGTAACAAGTCAAATTGCCAAAACGGCGGACCGCGAAAGTTCTCGCCCGGACTTCCGTATGCGGGCAAAGCAGTGCGACCTTCGCCAACGCTCCGCCGCATGCTCCTGTGGATCTATCGCATCCTCTTTGTCCCGGTCGTTTTGCTGCTGTCGCCATTCTATCTGCTGCGCATGCGTCGGCGCGGCGGATACGCCCGCCACTTCGGGGATCGCTTCGGCGGATTCAAGCGCGTCCCGCCGAAGCAACCAGGAAGGAAACGCGTGTGGCTTCAGGCCGTGAGCGTCGGCGAAATGCTCGCGGTCGGGCCGCTGCTCGAGGAACTGGGCGCGGAAGGCACCGTGGAATGGGTGCTCACAACCACCACAAGCACCGGATTGGCGCTGGCCGAGCAACGGTATCGTGCGCTCACGATCGGGATCGGCTATTTTCCGATCGACTTCGTTTTGTTCTCCAGCCGCGCCTGGGCCGCGATCGACCCGGATCTTGTCATCCTCATGGAAGGCGAGCGCTGGCCTGAGCACCTCGCCCAGGCGCGACGCCGAAACGTGCCGGTTGTTTGCATCAATGGGCGTCTTAGCGATCGGAGTTATCGCAGACTGCGGAGGCTTCGGTGGGCGGCGTGGCCGTTGCTGCGTGGAATCAAACGTGTTCTCGCGGGGTCGGAGCACGATGCGCAGCGATTCAAGGAAATCGGTTTTCCCGCCGAAGACGTCACGGTCACGGGTAATCTCAAAGTCGATGTAAACGTCTCTCCACTTACGGCCCAGGAGGTCGCAACGTGGCGGGAGTCGCTTGGATTCGGCCTTTCGGATCCCATTTTGCTCGGGGCATCGACCTGGCCTGGAGAGGAAGCGGCCATGCTGGCCGCGTTCGCGGCACTGCGTTTGGACGGTTCTCGAGTCCGCCTGCTCATTGTTCCGCGCCATGCCGAGCGCCGTGGCGAAATCGAGCCACTTTTGGAGCGCTCCGGATTTTCGTATCATGTCCGTTCCCGTGGTCCGATAACCGCGGAGGTGGACGTGGTCCTGGCCGACACCACGGGGGAACTTCAGCGCCTTACCGCCGTGGCGAGCTTGGTGTTCGTTGGCAAAAGCCTGCCGCCCCACCACGAAGGCCAGACGCCGATCGAGGCGGCTGCCCTGGCCAAGCCGGTGTTATTTGGACCGCGCATGACGAACTTCCGGTCGATCGCCGAAGACCTCGTCGCTTGTGGCGCGGCAGTGCGGGTGGCATCAGGTGATGATCTGCGTGACCGTGTGATGGCGCTGTGGCGGGACCCGCGGCGGCGAGAGCGCATGGCCGCCGCAGCCGCGGAGTGGCACCGCGCCAACTGCGGCGCACTCGAGCGGTCGATCGCGGTTCTGCAGGAAGAATTGGGGCGAATCTGACGCGTCCGTGCGCCATTCCAATTCCCCTGCGCGTTTCTACTGAGAGCGCACTTTCGCGAGGGAAACACCCTAGGCTTCACTTCGCTGTGGTCTCATTGTCCTCGGAAAAAACGGAAATACAGCCAGTTCGACACCTGCGTTTCGAAAAGGATGACGCATCGGTTGCGCAGGTTGACGACAGCGGATCCGTGATCCGCGCCGTTTTGTGCTGCCGAAATAACTTTAAGTTTGCCGGGCATGGGGCGCGCCCTACGGTTGACCTTTTTGTTGGATGCAAACGCACGGACCCAAGCGCGTCTACACCCCCCGCTCAGTGGAATTCTGGTTTGAGAAACTGGAAGGCAATTGGGAACTGTCATTCACCGCTCGTCACCTCGACGAAGGTGCGCGCATTTACCGCGACGGCGAAGTGCGGGAGCTGGAGCTGACCGACAAGGATGCGATCGTCCATCGACGGGTCGAGAAGCGCGACGAGTACGCGGTGATAGAGTGGGATAGTGGTTCGATGAACGTGCGATCGTCGTCCAACGATTTCGACGCTGCCCGGGCACTGGCCGTTGCAGGACTGCACGAAATCGAGGAGCTGGTCGCAGACGAGATCTCCCCGCTGCCCGAGGGCGGTCCGGTTGACCCATCCGTGGCAGGCGGTGAACAGGCAGCCGACGCGAGACTGGCGGGTAATGGCCACGCAAACGGGCACAATGGAAACGGCCAGGGTGGGAATGGGCATTCCAATGGTCACTCGAACGGGCATGCCGCGGCGGCTGCGCCGACGGGCGGTGCAGGATTGACCCGAGCTGGAGCGGCCCCGGGACGCGCCGGAGGATCCGTCCACGGCGGACCCGCACGACCGCTCGTCCTTTCGTTCCACACACGAGTCGATGGGCTGATCTTTCAAGCGTCCTGGCAGAACGCCGACAAGACCCGGGTGCCCGCGCACGGTTTGGCCGCGCATGCGGGAGGGAACGCACACGTGACCTCGAGCGAACGGGCAAAACTTATCGGTCTCGCCGCCTACGCGCGAAAAGCGCATTTCACGTACAACGCGGAGACAGGCACTTACACGCTCGGCTCGGTCGTGGAGATCCCAAATTTCCTCAAGGGGACCCTGCCCGCGTGGCGCAGGCTTTTCGCTGTCGAGTTGGACGAAGGCGTGTCGCGGCTGCTCAAGGGCCCCCTCTCGATCGAGATCGAAGCGGTGGCCGAGCGCCGGGGTGGGCGGGGCTCGCAGGCGGGCTCGCTCGACCTTCGTTGGATTTTCCGTGCCGGAGAGCGGCTTCTGACCGATGAGGAAATCGCAGTCGTCACCCGCGGCGGGAGCAATCCGCTGATTCTCCCGAGCCTGGGCATCGTCACGGTGCCGGTGGATAGAATCGCGTCGGTTCACGCGTGGCAACGCAACGTCGCGGAGACCCATGCCGATGGCGGACTTTCCCCGTATCTCATCTTCTCGCTCTTCAATGACGCGCGGCTCAAGCTGACGCTTTCACCGGAGCTCGAGGCCTGGAGACAGAGCGTGCTTTCGCCCGTCGCCGTGACGCCTGTATTGCCGGGCTGGCTACGTCCATATCAGCGCCGCGGGGTCGAATGGATGAGCCATCTCTGCGACGTCGGCTGCCACGGCCTGCTGGCCGACGAAATGGGGCTTGGCAAGACGTTGCAGGTGCTCGCGCTCCTTTCATCGCGTGAGCTTCCGGACAAGCCGCATCTCGTCGTCTGCCCGGCGAGCGTGGTCCCCGTCTGGCGCGAGGAAATCGCGCGCTTTTTCCCCTCCTTCAAGGTCGAGGTCCTCAAGACCGGCAATGATTTCACCGTCCGGCGCGAGCCCGTGATCTGGCTGGCGAGCTATACGCAGCTGCGCAAGCATCGGTCGCTGCTCGAGTCGTCGGAATTTGGATACGCGGTGCTGGACGAAGGCCAGTTCATCAAGAATCCGGACGCGAAAGTCACGCAGACCTGCTTCGCCATCCGCGCCCGCCATCGCATGGTGCTCACCGGCACGCCGCTCGAGAACCGGCAGCTGGATCTCTGGAGCATCTTCCGATTCCTGCTTCCCGGATTGCTGGGTTCCCGGACCGGGTTCGAGGCCGCCCTCAACGCGGATCGTACCGCGACGCTCGGCCGGCTGCGGGCGCAGCTGGCACCCTTCATCCTGCGGAGAACGAAGAACGAGGTTGCGACGGAGCTTCCGCCGAAGGTCGAGATGGAGCTGATCTGTCCGATGACCGACATGCAGCGGGCCGAATATGCCCGGATTTGCACCGAGGGTCTCCAGCGTCTTGGGGACGACGTCGGCGCGGCGATGCGGGAGAAGAGTTTTGGATTTCTCGCGTTGCTCACGCGTCTGCGGCAGGTTTGCTGTGACCCGGACATGCTGCCCTGGCTCCACGCGCCGCTCTCGGATTCAGGCAAGCTGAACCTGCTGGTCGAAAAGCTGGCGGAGGTTGTCGGAAGCGGGCACAAGGTCGTCATCTTCTCGCAATTCGTGATGCTGCTGGATCGGGTCCGCGCTGCGCTGTCGCAAAGCTTCCCCGATTTGCCGCGTTACGAGCTGACGGGAATGACGCTGGATCGCCTGAAACCGGTGCAGGCTTTTCAAAACGCGCAAGGTGCGGCCGTGATGCTCGTTTCGCTGAAGGCTGCCGGCACCGGCATCACGCTTCACGCGGCGGATTACGTTTTCCTGCTCGATCCTTGGTGGAATCCCGCGGTCGAGGCCCAGGCCGTCGATCGCGTCCACCGCATCGGCCAGAAGAGCACGGTGTTCGTCTATCGCATGGTCACGGCCGGAACGATCGAGGAACGGATTCAGGCGCTGAAGGCATCGAAGCGCGACCTCTTCGAAAAACTCGTCGTGGGCCTGGGCGGAGACTTCGATCTCAGCCAGCATTTCACCTCCCTGCGCGAACTGACTCAACTGACCAGCGCCGCCGCCGAAGCGACCGAGCAGCCGGTGTGAGCGACGCCATGAATGAGCTCCGAAGTTACAGCTGCGTTACGGCACAGTAACGTGTTCGCTTCGGAACCATATTAGATTTGTCAGGGGTGAGTCGCATGACGCGAGAGTCGCGACATGCACAGCGCACTGCGAGAAACCGGCCTTGGCCGGCTTGTTTTAGGGATGGTTTGCATCTCGTCGGCGGCGGCCGCAGCGGATTCGCGGCCTGCCGCTCCCGATCGCGTGGTGGCGTCGAACGTCAGCGAGAAAGCCATCGTGATGGATTCGTTCAAGGTCTCGACCGAGGTGCTGGAAAACTCCGAGATCGGGCTCCTCACTGCACGGAAGAAGGCTGCGGCCATCAGCGACTCCATCGGCAGCGGGCAGTTTGAACGGCTCGCCGCCAGCAACGCGGCGGAGGCCATGGCAAAGGTGACCGGAGCGAGTCTGGTCGATGGAAAATACGTTCTCATTCGCGGCCTCGGCGACCGGTATGCGAACACGCTGCTCAATGGAGCGGTGGTGCCGACGGCGGATCCGGAGAAACGCGCTGTGCAGATGGACCAGTTTCCGGCGGATCTTCTCGAAAGCATTGTCACAACCAAGTCCTTCACGCCGGACCAGCCGGGCTCGTTCTCGGGAGGGAGCGTCAATCTTCGCACAAAATCCTTCCCCGAGCATTTCTTTTTCACGTCGTCCGTCACCGCGGGCTTCAACGATCGCACCACCGGCGAGTCGCTGCTTCACATTCCAGGATCGAGCAAGGATGGGTTCGCGATGGGAGCGGTGGATCGAGAAGCGCCCGAGGTTCCGGTTTCCATGCCGGACCGAGCCGCAGCGCAGATCGCGGCCCGCGCAGGAAATTTCTCGCTGGCGGAGCAGCTCGATTCGGCGAGCAAGGCTTTCGACAATCGGAATTACTTTCCCACCTCCAAGCGCGCTGGTCCCGATGGAAGCGTTTCCGTGGCCTGGGGCGATCGGATGCTCGTGGGCCGCGGAGAGGGGATATTTGGATACACGGCTAGCTTCACCTACGACAAATCATCGAACTTGTCCGCAGGGGGTGAACGAAACCGTTTCGAAGGAATTGTTTCCGCTCCTCAGGTGAAGCTTGCGCTCACACCGGACCCCACTGGTTTCACCTTCGACACCAGCGAACGTCCTCCAGGCACACCGGCGCTCGGCGTCACGTCCAGTGCCGAGAACGTTTCCTGGGGCGCAATGGCCAAGCTGGCCTACCGGCCCACTCAGGCGCACGAGTTCAGCGTCGATCTGTATCACCACCAGTCAGGCGAGAATCTCGTCCAGCGCGGTTTGGGCGAGCAGCAAAGGGACTACCCAGGCAGCTATTACGAGGTTTACGATCTGCTGTACACCGAGCGTAAGGTCACCTCGCTTCAGTTTGCCGGTCGAAGCAGCTTCCCAGTGCTGGGCGACTTGCTGGTCGAGTACCGCACCGCCATTTCGAATAGTACGCAGGACCAACCGGATTATCGCACGCTGGCGGCGTACTACGATCCGAGCGGCGGTTCGGTCAATGCGACCGGCGTGCAGCCCAATCGATTTTTCCGCAAACTCGAGGAGAACAGCGTCGAAGCGGGAATCGACGCCACCCGGCCATTCGAGGTCTTCAGTCGAGAGGCGAAGCTCAAGCTTGGCGCCAGCATTCTCGATGGCGATCGGGAATACCAAGAACAGCGCTTTCAATGGTCGAACCGCCCGCAGTCTCGCAATGACCTCAACGCCTTTCCTGGACCGATCGGCATCATCGGGCGGACGGCCAATTCCGTGACCCTTGGCAACACGCTGGCCCGCCTCCAGGAGCCCAACAACTATTCCGCCAGCCAGACCTTTTCATCGGCGTACGGCATGGTCGATATTCCGCTGGTCGATGGCGTGCGCGCGATCTTCGGGACCCGCATCGAGAGAACCGACATGTCGACCACGCCGCTGCGTGTCGCGGGGCTGAATCCCCGCGACGGGGTGCTGAAGGAGACGGACGCCCTTTCCGCCCTGAATCTGGTGTACGCACGCAGTCCAAAGGTGAACTGGCGCGCAGCTTACGGGCGGACGCTGGCGCGGCCGACATTCAAGGAAATGACGGACATCCGTTACGAGGATGTTTTCACGCTGGATACTTACCTCGGGAATCCCGAGCTCACGCGCACGCTGATCGACAACTTCGATCTGCGCTGGGAATACTTCCCGCGCCGCGGCGAGACGATTGCGGTTAGCGCTTTCTATAAGCGCATGAAGGATCCGATCGAGGTCGTGTTCACTCCTTCGACGGGAGCCACCCAGCCGCAGAATGTCGAGCGCGGCACGGTTTATGGCGTTGAGTTCGAGGTCACGCGCAATCTCGGCTTTCTCTCCGAATATCTTCGGCCCTTCACCGCGGGAGCGAATCTGGCCCTCGTGAGTTCGGAGGTTTCGATTCCCGAGTCGGAAATGGCCAGCATTCGCCTCCAGGAACCCAATGCCTGCAATCGCCGCGAGCTGATGGGGCAGTCTCCTTATGTGATCAATGCCGACCTCTCGTATTCGCGTCCGTCGTCGGGCACCGCCGCGACCCTGTCCTTCAACATCGTGGGTGAACGCCTGAGCCTCGTGCAATTCGGCTCGCTGCCCGACGTATACGAGCAGCCCGCGGGCAATCTCAATCTCGTGGTTTCGCAGCGCCTGACCGAGCGCCTGCGGTTGAAGATCGCGGCCCGGAACATCCTGGATACCGCTCGCGAGAAGCTCGTCGGGTTCGAAGACCGCGACCTGGTGTACGAACGCTTCCACTCCGGCCGCAGCGTCGGGGTCGCGCTCAGCTGGATGTTCGAGTGATCCCTCTCCTCTCCTGAACATATGACTATGAAATCAAGAATCCTATCCGCATTTGCGCTCCTGGGGTGCGCGTGGACCGCTTCGGCGGCCGATATCATCGTGAGCGGCCAGATTTCGACCAACACCACCTGGACTGCCAGCAACCGGTACCAGCTCCAGGGCAAGGTATATGTGGTCAACGGGTCCACGTTGACGATCGAGCCGGGGACGGTGATCCAGGGCCGCGTGAGCTCAGGCAACGATGCCGCAGCGCTTGTCATCACGCGCGGCGCCAAGATCAATGCCTCCGGCACCGCCGACAAACCCATCATCTTCACATCGGAGCTGGACCAGCTGAATGGAAATCTCACGGCCCGCGACGTGGGGCTGTGGGGCGGCGTCGTCATCCTCGGCAACGCCACGATCAATTCACGCGCCGACAGCGCGGTGGTGCCGGCGCCGATCACGGACCAGATCGAGGGCATCGTCCTGAGCGGGGGCGACACCGCTCTCGGCACGTTTGGCGGCACGGACGACGAGGACAATTCCGGCGTGTTTCGCTACGTCTCCATCCGGCACGGCGGCGCGATTGTCGGCACCGCGAACGAGCTCAATGGACTGTCGATGGGCGGTGTTGGCCGCGGCACGTTGATCGAGTACGTCGAAGTTTTCGCGAACCGCGACGACGGGTTCGAATGGTTCGGCGGCACGGTCAACTGCCGCTACCTGGTGGCGGCCTTCTGCGGAGACGATTGTTTCGATTACGACCAGGGATATCGTGGCAATCTCCAGTTCCTCTTCGCGATCCAGGCCGACAACCGGCAGAACGATTCCGACGACGGCTATCTTGGCGACAAGGGATTTGAGCTGGACGGCGCCACGGCTCCGGAGGCAACGGCCGCCCCGGTGGGAGGCGGAACGATCTTCAACGCCACCATGATCGGCGTTGGAGCATCGATACGGCCCAATGGCGCGGCCGGGGCCGGCAATGTCGGCGTTCACATGCGCGACAACGGAGCCCACAAGATCTACAACTCGGTCTTCGTGGATTACGCGAATATCTTCCAGGTCGACGCCGACGAGCAGCTGTTGATCGATGCAGGGCAGGTGGCATTCGGGAACAACACGTTTTTCTCGCATATCGCGGCGAACAACACGCTGAATGCGACAGGCGGAGCCGGCGTTTTCGCTTCGGGCACGAACCTGCGTCCGGCGTTTTTCACGGCGGCTCCGAATGCCAATGTGAATCCGTTGTTGCGGGCGATTTCCCGCGACCCAAATCACGGTCTCGACCCGCGCCCGGCAGCCAATAGCCCGCTGCTCACTGCGACGGTTGCGGCTCCTTCCACGCCCTTCCTTGCGGCCGCTTCGTATCGCGGCGCGTTCAATTCGTCGAATTGGGCTGCCGGCTGGACCAAGCTCTGGACGGAGGGCTGGTTCGACCTCGCCAGCGCCGGCAGTCCGGATGTGGTCGTGGTTCCCGGCTCTTCGTCGAAGTTCAACAACATTTCGACGCGTGGATTCGTGGGCAACGCTCCGGGCCAGGAACTCATCGCCGGTTTCACCATCACCGGCTCTCAGGCTCAAACCGTTCTGATCCGTGTCGCCGGACCCGGGCTCGCGCAGTTCAACGTCCCTGGCACGCTGGCTGATCCCGTGGTGGAATTGTACCAGGGCTTGACCAAGATCGCCGAAAACGACAACTGGAGCGGTTCCCAGGCCGCCACGCTCGCCGCGCAGACGGGGGCGTTCGCTTTGCAGGCCGGGAGTACGGATGCTGTCATCGTGACCAATCTCACGGCGGGCGGTTATACGGTTCAAGCCAAGGGCAAATCCGGAGCAACCGGCGCTGTAGTGCTGGAAGTTTACGAAGTCGATTAAAGCGCTTTCGCCATTCAACGAGTCTGGGTGCCCGCTCCGAAAAGAGCGGGCATTCTCTTTTGTGGACGGCGCGAGACGCCAGGGCGCTAAATGCGGCCGCGAATTTTTGCCCAAGTGAGGCCGATGTACTCGTAGACCGCCTTCGTCGTCCGCTCGAGCCCACTGAGATCCCATGCGAAATAGTCGCTGAAACGAAAATCGTCATTCGTCCTAGCCACGAAATCCGTCGGGCAGGCAACCACGCTGAAGCCGGCGCGTTGAAACAGCCTCACGGATCGCGGCATATGCCAGGCGGACGTCACCAACGCGATGGGACGCGGCCCGAGTTCATTTCGGAGCGCGATCGCTTCCGTCTCCGTGTCCTCACCGGTAGGGCTTTCATGGATGCGGTCCTTCTGAATGCCGAGGTCCATCGCGACGGTGGCCAGGAGGTGCGCATGCGTTGGCAGATCCGCAGCAACACCTGGCCCGGTTACCCAAAGGGGCGCTGTCGGAAGCGCCCGCGCAATGCGAGTTCCTTCCAAAATACGGGACAGCGCTGCCGCGCTGAGTCGGTTTTGAGCGGGAAGCCGCTCGGCGTCCGCGTGACCTCCGCCCAGCACCACAACGGCCTGGCAGGCCAGAAGGTCCTGGGATACGGGCGAGCCTTGAGCGAATTCCGGCTGTGGCGGATAGCGGCCTTCCAAAGACCAGGCGAGGAACGAGCCGATGCCTTTGTTGGACGCGATCAACAGCCAGAAGACAGATGCGACCACGAGAATGCGTCCAGTCCGCCGCCATTTTCCTGATCGGAGAAGCAGGAGGCCGACGATCAGCCCGGTAAGCGATGCCTGGAGGGGCATCAGGAAGTAGCCGACAAGTTTCTTCAATACGAAGGCCATGTGCGTTTCAGAAAGCGGCGTCCGCAGGGTCTTTCGTTCCGATTGCGCGCGCCACGAAATTCGCTTTCCGTCCCAGGTGCTTTCGATGATGGTTCGGCGAGAAGCATGGCCAAAGTCCGCATCCTGCCCGATCGTGTCGCCAATCAAATTGCCGCTGGTGAAGTGATTGAACGGCCGGCAGCGGTGATCAAGGAACTGGTGGAGAATGCGCTCGACGCCGGGGCGACGCGGATCGAGGTCGAATTTCGTTCCGGTGGCCGCGCGCTGATGCGAGTCGACGACAATGGCTCGGGCATGGGGCGTGACGACGCGTTACTGGCGCTTGAACGGCATGCGACCAGCAAGATCTCGGAAGCTGACGACCTCAATCGACTGATGAGTTACGGCTTTCGCGGGGAGGCTTTGCCGTCGATTGCCAGTGTTTCCCGATTCCTCCTGCAGACGCGTACGACGCAGGACGACGTCGGCACCGAGATCATGGTCAATGGCGGCCGCATGATCCACGTGCGAGACTGTGGCCGGCCGATTGGGACGCGGATCGACGTTACCCAGTTATTCAACTCGGTTCCTGCGCGCCGGAAGTTTCTCAAGACCGATCAGACAGAGGCGGCCCACATCGTCCAGTGCGTCCGGCTGTATGCGCTGGCGCGGCCCGAGGTTGCCTTCAGCTTGATCGAGGACGGCCGCACGATCTTTCGCTCTCCGGAGTGTGCGGATTTTTCCGACCGGGTAGCGGAGATATTTGGGCGGCAAGTCTCAGATACGCTCGTGACTCTCGATGTGGTGGAAGGCGCTGCGCGGTTGCGTGGCTTGATCGGGCGGCCCGGCATCGGGCGCGCCACGCGGCATGAAATGATCACCTTCGTCAACCGTCGGCCAGTCGACAGTCGCACGCTCAACTATGCGATGATCGAAAGCTACCACGAGTCGCTCCCAAAGGGCCGCTTTCCGGTGGCGTTTCTCTTTTTCGAGATCGAGCCGTCGTCCGTGGATGTGAACGTGCACCCGGCAAAGCGTGAAGTGCGCTTTCGCAGCGAATCGGCGGTGAGGAGTTTCGTCATTCGCGCCATTCTCCAACGGTTGCGCGAACTTGGCACACCTGCTGAGCCTGTCACCGCGGCCGCGACGCAGGCGACGTCATCCGTAGCCTCTTTTCTGCCTCCTCCGGGCATCACAGGAAGCGTCCCTGATTCACGGTTGACGTCGGCGCCCGGGCGCGACGGCGGGCTGGCGCCGAATATTATTCCGATTCCGGCCCCGCTGCCGCCGCAGGCCCGCAGTCCCGAAACTGCGAGGGGGAGCTGGGGATTACCTGGCGTTCCCGAAACCGGGGAACGCGTGGTCAACAGCGGCGCTCGTGGTGCGACGAATGCGGCTTTTCGTGCCGCCGGCGATGGCGCCGGGGTGCAGGCGAGGGTTCGGTTCGATGCGCCGCCAGCAGATGGCGGCTCTGCGCGATATCCGTTGCCGGCGTGGAGGTACGTCGGGCTGGCGCACGGAGCGTATGCGCTTTTCGAGACGTCCGCCGGTCTGGTGCTGCTCGATCGCCGGGCGGCTCATGAACGCACGTGGTTCGAGCGGCTGCAGTCGCAATTTCGGGCCGGGGATGTGCCGAGCCAGCGTCTTCTGCTGCCCGTGCCTATTGAACTCGATCCGATCGCTTCCGCTCTTCTGACGGATCGACTGGCATTCTTAAATAGCCACGGTTTTGAGATCGCCGAGTTCGGGAGAAATTTTTTCCGTATTGAAGCGATTCCAGTTTGGATGGAACCGGCTGATTCAGAGCCATTTGTTAGAGATTTGATCGGAGCGGCGCGCGACGGCCGACTTCAGGACAAGGACCAGAATCTGGCGCGGGAAGAACTAGCGCGCATCGCGGCGTCGCGCGCGGTGCGGCTGCCGTCTGCACCGACCGAAGCGGACATGACGGGGCTGGTGGCGCAGTTGTTCTCAACCCGGGCACCGTTGACCAGCCCGATGGGGAAGCCCACGTACATCGAACTGAATCACGGCGAGCTGTCGCGCCGGTTCCAGAAATAATCTGGCCCTTCGCTGGAGCCGCGCACCGGATGGTTTCCGATTCCGGGCCACCGGAGGATTTTTCGACGTGACCGCGGAGTGAGGGGTGGCACGCTTCATGGTCTCGTCCACCTATGCCTGTAGCCACTAGATCACGGAAAACCACCGGCTCGCCTTCGGCTGCGCTTCGAAACGAAGCTTCGGATGGCGCACCGGCCAATAGCGCGCATGTGCACTTCAAGCAGTCGATCTTGAAGCACATGACGTACACGCTCGCGCGCGACAGAGGGACTGCCGGACCGCGGGACTGGTGGATCGCGACGGCGATGGCGGTCCGCGAGACCATTCTGGCACGGCTGATTGTGACGCAGGGCGTGCACAACGAACAGAATGTGCGGCGACTCTATTATCTTTCGCTCGAGTACCTGATGGGGCGACTGATGGAAAATAATCTCCACAGCACTGCCTTGCTCGAGGCAGCGCGGACGGCGCTCGCAGATTTAAACGTCGATTTCGACACCATTCGCGAAGGTGAGGTCGACATGGGTCTTGGAAATGGCGGGTTGGGCCGGTTGGCGGCTTGTTTTCTGGATTCGCTGGCTACCCTTGATTTCCCCGCGATCGGCTACGGCATCCATTACGAGTTCGGCCTGTTCAAGCAGGAGTTCGTGAACGGGCATCAGGTCGAGCATCCGGATGCCTGGATGATCTTTGGCACGCCGTGGGAAATCATCCGTCCGGAGTACACCATCGAGGTTCAAATCTACGGCGAGGTCGAAAACGTGTTCAATGACCGCGGCGATTACCGTCCACGCTGGGTCAAGACCAAGACGATCCTGGGTGTGCCGTACGACATTCCGATCGCAGGCTACGGCACCGCCACAGTCAATCTGCTTCGCCTCTGGGCTTCGAAGTCAACGGAGGAGTTCGACCTGGCGGCCTTCAATTCCGGCGGATACGTCGAGGCCGTGCGTGAAAAGGCCGTCGGCGAAACGGTTTCCAAGGTCCTTTATCCGAACGACAAGACGGAAAACGGCAAAGAGCTCCGGTTGGTGCAGCAGTATTTCTTCGTCGCTTGCTCCCTGCGGGATATCATCCGCAGGCACGTCCGCGTCCCGGCGAACTCGTGGGAGAACTTTCCGCAGAAGGTGGCGGTGCAGCTCAACGACACGCATCCGGCGGTGGCCGTCACCGAACTCATGCGGATCCTGCTCGACGAATACGACATGGAGTGGGTCGAGGCCTGGAAAATCGTCATCGCGACCTTTGGTTACACCAATCACACGCTTCTGCCGGAGGCGTTGGAAAAGTGGGGCGTGCCCTTGTTCGGGCGCGTACTGCCACGACACCTGCAGATCATTTTCGAGATCAACCGGCGGCTCATGATCGAGGTGGATGCGAAGTGGCCGGGCGATGACGACAAGAAGCGCATTTGTTCCCTGATCGAGGAAGGCGGAGCCAAGATGATCCGGATGGCGAATCTTGCGGTCGTGGGTTCGCACGCTGTCAACGGCGTCGCGGCCCTCCACACGGACCTCCTGAAGCGCGAACTTTTCCCGGAATTCAACGAACTCTTCCCCGGGAAATTCCAGAACAAGACAAATGGCATCACGCCGCGCCGATGGTTGCTGGCCTGCAATCCGCGGCTGTCCCGGCTGATCGGAAACGCGCTGGGGTCCTCTGACTGGGCGCGCGATCTCGACAAGCTGCGCGGACTCGAGTCGAAAGCCGACGATGCGGCTTTCCAGGATGAATTCATGGCGGTCAAGCGCGCCAACAAGGTGGACTTGGCTGCGGTGATCAAGGCCGAGTGCAATGTCGACGTGTCGCCCGACGCGCTCTTCGACGTTCAGATCAAGCGCCTGCATGAATACAAGCGGCAGCATCTCAATCTGCTGCACATCATGGCGCTGTACCGCCGGCTTCTGCGCGATCCGTCGGCCGACATTGTCCCGCGCGTGTTCATCTTCGCGGCGAAGGCGGCGCCCGGCTATGACCTGGCGAAAAATATCATTCGGGCCATCAATGTCATTGGCGGTCGTATCAATGCCGATCCACGGATCAAGGGCCTGTTGAAGGTCGTTTTTCTGCCGAATTATCGAGTGTCTCTGGCGGAAAAAATCATACCCGCGGCAGATCTTTCGGAACAGATTTCAACCGCGGGCAAGGAGGCGTCGGGCACGGGCAACATGAAGCTCTCGCTGAATGGCGCGCTGACGATCGGCACGCTCGACGGCGCGAATGTGGAGATTCGCGAGGAAGTGGGCGACGAGAACATCTTCATTTTCGGCATGACGGTCGAAGAAGTGACCGCGTTGCGCAACAAGGGGTACAATCCGCGCAGCTACTATGAGCGCGACGAGGAGATCCGCACGATTCTCGACTGGCTCGGATCCAACTACTTCACGCCGCAGGAGAATCATGCGTTCGGCGCCATGCATCACAGCCTCCTCGACGGCGGCGACCCGTTCATGGTCCTGGCCGATTTTCGCGCCTACTGCGACGCGCACGCGCGGGTCGACGCCGCTTATCGCGATCGGCGGGGCTGGGCTCGTAAGGCCATTCTGAATACGGCACGCATGGGTAAATTCTCGAGTGATCGCACCATCCGGGAGTACGCCAGAGACATCTGGTCGCTCCCAGCGGTGGCTGTGCCCGGCAGCAATGGCGTGTCCGCAGCCGTGAACGCGGCCAAGGCGTAGCGAAGCCGCTTCCGCGGTCGGCAGCACTTCGATCTGTTCCGTCGAGGCGAAGCGCTGCGGCCCCCGACCAAGAGTAACCTATTGGGTTACTCTTGGTTTGAATCAAGGGTGCCGCCCCGCCGCCGCGTTGCGTGCATGGCCACCACTCGATAGAGTAACCTATTGGGTTACTTTTTGTTTTATTCAAAGGGTGCCGCTTTTCCGGGGACAAAGTAACCTATTGGGTTACTTTGTCACTATGTAACGATAAGGTGGATACACGTTGGCGCCGTCCGAGGCTGACGCGTTGCGTGCATGGTCACGACTCGATAGGGTAACCTATTGGGTTACTCTATCCGCTGGATTTATCGTTGGTCGTAGGGAGCTGTGTGCATCAGCGCGCATTACTTCTCAGCGAGCCGCCGCCATGCTTTTCAGACCGGGATTCTTTTTCTTGTCCCACCACTTGCGGATAACCTCCAGGGCCACCGGACCCGCGTAGCGTCCGCCCGCGAACTCCTCTCCCGGGGTATCACCTTCGATCATCACGGCCAGGGCGATTTCGGGATTCTCCGCCGGCGCGAAACAAATGAACCAGGCGATGTTCAGCGTGCCTTTGGGCGATCGTACCTGGGCGGTGCCGGTCTTGCCGGCGATCGCGAGGTCCGGAATTCGCACCGCGGCAATATTGAGGTCCCGCGCCGTGCCGTTGACCCCGACCACGCACTGTCGCATGCCCTGGACAATGAGCCGATATTGGTCCGGGGATAGCCCGATGGGATCGGAATGGATGCGAGGGCGGCCGATTTGGTGAAGCAGCGTGGGTCTGGTAGTCGTTTCACCGCGGGCGAACGAGGCTACGAAACACGCCATCTGAAGCGGGGTGACGAGCACGAAACCCTGGCCGATCGCGTAGTTCGCGGTGTCGCCGTCATACCACGCTTCTTCGCGCTCCTTTTTCTTCCAAGCGGCGTCCGGGACGATCATGCCGCGCGTTTCCGCCGGCAGCTCGATTCCGGTCGGTCGATCGAGATGGAAGCGTCGAGCCTCATCCGCGATGGCCTGAGGTCCGGCGGCGAGGCCGCGGTCGTAGAAGAACATGTTGCAGGACCGCTCGATCGCGTCCGTCAAATGCAGTTCACCATGTGAGTGAGTGCCGTGGCAGATGAAGCGGCGCCTTCCGATCATTCGCGTACCCTGGCAATTGACCACGCTGTCGGCAGTCAGCGTTCCGCTGCGCAGGCCTGCGATCGAGGTCAGAATCTTGAAGGAGGAGCCGGGTGGATAGAGGCCCTGGACGGCACGATTGAGCCAGCCGCCGGATTCCTCGATTTCCCTGAACTTCGCCGTCGAGATCCGCGGCGCCGTGTCCTTGAGATCGTAGTCGGGTTTGCTTGCCAGGGCCAGCACCTCGCCGGTTGCGACATCGAGCGCCACGGCAGCGCCAGAGAGCTCGTAGAGTGCAATTTGTTTTTCCGCAGCCATCTGCAGGTCGATGTCGAGACTGAGCGTGAGATTCTGGCCCTGGACAGGCAGCTTCCGTTTCAACGGCGGGTTGACGCGGTAGCCCGCATGATCGACGCGATACACCGTGCCGCCTGTCTTGCCCTGGAGTACCGAGTCGTACTTCCGTTCGATCCCGTCGCGGCCTTCGCTCCCGGGCGCTTTGAAGGTCTTCAGCTCGTCGCCGAAAAAATCTTCGAGTTCCTCGGTATCGATCTCGACCGAGCCCACGTAGCCCAGCGTGTGAGCCGCTGCGGATCCGAAGGGGTAGTACCGCGTGGAGGACGTTGTAACCTGCAGGGGCGACGCCACGGGGAGTTGCTCGACCAGTTTGGCGAATTCCTCCGGCGAAAGATCGTCGACGAGGATGAAGGGCAGCAGCCGATCCTGGCGGAAATGGCGGGTCAGCGTCTTGGCATCGAGCTGGTCTTCGCGCCCAAGCGAGCGGTTGATGTGGTCGAGATAGCGCTGGACCACGGCGAAGCGGGCGATCTGTGAAAGCTGGCCCTCGGTCGGAATATTATTCTCGTCGTCGGCCCGGTAGGCTTTGCGGATCTTGTAGAATTCCTTGCGAAACTCGCCGCGCAGCTCGTCGAGGTTCAAGGTGACCGCGAACCGCGGGCGGTTGCCGACGAGCAGCTCGCCATTGCGATCGTAGAGATTGCCCCGCGGTCCTGGCACGACGACCAGCCGCTCGTTCTGCATTCGTTCGCGGTCCTGGTGGACATCGGTCTTGATGAGCTGCTGGTAGGCAAGGCCTGCGGCGAGCGCCAGCATGAGCGCCGCTAGGCAGAAGTAGAAAAGGATCAATCGCGGATCGTAGCCTTTGTGGGATTCCACCAGGCTGCCGGATCGTTCCGTCGTTCGCTCGCTCATGACGACGTCTATCTCAAGCCGCGAGCTTCCGCACGCAAGTCGATGCCTGCAATTTCCAGCGATCGCGACTGGAGGGCGAGGAACCAGGGCGCGACGATCGCGAGCACGGTTTGCGAGAGCATCAGATCCACAAACAGCCGGGGCCAGACGTCGGCTCCGGCGGGCGCATGGGAGACTGCGACGAAGGAGATTCCGAGGAAAATGGCGAGATTGCTGAGGAGGGCGGCGAGGATTCCAACGAGGGATTCCTCGCGCGGCACGCGATTGCGGAAGTGAAAGACGAAGCTATGCGCCATGGCGAAGAGCAGCGCGTGGCATCCGAACCAAATCGGCTGGTTGGAATAGTTCGGAATGGCCAGCGATGCGGGATCGAAATGCAACAGCCCGATGAAAGGCGCGTTGGCGTCGAAGAGCAGACCTCCGGCGATAACAGCGAGCAGGCCCTCCTTGCGCTTCAGGCGCAGGGCCGCGAAAGCCACGCAAAGGCCCCCTAGAAAAATCGACACATGCCAGCCGGATAGGGCGTGGTTCAACTGACCGACGATCACCGAGAGCAGAAGAAGGGTGAGGAAAATGACCAGCGGTCTACGCATGCCGGCGTTATTTCGCTGACTCCGTCGGTTCCGGAACGAGGATCGTAACCTCCACGATCTCGGCCAGGCGTGCGTCGAGCAGCACGTCCCCGGTTTTGAAAAGACCGTCCGGGCTCACTTCCAGCTGCACGATTTTGCCGATCGCGAGGCCGGGCGGGAAAATGCCCCCGAGTCCGGAGGTCACGAGCTTCTTCGGAGAAACCACGCTCGCATTCACGTCCACGGGGACGTTGTCGACAATGCCGCGCGACGGTGCGAACGGCGGGTTTTCGCCTCCTTGATAGCTCAGGGGCCGGGAATCGCCGTCGACGCTCGCGGCCAGTCGGAATCCTGGGCTGCTGGTCATTTCCACGACGCAGGTGTAGGCGAACACTTCCGTGACCTTGCCGACAACCCCGCCGATGAAGATCACGGGAGCGCCGACCGGGATGCCGTAGTTCCGGCCTTTGCGCACGATCATGCGCTGCCACCAGCCGTTGAAATCCCGCCGCATCACCCGCGCCGGTTCGCTCCGATATTTCGAGAACGGCGGCATCCTCAGCAGCGATTCGAGCCGCGAAACCTCCGCGCGCAGCGTTTCGGTCTGCTGAAGACTGACTTCGTAGCCCGCGTTGACGCGGCCGACGTCGCGCCCGGCTGCGATCAAGTCGTTTTTCGACCGGGTTCTGAGCGACCAATAATCCTGGAGATCCCGCACGGACGACGCCGTCAAGTCGATCGGCGCCTGCATCTCGAAGAAACTGACGCGCAGAAAGCGCTTCACGAACACCGGCAGGACCAGCCACGCGGCCAGGACCACTCCAAGGACGAAGAAAGGCCGGCCGGTGATGAAGCGTTGGGGAAGCATCGCAAGGCGGAAGGTCAGGGTCGTTCGCGTAGAACGCCCCTACAGCTCCCGACTTGCAGCGTACACCCGGGCAGCCGTCAAACTTTCGCGAGCAGCTTTTCCTTGAGCGCGGCCTTCGACATCATGCCGACAAAGGTCTCGACCAATTTGCCGCCCTTGAAAAGAAGCAGCGTGGGAATATGTCGAACGCCGTACTCCGCGGAAAGCCCGTCGTTTTCATCGACGTTCACCTTCGCGACGGTGACCTTGCCCTTCATCTCAACCGCCACTTCCTCGAGAATCGGTGCGATCGCCTTGCAAGGCCCGCACCACGGCGCCCAGAAATCGACGAGCACCGGCGTTGGCGCCTGGATCGCTTCCTTGAAATTGGCGGTCGTCAGTTCGGTTGTATTGGCAGACATGATATCGCTTGGTTTCAGGGTTGTTAAATGTAAAGACAATGACTGGCAAATAAAGATTTGCAACTCACCCAACTACTGCGGAGTCGACTTGAGCACGATCTCCGTGAGCTCCTTCGGCTCAACAGTCTCGAGCCGCTGATCTCTTTTTTTCAGCTCTTCGAAGGTCTTGACCATGGTCTCAGTCATCCGCTCGTGCGTCTCCTGCGATCCGCCGACCAGAGTGAACTGTTCGCCGGTGGTGATACGGCGGTGACCGTCCTGATTGTCCAAACCCACGCCAAGAATGCTGGCCTTGTCGGCCGGAATCGCGACGCGGACGGGCTTCGAAGATTTCTTGCTCACGCCGTCAAGCTGTTGGCTTCGGTTGGGGTTTCAAGCGGCTTTTCTTTTTCGACGCTCGCGGCGTTAGCAGTGTCGGTGGTGGGCGTTGGAGCCGCGGTTTGAACCTCTTCGACTGCGATGCAGCGAATGTCCGTGTAGGCCTCGTCCTGCTGGAGACGCAATTTCCGGAGTCGTGTCAGCTCGAGTACGGCGAGGAAGGTCGCCACCAATACGCGCAGGCTGACCTTATCCGGAAAAAGATCGGAGAAGATGAAGCTGTTTGTGGTCCTTAGCCTGTTCAGGAGCATCTCCATCTGGTCGGAAACGGTCACCTGCTCGTCCCGTATTTCTCCGACCACCAGTTTTTCGGCGAGCCTACGCAGAACAATGTTGAACGCATTCCACATTTCGATCCGGTCGACAGGCTTCAGCGGACGCTCGTCCTCGCCGAGCACGGCATCGATTACACGGCGGGGAAGTTTGTCGTGTTCGAAACGAGCCATGTCGCCGATGACGCCGGCGGCCTCCTTGAATTTTCGGTATTGCAGGAGCTGATGCACCAGTTCCCAACGCGGGTCCATGGCGTCATCATCCTCGTCAGGACCCACCGCCGCCTGACCCTTCGGTAGGAGCATGCGGCTCTTGATCTCCATCAACGTCGCCGCCATCACGAAAAATTCGCCCGCGATCTCGAGGTCGAGCTGCTGCATGGAGTGCAGCGCATCAATATATTGCCGCGTCACCGCCTCGATCGGTATGTCGTAGATATCCAGCTCGTTCTTGCGGATGAGGAACAGGAGCAGGTCGAGCGGTCCCTCGAAGACCGGGAGCTTGATGCGATAATCGGAGTCGGGAACCACGCGGGCCGCATGGTTGGGCGGCAGAACGGCGTCGCAATGAAAAAATCCGCCTCACGCCCGCCGCTGCAGGTCTGCCGCGTAGAAGCCGTCGGTATCCAGAACGGAGGGATCGAGCGTCCTCCCGATCCCTGCGGCCGAGCCTTCCGTCCCGGGCCAGTCAATCCGTGGCGACGGTTCAAATTCCGGATGATCCGCCAGGAAGCCAGAGACGATGTCTTCATTCTCTGTGTGGCAAAGCGAACAGGTCGCATAGATAAGACGCCCGCCTGGACGAACGTTTCGCGCGGCGTCATCCAAAATTTGCCGCTGACGGCGGGCCATGTCGGCGACAATCCGCGACGTGGTGGACCACTTCAAATGCGGCGCACGCCGCCAGGTGCCGGTGCCGCTGCAGGGAGCATCGACGAGCACGCCGTCGAAGCTCCCTCCGCCATGGGAGCCGATCGTGATATTGGGCAAACCGGCCCGCTTCTTCCGCAGTTTCAGCTCGGTGAGCGCTTCGTCGCGGATGTCGTCTGCGACAACCTTTCCGCCGCGACCGACCAACTTCGCCAGCTGCAGCGTTTTTCCGCCGGCACCAGCGCAGGCGTCGAACCATTGCTCACCGCTCTGCACCTGCGCGCAGGCGAGCACCCACTGAGAACCGAGATCCTGAATCTCGATCGTACCCTCCTTGAAAGCCGCGGTTTGGGTCACGTCGGCCTCGGTCGTCATTTTCCAGGCCGACGGGAGGATGGGTGAAACCGCATGAGTCCACCCCCGCGCTGCGAATTCTGCCTCGATTTCTTCGGTTCGACGAAGATCGATCCGAAGCCACAGCGGCGCGCGGCGGTTCAGCGTGTCATACATCGGAGAATCGAACGCTGCCGGACATTCGTCGCGAAACCAATCCGGCAGGAGCGAGCGCTGCACCGGCAGCTGTGGGGCCCGCCGGGACAACACGGCGGCGCGGCTGGCGACGGTGTCGGGGATCCCTGGAAGCGGCCAATCAGGAACGAGAGCCGCTTTGACGCCACGGGTCGCCGGCAGGTCGGCCGACAGCCACACGACTGCCGCAACGGCCTCCCATGCTGGTGAGGCAGGCGAAATCTTGCCGGTTGTCCACTCCGCTGCGGCCGCCAGGAGTCCCGATTCGATCCACGGCAGGTGACGGGCCGCTGTGTAAATGAGCTCGCGGTACAGCCTGCGGTCGCGCGAACCGAATTCCGGGTGCTGCCGCAGCGCTGCGTCCAGCCGCAAGGGGAACGCCCGGTCCCGCGTCAGACTTGGAGCGAGCCCGACCCAAAGTTTGAGAAACGCGCGGGTTTGATTGACCGCGAACGGCGTCGGCTCACGCGTCATCAAGGCACCCGTTCAGCGGATCGTTTCGCCGCGACGGACATTCTCGACGAACTGCGCGTCGGGAACGAGGCCGGCCAGCTCGGCCGCCAGCAGCAGTGCGCCTCCGGTGGGTGAGAGAATGGATTCTACAATGCGAATCGCAGGTCGGCGGAGTGCGAGTTGGCTCTTGAGCTCGGCGGATACGCGGGGCGAGTTGGCCACGCTGCCGATGAGCACGAGCGGGATGCTGCCGTCCGCCCACCGGAGTTTCCGCGCCACGGTCTCGATCTGAGTCACGAGCTCGCCGATTTCCCTTTCGATAACCGCCGACGCGACGGCGTCACCCGCCTCCGCGCAGGCGAAGACGCGGGGTGCGAGGCTGGCCAGGTACGTCTTGTTTACCGTCGGTTTCGACTCGGGATGATGGAGCCTCGCGATGATTTCGGATAGGGACGATATTCCCAGCGTTTCAAAAAAGATTGCGCTCAACCCGGTGGCGGGACCGCGTCCATCGGCCGCTCGAACTGCGGCGATGAGTCCTTCCAGTGCAATGCGGTAGCCGCTGCCGCGGTCGTCGACGAGGTATTCCCAGCCGCCGGCCTGCCAAGTCTCTCCGCTCGGGCTGCGTCCGAAGCACGCTGATCCGGTTCCTGCGATCAGCGCTATTCCGACGGTTCCGCCGACGCCACCGGCCAAGCCAACCATGATGTCATTGTCGGCCTTGATGCGCTCGATCCTGGCAGTGCTGATCCGCCGAAGAACGCTTTCGAGAGCGGCGAAGTCCGCTTCGCTCGAAATCCCCGCCGAACCGATGTAGAGACTGTGGATGGTGTCGATGCCGGCTTCCTGTGCCGCCGTTGCGACAATGCGATCGAAATTGGCCAGGAGCTGATCGTGGGGCACCAGCCCGTAGTTCGAAGATCCGCCGGTGGCGCGACCAAGGATCCGACCAGAAGCGTCGGAGATGAGCAGCCGTGTGCTGGTCGAGCCTCCGTCGATTCCCGCGAGAATGAGTTCGGGTTTCATCGTCAGAATCGCGCGGTCTCGACCTGGATGAACAAGCCGAAGGAGCTTTCGCGCCGGCGGCCTTCGTAAAAGTTCATGCCGTAGCCGATGACCCAGAAGTTATCCAGATTATGCCGGATTCCGTAGGTCTGCTGGACGAAGCGCGAGCGGCGCGCATCGAAATGCAGGCGGCTGAAACCTTCGAACACTTCGTTCAACCGATAAATTCCGTCGGCGACATATTCGGCGACGTCGCCGGAGAGATAGTGCGTCGCGAGGCGCAGCGACCACCACTCGGAGTTCGTGATCGTCAGGCCGGTATTCAGCTCGCGAAACTGCCCGTCGCGGAGGGAGAAGCTTTGGTAAAGGTCGAAAGCCAGCCACTTCAAAGGGGTGATCGAAAGATCGGCGTGCAGGTCGGACAACCGCCGTTCGCCTGGATCTCGGTCGAAGCGCACGTCTGCGGCGACATCGAGGCGGGTCAGGTTTCGCGAGCCATACGTGGCGTCGCGAGTCTGGAGCGTGTTGTCGATTTCCAGCCGAAGGGTGTGTGTCGGGCCAAGGACGTCGGTGTCCCGCCGATCACCGAGACCGAGGGGCTGCAGGTAGGTGGAAAAGTCCCGCTGGTCGATGGGCGGGATGTATGGTCGTCCGCGATCGGCGCGGGGAATGTAACGATAGCTCACGCGCGGCGTAAGCAGGTGGCGCAGGCCGTCGATTTTCCACGCCTCATTTCGATAAGGAAACGTCGCGTTGGCGTGCAGCTCGGCGTCCACGCCCACTTCACCGAGAGTGCGGGTGTAATCGCTTTTCCCGGAGCCTTCGTTGGTTCGGCCGTAGTGGGTGAGCTCGACGCCCGCCACGGGAGTCACGGTGAACCACTCCTTGGGACGGAAAGCATGAGTGAGCGAGTAGTAGGCATCGAAGCGGTCGCTGCGCAACGTGGGGCCGGCGGCGGGCGCATCTTCGATGAGCCGCGCGATGCTGGCGTGGCCGCGTTGATACACGCCCCATTCGGGCGCGCCGATGATCTGGGGGAGGAGGTCCGCTCGGAATTCGGGCAGACGTTCCTGCACGAGAAAATAGCGATTGATCTTGGGCCGCACGAAACCGCTGAGGATCAGGGCGTCGGTGGTGTATGTCGTTTCCACGAACGTATCCGGTTTCTGGTGCGGGTAGAACTCCTTCGGCCGAAAGTCGCGGACAACTTCCGAGTCGCTCCAGTAGCGCACTTCCGCCGTCAACGACAGCTGTTCGTTGAAACGCTGGCGATGCTCCCAGTTTATCCAGCCGCGATCCTCGGCGATGCGATTTCCGAGGATGTCCTGCAGCTTGTCGCCGCTGTCATGAATGAATCCGCTCCCGAATTCGCCCCACACTCCTCGATCCTCGGAACCCCGGGCATACCGCCCTGAAGGACCGAAAAGGAATCCCCGGTTTGAATAATAGCCCAAGTCGCCGCCAACCTCGATGCCCCGGCGAACGGGAAGATGGAGTCCGAATTCCAGAAAGGCGCCGAGATAGCCGTGATAGCCGGCTCCGAAGCTGGCGTATTTCAGGAATAGCTGGTCCATCGGGATTGGAATCGCAGGGAGTGGGAGCGGTTGAAGTTTGGAGATGCCGACGCGGCCGCCTTCGACCGTCACGCTCTGGCCGATGTGAAGTTCAAACCTCCTGGCCCGCACCGTTGGGGTCCACACGCCGGGCTCCTGGAATGTCGCCACCGCGTCCTCGATGGTGATCGTCGATCGGTCACCCGTGACTTTCGAACCGGAGATGAAGACAGGATCGGATCCCAACCGAACGCCTGTGACCGAATACGATTCGTCCTTTCGGCGGTAGATGATCTCCTGCGCGAGCAGGCGGTATCCCTGGCGCTGGAGCGTGACGTTTCCCCTGGCAGTGATGACATCCTGCTTGGAGTCGTACCGAATTTCCTCCGCCAGCAGCAGGAGATCCGGACTCTCCCAACGTACGTGCCCTGTGGCCATCATTTCGCCCGTGGCGAGATCGGGCCGCACCTTGTCCGCCGTGAATTTGATGCCTGCCGGTATGCTCGGCGCCGCCCAGACGTGGATTGCGGGCGGAAATGCGAAGAGAAAAAAGGCGAAGCAGCGAAAACGCACGGGTTGACAAAACGGACCTCCATGACGCGATGCAAGACGCTTGCGTGCGGAGCGGCGGCCGTGTCGCATTTCCGCATGGCCCGCTCTTCCCGCCGCGTATCCGCAATCGATGACATTGCCGTTCTCCGGGCGGACATTCGGATGCTGGGCGAGGCGCTTGGCCGGGTGATCGCGCAAATCGAAGGGCAGGACACGTTCGATCTCGTGGAGCGCTTGCGCACGGATGCGAAGGCAGCGCGTTCGGGGGACGTCGAAGCGTCGAGCTCCCTGGGTGAGACCGTCCGGGGCCTGGGTCCGGCACAGGCGCTGAATCAGGCGATGGCCTTCACCGTCTATTTCGAGCTGATCAATCTAGCGGAGGAAAATTTTCGCATCCGCCTGCTGCGGATGAGACGCGCTGCCCGGGCAAAGGCAGCCGAAAGCTCCGAGCCGTCAGGTGAAGCGGGCGAGCCCATCCGGGAATCGATCGAGGCGGCCCTTGTTACGCTCAAGTCCCGCGGCGTCGATGCCGGCGAGCTCCAGGTGCTGCTCAACCGTTTGGCGATCGAGCTGGTGTTCACCGCTCATCCGACGGAGTCCAAGCGCCGGGCTTTGCTGGCGAAACTAAAAAAACTCGGCGAGATCCTTCGCGCCCGGTCGGCGCGCGAATTTGTCGCGGCGGATGATCGAGCCGTGGCCGACGACGCAATTGTCGAGCGGGAAATCGTCGGTCTGTGGCTGACGGACCGCAGCCGGGTGGCCCGCCCCGAGGTGACGGACGAGGCGCGCACCGGACTCTGGTATTTTGACAGCACGCTGTTCGACGTCATGCCGGCGTTGCAGCGCGATTTCGAGCGGGCGCTGGCCGAGCATTTTCCGGGAGTGAAGGCCCCCACGCGGTGGTTGACGTTTGGCTCGTGGATCGGTGGCGACCGGGACGGCAATCCAAACGTCACGCCAGCCGTGACCTCGGAAGTGCTCGCGCTGCATCGCCGCCTCGCCATTGAGAAACAGCGGCTCGCGGCGCGGGAGCTCGCGCGTTCGCTGACGATCAGCGATCGTCGCGACACGGTTTCGGGAGCGATTCGGAAAATACTCCGCGAGGACCGCCACCTTTCCCCTCACATCGAACAGCTCGCTCATCGGTATCCGCACGAGCCCTACCGGCTGGTCCTCGGCGGACTCCGGGAGCGGCTGGCCCAGGCGGTGACGGATGTTCGGGAAACCGAACCTGCAGCCGCACCGCCACCGGGGGACGCGCATGCATTCCACGCGGATGACATTCGGGAAACGCTGGCGTCCATCCGCACGAGCCTGGAGTCGGGGCGAGGCGCCCTTCTGGCGCGAGGTGAGATCAAAGATGCCCTTTTGCGACTGGATGTGTTTGGCCTGCACACCGCGCGGCTCGATCTGCGGCAGCATTCGGCACAGCATGACGCAGCCATCGCGGAGCTTCTTGGGCGGCCGGACTATCCCCGAATGGCGGAGGCGGAAAAGCGCACGATCCTATCCGAGCGGGCGGGCGCGCTCGAGCCGCTCACGATTTCGGCGGCGGAAGGATTGTCGGAAGCGACGAAGCACGTGCTCGGTCCGCTCCGGCTCGCGGCGGGCGTGTCGGTGCGTTATGGAATCGAGGCCCTGGGACTTTATATTGTCAGCATGACGGCGGATGTGTCGGACATGCTTGAGATCGTTTGCCTCATGAGGCTGGCTGGTGCCCAGCTGCCGATCGCGCCGCTGTTCGAGACGCTCGAGGATTTGCGCCGGGCTCCTGATGTGCTCGAGGCGCTTTTCCTGCATCCCGCGTATGCGTCGCAGCTCGATCGCTATGGTCGGCATCAGCACGTGATGCTGGGCTATTCGGATTCGAACAAGGACTGCGGTTACTTTTCCTCGACATGGGCTTTGTATCGGGCGCAGGAGACGATCACCCGTGTTTGCGCGAAGCATGATGTGCGATTCACGCTCTTCCATGGCCGCGGCGGCAGCATAGCGCGCGGGGGAGGTCCAGCGGCGCGGGCTATCCTGGCGCAGCCGGCGGGATTGGTTCACGGCGGGATACGTATCACAGAGCAGGGTGAAGTGCTTTCGACGCGGTATCACGATCCCGATCTCGCCCACCGAATCCTCGAACAGATGGCCTATGGCGTCCTGCTCGCGACGCATGCGGCGGGCCGGCCCGTTCCGATTCCGGAAGAGTGGGCGGCTTTGATGGATGCCATGAGCGCGACGGCGTTTGCCGCTTACGAGGCGCTCGTGCACAAGGATCCGGACTTCCTGGCTTTTTGGCGTGAGGCCACGCCGATCGACGAAATCGGCAGGCTGAAGTTCGGCTCGCGCCCGACCTATCGACGAGCTGCGCAGACAGTCGAGGACCTGAGGGCGATCCCCTGGGTTTTCTCGTGGATGCAGAGCCGCTTTAATTTTCCAGGATGGTTCGGTCTCGGGTCGGCGCTGGAGTCGGCCTTGAAACAGGGCACTCGAACTCGCCGGCTCCTCCGGACCCTGTACGGGGAGTGGCCATTTTTCCAAAGCCTGATCGACAACGCTCAGCTCACGATGCGAAAGGCGGACATGGGCATCGCTCAACTTTACGCCGGGCTCGTCACTGATGTGGCGATTCGTGACCGCATCCTCGCGATTCTCGTCGAGGAGTTTCGACGCACCGAGGAGGGAATCCTCGCGGTCACTGGCGCAAAGCAGCTGCTGCAGCGCGAACCCGTGCTGCAACGCTCCATCGAGCTGCGGAATCCCTACATCGATCCATTGAATTACCTGCAGGTCGAGATGCTGCGCCGCCTGCGTTCCGGCACGCTCGGCAACGAGGAGGAAGAGCAAACTCGAACCGTGATCGAACTGACCATCAACGGCATCTCGGGCGGATTGAAGAATACTGGCTGACGGAATGGAAAAAGCGCAAAGACGCGAAGACGCAAAGGTCGGGGAATGGTTTCGCGCGGAGGCGCGGAGCGCGCGGAGAGCGGCAACAGGACTGGCGCTTTTTCGAACTCGCTCCTTGCTAGTCGCTACTGACCGGTTGCTGCTGGCCCCCCGGCGCTCCAGCGAAAGATGGTTGTACTGAGTGGGGGAAGCGTCAAATCGATGCTGTGGGCCATGCCGTCGGCGCTGATCTCTTCGGCGTGGCGGCCGCCGTCGTTTCCCAGGCCGCTGCCGCCGTAGTAGGCGCTGTTGGTGTTGATCACTTCCTTCCAGAAGCCGCCCCGCGGGACGCCGATGCGGTAGTTCGATCTTATCATCGGCGTGAAGTGGCCGACGATCGCGAATAGTGTCGTCTCTGCCGGATCGGCGCGGAGGAAGGAGATGACGCTCGCTTGCGAATCGCCGCAGGCCAGCCATCGGAATCCGCCGGGGTCGAGGTCGGTGCAACTCAAGGCAGGCTCGCTGCGGTACAGCTGATTGAGATCCCGCACCAACATGCGGATCCCCTCATGGTCGCGGTATTGAAGCAGGTGCCAGTCCAGCGAATCGGCATAACGCCACTCGGCGCTCTGCCCAAATTCGCCGCCCATGAACAACAGCTTTTTCCCTGGCCAACCCCACATGTGTCCGTAAAGCGCCCGCAGCGTGGCGGCCTTTTCGGAAATATGCCAGGCCGCCATTTTCATCAGGAGCGAGCCTTTGCCGTGCACGACTTCATCGTGGGAAAAAACCGTGATGAAGTTCTCGGCGTACTGATAGAGCATGCCAAACGTGAGGTCGTTCTGATGCCACTTGCGATGGATCGGATCCTTCGAGAAGTACCGCAGCGTGTCGTGCATCCATCCCATGTTCCACTTGAAATCGAAGCCGATCCCTCCGTCACGCGTCGGCCGCGAAATGCCGGCGAAGGACGTGCTCTCCTCGGCAATCATCAGAACGCCCGGGTAATAACCGTGAACAAGATCGTTGGTCGATTTGAGGAACTCGATCGCCTCCAGATTCTCCCGGCCTCCGAATTTATTCGGCACCCACTCGCCTTCCTTGCGCGAATAATCGAGGTACAGCATGGATGCCACCGCATCCACGCGAAGCCCGTCGAGGTGATAACGGTCGAGCCAGGAAAGCGCGTTGGCGACGAGGAAACAGCGCACCTCGTTTCGCGAATAATTGAAGATCAGGGTGCCCCAATCCATATGCGCGCCCTGGCGCGGATCGGCGTGCTCGTAAAGATGCGTGCCGTCGAATTCCGCGAGTGCGAAACTGTCGCGCGGGAAATGTGCGGGCACCCAGTCGAGGATCACTCCGATTCCGCGCTGATGCAGATGATCGACGAACCAGGCAAAGTCCTCGGGCGTGCCGAAACGGTAAGTGGGAGCAAAAAAGCCGGTCACCTGGTAGCCCCAGGAGCCGTCGAAGGGGTGCTCGGCCAGCGGCATCACCTCGACGTGCGTGAAGCCCATTTCCGTCACGTAGTCCGCCAGAGCCGGCGCCAGCTCTCGATACGTCAGCGGGCGGTTTCCATCCTCGGGTTTTCGCCGCCACGATCCAAGGTGCACTTCATAGATCGAAACCGGTCGGTCCAGCGCGGCCGCATTGGCCCTGCGCTTTTCCATCCAGTCCGTGTCGCTCCATTTATGCGCTCGCGGATTGCTGACGATCGCGGCATTGCCGGGCGGAGCCTCGAAGTACGTGCCAAAGGGATCGGTCTTGATTCGGATATGCCCCCGCACATCCCAAATCTCGAATTTGTACAACTCACCCAATCCGATGCCGGGCAGAAACAATTCCCACACGCCCGACGCTCCCAGGGGGCGCATCGGATGATAGTGCCCGTCCCATCCGTTGAAGTTGCCGACGACCGAGACACGGCGGGCGTTCGGGGCCCATACGGCGAAGGACACTCCGGGCACTCCTTCGACGCGGCGCGGATGCGCTCCCAGCTTTTCGTAAAGACGATGCTCGTTGCCCTCGTTGAAGAGATAAAGGTCCTGATCGCTCAGCGTGGGCAGGAAAGCGTACGGATCGAAAAACTGATGCTTCTCCCCATTGTGCCGCGTCGCCCGTAGTTGATAACGGAATACAGATTTCCGCTTTGGGATGAACGCCTCGAACATCCTCGTCTCGCCCAGCCGATCCATCGGCCACTTCTCATGCGTGGCGATGTCGACAACCTCGCAGGCAACTGCATCGCGTAGAAAAGCGCGAACGATCACGCCCTGAGTGCGTCCCTGCTTGCGCGGATGCATGCCCAGGACGTCGTGGGGCTGATTCGCCGCCGAACGAACGAACTGATCGAGAACCTCCGGAGAAATAATCACAGGAGCGAAAACCGTGAAGGGTGCGGCATATGAAAGCCGCAGCCTGTCCACGTCTGCACAGTGCGTAAAGGAAACAGATCCTCCCAGCGCCCTGGCGCATCATGCCCACCGAGGATATTCATTCCTGGAAAGCCCGATGGTCGCGCCCGCAGATGCGGGTCCGCAAAATCGGCCACCCGAAAGTCTATCGCCGTGAAAGGGTTTCGCGAACACGTAACCCAATAGGTTACTTGTTGGGTCGGCCGGGGCTTCAGGGAAAGTGACTGTGGCGATAGGGCAGGCGCGGCTATTGCGACTGGGCCAGGAGGGTCATTCGCTGGGCGTAGGCGCTGGATGCCTCGGCGAGCCAGCGTCGGCCTTTTTCGGGGCTGGCTTTCGTTGGATCGCCCATGATGCCGCTCCGCGAAATGTCGCTGCTGATCCAGGAGAAAATGGCCGGGGCGTTCTCGGGGCGAAGCTCGCCGGGATCGTGGATCCGGGCGGGATACTCTGCGGCGGCCCGATCCATCCGCACGAGTCCGTTGGCGGCCGCGAGCATCAATGACGTCTCCCATTCTCCGCCATGAAAGCCGTATTCACGCTCCTGTTCGGAAAGGTCGGGCCGGAATCCGCTCGCAATCATCCCGGCGCGCAAACCGAGCGTCGCCTGAATCTCGCGAAGCGTGTACACGAGCACGGCACTGTTTCCGCCGTGGGTATTTAGAATTCCGATACACCCGAATCCAAGCTCCTTGAGCTGACGGGCGATCGCAAGGAGCAGGCGGCGCAGGGTCTTGGCGGAAATGAACACGGTTCCCGGGAAACCGATGTGCTCATTGCTTTTTCCGTAGACGATGGAAGGGCCGACCATGACGTTCGCTGTGGACGCTAGTTTTGGGAGAGTCGCGTCGAGCAACGCCTGCCCGAGCAGCGCGTCGACGCCGACCGGCAAGTGGTGGCCATGCTGCTCGATGGCCCCGGTCGGGATCACGACGAGCGTCACGTTCTTGTTCGGCAACGCGATGAGCTCATCACGCGTCAGCGCGGTAAGATAACGCGTTCGATGGGGCGGCCAGATGCCTGAAGCCGAGGGCGCGGCCGTTGGGGTCTCCTGTGGCAGCGGCGGCGAATGCGTCATTCTCCGAGCGCTGGGGGATGCGCTTTGCTCCACCGCGGCAGGTATCTGGCGGGGCGGCGTTCGGCGAGGTGAGGTTTCACCGTTCTGATGCGACGTCCGCGCGACGGATCTTTCGCTCAACGGCGGCCTCGCTTCGATTTCAGTCAGGAGTCTTCCGAGATACGCTCCGGCGTCGGCGAGCAATCGGGCGCCATCGAGCGCGTGATCCGCAGCCAGGGGCGGCGGCTGGCGCCAGTTCCCGGGACGAAAATCCAGGTCTCTTGCGGCGGCCTGGAATTGGCTGGCTTTTGGAGCGAGACCAAGGAGATGCGTGGCGACGGCCTGGGCGTGGCCGCGCTGGCCTGAGGCGGGGTGAAAATCGAGACCGAGGCCGTTGAGATTGACGACGAATGTTTGAAGTTCGAGGTGAGCGCGTATGTCGCGCGATGTCGCGTCGATCAGCTCTGCGTTCCATGGGCTGGTGCAGAAGAAGGCGAGTTTGCGAAAGCCGGCCGCACGCACGCTTTCGGCGATCTCGTGCAGATTTTCCTGGCCGGTCTCCGGATCGATTCCGAAATAAGTCGCAGGAATCGGCGCGAGACCGAAACGCAGCGGCGGCAGCACGAGACATCGCATGTCCGTCTTTATGGCGACGACCGCCTGCCGCAGCACCTCCGACCCGACTACTTCTTCCGCATCGAGAGGAAGTCCGAGCCCGTGGTCGGCGTAACCATGAATGGGGAGAATGACGACAGTGCGCTCCTTTTCCGGCAGCAGAGCAAAATCGCTCCATGCGTGGTGAGCCCAGAATGTTTCCTCATCGGCGTTGGCCAGTCGGGTCATTTCCGGCATTCAGATGAAAAGGTGGCTCACGGTAAATAGCGGCTTCAGCGGGCGCTTGGCGGCTGGTAGTCGGAGTAGCTCACGGTCATGTCCTGATCGACAGAGCGCAGCCACCAATACGTGCCGCGAAACTTCACGGTGATTTCCTTGAGGAGGGTGGGGCGATTCTGGTCGGGCAGATGGTAGTGGATGATGGTGCGCGCTTCTTTGACCTCGACGAACCAGACGGGGCGAAAGGACTCAAAGCTGGCGAGTTCGACCCGCTCGATCGTCGCACTTGGCCGGTGCAGCGTGAAAGTCACTTTCATGTGCGGCGCCGAGGTGTCGTCGGGATCCGTGGCGCGGAGCCGAAAACGCCAGCTCGCGCGGGTACCGTCATCGTTGACCAGCTCGCATGTTTCCTCGTCTATCTGGTCCTTCACGTTCGGCGCTGTCTCGGCGCGCGAGCGGCGTGTCTGAAGCTCGTTGTATTGCCGCGTTTCGTCGCCTGTTGGCGGATGGCCGTCTTTTTCCAGCAAGGTCCAGCGGTGGAACTCGGGCAGACCCGGGTCGAAGCGCTCCACCATGCTTTTCTTGTCGCCGGTCGTCCTTTGAGTGAAGGCCCATCCACGGGTCCCCTCGGCCTGGAATTTCGCCAGCGCCTGCTTCAGTTCCGACGGAACCGGCGCGGCGGACAGGGATCGGAGGCAAACACAGAAGCACAGCAGGATTTTCAGCAGGCCGTTCATGAGCGAAGAGTCAGGCCACGTCGGTGATACGGTGCGGTAGCGGACCTTTGCGGCCCGGCACCTGGACGGTGTCTTCCTGCCGCCGGCCGAGCAGCTGCCGACCTAGCGGCGATGCCGGCGTCACGACCATTAGATTGAGTCCGTTAAGGTTGATTTCCATGCCGCCGGCTCGGGGTCCGAGAAAGCAGATTAGGGGCGCGCCCTTAGGCGGCTGCAAGGTCACGACGGCCCCGATCGCGATCGGATCACGGGCGCCGAATGCCGGAAGCTCCATGCTGGCGTACTGCGCCGCGGTTTCGCGCAGCTCCGCGACCATGCGCGCCTGCCCCTCCGCCAGGTACGCGGCTTCCTGGGCGTGCATGTCGTATTTGTTCTCAGGCTTGCTCTCCTCGTTGATCGCCTCGTCGCGCGAGGTGAGGGCGGCCTCCGTCTGCAGCGACAGATCCTTCTCGATCTGAAGCAGCAGCGCGGCGCGGAGGAGGGATTTGTCCATTTATTCGATCGTAGAGAACGCGAAAATTCCGTCAAACGCACGCCAAGCCGTTTTGCGACTCGTCGTGAAGGAACCACCCCACTTGATGAGGACCTGCCTCAAGTTTGCAGCTGTTTGTCCGTTAACCTTCGTCGATGGCTCGAAAAATTGCGTTCATCAATTACAAGGGCGGCGTCGGCAAGACGTCCTTGATCGTCAATACGGCCGCCTCCCTCGCAAAAGCCGGGAAACGCGTGTTGCTCTGTGACTTCGACACGCAGTCCAACGCGAGCATCTGGCTGCTGAAGTTGGACCGCTGGAACGCCATCAATTCCGCGGGGACGGGAGCGGTGTTTTCCATCTTCGAGCCGGCGAAGGGTCAATTGCGGGACTTGGTCGTGCGGGACGTCGTCGAGGGCAAAGGCGGCGAACGGCTCCTGCCGGGTCTGGACCTCATTCCGACGACCTTCAACCTGGTGGATCTGGAAAATGAATACACGGGCGACCCGAAGCGGCCACCGTATCTGATCTTCCAGGAGCAGCTCGCCACGGTGGAGGCGGACTACGATTTCATTCTCTTCGATTGCCCGCCCAACATCCTGCGGGCCTCGCAGTGCGGCATTTTCGCCGCGAACGAAATCTGCGTCCCTGCCAACCCCGACGCGCTGAGCCTCATCGGCTTCACGCTGCTCGTCGAAAAATTACACAAGTTTCATATGCTTTCGGCCAGCTTCCGGCGGTCCTCGATGGGCCCCCCGGCGCAGGTGCACAGCATCGTCTTCAACGCCATCAAGGTCGGGGTGGACATAGAGGTCCCCAAAATGCGGATGCAGCTGAGGCTAAATCAGTTCCGGGCAGCCAAGCGTGTCGCCCCCAATGCGAAGATCCTGGATACGCAGATTCGGGATGCAATGGTTGTGAGGCGGGCCGTGACTCTTGGATTGCCAGTGATTCTCGTTGGACAGGATGCCGCGGATCCCTCCCAGGACAATGTCGTGACCGACTACCGGAAGCTCACGGCCGAAATACTTCAGCAGGCGCCCGGATGACCGATTGTACCTGTGAAATCCCCACAGATTCACAATGAGGTACAATTCCAAACAATGGGACGAGATCCGCTCGTCATTCTCGACGTCCATCATGGTCGACACGCCGATCCACAGTCTGGCGCAAAACCTGGAAGGGCCCGAGTGGCCGATCAAGAAAGAGACCCCGGCGGGCTACATTGACCTGACCTTCGCTGAAGCTCAGGAAATCCTGGCCTCCAAGGGCCAGCCGATGGAACGCTTCGACCAGCTGGTCGACATTCTCAAGGAGACGCTCGCGTTCGACAATCCATTCGGCGACATGGTCGAGCAGGCCGCGGTCGCGACGGAAAAGGACAATCCGCTGCTGAAGAACATGGCGCGGCTCGAGATCCCGGAGTCGTTCCCGATCGATTTCACGTTCCTCCAGGCCGGTACGCTCGATTTCTGCAAGTTGGAAAAGATCGGGACGCTGGGACAATTCGCGATTTTCGCCCAGGGCCTCTCGCAAGCCGTCATCGTTGGCGGCGATTTTCGTGGCCTGCTGAATGCGCTTTCGCATGTCGACGAGCCCGCGCTCGCGAAATATCTGCCTTTCCGTCCCGGCCAGAAGGGGCTGCACTTGATCGAGGCGGTGGCCCATATCGCGCGGCAGTTGCCCGCGAACGAGCGACTGCTCCTTCAGACAAAGCCGGGTCTGGTCAATCCGTCCGTTCGCGAGGACGCAGCTCGTTTGGCGGCGTATTTTTCGACTGAGCGTGCGGCGATCCGGACGCAGCTTTCGCAGGGAACCCAACTTTCGCGGCTGCTCGTCGTGATCGGCGACCAGGCGATCGAGAACCTCGTCGCCTCTTTGCTGCAACCCCACATCAAGACCGATGCGCCGGTCGTGGTCGAAAAGAAGAAGTCGAGTTGGTTTGGCCGCCTCTTCAAGCGGTGATCCATGAGTGAAGCCAATCGGACCCCCAACGGGCCGGTGCGCTTTCCCGCCCGCCGGCTGGGAGACGCGCCGCTGGTCCTGCCGCGGGGTCGATTGAGCAAGACGGTCTCTCGGGTCGCTCCGCCCCCGACCGCCCTGGACGACGCGTCGATCCCGGTGGTTTGCGCCGGGTCGTCGGAACAAGGGTCTACGGAGCCAGCGGGCGCCGCCCCCCGCTCGGTTGCCGAGTTGGAGCGCGCCCTACGTGCGCTCGAGGCCAAGCTGGAGGAACGGGAGCGGCAGATTGCGGAACAGGAGTCCTGGGTCGCAGAGCGTGCCCGGGAGCTGGCCGAGACAGAAGCTCTCGTGTCGGCGCGCGAAGCCATGGTGGCCGCGACGAGGAAAAGCCAGAACCAGGCACCGCAGCGCCGCGGGGCTTCGTTGGAGGAGCAGATCGCCATCGAACGCGTGCGAACCGAGTTGGATCGCCGCGAAGCGTCGCTGCGCGAGACGCGGAATTCGCTGCTCGAGCGCGAGAAATTTCTCGATCAGAGCGAAGTGCGGCTATTCGAAAAAACCCAGGTGCAGCTGGAAAAAGAAACCGAGCTGGAGCAGTGGGAGGAAGAATTGAACCGGCGCGAGCGCCGGGTATTGGAAGCCGAGGCCGTTCACGATCCCGCGTTAGCGGCGACGTTGAAAACGGCCGCCGTCGCGCCTACCGAAGCAGCGGAATGATCCGGGCGGGTCTCACGCGGAGACGCGGGAACGCGGAGTCGTGGAGCCCAGCGCAGGTGAGGAAGCGCGAAGACGCAAAGGTCGGAGGAGAAGATTTGACGTTTGAACCGACTACTCATGTTCAGCAGTCGGCCGCAATTGGAAAACCCGCTTCGGTGGAAGGGCCGACTTTGCGGAGGCCTAAGGGACCGCTGGTTAGAGCGAGCAGCCCTTCGGATATCTTCGAGGAGAAAAATTGCGCCAGACAGCTTCTTCTCCCGCCCGGCGTTCGCGTCTTCGCGCTTCAACGCTCTCCGCTCACGCCTTGCTCCAGTCGAGCATGCGCTGGATCGGGATTCGGGCGGCGTCGCGGATGGCCTCCGGCACGTCGACTTGCGGCGCGAGGTTGCGCAACGCGTCGCGGGCTTTCTCGATCGTGTTCATTTTCATGTAGCGGCAGTCGTTGCAGGCGCATGAATCGGTGGGCCCGGCGATGAAGGTTTTTTCCGGAACTTCGCGGCGCAGGCGATGGAGCATGCCGCTTTCCGTCACGACAATGATTTCGCGGGCCGGGTGCTCGCGCGAAAATTTCACCATCAACTCCGTGCTGCACACTTCGTCGGCCAGATCGCGCACTGCCTGCACGCATTCGGGATGGGCGACGACGGGCGCGCCGGGGAAACGCTGGCGAACTTTCTCGATGGATTGGGCGGTGAACTGGACATGCGCGTAGCAACTGCCCGGCCAAAGGCGCATGTGGCGGCCCGTTTTCTGTGAGACCCATTGACCGAGATTCTGGTCCGGCACGAAGAGAATTTCACGATCGGGCGGCACGCGGTTGACGATTTTGACGGCGTTGCCGCTCGTGCAGATCACGTCGCTCAAGGCCTTCACTTCGGCCGAGCAATTGATGTAGGCGACGACGTACAGCCCAGGATTGGCAGCCTTGTAGGCGGCGAGCCGGCTGGCCGGACACGAATCCGAGAGCGAGCAACCGGCATTGAGGTCGGGGAGAAGAACGCTGCGGCCGGGATTCACGATCTTGGCCGTCTCCGCCATGAAGTGGACGCCGCAAAAGAGGATGACCTCCGCGCTGGCGGCCTGCGCCTGATACGAAAGCCCCAGGGAATCGCCAACGTAGTCCGCCACCTGCTGTATCGCTTCCACCTGGTAATTGTGAGCGAGGATCACGGCGTTGCGCTCTCGCTTGAGCGCGAGCACCTCTTCCTGGATCGGAGTGAGGCGGACCGGTTCGCGACGCGGCGAAATCACTAGAGGCTCGTAGTCGAGGACAGCAGGCATGGAGCCAGCAATGAGACCGATCCGTTGATCATTCGCAACGTCGGGCTGCAAGACGCCAAGTTCGGAAGTGAGAAGCGCAAAGACGCAAAGATGCAAAGGTCGGACCCCGGAAGGTCTGACAAAAGGTAGCAGACGTCGCACTCGTCGGCCCAACGGTTGCCTCGGGCCGGCTGACTTCAGCTGGCGCCGGCGCGCTCCACCGCTTCGACGTCCAACCGCGCACTTGCCAGCTCCGCGACGCCCAGGCCAAGCTGCGGTACTTTGCTTCTGACCTTAGCGTTTTCGCTTCTTCGCGCTCAATTTCTCCGGCTCCGATCAGCTCTGCGGCTCCAGGGTTTTCAGGATGTTCTGGAATTCGGGGTTCTTCTGCAGGCCTTCCAGGTCCGGGTCCTGGGAGATCCAATCGAAATCCTTGTAGCCCAAAGCGACGGCGTGCTTGAGGCATCGGAGGGCGTCGCGGTTGCGTTTGGACAGCGCGAGGCTGCAGGCGAGATTGTAGTGAGCGGTGGGATTCTTCGGCTGCAGGCGGACCATGCGCCGATCCATCTTCAGGCCGTCTGCTATTCGGCCCTGCTTCGTGTACAAGCCCCCGAGCAACTCCACGACCTCCGTGTACCGCGGATCTTTTCGGAGGATTGATTCGAAGAAGGCGGTTTCAAACGCAGGATCGGACTGCTTGCTTTTCGACATGGAGCGCGCGTCTCAGGCACCCTTGTTCTTGCAGACGCCGGTGTCCCGAAGGAGGTTGCAATGCGCCGTGACCTGGAGTCGCTGTGTGACCGGGGTGAGGCCGAGCTTGGAGGAAACGGTGCTGCCGTACCACTCCATGAAGGGCGCGCTGATTTCGAAAATCCGGTCGCAGTCCATGCAAACGACCTGGGCCATCTGCGCGTTGTTATTGGCGTTTCGGCGATAATATTTTTCCCCGGAACCAATATCGACCTCTCTCAGCAGGGCGCTTTCGGTCATGATCGGAAGCGTGCGATACACCGTCGCGCGCGACACGGAGTCGTCGATCCGGCGCGCCTGGTCGAGCAGCCCCTCTGCGGTAAAATGCTCGAGCTGGGCAAAGGCGGCGTCGAAAATCGCGAGGCGCTGGTTGGTCACGCGCAGGCCTTTCTGGGCCAGGTACGATTTGAATTTTTCGCGCGCTACGTCGGTGCTCACGGCGGCAATGTCTCGTCGGATGCGTGGCCTGTCAATTCCTGGAATGGCACAGGATGAGCTGGCCATCGCGCGGAGGAGACGCTTTCACGGCGGGATGATCGTGGGCGTTCACCCCCTTGCAGGGTTCGACAAGCTGCTGCACTACGTGGTGCCGGAGCGCCTGCGCGCCACGATAGCAGCCGGCTCGATGGTGCGGGTCCCCGTTGGAAACCGACTCGTCCTCGGCGTCGTGGGCGCACTGGGTCCTCCGAGCGATTTTCCGCTTGATCGGCTGAAACAGGTGGCGCAGGTGCTCTACCCGTTTCCCGCGCTTCCCGCAGGGCTGCTCGACCTCGCCCGCTGGATGTCGGGCTATTATGCGGCGCCACTGGAGGGTGTGATCGAAGCGATGGTGCCGGCGCCTGTCAGGGCCGGCGCAGCGTTGAAGGAAGAGCGGCTGCTCGTCCCCGGAGCCCGGCTTTCAGAGGAGGATCTCGCCACGCTGGAGCGCCGCGCGCCAAAGCAGGCAAAACTGTATCGCTTCATGCAGGGCCAGCTGCTGCCGGTGAAGAAGTCCGTGGTGCTTTCGCGCCTGGGTGTGACGGCGGCGGTGGCGGCGGCATTGATCAAACGTGGCGCCGTGCGCGAGGAAAGCCGGCGCGTGGAACGCGTGGCCTACACGGACGACTTCGATGCGGGAGAGCGTGTGGCGTCGGCCCCGCCCGAGCTGAATCCGCAGCAGCTGGCGGCGGCCGAGGCGCTCGAGCGCTCGCTTGCGACTCGCAGGTTTGGAGTGTCGCTGCTGCATGGCGTTACGGGATCCGGGAAGACGGAAGTGTATTTGCGAGCCATCGACGCCGCGTTGAAGGCTGGGGGAGGGGTGATCGTGCTCGTGCCCGAGGTGGCTCTGACTCCGCAGACGGTGGGCCGGCTGCGGTCGCGGCTCGAAGCCATCGCACCCGGTCATCGCTGCGTTGTATGGCACAGTCATTTGAATGAAGGAGAACGGCTCGATGGCTGGCTGGCGCTGGCGACGGGGGAAGCGCGGGTCGTCGTCGGCGCCCGCTCCGCCATTTTTGCACCGGTGCGGGATCTGCGGCTGATCGTCGTCGACGAGGAGCACGAGCCCGCCTACAAGCAGGACGAGACGCCGCGTTATCACGGACGAGATGTCGCGGTGATGCGAGCCAAGCTGGAGCGGGCTGTCTGCGTGCTGGGATCGGCCACGCCGGCGCTGGAGAGTTATCAGAACGCGCTCTCAGGGCGATATCAGCTGTTGCAGATGACGGAGCGGGTGGACGCCCGGAAATTGCCGCGCATGGAGATCGTCGATATGCGCATCGAGATCATGCGCCACCGCGGCGTCACCGCGCTGTCCCGCAAGCTGGTGGATGAGATGCACGCACGCTTCGAGCGGCGGGAGCAGACGATTCTCTTCATCAATCGGCGCGGATATTCTTCGTCGATGCTCTGCGTCAAATGCGGTCACATCGAAGAGTGCGGCCATTGCAGCATCGCGATGACCTATCATCGCACGGATGAAACGCTGCGCTGCCACCTCTGCGGCGATGCGCGGCCGGCGCCGACGCGCTGTCCGAAATGCGGCGCTCCCGACATACGCTGGCGCGGACTCGGCACCCAGCGCGTCGAGGAAGCCGTGCGGCGCGTGTTGCCGCGGGCGCGGATCGAGCGCATGGACGCCGATACGATGGGCCGGAAAAATCGTTTCCGGCAGATCCTGTCCGAGTTCCGCACGGGCCGGATCGACATCCTCATCGGCACCCAGATGATCGGGAAAGGGCTGGATTTTCCGAACGTCACGCTCGTCGGCTTGATCGACGCGGACATCTCCATGCACATCCCGGATTTTCGCGCGAACGAGCGGACATTTCAGCTCCTGGTGCAAGTGGCGGGCCGGGCGGGCCGGGGCGACCGCGCGGGTGAAGTCGTGGTCCAGACCTTCACTCCCGGGGCCGAGGCGATTCAATTCTCGCGCCGCGCCGATTTCGCGGGCTTTGCGGGATCCGAATTACGAATACGCCAGCAGTACCGTTATCCCCCGTTCCGCCACCTCATTCACCATCTTTTCCGCGGGCCGAGTGAGGACAAGCTGAAGTTCTTCTCCGAGCAGTGGGCGCGACGCGTCGAGGTGGAGTTGGGAAATCGCGTCGAGCTTCGCGGCCCCGCCGTATCGCCGATCGAGAAGATCAAGGACGAGTACCGGTGGCAGCTGTGGTATTTTACGGACAGCGTGACGAAGGTGATCGGCGATCTGGCAAAGCTGCGCGCAGAGTTCGCCTGGCCCGATGACATCACGCAAGTCCTGGATGTGGACCCTGCAAATTTGGTTTGAGAGAGGTTGGGCGATTGGGGGGATCGGAGGGATTTTTAAGATCGGTCCGATCGGTCGGATATTTTCCGATCAGTCCGATCGGTCGGATCGGTCGGATCTACTCAGCGCGCTGAGCTTCGAAAAGCTCTCGCAGCGCCAGGCTGAGCCGATCCTGCACGCTCTGTAACCGGCGGTAGCGGGCGACGCGTGCTGGATCCGGCCGGCACCGCGTGGACTCGTCGAGGGCCACTATCCCGCGCGTGAAATTCTCCAGCTTCGCTTTTCGATCGCCGTCGCGAATCGCCACGCACCAGGCGGCCTGGATAGCGCTGCCCAGCGCTGCGCCCTCGTCCTCGACCATCGCGACGACGGGAACTCCGAAAATGTCTGCCATCAGCTGGCGCCAGATGGGCGAGCGCGCGCCGCCTCCGGTGATGCGAATTTCGCGAACCTTGACCCCGAGCGCAGCCAGTCGCAGCAGGCCGTAGTTCATGCCCAGGGTCACTCCTTCCATCGCGGCCCGCGCCAGGTGTCCGGGATTGAAGGTCCTGGAGTTCAGTCCGAATAGCACCCCGGTCCCCGCGGGCACGTTGGGTGTCCGCTCGCCGGCCATGTAAGGCAGCAGCACCAATCCATCGGCGCCCGCCGGCGCATCCGTCACCGCCTTTGCCAACGCATCGTGATCGTACCCGAAAAGCGCGCGCACCTGCTCTGTCACGGTCGTGACGTTCATGGTGCACAGCAGAGGCAGCCAGCCGCCGCTCGATGAACAGAACGCGGCAATTTCGCCGTGTGGATCGACCACCGGCCGCGTTGCATGCGCGTAGATGGTGCCGCTGGTGCCGAAGCTCGCCGTCACCACGCCGGGCGCGACGTTGCCGGTGCCGATCGCTCCCATCATGTTGTCGCCGCCGCCCGCTGAAACGACGACGCCCGAGGGAAGCCCGTACTGTTTCTCACGTTCCGGCCGCAACACGCCTGCGCTTGCCCGGGAGGGCGACAGCGGCGGAAGGTAGTCGGCAATGCGAGGATCAACCGCGGCGATCGCGTCCTTCGACCATTGGCGCGTCCGGACGTCCATCAGGCCCGTGCCGGAGGCGTCGCCGTGCTCCATGAAGAAACTGCCGGTCAGGTGAAAATTGAGATAATCGTGCGGTAGGAGAATGTGCCGCAGCCTCCGAAAGTGCGCGGGCTCGTTGCGTTTCAGCCACAGGATTTTGGGCGCGGTGTAACCGGGAAGGATTACGTTGCCAGTCTTGCGAAGCGCCGCCTTTTGACCGCCGAGCCTGCGGGTCATGAGCTCGCATTCGACGGTCGTGCTGGTGTCGCACCAGAGTTTGGCCGGCCGGATTACGAGCCCTTCGCCGTCGAGCGGAACGAAACCGTGCTGCTGCCCTGAAACTCCCATGCCCCGCACCTGCCTGGCCGCAGATTGGCCAATCTTCCGGACGACGTCGCGGATCACCGTATCCATCGCGGCAGTCCAGTCGCCGGGATGCTGTTCCATGTGCCCCGATGGCAGGCCGTCGATCAATGGGTGCGGAGCGCGAGCTTCGGCGATGACTTTTTTCGCGTCAAAATCGAGAACGACGGCCTTGACGCTCTGGGTGCCCGAGTCGATGCCAATGAAGAGTGCCATGGGGTAAAAGGAGGCGCGGATCCTCCGGCAGTCGGCAGTCGGAGACGGACCCGGCTGTCGAAACGTCAGACCGCGGCGGCTTCCAGCTTGGAGCTTTCGTGCTTCATGAGCTTGAACTCGACGGCGGTGCGCAGGGCTTCCCAGCTGGCGTCGATGATGTTCTCGCTCACGCCCATCGTTCCCCAAATGCCCGTGCGGTCGCCGCTTTCGATCAGGACTCGAGTCCTGCTGTTCGCGCCTTGATTACTTTCGAGGATGCGAACTTTGTAATCGCGGAGCTCCATCTCTCCCAACTGGGGAAAATCTTTTTCCAGTGCCAGCCGCAGGGCGCGGTCCAAGGCGCTGATCGGACCCGTCGCTTCCGCCACCGTATGGTAAGACTGGCCGTTGACCGTGATCTTGACTGTCGCCTCGGCCCAGAGCTCGCCGCCGTGGCGTTCGATGATGACGCGGTAGCCGTCCACGGTGAAGAATGAGGTGCTGCGGCCCAGCGCGCGGAGAATCAGCAGCTGCAGCGAAGCATCGGCCGCCTCGAATTCGTAGCCCCGGAATTCCATTTCCTTCAGCTCGTCGATCAGGGTCTTGATCGCTGGCGATTTTTCGTCGAGGTCGAAGCCGAGCTCGCGGGCTTTGAGGACGATGCTGCTGCGACCCGCCATGTCCGACACCAGGACGCGGGTGCGATTGCCCACCAGGGCCGGGTCGATGTGTTCGTAGCTCGACTTGACCTTCTGCGCCGCATTGGCGTGAAGACCACCCTTGTGTGCGAAGGCAGAGGCGCCAACGTACGGCGACTTCGTGTCCGGGCGCAGATTGGCCAGTTCGTCGAAAAACAGGGAGAGATCGCGGATCTGCGCCAGGTGCGGCGCGCAGGATGCGGTGCAGCCCATCTTGAGGAAAAGGCTGGGCAGGATCGTGATCAGATTGGCGTTGCCGGTGCGCTCGCCGTAGCCGTTGACGGTTCCCTGGACGAGGGAAGCGCCTGCCCGGACGCCCGCCAGGCTCAAGGCGACGCCGAGACCGGCATCGTTGTGGCAATGGACGCCGATGTTCTCGGCGCCGAATTCGCTGACGATGCGACGGACGATCTCCTCGAATTCGTGCACCATCGTCCCGCCGTTCGTATCGCAGACGGAGAGGTTGCTGGCCCCGCCACGCAATGCCGCTGCGAGTGTGCGCAGGGCGTAGTTCGAGTCGGATTTGTAGCCGTCGAAGAAATGCTCGGCGTCGTACACCACCTCGCGGCCCTCAGCGACGAGGAAGCGGACCGAGTCCTCGATCATGGCCAGATTCTCTTCCGGGGTGGTCCGCAGGATTTCGGTGACGTGCAGCAGCGAGGTCTTCCCGACGATCGTCAGCACGGGCATGCCGCTGTCGGCCAGCGTGCGAAGCTGCTGGTCCTCGCTGGCGCGGCTGCCGGCGCGGCGAGTCGAGCCGAATGCCGCGAGACGGGCGTGTTTCAGCCGCAACTTCTGAGCTTCCTGGAAAAAGGTGATGTCGCGCGGATTGGAACCGGGAAAGCCGCCTTCGATATAATCCACGCCGAACTGATCCAGTTTCTCCGCGATCAGGAGCTTGTCGGTAACGGAGAAGCTGATGCCTTCTCCCTGCGTGCCGTCACGCAGGGTCGTGTCGTAGATTTTGATGCCCTTGCTCATGAAGGTGCTCAAGGTGACGCGAGAATCCGGCAGTGTGAAGGGCGAAAATTGTGTGGGACGTCGGGGGTGGCGGGCCCGGTGTTCCATCCAACAAGCCGAGGCTGCTTAGTCCAATATACTACCGCTGGCCGCACGTCCCCCCTCGAAAAAGTTACGGATGGCGGCAATGACGTGCTGGACTTGGGCCTCGGTATGATGAGGGCCCAGCGGGAGGCTCAGGATTTCTCGTGCAAGGGCCTCGGTCAGCGGAAAATCACCGGCTTTCCATCCGCCATCCCGGTAGGCGCCGGAGAGGTGGGGAGGGATGGGATAGTGGATCTGAGTGGCGATGTCGTTCTTGGAGAGGTGGTCGCGAAGTGCATCACGAGTGCCGGTACGCACCACGAAGAGATGCCAGACGGGTTTGGACCAGTTGGGTACGACTGGAAAAACGAGGTCGCCGACCCCGCGCAGGCCATTCAGATACAGTTCGGCGAGGTGGGAACGCCGGGCGTTCCATTGGGCGAGATGAGGGAGTTTCGCGCGGAGGAATGCGGCTTGTAACTCTCCGAGGCGCGAATTGATGCCCTTCACCTCGTGATGATAGCGCTCTTTGGAACCGTAATTGCGAAGGGTCCGGACTTTCGCAGCGAGGGCATCGTCGGAGGTCGTCACGGCTCCGGCATCGCCAAAGGCGCCGAGGTTCTTGCTCGGATAGAAACTCACGCCGGCGATGTCTCCTGCGGCGCCCGACTGACGCCCGCGAGCGGAGGCTCCGTGGGATTGCGCGGCGTCTTCCACGATCAGTATCGGGCGACCATCGACGACCGTGCGCAGGGCGTCCATGTCGCCCATCTGACCGTACAGGTGCACAGGCAGAATCGCGCGGGTTTTCGAAGTGATGAGGCTGTTCAGATACTCGAGGTCTAGCGCCCAGGTCGCAGGGTCGGGCTCGCAGGGCACCGGCGTCGCTCCTACTTGCGAAACGCCAAGCCAGGACGCGATGTACGTGTGCGCTGGTACGATCACTTCGTCGCCGGGACCGATGCCGGCAGCGGCAAGGGCGAGCTGCAGAGCCTCCAGTCCGTTGGCGACGCCGATGCAGTGCCGTGCGCCGATCGACGTCGCATATTCACTCTCGAAGGCTTCGAGCTCCTTTCCGAAAATGTACCACCCCGAATCCATCACGCGGTGATACGCCGCGTCGCAGTCTGCCCGCAGTTCGTCGTAGCCTGGTTTTAGCTCGAGGAAAGGAACCTTCATGCCTGCCGCCGCCGGCTTTGGCCGCAATGACGAAATCGGACGAGTCGCTCCGGGGCCACTGCGCGCATCGTCACGGCTCGTCTTCCTGGAGCGGACGGCCCTTCGTTTCCGGAGCCCAGATCAGGGTGACAATGCCAAGGACGAAAATGAAGGAGAGGATGGTCGCCGCCTTGCGAAACGGCTCCTCGACTCCTCCTTCCATGAGGCGGCGATTGAGGAACATCAGCAGCGGTGGGAAGGCCGCTGCCAGGTAGCGCACCGTATTGTAGCAGAATCCGACGCCAGTGCCCCGGAGGCGCGTGGGAAAGAGTTCCGGAAAGTAGATCGCGTATCCGCCGAATACGGCCAGCTGCGCAAAACCCATGATCGGCAGCATCCAATATGCGTCGCTGCCACTGCGCAGATTGTTGAAAACGTAGATCGTGGTGACGAGGCAAAGGATGAAGGAAAGGAGAAAGGCCAGCCGGCGTCCCCAAAGCGTCGCTACCGTGGTAAACGCCACAATACCCAGGAATGACCCGGCATCCTGGAGAGCTGTGCCATAACCGCGAACGGAGTTCATCACTTCGGCTGATTCATTGCGCAGCGCGGTGGAAACCAGTTCCGGCGAAAAAAATCCGATGCCCCACAGTCCGGCCATGCCGGCGAGGCCAAGACCCAGGCCGACCAACAGATGCCGGCGCCATTTCGGATGGGAAATCAGCGCGGAGATCGATCCCACCTTTTCCTCATCGCCGCCACTCTTGGCGCGTTCCCGCGCGGCACGCCACGCGGCCGGCTCCCGAAGAACGAGAACGATCGGGACGACCAGGATGGCTGGCAGCAGCCCGACGAAGAACAGAATCCTCCAGCCCGTCATGCCAAAGAGAAAATCTGCCTGAGTAGGCCGGATTTGGGTGCTGAGGATGGAGCCCGCGATATTGCCGAGAGCCGACAATGCCTGCAGCGAGCCCAGAGCGATGGATCGCACGCGTCCCGGCACGCTTTCAGCGACGAGTGTGGTGGCCGCACCAAACATGCCGCCGACGCCCAATCCTACGAGGAAACGATAAACCATGAAGGACGTGACCGAATGAGAGATGCCGGAAAGACCCGTGAACACCGAATACATCATCAGCGTGGCCACCATGGTCTTCACCCGCCCGAGCCGGTCGCTCATCGTTCCGAAGATGATTCCGCCGGTGGCCCAGCCCACCATCATGGCAGCGGTAGCCCAGCCGCCCCAGCTCTTGATCAGCGCATCAGGAGTTGCGGCGCCGAGAATCTCTCTCATCGCGGGCTCGCGGGTCAGCGCAAAAATCCGCTGGTCCATGCAGTCGAACAACCAACCCGCCGAAGCGATCACGATGACCAGCCAGTGGTAAGCCGTGATGGGTTCACGGACTTTTGTTTCGGGGGGTGCGAGGGTGGGGGATGTTATCATTAGGGGCGGACGGGTGGAAAATGAGAGTTTGCTCGAGAGGAAATGCGGTCTTGCAACGACGTCGGGCCTGGCGGGATTCCTGGGAAAGCAGCGGATGGCGTTGCCCGGCAGGCGTCATGCCAGTGGAATCGCCTTGCCAAGTCCAGCGCTGGTTCCACGGAAAATGCTTCGGGGTGAGCAGGAGGGGCTGAGAGCGGAACGTGACTTTTCCTGTTCACCTTTGGCCTGTCTGGAAAATTACATTTGTCCTTTGGCGGGCGTCCTGCGTTGGCTTCTTTCTTCATGCTCATCCACACCGTCTATTTCTGGCTCAAGCCCGACCTCACCCCCGCCCAGCGCGATGACTTCCGTCGAGGCGTGGAATCGCTCGGAGGCATCAAGACCGTCGAAAAAATCTACGTCGGAAAACCGGCGAAGACCGAAAAGCGTCCGATCATCGACGATTCATACTCCGTCGCGCTGACTGTGGTATGCAAGGATGTCGCCGCCCACGATGCCTACCAGGTGGACCCGATCCACCTGGCGTTCGTGAACGGGTTCAAGCCCTTCTGGACGCGTGTCCAGATTTACGACGCCGACTGAGGTCTCTCCGGAACCGGGCGCCGCGTAACGACGAATGGCGCAAAGATCGCCGCCTGGGCCGGCGGGAAGCGTCCTTCCATCAGGACACCGTCGTCAGTCTGTTCCTCGTGGCGAACGTGGCCGACGGCGTGCAGTTTTGCCACGACGTCGTACCGCCCGTGCGGGACAAGCAGCGTGACCGAACCCAGCGTGTCGGCGATCCATTCCACGCAGCGATCGATCAACTGTTCCATGCCGGCTCCGGTGCGGGCCGACACAAGCAGCGCATGGGGCTCGAGGTGGTGGGCTCGCGAGCGGGCCGCGTCGTCGGCGAGATCGACTTTGTTGAAAACGGTGATGGTCCGCTTCGCGCCCGCGCCCAACTCCTGCAGAACGTCCAGCGTTGTGTCGCGGTGTTGCGCCACGTTGGGATTGGTCATGTCGAGGACATGAATGAGGAAATCCGCCACCACGACCTCCTCCAGCGTGGCTTTGAAGGCCTCGACGAGATTGTGCGGAAGACGGCGAATGAAACCGACGGTGTCCGTCACGAGCAGCTTTTGATTTCCGCGCAGGACGACCTGCCGGGTCGTCGGATCCAGCGTGGCGAACAGTTTGTTGGCGGCCAGGACGTCCGAACCCGTGAGTGTATTGAGCAGCGTGGACTTGCCGGCGTTGGTGTACCCGACGATGGCGCAGGTGGGGACGGGCACCCGCTGGCGCTTGCGGCGCTGGACGTCGCGTTGCTGCACGACATTCGCCAGCTCGCGTTTCAGATGCGCGATCCGGTCGCGCACGATACGGCGGTCCTGTTCGAGCTGGGTTTCGCCTTCGCCGCCGAGCGCTCCCTTTCCCCGCTGACGCGAAAGATGGGTCCATGCACGCGTCAGACGCGGCAGCGAATACTCCATGCGGGCAAGCGCCACCTGCAAAATGGCCTCCCGAGTGTGAGCCCGGTCCGCGAAGATCTCGAGAATGACTTCCTGGCGGTCGATGACGGCAATGCCGGACAATTCCTCCCAATTGCGCTGCTGGGCCGGCGAGAGCGCGGCGTCGAAAACAATGACGTCCGCCTCCAGTGTCCTGGCTTGGGACGCGATCTCCTCCGCCTTGCCCTTGCCTAGGTAGAGGGCGGGAGAGGGCGTGCGGAGGTTCACCAAGGTTGTGCCGGCAACCGTGAGATGAAGGTTTTCGACCAGCTCCGTTAGCTCGAGCACCAACTCCGCGCCTTCTCCAGGACGCATGTCGGGCGCCTGCACACCAACGAGAAGGGCTCGTTCGAGCTTTGCCTTGTCCGGGCTTTCGAGGAAGTCACTCATGCTGCCGCGGTGACGCTGCGAAGATTGCGCCGGACGACAATGACGAATGATTCGCCGCACCGCTTCCGGGGGAAAAGGATGACCCGCCAGGGGTGGTGTCGTGAAACAACAACTCCTCCGACAAGCGCGCGTACGAGACGATCAATGTCGATTCCGCACAATTGTTTCATCGTGGCTTGACCTAATTCAAACGGTATTTCAATGCTCGGCGAGTGCCCGTTCACGTGCCCATTGTTCGCGCGCTTTTCGCCGCTTTTTTATGGAGCGCCGCCACGATCCGCGCCGCCGACCGCTGTAACATCCTGCTGATCGTGGCGGACGACATGGGCTGGAACGAGGCAGCCTACCAGGGATCGTCCTTTTATGAGACGCCGAACATCGATCGCATCGCACGGGAAGGAGTTGCTTTTTCCAATGCGTATTCGGCGGCTCCCATTTGTTCGCCGACGCGAGCGGCCTTGATGACCGGAAAGGCTCCGGCGCGCCTGCATCTGACGGACTACATTCCTGGAAACCGGTACGAGACCATGCCGCTGGTCACGCCGCGAATGGAGCAAGGGCTGCCGTTGGCGGAGAAAACCTTGCCGGAATATCTTCACGATCTCGGTTACCGTTCCGGCCTTTTCGGCAAATGGCATCTCGCGCCGGACTACAATTACCAGCCGCACCGGGCGATGGATCCGGAGTCGCAGGGTTTCGACGTCGTCCATCACACGCGAAAGCCGGAGTCCACGGACCTGGGCAATTTCGACGCGCACAATGCGGTCGAAATAACGGACGAAGCGATCAAGTTCATCGAGGCACGGGGAAAAAATCCTTTCTTCTGCTACGTTGCGCACAACGTCGTTCACCGGCCTCTTGGCGAACAGCCTGACCTGGTTGCTAAGTACGAGCGCAAACGCGATCCCCGCGACCGGCGTGAGAATGCGGTGATGGGAGCGATGATCGAGCGCATGGACACTGGAATTGGCCGGCTCCTGCAAACGCTCGACCGCCTGGGTCTGGCGAAATCGACGCTGGTGATTTTCGTCTCGGACAATGGGGCGGTGGAAGCGGACGCGAGCCAGGCTCCGTTTCGGGGAGGGAAGTCAACGCTCTGGGAAGGTGGCATTCGCGTTCCGATGGCCATCCGATGGCCCGGCGTCACTCGCAGTGGCATCACGACCGACACTCCCGTCGTGACACAGGATCTTTTCTACACGGTGCTTGCCGCTGCCGGCGCCTCCTCGGCGCAGTTGCCGAATGACGGCGTGAACCTTCTGCCGCATTTGCGGGACGGATCCGCTCTCGGCCGTACCGCGCTTTACTGGCATTATCCGCATTATCACCATCTCGGTGACAAACGCCCGGCCAGTGTAATCCGAAGCGGCCGCTACAAACTGCTGGAGTGGCACGAAGGCGCCATTCTCGGCAAGGGCCCGGCGGTGAGCCTTTTCGATCTCGAGGCGGATCCGGGGGAGCAACACGACCTCGCAGCGCAGAAGCCTGACCTCGCGCGACAGATGCGAAAGCAGCTGGCCGAATGGCGTCGGTCCGTCGGCGCGCAGGAAATGACCGCACGCGCAGCGAACTCCGATCCGACTGCGAAGGGTTCGCCAGCGAAGGCGAAGGTGGGCGGCTGAAATGAACGCGGCGCAACAGAACAAGCCCACCGTGCTGGACGTCGCGCGCGTCGCCGATGTCGCCGTAGGCACCGTATCCCGGGTATTGAACACGCCGGACGCGGTCCGCGCCGATATTCGCGCGCGAGTTGAAGAGGCGATGAAGTCCTTGAATTACCAGCGTCTCCGCCAGCGCGCGCGTGCGCCTGCCTCGGACGCCGCACGGCTGCGTCGGCGTGGCAATATCGGGGTGCTTCTGCTGGGCATGGACGAGTCGTTGTCGCATCTTCCGGTGATCACCGAGGCGTTGCACGGCGTGGAATTGGCGACGGCAGCAGAGAATGTGAATCTGATGCTGGCCAATGTGCCCACGGCCGACCGCGTGCCTGCCTTCCTGGCCAAGAACCAGGTTGACGGCGTGATCATCAAGAGTCCGCTGCTGGGCGAACTCCACCGCTGCGCGTCTCCCGACTTGGTGACGGCCATTTCACGGGTGCCGCACGTCTGGCTCATCGGATTGCCGGAGAACACGCAGGGCGATGTGTGCGCCGCGGACAACGAGGTCGCCGGCCGCCTTGCCGCGGAGCATCTGCACAAGCGGGGGCATCGCCGCATCGGGTTTCTGCATCCGCGCGCGGGACAAACGCGCTCGGAAGGCTTGAAGTTCGCCTTCACCATGCATGCGCAGCGGCTGGGGATGCTCGTGCAGCCGTTCGAGAAGGCGATGACCGAGGCGGTGCGCTGGCCGCTTTCGGCAATCAGCAATCCGGAAGACGTCAAGCCGCTGCTCGATCGTTGGGAAGCGATCCCAACCGCGTCGCGTCCGACTGCGATGCTCGTGCCGGCCGATAGCATTGCGGTGCAGCTTTACGCTGCCTTGGCCCAGCGCGGACTTCGCGTGGGACGCGATCTCAGCATTCTTTCGTGCAACCACGAGAAGCCGCTGGTCGTGGGATTGGCGCCGTCGCTGACCACAATCGACATCCGGGCCGAGGCGCTGGGCCGCCATGCGGTCGAGCAGTTGTTTTGGCGGATCGGGCATCCCGAGGACGCCATTCCCATTCGGCTGACGGTTCAACCCACGCTCGTCGAGGGCAAGTCCGTCGCGCAACTCGGCGCCACCGGTTAGTCCCCGGCGTTTTTTAACAGGAAGCTCCATGAATTCTCTCTCGCTTTTCATTTCCGCATTTCTGCTCGCGAGTGTCTTGACCGCGCGTGCGATCGACGTCGGGCCGCGGGCCGTTCCGCCCTTTGATGCCTCGGCTTATTCTGCGGTATTCCACGTCGACCCCTCTGTCGGGTCCGATATTTCCGGCGACGGATCGGCGGGTCGTCCGTGGGCGTCGTTGGCCCATGCGTTGGAGGCGGCCGGTTCCGGAACCGCGCAACGCCGCGTCGCCGTGTTGCTGTGCGCGGGCGTTTATCACGAGCCGACCTTCGCGCTGAAGGCGCACGTGGATATTTACGGTGGGTTTGCGGTCGCCGGCGGTGCGCGTGACACGTTCCGTCACCGTTCCGTCATCGACGGGCGCAGGTCTCATCGCATTGCGATTGGGGCTGATCATGTCCGGCTCGACGGGCTCACCTTCGTGAATGGACGCGTCAGCGGCAAGGGAGCGGCACTGTACTGCGATGGTGTTTCGCCGGTGGTGTCTGACTGCATGTTCATCGAAAATCGGACCACGATTCCGGAAGGCTGGGCTCCGCCGCTGTTGCACGAGACGGCCAATGACGGCGGCGCCGTGATGTGCCTCAACGGTGCGGCTCCGCGATTCGAGCGCTGCGTGTTTTTCGGCAATGCGACGGAATGCGGGCGGGGCGGGGCGCTGGCGTGTGACCGCGCCGCGCGACCGGTCATCAGCCGATGCGTCTTCGCCAACAACCGTGCTGGTTTGGACGACCCGATGCGCAGCAGCGACGGAGGGGCGGTTTCCTATTTCGACCATTGCGCCGGTGAGTTCTCGGACAACGTCGTGGTGGCCAATGTGGCGTTGAGCCGCAACGATGCCGGCGGCGTGTTCGTTGCGCTTTGGTCGGCTCCGCGAATTGGGCGCAATGTCATCGTCGGAAACGAGTGCGGCGACGATGCGGGCGGACTTTTCGTGGGTGGTCAGGAGCACCGCTACGACGCGCCACTTGACACCTATCCTCCGGCGGATCGTTTCACCGTCGAGGTCGTCGGCAATCTTTTGGTCGGCAACGTCAATGGCTCCCGCAATTCCGGCGCCACCCGCATCACGATGGAGTCCCGTGTGCGCCTTGCGGATAACGTGATCGCCGAGAACGCCGGCGGGCTCTACCTGCAGCGTTCGGAGGTCGTCGCGGAGCGAAACACGGTTTGGCAGGACTGGCGGTTCGTCGAAGACAAGCCCTCCCTCGGGCCAAGCGTGTTCCGGGGGAATATTTTCAAGGGCCCTTCGGAACCGGTTGAGGCGCGCGCGACATTCTCCGGCAATATGATGGACGCGAAAACCGCCGGAGCGGGGACGCTGCCTGTGAGCGACATATTCGAGGCCGATGGGGTAAAAGGTGGTTTTGTCGAGATGCGTTTCGATCCCGCAATGTGCACCACGATTCTCACCACGGCGCAGCCGCTGCCCGATCAGGGCTCCATGGCGGGTCGGGCCATCAAGCTCAGCGATTCGGTGAAAGGTGGGCAGTGGCGCGTGATCAAATCGGCGACCGGGAGCGAAATCGTGCTCTGGGGCCGACTCGAGCCGAGCACGAAACCTCCGAAATATTTCGAGATTCTCCGGACGTTTCGAGTGAAGGCCGGAGCAGCCCGGGACGTCGGCGCGTCCGTTCCCCCCACTTCATGAGAGTCATCGTCATTTTCTGTCTGTGCGCCGCGTTTCTGTTTCCCGCGGGCGCCCGTTCGGCCGAGCCGGCCAGGGCGAAGCGGGTGAACAAGGCGATCGAGCTTTTGGAATCCGGTCAGCCTGTTTACTACGATTACGGGCGGGGCGGATATGCCGAGGGCAAGGCGGCGGCGAAAGGCTGGGCGGACATTTTGATGTATGACATGGAGGGATCGGCCATGGATTTCACCAAGCTGCGCGACTTCATGCGCGGGTTGGTTGACGGCGGTCCGACGCCCAGTGGTCATGCGACGCCAGCGGTGTTCGTGACGCTTCCATTGTACGGTCTGAGCGAAGAGGTCGTGACCGCAAATCACTGGATGATCCAGCAGGCGCTGGCCTGTGGCATTCACGGCCTCCATTTATGCCACGCGCGCAACGCCGCGGCAGTCCGTGCCTTTGTGCGAGCGGTTCGCTATGAGATCCACCGGCAGGGCGTCGATGCCGGCCTGGGCGAGGGAATCCGCATGTTTGGCGCGCATGAGTACGCCTCGAAAATCTGGGGCGTGACGGCCAAGGAATATTACCAGGCGGCTGACGCTTGGCCTTTGAATCCGCGTGGTGAAATCATGCTGGGTGTGAAAATCGAGGATCACGTCGGACTCGAGCACGCCGAAGACATCGCGCGTGTGCCAGGACTCGCTTTTGCCGAGTGGGGCCCCCGGGACACGAGTTATTCCAATGGCCATCTCGACGTGGCTTTCGACTACGGTAGGAAGGCCGGCGTGGTTCAACCGCCGGAGTTGGTGGCGGCTGCGCAGCGCGTGATCCGTGCCAGCAAGGCGAACCACCTGCACATCCTCGACAATGCGCGGGCCGAGGACGTGATCTCGCAACTCGATGCGGGCATCGACATCATCGCGGGTGGAATGAAGGATGTGGCGGATATTGGCCGGAAACACACCGGCCGAACCCTTCCCTGGTGAATGCGTCGTCCAACGTCTGATTTCTCATGAGCCTCTCCCTCATCGATATCGTCATCATCGTTCTGTATTTCGTGCTGATCGGCGCGATCGGAGTGTACGTGTCGCGGGGAACGAGGACGGCCGAGAAATTCTTCGTCGCGGGCCGCAGCATTCCGATGTGGGCGGTGGCATTCACGATCATGGGTACGATGGTCAGCACCGGTACGTTCGTCGGACATCCCGGCACGTCCTATCAGAAAGGGATGATCATGCTCGTGCCGCACATGGTGTTGCCGCTGGTCCTCCTCTTCGTGGCCAGGATCGTTGTCCCCTTTTATCGACGTGTCGTGAGAATGAGCGCTTACGAATATATCGGGCAGCGCTTCGGCCTTGCGGGAAGGTTCTACACCTCGCTCGGATTTCTGCTCGATCGGATCTTCGACCTCGGGGTCACGCTCATCACAACCGCGCTGGCCGTGAACGTGCTGACCGGCTGGGAACTCAAGCCCGTCATCATAGGGGTGGGCGCGTTCACCATCGCCTACACCATGATCGGCGGAGTCACTGCGGTGGTGTGGACCGATGTCGTGCAAGGCGTGATCCTGATGGTGGGCGCGGCCTTCGTCATTTTGCGGCTGCTGTTCGCGCCTGAAGCTGGAGAGGCCTTCGCCGTGGTTGGAGAAGCGTGGCGCGGAGGGCGCCTGACGCTGGGCTCCTGGGATTTGTCGTGGTCGAGCTTCGTGGGAGCGGGCACGCCAACGGTGTGGCTCTTCACGCTGGCTTACGCCGTGCAGTGGTCTCGTCGCTATGCCACGGATCAGCACATCGTGCAGCGATATCTCGTGGCCAAGGATGATCGTTCGGCGATGAGGGCGGCAGTGATGAGCGCGATGCTGTGCGTTCCCATCTTCGCGACCTTCATCTTCGCTGGCGCCTGCCTTTATGGTTTCTTCATTTTGGCGAAGGTGCCGCCCCCGGAGCTTGCCGACAGCGCCATGCCGCATTTTCTCGCTCACTACATGCCGAGCGGTCTGCTGGGCGGTGTGGTCGCTGCGATTCTGGCCGCCGCCATGTCCACGGTCAGCGCGGATCTGAGCAGCGTCGCCACGGTGCTCACGACGGACTATTACAAGCACTTTGTGCCTTCTGCTTCCGACCGGGCTCAGGTCATCTGCGGACGACTGATGGTGGTCTTCGGTGGCTTGATGACCATTGCGGCGGCCTGGTTTCTCCTGCCGGAGAAAGGCTCCGCGCCCCTGATGGAAAGGGTTATCACCATCGCGTCCATTCTCGCCGGTGGAACGCTGGGATTGTTCTGTCTCGGCTTTTTCTCCCGCACCGCCACGCGGCAGGGCTGCTACGTCGGCATGGTGGTGTGCATCATCTACACTACGTGGGCGATCCTCACCGAGCCGAGCGGTCGCGTGGTGGATATGGGCGCTTTTAACTTCAATCTCAATCCGATCCTGATCGGCGCCATTGGTCATTTCATCCTGTTCGCCAGCGGGTGGATCGCCAGCCGCATCATTGGAGGCTATATTCCGCCAGAGGTCGATCGTCTCACGTTTCCGAGAAAACGCGCGGCCTGATCGCTCGCACCCGATTATCAGGCCATGAGGAATGACGCGCGTCCCATTCTTGCCCTGACGCTGGGCGATCCTTCCGGCACAGGACCCGAACTGCTGGCCAAGGCGCTTCCGGATCCGGCGCTGCGTGCGCTGTGCCGCCCCCTGGTGATTGGCGACGCTTCGGTGATGCGCGACGCCATGCGCATCGTTGGGGGTGCGGCGGAAATCCGCGTCGCCGACTCGCCCTCGGCCCTCGCTGATAGCCCGGCGGTGATCGACGTGCTCGATCTCGGCAATGCCCCCATCGCCACGCTTCAGCGTGCGAAGGTGAGTCCAGCCGCAGGCAAAGCGGCATACGAATCGATCCGCAGGGCGGTGGAACTGACTCTGGCAGGTCAGACGCACGCTGTAGTGACGTCCGCGATCAACAAGCAGGCGCTGCACGAGGCGGGATATCTCTACGACGGACACACCGAATTGCTGGCGGAGCTTTGCGGGAAGCCGAAGGTCACGATGATGCTCGTGGCCGGCAAGCTTCGCATCTGCCACGTCAGCACCCACGTCTCGTTGCGTGATGCGATCGAGCGCGTGACGATCGAGCGGATCCTCGCCGTGGTGAAACTGGCCCGGGATGGCGTGCGGCGAATTGGCGTGCGCGAGCCGCGGATCGCGCTGGCTGGATTGAATCCGCACGCCGGTGAAAATGGACTCTTCGGAGATGAGGAAATCCGGATCATCGAGCCCGCGGCTGCGGAGGCGCGACGGCAGGGGTTCGACGTAAGCGGGCCGTATGCGGGCGACACGGTTTTTTTCCGGACCTACCAGGGCGAGTTCGATTGCGCCATCGCGATGTACCATGACCAGGGCCACGTCGCCGCGAAAATGCTGGGCATCTGGCAGGGCGTGAATGTGACGCTAGGGCTGCCCATCATCCGGACCTCGGTCGAACATGGAACCGACTTCGCCAATGCAGGAACAGGACGCGGCGATCCGCGAAGTCTGGTCGAGGCGATCAAGCTGGCTGCGACCATGGCGCGCAGTTCGGAGCGATCGGTGTCCGCCTGACTTGCGCCATGCAGCGGCAGGCGCCGTGGATTCTGGCTGACGATACCAGCGGCGCGCTCGAGGCCGGCGTGGCGTGGCGAGAGGCGGGCTGGCGCACGCTGCTGCCGCTTTCGACGACGGGTGGTGATGGCGCACTGCCAGGACCCGCGCCCGCGATCGAGAGTTTGAGATCTGAGCCTTCGTCCGCGATTCTTTGCAGCACAGAGAGCAGAAATCTGCCGCCGGACGAAGCGTACCGCCGGGTCGTTGCCGCGTTGCGATTTTGTCGAAACTCCGGCGGAGCGCTTCGTTTCAAAAAAATCGACTCCACGCTCAGGGGACCGATCGCCGCTGAATTGCGCGCCGTTGTCGATACGCTGCACCCCAGGGTACTGGCGTTCACGCCTGCGAATCCACCCGTAGGGCGCACGGTCGTGGACGGCGAACTGCGCGTGAACGGCCGGACCGTTGACCAGACAGCATTCGCCAAGGATCCCGTTTGTCCCGTGAGCCACGGCCGGACCGCGGAGTATCTCTCCACCGCAGGGTGGGAGCGCGTGGTGGTGATCCCAGCGGCATCTCGGACCGACCGTGGGACGGTGGTGACGGCTGTACGCGAGGCAGCGAGGGCAGGAACGGTTGCGATTGCCGGTGACGCAGAGAGCACGCAGGATCTTGCGGACTGGGTCGAAGCCGTTCGTGCCGCCGACCCGCGGGCGGTTTTTGTGGGGTCCGGCGCGCTCGCCCAATTCGTCGTGGAGGCCCACCGTCCCGCCGCGCCGCTTCCGGAAGCGCCGGGAGGCGGAAAAGTTGTCATGCTCATCGGGAGCAAGCATGAGGCGAATCGACGCCAATGGCAGCGGTTCAGCGCGGAAGCCCAGGTTGCCACGTGCTGGTTGTCCGCGGAGACCGGCGCCTTTGACCGCTTCGCCATCGAGCGTGCGCTTGATTGGGGGCACGTGATTCTCGCGCTTCCTCCCAAGCTCGAGGCTGAGCCAGGGGCCATCCTGGCAGCCTTTCGTGCGGCCGTGACTTGGATCCATGATGCGGCCGGCATTGGCGGGATTTACGCCACAGGAGGCGAAACGGCGCGGGTGGTTGCGGAGGCTTTGAAATTCACGGAATTCGAGGTGAGGGGCCAGTTGGAGCCTGGGGTCGTCACGGCCGTGGCGCGGGGCGCCGGGTTTGCGTGTCGAACTGTGATCAAGCCGGGAGGGTTTGGGTCGGACGACATCATGGCGCGGGCGTGGCGGTTTCTAAGCTCGTAGCTTTCCGACATACTGCTCCGCACACCGTGAGCCGTGATTCCATAAGGACTGTACCGGCGTCGCCGGCTTTCTCCTCGCCACCTGCGCGGCTCCAAATGAGCGTACGGGCAGAATTGAACGCTCGTCCGCGCCGCGTTTTCTTTCAAGGATCCGTGGGGCAGCAACGGGCGCTTTCCCGGCCCTATTTATGACCCGAAACCGCCTCCTCTTTTTTTCCATGCTCATCACCGCAGCGGCCGCCGGGATCAAGGCCCAGGCAGCACCGGCAGACACAGAGTTCGAAGCGCTGGCCGCGAAGGCGATTGCCGACGAGCTCGCGTTCAACCCGGAGTCGGCGACTGAGCTGGGCGATCATCGCTATGACGGGAACCTTACCGATTATAGCTCCGCCGCATTGGCCGCAAAGCGGGTCTCGGTTCGCGAGTTGCTCGATGCCTTGCACAAGATTGATTTCAAGCTGCTGACCGGCGCCAATCGCATCGACGCGCGGATTTTGGAAACGCAGCTGCGTTTCAGCCTTTTTTCGTCCGAGAAACTGCGACCAGAAGAGAACAATCCTCTGTATTATCATCGAAGCCTGGCCGCTGGTGTATATGCGCTCACCGAGCGCGAGTTCGCTCCGGCGGCAGTGCGGCTGCGCAGCGTCGCGTCGCGCCTTGCCGGAATTCCCCGCGTTCTCGAGCAAGCGAAGGCGAATTTGAAGAACCCGCCCCGCGTGCACACCGAGACCGCCATCCAGCAGATTGGCGGCGCGATTGCCTTCATCCGGGATGAGCTAGGACGCGTCGTGTCACAGGCTCCGGAAATGAAGGCGTCCGTCGCGCCCGAGCAGGCCAAGGCCCTGGCGGCCCTGACGCAGTACAAGACGTGGTTGGAAACGGAACTGCTTCCGCGGTCGACGGGCGATTTTCGGCTCGGTGCTGAGCGATACCGCGAAAAGCTGCGATTTGCGCTCGATTCCGATTTGACTCCGGAAGCGATCGCAACCCGCGCACGAGCGGAGCTGGCGCGGGCGACGGAGGAAATCCGGGAGACGGCGCGTCCGCTTTTCGACCGGTATTTTCCGCATCCCGATCCGGCGGTGCGCGCGGATCCGGCGCGCATGGTCAAGGCCGTGTTGGACCGACTCGGAGAAAAATCGCTGACCGACGAGACTGTCGTGGATCATGCCCGGCATACGCTGGACGAGGCGACTGCCTTTGTCCGCGATCGTCAGCTGGTGAGCGTCCCCACCGAGCCGCTGAAGATCATCGTCGCTCCTGAGTTCAGCCGCGGTGTGAGCGTGGCGTATTGCGATTCCCCCGGTGCGCTCGAAAAGAATGGGGAAACCTTTTACGCCATCGCCCCTGCGCCTGCGGAATGGACGCCGGCGCGGAAGGTGTCCTATTACCGTGAATACAACGCCCACATGTTGTACGATCTGACGGTGCACGAGGCGATGCCGGGTCATTATTTGCAGCTGGCGCACGCGAACCGATTCCGCGGACCGACTCTGATTCGCGCGATGTTCTCCAGCGGATCTTTCATCGAAGGGTGGGCGGTCTATTGCGAACAGTTGATGGCCCACGAGGGCTTCGGCGGACCGGAGGTGAAGATGCAGCAGTTGAAGATGAGGCTGCGAATGACGATCAATGCACTGCTCGACCAGGGCGTGCACGCCGGGAGCATGACCGAGCAGGAGGCGCTCGATCTGATGATCAAACAAGGCTTTCAGGAGGAAGGTGAGGCTATCGGAAAATGGAAACGTGCCCGCCTCACCTCGACTCAGCTTTCGACCTATTTCGTCGGGGCGATCGAGCACGATGATTTGCGCGCCGCCGCGGAGAAAAAATGGGGCTCCGACTTCACGCCGAGGAAATATCACGACGCAGTGCTGTCGTTCGGAAGCCCGCCCGCGAAGTTTGTGCGCGAGGAGCTCGGTCTTTGACCGACGGCCGTCAGTTTTGTGGCTTCCCCGCTCCGCATCGGTGGTGGCGCGCTTTTTGTTTTCTCATCGTCATGTGTTCCCTCCCGCATTCTAGCCTTTCTGGCTCTCCCGCCTTGAAGAGTCCGGCCGACGTGCTGCCGCCTCCGCTGCCTTGGTCCGGGCCGAGTGAGTCGCTGATCGCGCCACCGAGCGACGCGTGGATCACGCCGGCCGAAACGACGGGCCTCCTCGATACGCCGAGCTACGAGGCGTCGGTCGAGTTCTTACGACGGCTGTGTGCTGCGTCGCCGTGGCTGCGCCTCGACGCGTTCGGCCATTCGGCGGAAGGACGCCCGATGTACGTCGTGATTGCGAGCAAGCAGCGGAATGCCTCGCCGACGAGTGCGGAGCAGAGCGGTCTGCCGACGGTTCTGGTTCAAGCGGGCCTGCATTCTGGAGAGATCGAGGGCAAGGATGCCGGATTCATGCTGCTGCGGGACATCGCTTTTCGAGGCAAGGAGCACCTGTTGGACGGCGTCCACCTGCTGTTCGTGCCGATGTTCAATCCTGATGGACACGAGCGTCGCTCCATTTGGAACCGACCGAACCAGCGCGGTCCGGTCAGCATGGGCTGGCGCTCCACCGCTCAGAATCTGAACCTGAACCGCGACTACGTGAAGGCCGATGCGCCTGAAATGCGGGCGATGCTGGGGTTGATGACGGCCTGGAGGCCGGCGCTGACGCTCGACGTCCATGCCAGCGATGGGGTGGATCACGCGTACGATATGACGTATTATTTTCACGGATACGATGCGACATTCGCTTATTCACCCTCGAGCGGCGCGTGGCTCAATGACGTTCTCCGGCCGGCGGTGGACAATGCATTGCGCGAGAACGGCCACCTGCCCGGTCCGTATCTTTCGGTTCGGAATCATCGGGACCCCGGAGATGGCGTCGATCGCGGGCATTATGGTCCACGTTATTCTACGGGATATGGCGATCTCGCCCATCTTCCGGGGGTCCTCCTCGAGACCCATTCATTGAAGGACTACCGGCGGCGCGTGCTCGCCTCTTATGTCTTTATCGAAGCGGCATTGAAAGTCGCCGGTGCGGAAGGCGGGCGGCTGATGAAAGCGGTGGCTGCCGATCGCTCGCTGCGTCCTTCGGAGTTGCCGTTGAATTGGGATGGAACGGGGACCAGATCGTCGATGACTTACGAAGGGGTGGCGCATGAGGAATTCGTTTCTCCGGCATCAGGTGCACGCGAGGTCAGATGGCTCGGTCAGCCGCGGAAATATGTGAATCTTGTTGTCGTGGACGATGCGGCGACCCTCCACGTCATCCGGCCAAAAGCGTACTGGGTCCCGGTGACGAAGGCCGAAGTCATCGCGCGTCTGGAGGAGCACGGGGTCGCGATGGAAAAGCTGACGGCCCAACGCACCGTTGCGGTGGAGATGTTGCGAGTGCTCGAGCCCCGGTGCGACGCTGAGCCATTCGAAGGTCGGCACTTGGTTCGCATCAAAGGCGTGAAACGGGAGCAGGCGGACGTCGTATTTCCTTCGGGTTCGGTGCGAGTGTCGACGGATCAGCCCTTGGGCGACTTGGTCGTGGCGCTGCTCGAACCCCAGTCGAACGACTCTTTTTTCACGTGGGGCTTTTTCTCCGAAATCCTTCAACGAACGGAGTACATCGAAGGTTACGTCATCGCGCCGCTGGCGGAGCGGATGCTGGCGGCCGATGCCGCGTTGAAGGAGGAATTTGAAACGCGACTACGGAGCGATTCGGCATTTGCTGCGGATCCTGCAGCGCGCCTCCGGTGGTTTTATGAGCGCAGTCCTTTCTATGATTCCGCCCATTTGCTTTATCCCGTTGGCATCGAGCGTTAACCGGCGGCGTCTCGGACTTTTGCCGCGTCCCGGCCGGGAATTGGCGGAGTCGGCCGACTCCGCGGATGGCCGATCCATCGATCGGTAGAAAATTTTCGGACATCCCCGGGCCTCGACTCAAGCGGCCGTGCCGTGTTTGTTGGATGTGCCCTTTTGTGGGAAGCTCCGTCAGCGTAGGCAATAGTGCCGCCAAGTCTCGCAGCTTCGACCGGGACGCCTGACCGGCATGGGGGAATCCCTCTAGGAAGGTTACGATTCTCTCCTTGCAGTCCGTCGGGTGCGCAGTTCGTTCCGGGACCATACGCATCGATCATGCCCGATCCTGGTAAATTTTTTCTGAGCTGCTCCGGTGCGCGAGCATTCTCCCGCGGCGGCCTTAATCCATTTCAAAGTTGAGTCGAGTACGTCCGTGGTGAACAAGAGAATCCTAGTTTGGGTAGCTGCTCTCTTCGCGGTGTTTCTAAGCCTCGCGGGGTTGAATGTGTATTTGGTCCTGACGCGCGACGCTTCCACGGCGTCGACGGCACAGGCGCGCACCGTTTCCATGGGAGAGCTCCTGGAGAAGGTTGAGCGCAGTGGAGCGCGCGAAGGACGCATCATTTATCTCGCTGGAAATCAGAATCTAGCGAGGGTAGAAGTTCGTCCGAACGAGCTTCAGATCGTACGCGCCACGGGCAAGCTGACGGATGCGAACCTGGATACACTGCGCGCCCATCATTTTACGGAAACGAGCAGTACCGCTCTTCCCGGGGAGCCCGCGTCCAAATCCCTGCGCGATTACGCCGTGCCTTTTGTCGAAGCCGCGACACAGATTGTCGGCGTAGGATTATTGCTGGTTGTGATCATGATCGTGCTGCAGCGCGTGATCGGTCGCAGCAACGCCTTCGCCACCAAGGCATTTCAGCCGGCGCAGTCGGCGGTGAAGTTCTCCTCCGTCGCGGGCTGCAACGAGGCGAAGGAAGAGGTGAGCGAGATTGTGGAATTTCTTAAGGCGCCCGATCGGTTCAAGGCCACCGGTGGACGCATGCCGAAGGGCGTGCTGCTGGTGGGCCCTCCGGGAACCGGCAAGACCATGTTGGCCAAGGCAGTGGCGGGGGAGGCGAATGCGCGCTTTTACAGCCTGAGCGGCTCGGATTTCGTCGAGATGTATGTCGGTGTGGGGGCATCGCGTGTGCGCGCCTTGTTCAAGGAAGCGCGCAAGAACGCTCCTAGCATCGTTTTCATCGATGAAATCGACGCCGTCGGGCGGCAACGGTCCAACAGTGGACCTGGCAACCAGGAGCATGAGCAGACGCTCAACGCGCTGTTGGTTGAAATGGACGGATTTTCGTCGGGTGAGGCCGTCGTCGTGTTCGGCGCCACGAATCGCGTCGACATCATTGACAAGGCGCTGCAGCGGCCGGGCCGGTTTGACCGTCAGGTTTTCGTCGGGCTTCCCGACATGCGCGGGCGGGCCGATATTCTCAAGGTGCATGCGGGTTCGGTGAAGCTGGACGTCTCGGTAGACCTGGAGGAAGTGGCCAAGACGACCTCGGGATTTTCCGGCGCGGATCTGGCGAATCTGATCAACGAAGGCGCGTTGCATGCGGCTCGCCGGAACGGAGGCACCGTGTTGATGTCGGATCTCGACGAGGCTCGGGACAAGATTTCGTGGGGCCGTGAGAATCCGCGTGCCATGACGCCCGCCGATCGCCGGATCATCGCGTATCATGAAGCCGGTCACGCTCTGATGCAGGTGCTTTCGGGTGGCGATTATTTGAAGCTGCACAAGGTGACAATCATCCCGCGCGGGCAGTCGCTCGGCAGCACGCAGTTCACTCCGGAGCGTGATTTGTTGAACTATTCGAAGCCGCAAATCCTCGCTCGTATCTGGTGCCTCATGGCCGGGCGCGTGGCGGAGGAGATCGCTCTCGGCAGCATCACCAGCGGAGCCTCCGCGGATATCCAGCAGGCGTCCTCGCTCGCGCGACAGATGGTTTTCGAATGGGGCATGTCTCCCTTCGGTTTCCTCGCGTTGTCGAAACCCGATACCGCCGAGCCGCTGGCGAGCCCACAAACCATTTACGAGGCGGAGCAGCACGTGAAAACGCTGCTGGCGGAACAGTACGCGCACACGACCGATCAATTGAATCTCAACCGCGCGGCGCTTGACGCCATCGCGAACGCCCTTCTTGAAAAAGAAACCATTTCGGGCGACGACGTTCGCCGAATTGCTGAAGAGAAAGCCGCTTGACCTGTTCGATTCGTCACCGGCGTTACGCTGGTGATCGAGACCGGACTGGCGTTCGGCTTTCTGCCGCAGCTGACCGTCCGTTGCTCGTCGCACAGTCGCGCAGTCACTTTCGAGCACGCGGTTAGCGGTGAACCGGCAAACCGCAACGCGAAATCCGAGTTGCGAAGGCAGACCCCGATCTGGCAACGGCCAAGTGTTGTCCCGCATCTTACGGATGCGATGACCACAAGCTTCCCTAGCGGCCATGCCCTTCTGTCTGCCATCATCTACTTGAGCGTTGGCACCGTCATCGCAACACGGACGGAGCGCACGGGGGTGGCGGTTCTTGCCATAGCATTCCCCGCGCTCCTGACGGTACTTGTGGGTTTCAGCCGGATCTATTTAGGCGTCCACTACCCAACAGATGTTCTTGCAAGCTGGGCCGCAGGATGCGGTTGGGCGTTGCTGTGTGGCGCTGTGCAAATGCTTTACGACCGTCGGACGCCGTCTCGCACTTTTCTGACAGAATAGGTCCAAGGAGGGATGACCCGACGCGCCCATTCCTCCCCCGCACGATGCGGCTATTGGTTTTTCGCCTTCCTGTTCTTTCAAGCTTTCCCATGCCGCGCGGAAACGAACGCGGCCCCCGAGCTATGGAGCGGACGGTATCTTCGACAGCTTGGTGTCGATGCTGAACGGATCGTGAGTTCGCCGATTCGGTGGCAGCGGTCCGAATGGGAGATGTTCGGGCTGGTCTGCGCGGCCACAGCCGGCGTGGGCGTATTCGACCAGCAAATACGCGACGAGACCCAGGAGAAATTTCAACAGGACAGCCCGAGCCGGTTTCTGTCCTGGTGGCAGCAGCTGGGCATGGAATATTCGGCCGTGGAGGTCGCCGCTTTCGAAGCCTGGGGCCTTGCCACGCAGAACCCGACTGCCCGCAGCGTGGCTCGGGATGGTGTGACGGCGAGCGTGATCAGCGGTGGAATCACTCGCGCGCTCAAGGCCGCGATTGGCCGACGCGCGCCCCGAGCGGATTCATCAGCGTATGTTTTTGAGCCCTTCGGTGGCGACCGATCCTTTCCGTCTGGCCACTCCACCGAGGCTTTCGCCATGGCGACAGTTATTGCCCACTACTATCCGAAGTGGTGGCAGCAGTCCATGGCATACGGAGCGGCGGCACTGGTCGGCGTCGCTCTCGTTCAACAGGATCTTCACTACGCAAGTGAAGTCGTCGCAGGTTCGGCCATCGGATGGTCCGTTGGCCATGCCGTCGTGAGCCGGTCCGACGCCAAGCCTCCCGCGATGTGCGTGCAAGCGTGGGGGCGGAAGCACGGCGTTGGAATTGTGCTGACCAAAGCGTATTAGGTCCAGCATGGGGGCCGGATGGTCGCCGTCTGCAACGGTCAACGAAACAGATTAAGCGCAGAGAGGCGCGCCTACGGCTTCAAAAGCTTTTCCAATTACCGCCTGCGTGTCATCGCTCAGTGCGGCTAACTCAACTCCCCCTCCCCAACAAAAACCGCCCCCTCCCCAATCTTTGGTGTAGCTCCGATTTTTCGTAAGTGACTCGCTATCAGAATGGGGCGGCCAACGGGACTCGAACCCGCGACCCCAAGATCCACAATCTTGTGCTCTAACCAACTGAGCTATGGCCGCCGTGTGGAACGGCGGAAAATTCGGGGGGTTCGGCGGGGTGTCAACCCTTCTTCGCGGGTTCTTTCATGGCGGAGGAGCGAGGTTGTCCGATGGGTTTGCGACGCTGCCTCTGTCATCTCGTCGGTTGCGCTGCAAGACAATGGAAGGGCAGGGTGGACAGGGGCGGAATTGAAACTAGGCTGGGGGGTATGAACGGTTCCTCGTTTCGTCTCTCGGTCTTCTTTGGACAGCTCGCTCTCGGCGTCGCAGCGGGCTTTCTCTTCTTTGCCCTGCTTTGAAGCGGTTCCTCTACGTTTTCGACCCGCTCTGCCTGGGAACTCAGGGGCTCTACGTCGTCAACCGATGGTGCCTGAAGCCGTTTTTGTCCCGCGGCTTTCTCCATTCTCACTTCAACGATCTGCTGCTGGTGCCGGCGGCTCTGCCCCTGGTCCTCTATGTCCAACGCCGGTTGGGGCTGCGTTCCCATGACGCGGCGCCGACCATGGCTGAGATCATCTTCCATACGCTGTTGTGGTCGGTGATCTGTGAGGCCCTCGGCCCGGTTCTCTTTCACCGTGGGACGGCTGACCTCAAAGACGTCTTTGCCTACGGAACGGGCGCGGCGCTGGCGTGGATGTGGTGGAAATGGCGCTGAGTGTCCGGGACTCTCCGAACGCCGTCGAAAAGTCTTCCGAGGGCGTCGCCAACCGTCCGAGGCATTCGCCCGTGTTCACTGTGAGACGGCGGCGCTCCGCGGGCTTCGACTGGCTGGCGCCAATCTACGGCGGCATGGAGATGCTGGCCGCTGGGCGTGTCCTCCAGCAAGCACGGGCATGCTGGGTAGCGCAGTTGAAAGATCGGCGGCGCATCCTCATTGCGGGCGATGGCCACGGTCGGGGCGCGGCGGGTATCGCGCAGGTTTTTCCCGACGCGGAAATCGCTGTCGTGGAAGCAAGCGCCGCCATGATTGCAGCGGGGCGCCGACACGTCACCGCAACGGCTGGATGCCAGGCGCGGGTTTCCTGGATCCATGCAGATATTCGCGAATGGAGTCCCGCCGGGGTTTATGATGCGATCGTCACGCAATTCTTCCTCGATTGCTTTGCTCCCGAGAGTCTCGCGCAAGTGGTGAATCGACTGGCAGCGGCTGCTGCGACGAACGCGATCTGGCTCCTGACGGATTTTGCGATTCCAGAAAGTCCCGGCTGGCGTCGTACAAGAGCCCGCGCGATCCACCGGTTGATGTATTTTTTCTTCCGACACGCGACCGGGCTGGAGGCTTCGTTCCTCACGCCACCCGATCGTTTGCTCCAAGAAGCCGGGTTCGTCATGGGTGCCAGGCGCACGTTCGACGCAGGTTTGATTCACGCCGACTGGTGGAGCCTCATGCCTCCACCCCAGTTGAGTTCCCGGTAAAGTAGCCCCGACTTTTCCCTGATGCCTGTATCGCGGTAGATCGGATAGTCTATTTTTGCGGCGGATGCCGACGACGCGCCATGAGCCACTTATCTTACTGGCTGAGTTCGGCCTCATTGCCTCGTTTTCCTCCCGTTGCTGATGATCTCGAAGTCGATGTCGCAGTCATTGGCGGAGGGCTGACCGGGATCACCACGGCATATTTATTGAAAAAAGAGGGCAAGCGCGTGGCATTGCTGGAACGCGATCGTTGCGCGAGCGTGGATACCGGACACACCACGGCGCATTGCACGGCTGTCACCGACCTCCGCCTATATGAAATGGAATCGCGCTTCGGACGCGATGTCGCCGCCGCCGTGTGGGACGCCGGCATGGCTGCAATCGAACAAATTTCAGCGTGCATCGAGTACGAACAAATTGCGTGCGATTTCCGACGCGTGCCGGGCTACCTACACAGCGCGCTGGATGAGGAGCTCGACTCTAAAATCGATTTCGATCGGGAAGGGAAGTTAGCATCGGAACTCGGCATCGAAATGCGGCAGGCCGATAAAGTGCCGCTGTTTGACCGGCCGGGGATCGAATTCGAGAATCAGGCGTTTTTCCATCCTACGAAATACCTGGCGGCACTCGTCGCTCGCATCCCGGGTGACGGAAGCCACGTTTTCGAACAAAGCGACGCCTCCGAAGTTGAGTCATCACCGCTTTGCATCAAGGTGAATGGCCGGCGTGTGTCGTGCGGCGCGGTTGTGATGGCAACGCATAACCCGCTGGTCGGCATCGCGAGCAGTCTTGGAGCGACGCTTTTTCAGACGAAACTTGCGCTTTATACAAGCTATGCGGTCAGTGGCCATGTCCCGCCGGGTCGTCTGCCGGAGGGACTGTTCTGGGACACCAGCGATCCTTATTACTATCTGCGGATAGAAAAGCGGCGGGGCTACGATTATTTGATTTTTGGCGGGCAGGATCATAAGACCGGACAGGAAACGGATACGACCGACCGGTACCGTCAGCTCGAACGCCTGCTGCATGCTTATGTGCCCGACGCGAAATTCGACTTTCAGTGGTCGGGGCAGGTGATCGAGACCAATGACGGGCTGCCTTATATTGGGGAGCTGACGGAGAATCAGTACGGCGCGACTGGATTCGCGGGGAATGGCATGACGTTCGGCACGCTCGGAGCCATGGTGATGACGGATCTCATCCTGAAGCGGCGAAATCCGTGGGCCGAGCTGTTCTCGCCGAGCCGAAAGTCACTGGTCAAAGGCGCATGGAACTACATGGCGGAGAACAAGGATTTCGCGTATTATTTCATTCGTGATCGACTTGCCCGCGCGGACCGTGACTTCAGCGACCTCTCGCTGGGCGAGGGCAAGATTCTTTCCCTCGACGGGAGGAAAGTTGCGGCCTACCGCGATCATGAAGGCGCGGTGTCCCTCTGCTCGGCGGTGTGCACTCACCTCAAGTGCATCGTGCGGTGGAACAGGGCCGAGAAGACCTGGGATTGTCCATGCCATGGTTCGCGCTTCAAACCTACGGGCGAAGTGATTTCCGGCCCGGCGGAAGAACCGTTGACTCGAATCGAATCACCGATTTCGGCGGAAGCCGCCCACCACTAGCGCTCAACAGCAGGGGCGATCGTCGAGCAATCTCTTTGTCGACGGCAGCTATAGGAATGTCTATGGACGAAGGAATTCCCCTTCTGCTCCATGGACGAACTCGATAAAGGTCTCGCGATTTCGATTACTGGCAATGCGCGGTCAGACGCGCTTGCTCGATTCGACAAACAGCTGCGACGCTGGGGCCTCGCTGTCCCGCCTGTGGAACCATTGGTGCTGGATTTTGGGTTGCGGGATTTCGACCGCGTCGGGCTGATCGAATACTGGATCGCGAATGAAGCTGAAGCGGGCTACTGCGGAAAATACCTCTTCGTTTTCAAGGGCCAGACGTGTCCCAAGCATAGGCACAAGACAAAGCATGAGACCTTTTTTCTTTTGGAGGGGCGTCTTGCGGTCGAGTATCGGGGGCGTCGGCTTCAGCTGAAGCGTGGCGACGTCCTTCCGATAAAGCCCGGCATTTATCACTCGTTCACCGGTCTGGAGCCCTCGCTCCTCCTCGAATTATCCATGCCGTGTGAGATCGACGACAATTTCTTTTTCGATCGTCGCATCCCCATTGGCGGCAATTACCGCCCGTCGAGGCAGTCGGCATCCGCCCGTGAATGACGCGCGGAGGGTGCGCCAGCTCAGGCTGCGTGTCGGAACCAAGGCTGCAGAATCCCGAGGCCGGCGAGTGCGGTGATAAGGAAGAGAAGCGAGGTGCCGGCCTCAGGCGTCGGTGTGCTTGCGGCCTGACGTTCGAAGCCGGCGATGCTGAAATCCGGATTGAAGATCCGAAGCCCTTTTTCGCCCTCGAAGGTGGCGCTGATGAGATTCAGCGGCAGTGCGCCGAACGAAAGGAAAAGTTCCCCGTTCGCGTTGAGACCGGAAAAGGCGAGGCTCGCCGTGCCCGTCGAGTGGACGAGCGACACGGTTCCCTTCTCCGCGGGTACTCCAGTCGGAGGAAATAATTGGGTGATCCAAACTCCGGTGATGCCTTTGCCCGAATTGAGGGGATCGAAGACCAAGTCGAGGATTTCCTGCGGACCGACCTCGTCTGGATTTTCGCTGCTCGGGGGCGGAATGACGACGGCCGAGTCGACACCGAGACCATTGACCGGGCTTTGACTCAGCAAAAACGAGGTGCCTTCATGGGCGCCCGCGGTGGTCGTAACCCCGTCCTTCGAAAAAACCGTCAGGCCGCCCGCGCCAGTCCAGGTCCGAAAATCGATACCCAAAGTAATCGGCAGCGCGCTAACGTGGCTGACGCCCAGCGCAAGAGCGACTGAGCATAGAAAAGTGTACAGAATTGTCTTCATGAGTGTCCGTTGGCTGGATGCCTGAATCTGGAACCGGGATGTCTTATTACCCCTGGCCCGGATTTTTCCACAAGGGTTCCACCGGGTAGACCGCGAATAGCGCGGCTGGTTCGGCAATCCTGACCGATCTACAATAATATTCCATCACACCGGCAAATGCCGGCGATCCCAGACTTAACCCATTGTCTTCGAATTATTTCGATAACGGAGGATGCGCGACGCGCCCTGAAATAATTTCGCGGCCGCGCTTCGAAATCATATGGATCACGTCCCGATCCTTTGGATCCCAGGCGAACGCCTGCCCTTCCGCGGGCACGTCGATCGTCGCAATCCATTTGAGAGCCGGGCCGGCCGTCGGAAACTGAAGAACGTAGAGAGCCGGGTTGTCGTGGCCCGTTACGTAGAGGTATCCGCCGGGCCCGAGGGCGCCGCCCGAACAGCTGTAGCCGCGATTGCCGATCGCGGCGATGAGATCCGCGGGAAGTGACCACGAACCCGTCTCGCGCCAGTCATCGTCATACTCGACGATGCGCGTCCACTCCGGTCCCTTGCCGGGTTCTCCGCCCTTTTTTCCGTAGTGGACGAAGCATGCGATCCACCGATCGCCACGGCGATCGAGCCAGGTGAACGATCCGTCGGCTCGGCCAAAACTGTGGCTTTCGACGTGTTTAAGGGTTCGGGCATCCCAGATTTCAACCGAGCTCAGATTCGGCACGCCCGGGTAGTTCGAATGAGCGCAGTAGAGACGCCCTTTTCGAAGGATTCCGGCGTTGAGGTGGGTCAGTGGATCGCCCTCGGGGCACTCCCAATGTTCGACCTGTTCGCCGTTGGATTTCCGGTATTTTCCCAACGCGTGATTGCTGATGGCGTAGAAGTATTCTCCGTCCGCGACCACGCCTTGGCGGGCTTCTGGCGCCGGCATGCGCTTCAATTCCTGATAGGCCCAGCCAGCTGTCGTTTCAGCGGCGAGCGGGAGCGCGAGGATGAACCAGAGACAGGCGATTTTTTTCATGCTTCAGGGAACGATGCTCGGAAAAACGTAGGCTTGGAGCAGCACAAGAATGCCCACGAGTGTGGCCAGTACCAAGCTGTGCCAGAAAACAGAACGAAGAATCCGGCCTTCCTGTCCGTGCTGGCCCGTCGCGACGCTGGCGACAACGATGCTTTGCGCATCGATCATTTTGCCCATGACTCCTCCCGTGCTGTTCGCGGAGGCGGCGAGAATGGGAGAGATGCCGACCTGCTGTGCCGTTATCTGCTGCAGATTTCCGAAAAGGACATTCGACGCCGTATCGCTTCCGGTGAGCGCCACGCCAAGCCAACCCAGCAGCGGTGAGAAAAAGGGGAAGAGTGCGCCTGTGCTGGCGAACGCCAGTCCGAGCGTCGAATCGAGTCCTGCATAGCGCGAGGAAAACGCGAGCGCCAGCATCCCGGCGATCGTGAGAAGCGACCAACGGACACGCCACAATGTGCGGACCCAGATCCGCGCGAGTTCGACGAATCCGACTTTGAGCAGAATGCCGGCCATCAAGGCCGAGAGCAGCGAGGCAGTGCCCGTCGCCGAAAGGATGTTGAACGTGTAGATGGCGGGCTCCGGCTTCAGCTCGGTGACCAGGGGTGGCGCCTTGAGCACCATCTGATGCAATCCTGGAATGAAATACTGCTTTTGCCAGAGATTGTTGAGCAGCGCCTTGGTTCCGGGAAGGGCCCAAACGAACACCACGACCGAAAGGATTATCCAGGGGGACCAGGCGCGCAGGAGCGCTGGCCCGGGGATCTTTTGATTCACGGGCACGGCGCCACCCGCCAGATTTTCTTCCGGAAAACGCCAGACCGTGCGAGGTTTCCAGAAACGCAGCAGAATGAGGAGCGCGCCGATTGAGATCAGAGCGGCCGCGCTGTCCACGAGCCAGGGCCCGTGGAAGTTGCTGACCGCGAATTGGACGATGGCGAAACTGAGCCCACTGACGAGACACGCAGGCCAGATCTCGATCATGGCGCGCCAGCCGGTCATGGCCGCAACCAGCCAGAATGGGATGACGAGCGCGAAAAGCGGCAACTGGCGTCCTGCCATGGCGCTGAGGTCCTGCAAGGGCAGCCCGGTCACTTGTGCGAGCGAAATGATCGGAATGCCGAGCGAACCGAAGGCGACCGGCGCGGTATTCCCGATGAGCGACAGCGAGGCGGCCAGCAGTGGACGGAAGCCGATGCCGATGAGCATGGCGGCGGAGATCGCGACAGGAGCGCCGAAGCCCGCGGCGCCTTCGATGAATGCGCCGAAACTGAAAGCGATGAGCAGCGCCTGGATCCTGCGATCGGCCGAGAGTCCGGCGATGGAATGCTTTACCACGTCGAACTGCCCTGTCTTGACGCTGATGTCGTAGAGAAACACGACATTCAACACGATCCAACCGATGGGCATCAAGCCGTACAGCGCGCCGTAGCCAGCGGCCGCGAGGGCCATCTTTCCCGGCATGTGGTACACGAAAACGGCCGTGATCAAAACCACGCCCAACCCGATGAGCGCCGCCATGTGAGCGCGGACGTGGAGGAAGGCGAGAAGGCCGAGGAGAACGACAACGGGAGCTGCGGCGACCAAGGCCGAGGCACCGAGGTTCTCGAAGACCGGGGTGTAGTTTTGGGTCCAAGTCATAGTCTGGAAATCCGTGTCGCGGCGGTTCGACGCGTGCGTGCGCCGAACACGGTGGCGTCACAGCCCGGCTGAAAAGGATGCAACGCCTCGCCGGGGTGGAAAGGGCGGAAGGCTGGCATGAACCGGGCTACGCTCAGGCTTCACGCCGAGGAGACAATGAAAAAATCCGGTGCAGAAAACTGACCATCACGAGAGACCCTCAAAAACGAAGCACCCGCCGGAAGCCCCGGCGGGTGCTGAGAAAAACGGACTAGTCAGGGCCGGCGTCAGGTCGCATTCGACAACACCGGCTCGGCCTCGGCGGGCGAGGCAAGGTGGCGCTTCACTTTGAAGTATTTCGAGCGGCGATGCAGCATGCGGTCCAATTTGTCGACGAGCAGGGAAACGGCCTTATGGCACTCATCCGCGGACACAGAAGCGTTCATGTCGGGTCCGTGGATTTCGATGTGGCCCTTCGCAGTGAACCGATTGCTCACCGATTGTTTCGGGTCACACTCCAGTTCCACGCGGATGCGCACGATGCGCTCCTCGTGGCGAAACAAACGCTCCGTTTTCTCCCGCACGAACGTCTTCAGCGAAGGCGTCAGTTCGAGATGGATACCGGAGACGATGAGTTCGGGGGTGTGGTTGCTTCTATTCATTGTTTTTGGTTTCCTTTCGGGTTAATGACCGGGAAAACTGGGCAGTTCCTCCGTCCTCGGACGAAAGAAAGAAGAATTCCCACAAGCGCCGTCTTTTCGGCGGATCTTCCTTTGGTCGGAAAATCATTGTTCATAGGAACGATGACAAAATGCGCTCCACGTCGTGGCTTTGCAACCTCTAGTGCTACCGTCTACGTAGAAATATCTCGTGAGCTTAAGGCGCGCCATAAGGCAGTAAATATTCGATGACATTACGTCAGGAAAATTCCCCGCCACCGCAGGCAGTTGCGGAGTTGAATCGATCTGTTGCACCCACGCGTGTGTCGCCGCCGGCGCTCCTTTGTTCCGCCGAACGGGTCTCGGGGATTACCCCAAATCCGCATGCGTATCCCAAACCGATCGGACCGTGGGAGAGGCGCCTTCAGCAAGGCGTGGTGAGGCAGATCGCCATGGAGGAACTGCGTGAATGGATCGTCGCCGAGGATGACCAGCTTCTGGTGGTGAACAAACCGGGCGACGTTGTCTGCCACCCGTCGAAGGATGGACCGCGCTCGAGTCTCGTCGGCATCGTGCGCGAATATCTCGGCGGTGGTTCGGCTCATTTGATTTTCCGCCTTGATCGCGAGACCAGCGGCTTGGTGGTCTTCGCCAAAGATCAGGGCACGGCGCGGACGCTTCAGATCGCGGCGCAGGAACGCCGTTACAAGAAGGTCTATTACGCGTTGTTAGTAGGCGAACTCAGTCGCGCCGTCACGGTCGATCGCGCGCTTGGGCCGGACCGGGACAGTCCCGTGCTGGTGAAGAGTCGAGGCTCCGACGAACCCGGAGCGCAGCCCGCGGTTTCGTGTTTCGCGCCCGTGGCTGGCGGCGGCGGATACACGCTCGCCGAGGTGATAACGAAGACGGGTCGAAAACATCAAATCCGAGCCCATGCGCAGGAGATCGGATTTCCAGTCGTTGGGGATAAAATTTACGGCCCGGACTCGCGGCTGTTTCTTCAATTCATCGAGTCCGGATGGACATCCGCCCTGGCGGAGCGCCTGAAGATGCCGCGCCATGCTCTACATTGCCAGTCGATCGATTTGAGCCAGGCCGGCTTCGACCGCCGCTTCTCGACCTCGTTGCCTGCGGACATGACGGCGTTCTGCGGGGTTCACGGCATTCACGTCCCCCCATTTCTTGCGTGACAGGCGCAGGCCGGATCTTGCCGGCGAAGTAGTCGCCGGAGCAGTCACGACAGTGCCCTCAGATTGACACGTTCGTCGGCGTGGACGCGGTTTGATTCGCGCTGTCGAGTGGACTGCCGTTCGGCTTGCCGGTGAGCTTTTCCAAGGCGGTTCCGATGGCGATTCGTTGTATGGCGATGCGTTGCTCGATTGGAAAGGCGGACGGCGTCTCGAGCGTATAGCTGAGCGTCGTGTGATGAGATCGGAGATAGATGGCCTCCGGCCACAATTCGCGCGTCACCGGATCCGCGTCGGGTCGAAGGATGCCACCCGCGGCAGGACGTCCGTCGATGAGTTCACTCAGGTCGATGGGGTGGTGACCTCGGACCGCTTCGATCATCGGCTCGGCCAGGCTGGAACGGCGCGAAGGATTCAATTCATAGAGGTAGAACCCGACGGACTCCCAGTCTTCATGAAGGCAGAACGCAGCGTCGAAGAGCGGTTGCCGTTGCAACCACTCGATGTGCGCGCGGACCTCCGCGCTTTGCCGATGGCGATAGTCGCGGTTGAGATCTACGCCCGCGAGATTTTCGCGTGTGCCCCGCCGGTAGCCCGTCGGGTTCAGCATGGGCACGATGAACCACACCGCGCGATGGTCGAACAATCCTTCCTCCAGCATTTGCAGCAGTCCAAGCGGCGCCGCGGGCTCGTCACCGTGGAGCCCGCTGGAAAGATAGATCTTCGGTCGCGGACCCGGGGTGCGCTTGGTCAGGGCGATGAGGGGACATCCATCGATCTCTCTCAGTGGTTCCACGCGAAAGCCCTGTCGACGGCCCGCAACGGCGAAGCGTTCGACCAGTTCTTCCGGCACGAAGGGTGCGGCTTTGACAGCGTTCACCCCTTGGTTCTTGCTGACCGTTTCACCTCAGCACAAGCGCAAGCTCGCACAGACGACCATGTCCCAAGTTCGCGTCAGATTCGCTCCCAGTCCGACTGGTTTTTTCCATATCGGGAGCGCCCGCACGGCGCTCTTCAACTGGCTGTATGCCCGGCACACGGGCGGCGTGTTCATTCTGCGCATTGAGGACACGGACAAGGAGCGCAACAACGACGCATTCCTGAACGTGATCTACGATAGTCTGACCTGGCTTGGGATGGATTGGGACGAGGGCCCGAAAGTCGGCGGGGAGTTTGGACCCTATCGGCAAAGTGAGCGAGCGTCGGTTTATGCGGAATATCTCCAGCGATTGAAAGCGGCGGGACGGACGTATGAAAAGGACGGAGCCACGTTTTTCCGGATTTCGAATCAGCCGCAGATTATCAACGACGCCATCCGCGGCCGCGTGGAGCGTCAGGAGGAAAAGGATTTCGTCATCGTGCGGTCCGATGGCTCGCCGGTGTTCCATTTCGTCAACGTGGTCGATGACATCGCCATGCAGATCACCCACGTGATTCGCGGAGAAGACCATCTGTCGAACACATCCAAGCACACCGAACTCTTCGCGGCATTTGGCGCGCCGCTTCCCGTTTACGCTCACATTCCGCTGATCCTGAAACAAAATGGGCCTGGAAAGATGTCCAAACGCGACCAGGGCGCACTGGTCGAGGATTACAAGCGGCGCGGTTTTTTGCCTCAGGCCCTCGTGAATTTTCTCTGTCTCCTGGGGTGGTCGCCGAAAAACGATCTGGAAAAAATGCCGATCGCCGAGGTCATCCAGCGTTTCGATCTGGCCGGAATCAATCAGAGTAACGCGCGATTCGATGAGCGGAAGCTCGCGCATATGAACACGCTTTATCTGCACGAGCTGCCGCCCGCCGAATTCGCGAAGATGGCAACCGATTGGCTCGGGCGACGCGGATTTTTCGGCAGCGGAAGCCCTGAACCCGCTTATCTGGACGCGGTCCTCAGCCTCTGGCACCATAAGATCCGCGCGATCGAGGATTTGCCGGCAGCCATCGAGTGTTTCTTCACGGACGATTTTCCGATCGACCCAAAAGCACTCGAAAAAATTCTGGCGAAAGGCAACCCGTCGGGTCGTCTCAACGAGTTCGTGGTGGCGCTGCCCGAGGCGGATTTTTCAAGCGACGCAGCGCTCGAGCAGTGGCTCGTAGCCCTGGCCACCCGGCACGGCGCGCAGACTGCCGAGTACATACATCCGACACGGCTCGCGGTTTCGGGCAGCAGTGCCGGCCCCACCTTTTATGGGCTCATCCGTGTGCTGGGACGCGAGCGGGTCCTGCGACGCATCAAGCGGTTTCTCGTCACGATAAGCTGAGCTGAGCGGCTTGATTTCGGGCCGATCCGGCCGCCGGATGATTTACGCTGCGGAGGTTTCCGCGGCGGGTTCGACTGTGGGCGTCGCTACGGCGCCGCCGTTCATCTCCTTCAGAATGCTGGTGAGATACGGAATCAGCTGCTTTTTGCGACTGACGATACCTGGCATGTCGAAGATCTCATCCTTTTCCACGTGCGGATAGCGGATGCGGGAAATGAAATCGGCATCGCCTTTCACGAGGAGGAGCGAGTTTTGTGTATTGATGTCCGTGACGAGGAGCGCGGCGAAAAGAAGCTTGTCGTTCCTCGCCTGCTTTTCCAGCGCGTCGGCCAGACCCTTCGCATGATTCCAAAAATTGCCGAAGCCCAGCTCCTCCACCTGCGAGACCGCAAACCGGTTCTTCTCCTCCTCGTAGACTTTCAGGTCCGACCGGACCACAGCGTCTGGAGCATTGGCCAGGATCACCGACCCGGAGCTGAAGATGTCTTCCGCGAGCGCCTTCGGCTGAACTGAGGCGATGGCCGATAGCCACGCGAGCACGTCGGCATCCTTTTCGGTCGAAGTCGGCGAGTTGAGGTGAAGCGTGTCGGAGATGATGCCACCCATCATGACTCCGGCGATGGAAGGCGTGGGTTTCAATCCGTGGCGTCGGAAGAGGTCTGCAACGATAGTGCACGTCGATCCCACAGGCTCGTTGATGAACAGGATGGGCTGCGGCGTGGTCATGGGGCCGAGACGGTGGTGATCGATGATTTCAGCGATCGTAACCTCCGACGCCCCCGGAACGGCCTGGGTCAGTTCATTGTGATCCACGAGCACGAGCCTCGTCTTCACCGGCCGAAGAATGTCGGTGCGGGTGAGGATGCCGTGCAACCGGCCGTCTTCACCCATCACCATGAAGGCGGGCGCGTTTGACGTGGAATGTTTGCGCCGCATTTCCGCCATTGGCATGTCCGGGTTCACCGAGGTGAACTTAGGATCGATCATTGAATCGATGGTGGAGGCGGTGCGAATGACCCAGGCGGTGTTGGCTGAGTCGTGCGGACTGATAATCAGAGAAACGCCCTTAGCCTTGGCTTGGGCGATGACCTCGTCATCCACGGGCAGGTCGCCCGTTATCACGAGGGCGCGGACGCCAATCTGGAGCGACCGCTGCTGAATGTCCCAGCGGTCGCCGACGATGATGATCGTTTTGCTCGCGGGAATCCCTTCGTCCTGGGAAATACGCCAGAATGACCGGACGTCCATCGCGCCGACACGGATGAAAAGATCTTCGACCACATCCGCTTTCTCCAAATGCACGGCACGGCCTCGCAGCGCGCGATTGATGTGAGCCAGGCTGGTGCGGACCTTGCGCATTTCGCGGGTATCGCGGACCCGCGGAATGAAGAACCCGCCGAGCTGCGGAACCGAGACGGAGCCGATGAGACGCTGATTGTCGCCTACGACCGGAAGGAGACGGAGATGGTTATTGTCGATCAGCTCGAGAGCCTCCGCGCAGGTCGCTTTTTCCGTGATCGATACAACGGGCGTGACCATCACGTCGCGGACGCGCGGACTGACGTCGCCGAGGTAGTACGGAAGCGGCTGGCCGAACCTCTGGAGAATGCGGTCGATGCGCGCGTTGGAATTCCCACAGCGCGCCGCGACGTAGCCGTCCTGCCCGCACGCCTGCTTGAATGCGGCGTAGGCGATGGCCGAGCAAACGGCGTCGGCGTCGGGATTGCGGTGCCCCACGACGTAGGTCGTCGGGGAGCGAGGATCGGCTGATGGTGTCATTGGCTTGAAAGCGCAGGTGGATTTCGAAAAAGACGGAACAGGCCGGCAATGGACTCCTAATACCGAAAGTCGTTACCCGCGATTGCAAGAAATCACAGCCCGGTCGCTGGCGTCCCGTTTTCGGAGGCAACGGTATTTGCGGCGTCGAGTCCGTATATACGACGCGTTCCCCCCGCCTTGATGGTTTTCCGAAGGTCCGACGTCGGATTTCCCTGGGTGTCGACGAAGCGGTTTTCCGCCGTGCGGAAGTATTGGACGTGATTTCCCATGAAGAGCACGTGTCCGCCGGCACTGCCGTATGCGCCTTGATTCGCGTCTGCGGCGGTCCCGTTCCAGACTCCGGCGGCATTGAGCCCCCGCGTGAATGCGATCGGCGTGGTGGAGGGGTCTGTCAGCTTCGTGCCGCCCACAAAGTCGACACTCGGCACTTTCGCCACCATTGCCGGATGGATCGTGTTTTGAGACGGATCCGAAGGGTCGAGAGCGCCGGTCGGCTGAACGCCGTCGTATTGATTGTCATTTTTGGAAAAGAACATCGCGGGCTCATTCAAGCCGCCGCCTTTGGCGAGGAGGCCTAGATAGACGAAGTAACGGTTCGGAGCATTCATAGCCGGCGCCGGGTTGGAGCTCGGATCGGGCAGCCGGTCGTTATTGTCGTTGGCATACAGAATCGCGGCTTTGCCGATTTCGCGGAGATTGTTGGCATCGACGGCGCGTTGGGCGGTTTCTCGCACTTTTCCAACGGTGGGAATGATCATCGCGGCAAGAATGCCGATGATCGCGATAACGGTGAGAAGCTCGATGAGCGTGAAGGCGGCGCGGGCCCGGAAGGTTGCGTGGTGCATGTTGCCTGCCCTAAATAGCAATTACCTTGCAATAACAAGGTAAATCGTTCCGTTCATGGGTCGGGCTGGACAGGGATTAAGTTCAATTCCTAGCGTTAACCGAATGAAGATTTATTTGGATGGAGCGCTTGTGGACTCGGCCGACGCGAAGATTTCCGTCTTCGACCATGGTCTCCTTTATGGGGACGGGGTGTTCGAGGGCATCCGGCTCTATGGAGGAAATGTCTTCCGGCTGGAGGAGCATCTGGAGCGGCTGGAATTTTCAGCCAAAGCCATCCTTCTCAAGATGCCGTGGTCGCGGAAGCAGATCAGCGATGCGGTCTGTGAGACGTGCCGGGCGAACCAGCTTGTCGACGGTTACATCCGGCTGGTGGTGACGCGCGGAGTGGGAGATCTGGGGTTGTCACCCTGGTTGTGCGCCAAGCCGTCGATTTTCATCATTGCGGACAAGATCGCGCTGTATCCGCCGGAGTATTACTCCAAAGGGCTGGAGATCGTAACAGTCGCGACCCGGCGAATGAATCCGGCGGCCTTGAGCCCTGCGGTGAAATCGCTCAATTATCTCAACAACATCCTGGCGAAAATCGAAGCCCGGCAAGCCGGAGCGCTGGAAGCCATCATGCTGAACGACCAGGGCTTCGTCGCCGAATGCACGGGCGACAACATTTTCATCGTGCGAAAGGGCCGCATCTATACTCCGGCGGCTCAGCAGGGCGCTCTCAGGGGCATCACGCGGGATGCCATTTTCGACATCGCGAAGGACCTGGCCATCCCCATGGAAGAGCATGACCTCACGCGCTACGACGTGTGGAACGCGGATGAGGTTTTCCTCACCGGGACTGGGGCGGAGGTGATCCCGGTGGTGAAGCTCGACGGGCGCGAGATCGGCACGTCCAAGCCCGGACCGATCTTCGCCCGTGTATTGGAGGCCTTCCGTCGGCGCGTGCTGACCGAAGGCACGCGGCTCTAGAGCAAGAACCTGGCAGTGGTGTCGTAAACAGGCGCGACACTTCTTGTCGCTAGCGTGCGCCGAACCGGCGCGCCTTAGTCTCAACTTCTTCGCAAGTGTCGCCGATACTCCGGTGCTTGCGTTGGTTTTGGAGCGTGGCACGGTGGTTGCACTGCCGACGCTTCGAAATGTTCCGCCTGTGTCACAATTTCGCGTTCGTCGTGTCGATAAATTCGACGCGTGTGGTAACCTTATCCTATGCCCAGCCCACTCAAATGTGACTTTTGCACCAAGGCGGCCACGGTGCACCTCACGCAAATCGTGAACAACAAGGTGCACAAGGTCGATTTATGCGAAGACTGCGCGCAGTCCAAGGGGGTCACCGACCCGAACGGGTTTTCGCTGGCCGATTTGTTGCTGAAGGCGTCGCTCAACGCGGATCCAGCGGCGCCCACGGGCGCGCGCTGCGAGCAGTGCGGCTTCACCCAAGGCGATTTCAAGAAGCATGGACGTTTTGGCTGCCCTCATTGCTATCAGACGTTTTCCGGCGTAATCGAGCCGATGCTCAGTTCGATGCACAAAGGCACGGCACATGCTGGGAAGGTTCCCCAGCGCGCGCTGAGTCGAAAATCACTTTACGAAAAACTCACCAAGCTCGAGGTCGACCTCGACGCCGCGATCAAGTCCGAGCGTTACGAAGACGCCGCCCGATTCCGCGATGAAATCCTCCAAGTCAAGAAAGCCTTCGATCCAAAACCGGCCGGCGAACGGTAGGGCCATGACGATCACATCGCTTATCGACACCCCGTCCGAGCTCACGAACTCCGCAAACACGAGCAAGTGCGCGATCGTCCTCATGACGCGGATTCGCCTGGCGCGGAATCTTTCTGGCCGCTCGTTTCCGGGATGGGCGGATACGGATCAGCGCACGGAGATCCTTGGATTGTGCCGCGACGCGGTGATGTCGGTCGTGCCGATGCGGAAGAGTCTGAACGTCTCCGTAGCCGACCTCAACGATCTGCAGAAGCAGATCCTGGTGGAACGGCATCTCATTTCCCGTGAATTGAGCGGCTCCAAGAGCGGCTCGGGCGTCGTGATCAACAAGGATCAGACCTTCTCGGTCATGATCAACGAAGAGGACCATCTGCGGATTCAGGTGCTTCGTGCCGGCTTCCAGTTGAAGAAAGCCTGGAGCGCGATCAACGAGCTCGATTCGGCGCTCGAGGAAAAGCTCGACTATGCCTTTTCTCCGAACTGGGGCTACCTCACCGCGTGTCCGACCAATCTCGGCACGGGGATGCGCGCTTCAGCGATGATGCATCTGCCCGCCCTGGTCATTTCAGGGCAGATGGAAAAAGTTGTCCGCGCCGTGAACCAGCTCGGCATGGTGGTGCGCGGCCTGTTCGGCGAAGGCAGCGATGCCTCCGGAAGCATGTTCCAAATTTCGAATCAGACGACGTTGGGCGAGCCCGAGGAGGACATCATCAAGCGCCTGCAGAGCGTGCTCCAGTCCATCATCGAGCATGAGCTCAATGCCCGTCAGAAGCTGATCGAGGCGGATGCCAAGAAGCTGTTCGACAAGATCGGACGAGCCTACGGCATCCTCCAGCATTCGCATGTGCTGAACTCGGCGGAGGCAATGAACCTGCTTTCGCTGCTGCGGCTGGGGATCGATCTTCGGGTCTTTCCGGAGGACTCCCGCGCCACCATCGACCGTCTTTTCATCGAAGCCCAGCCAGGCCACATCCAATACGGCCTGAAGCAGGATGTGGAGGCCAGCGAGCGTGACAGCACGCGCGCCAGCCGCCTTCGCGACGAATTCGCGCGTTTCCCGGCACCCACTTTCACCATCAGCGGCAACAATTAAACAATCCAACCGTTTGGCTTTAATCCCATGTCGGAACCAATGAATAATTTCACGCCGCGCGCCCAGCAGGTACTGGCGCTGGCTCGCAAGGAGGCCGATCGCTTTCATCACAACTACGTCGGTACCGAGCACATCCTGCTTGGTCTGATCAAGCTGGGGCAGGGCGTGGCCGTTTCCGTTCTCCAGAAGATGGGACTCGATCTGGAAACGGTGCGAAACGCCGTCGAAAAGCAGGTCGGAACAGGCACCGAAACCAAGACGCAGGGCAGCATCCCTTATACGCCCCGGGTGAAGAAGGTGCTGGCCCTGGCCGGCAAGGAGGCCCGGGCTCTGAACCATTCCTATGTCGGCACCGAGCACATCCTGCTCGGTTTGCTGCGCGAAGGAGAGGGCGTCGCCGCCCGCGTCCTGAAGTCGCTCGATGTCGATATCGAGCGGACTCGGAATGAGATCCTTCGGGAGCTCGACCCGCAGTTCACGGGTGGTACGGAAAGCGGCGGCGAAGAAGCCGCTGCGCCGTCTCCTCGCGGAGGAACCACCGAGGACAACAAGAAAGAAGTGAAGACACCGGCCTTGAAGGCATTCGGCCGCGATCTCACCGAGCTCGCGCGCAAGGGGGAGCTGGATCCGGTGGTCGGACGAAAGAGCGAGATCCGCCGCGTCATCCAGATTCTCTGCCGTCGCACCAAGAATAATCCGGTCCTCATCGGCGAGGCCGGGGTTGGCAAGACGGCGATCGTCGAGGGCTTGGCGCAGGAAATCGCGAGCGGGATCGTTCCCGAGATCCTGTTCGACAAAAAGGTCATCACGCTCGACCTCGCACTCATGGTCGCGGGCACGAAGTACCGCGGTCAGTTCGAAGAGCGCATCAAGGCCGTGATGGACGAGATCCGGCGTGCGAAGAACATCATCCTTTTCATCGACGAGATGCACACGATCGTCGGAGCCGGCGCGGCCGAGGGGGCCATGGACGCCTCCAATATCTTCAAGCCCGCCCTTTCCCGCGGTGAGCTGCAGTGCATCGGCGCCACGACCCTTAACGAATATCGCAAGTACATCGAAAAGGACTCGGCCCTCGATCGCCGCTTTCAGTCGGTCAAGGTCGAGCCGCCGTCCGTCGAAGACACGATCACGATTCTAAAAGGCATCCGCGGCAAGTACGAGGACCACCACAAGGCGAATTTCTCGGACCGGTCGCTGGAGGCCGCCACTAAGTTGTCGGATCGTTACATCACTGGACGCTTTTTGCCCGACAAGGCGATCGACGTCATGGACGAAGCTGGCGCCCGTGCTCGCATAGCGGCGCTCAGCCGTCCGCCCGACGTCGAGGATCTTTCGAAACAGATCGAGGAAGTCTGCGCCCAGAAGGAGCAGGCTATCGCGGCCCAGCATTTCGAGGAGGCCGCGAAGTACCGCGATCAGGAAAAGCAGCTTCGGCTCAAACAGGAGCACATCACCGAGCAGTGGAAGAAGGCGCGGGAGGAGAAGCGCGTGAACATCGACGAGGAGCTGATGATGCAGGTCGTCGCCGATTGGACGGGCATTCCTCTTTCCCGAATGGAAAAGAAGGAGAGCGAGAAGCTGCTCGGACTCGAGAACGAGATCCAGAAGGTCGTCGTCGGACAGGAAACCGCCGCGCTTGCGATCGCGCGGGCGTTGCGCCGGTCGCGTGCGGACCTCAAGGATCCGCGTCGGCCCATCGGCTCGTTCATGTTCGTCGGTCCGACCGGCGTCGGAAAAACCGAGACGGCCAAGCAGCTCGCTTCGCAAATGTTCGGCAACCAGGAGGCGCTCATCCAGATCGACATGAGCGAATACATGGAAAAATTCGCCGTCTCGCGGATGATTGGATCGCCTCCGGGTTACGTCGGCTACGAGGAAGGCGGCCAGCTCACGGAGCAGGTTCGTCGCCGGCCGTATTCGGTCATCTTGTTCGACGAGGTCGAGAAGGCTCACCCGGACGTTCTCCAGCTGCTGCTGCAAATTCTGGAGGATGGCAGGTTGACCGATTCGCTCGGCCGAACCGTCGATTTCCGGAATACGATCATCATCATGACGTCGAACGTCGGGGCAGCTCTGCTCCAGCGCCAGACGTCGATGGGATTCGCCGCCGCCACCGGCAGCTTCTCCGATCACGAAAAGATGCGCGAGAAGGTGCTGGAAGAGGCGAAGCGGATCTTCAAGCCGGAGTTCCTGAACCGTATCTCGGACATCGTCTTCTTCCGTCCCCTGGACAAGAACGACCTCACGAAGATCGTCGATATCGAGATCACGAAGTTCGCGAAGCGTCTGGTCGAGCGGAAGATTACGCTCGAGTTCACTGCCGAGGCGAAGGCGCTGCTCATCGAAAAGGGCTATGACGAGAAGTACGGTGCCCGTCCGCTGCGCCGCGCCGTCGAGCACTACCTGGAAGATCCGCTGGCCGAGGCATTGCTGCGAGGCGATGTGAAGGACGGCGAGTCGGTCATGGTCGTGCGAAATGGCGACAAGCTCGAGTTCAAGCAGAAGGAGCCGAGCCTGCCCGCGGCCGATACCGGCGTCGCCAGCTGACCGGAGACGCCGGATCTGAAGCTCCAGCCCTTCATTCCGCCAGGCAGTTCACACCGACGTCCCGCCCTCCAAAGGGCGGGCGTTGTTTTGTCGGCGTTGCGCGGCGGGTTCGTTCGCCTGGCCGTAGTTGCGACGCTGGCGGCCTTCTCGGCAACGACCGTGACAGCGTGGGAAGTGCCCGCGTCCAAATTGGATCGTGCCCCGGGTCCGGCGGAATTGACTGAAATCGGACAGTTGGCCGCGAAAGAAGGCTGGCCGGCCGTGGGTGACGCGGCGTCGCGGGCCGCTGTCGCTGCTTACCAGCTCGAAAAGAACGATCCGGCCTACGCGTGGTTGTTGGTGGCTCGATGGGCGGAGCTTTTTGGGCGGTCGGAAAGAGACTTCGTCACGGGATGGATCGATTCGATAAACGAGGCGCGCCTCGGACATTCCAACATGCCTCGGGGCTATAATGGTCACGACGGTCCGTTGGATCAGCATGTGCCCCCCGAGTTTTCCGCCTGGGTTCTGTCCCATCCCCGTTTTTCGGAGTCCTTCTTCGGACTCCTGACCGAATACGACTTCCTGCCGTCCGTTCTCAAGACCCTGGCGGCGCTGCACGCGGAGAATGCGCGTACGTTCGAGACCTACGCCGAATTGGCGCTGGCCGTTGCCGTCGTTTATGACGTGCCGCCGCCTCCGGGGTGGCCGCATGCGCAGGTCAGCCAGCGGCTGCTTCCGCGAAAGCTTCCGGAACCGTCCGTGGTTTTCTCGTTCTTCGTCGATCTGGATCGCAGCGGCCGTTCGCTCCACCGGCTCGCTTACTTGACGGCAAAGGACTTGAAATTCCTCGTGGATGTGGCCGCCCCGCTGGACGAGCTGTACTGGGCGCAGACGTCGATCACCACGCCACTGGCCGAACTCGCATCGACGTACGAGGCAGTCAAGTATCGCAGCGACAGGGTGAACTACGGAGTCTACAACTGGCCGGGTAAAAACTACTCTCTCGCCGGCATTCTCGAAGAAGGCGGGATCTGCGTGGACCAGGCTTATTTTGCGTCCGAAGCAGGCAAGGCGCGCGGAGTTCCCACGCTCGTTTTTCGCGGGTCCGGGCTCGATGGCCGGCATGCGTGGTTTGGATATCTCGACGGGATGAAGCATTGGCAGCTCGATGCGGGTAGGTTCGCAGAGCAGCGTTTTGTCACGGGACTCGCTCATGATCCACAGACCTGGGGCAATCTCTCAGACCATGAAATCCAGTTTTTGTCTGAAGGATTTCGCACCACCCCTTCTTATCGTCAGGCGCAGATCCACGCGGATTTCGCCGCTCGGTTTCTACAGGAAGGAAACACACCCGCCGCGATCAAGGCAGCTCGAAAGGCGATCAGCACGGAAATGCGGCATCTTGACGCCTGGGAAACACTCGTCGCCGCTCAGAAGGCCTCCAACGCCGAACCGAAAGGGGTGGAGGTAACCCTTCGCGATGCCGGGATCGCATTTCAACGCTATGCGGATCTCAATGCCCGCTTCGTGCGCGCCCAGGCGGAAAGTCTGCGCGCACGGGGCGAGACGAGCGCGGCGGACTACGCGGAGCGGATGTTTGCCCGCAAACACCAGACCGAGCGCACCGATCTGACCATTTCGCAGGCGACCGCCGAGCTAGGCCGGGCCACGCTTACCCAGCCGTTATTCGAGCAGATGCGCATCTATCGTTCCATCGTCGATCAATTCGGCCGCGGCGCAGGCATCGAATTTTTCGACAAGGTCGTTAAACCCTTTGTTGGGCGCCTCGTGTCCCAGGGGAAGTCGACTGAGGCCCTCCAGGCGCTGGAACAGGCTCGCGCCGCGCTGAGCCCCCAGGCGGGTAGTCAGCTCGACCGGGATCTCACCGCGATGGCTGAACAGGTGCGGGGTTGAGGCCCCTGCGGATTTTTGACTTGGACGCCTTGGGCGGCTCCTTCCACTGCGCGATTTTCGAGTAGCGTTTCAATTCGGCCCAGTGATCGGTCAGATAGTGCCGCAGCCAGTAGGCGTAGCGTTCCGGACGCCGCTGTGCATCGAGCCGGGCATCCTCAGGAGACATCCATTGCACCTGCGCGACTTCGTCCGTGTTCAGGATCGGGGATTCGTGGGCGGATCCAAAAAAGACGTGAACCACCTCGTTTTCAGAAAGGCCATTCGGGAACGCTGCTGAATACCGCGTGCGGAATCGGAACCTCAGCCGGGCGCGCAGGCCCAATTCCTCGCGCAGCCGACGCCGTGCCGCCATCGCGGTTGTTTCGCCTGGGCGAGGATGACCGCAGCACGTATTGGCCCATAGCCCGCCGGAATGGTACTTCCGCGGATCGCGCTGTTGGAGCAGTATGCGGCCCTCCTCATCGACGAGAAAAATCGAGAACGCCCGGTGCAGGAGCCCTTCTTCGTGGGCGCGCTGCTTTTCGGCGCTGCCCAAAGCGCGGTTTCGGGCATCCACCAGGATTACTTCTTCGGGCATGACGCTCGGCGACAGTCATGCGGTTTCGGGGAGATCGCAACCGCGGAAGGTGGAACCCATTGCAAACGGTCAAAGACGCTGTTTCTTTGCTTTGACTCGCTCCCTTCAATTTGCGTTCTCGGACCTTTGCCTTCGCCACTCAAAGCCTCGCAGTCGCGCCGCCGTAACCGCCGACCGGAGATGTTGCCGGTTTCGCCGATCGTGGATCACGGATTTATTCCCGTTCGGGCGAAACTTTTGGAAGTTGCGGCCTTTCTGGACCGGGTCGAGCGGCATGAAGTCGCGGCTGATTTTCGTTGCGCGGCCCTCAGAACAGCCGCCGCCATGCTGGTGGATGGGAAGCCCGAGCGGGCACGCCGGATACTCGAATCCTTGAGCGATCGCACCAGCAGTCCGGATGATGTTTCGTCGGGAAAGGCTGCAGTCGGAGCGTGGGCCGGATCGGCTTCGAAAAGCGCGGGTCCTGCGAAAGGAAAATAATCGGCCATGCGCTACATTGAACCGCATGGCCACATGGTGAGCCGCACCACGGATGATTATCTCTCCATGGTGACGGCGGGCTGCGTGGCTGTGTGCGAGCCTGCTTTCTGGGCCGGATTCGATCGCGGATCAGTGGAGGGTTTTCGCGATTACTATCGGCAGCTCACCGAGTACGAGCCTGCGCGAGCCGCGAAGTTTCATCTCCCTCATTACAGCTGGCTCTGTCTGAACCCGAAGGAAGCCGAGGATCTCGAGCTCGCGAAGGACGTCCTGGAAATGATCCCCGATTTTCTCGATCGGACAAACGTCCTTGGGATCGGGGAAATCGGGTTGAATCGCAATACCCGCAACGAGTTGACCGTGCTCGAGCAGCATGTGGACCTGGCGGTTCGGTATAACCAGCTGATTCTGGTTCATACACCCCATCTGGAGGACAAGCTGAAGGGTACGCGTCTCATCCTCGATCTCCTGAGATCGTATTCGGGAATTGATCCGGGCCGGGTGATCATCGATCACGTGGAAGAGCACACGATCCGGCTCGTGCTGGACCGGGGATTCTGGGCCGGCATCACGTTGTATCCGGATTCCAAAGCTTCCCCGCCACGGGCGGTCGACATGCTCGAAATCTGCGGCGACGAGAGAATCTGGATGAATTCGGCGTGCGATTGGGGCGTAAGCGATCCATTGGCTGTTCCGAAGACCGCGCTCGAGATGAGGCGACGCGGCAAGGACGACGATTTCATCGATGCTGTTTTGTATCGAAATCCGTTCCGTTTCCTTTCCCAGTGCCCGAAATTCAAGCTGGCATAGGGAATGCAAATCGCAGACGACCTTCATCTCGCCTATTGCACCAACGTCCATCGCGGGGAAACCTGGGAGGAGACGTTTTCCGGGATTGAGCGCCACACGCTGGCTGTCCGACAAAAGGTGGCACGCGGCGTTCGTTATGCGATCGGCCTTCGACTGAGCCATCGCGCTGCAGCCGAACTGGCAGAGCCAACGGTGCTCGCGGGATTTCAGAGGTGGTTGGAAAGGCACGACTGTTACATTTTCACCATCAATGGATTCCCGTACGGAAGCTTCCACGGTACGCGGGTGAAGGAACAGGTTTTTGCTCCGGATTGGTCCGATTCGGCGCGGCTAGAGTACACGGTTCTGCTCTTCAAACTGCTGGCTGTACTCGCGCCGCGGAAAAGCACGGCAAGCGTCAGCACGCTGCCGGGCTCGTTCAAGAGTTTCGTGGAGGCGCAGCCGGAGCGGCGGGAAAAGATATTTGCGAACTTATCGAGGTGCGCACGCGAAATCGCCGAGCTCTCCGCGCGACATGAGATGGATTTTCACCTTGGCCTGGAGCCGGAGCCGCTCGGCTTGATCGAGACCACTCCGGAAACCGTGCGGTTTTTCGAGGAGTGGCGGGATCGTGACGTTGAACTGGCGGGCGAGTCTCTGCGGGGGACTGTCGGAGTGAACTATGACTGTTGTCATCTGGCAGTGGAGTTCGAGTCGGCGAAGGAAGGATTGTCGGCGCTGGATGCGGCGGGCATTCGTCTGAGCAAGCTTCATCTCAGTTCCGCGTTACGCGTGCGGCCGGATGCGCAGGGTCGTACGGCGCTGAGTGCGTTCAACGAGCCCGTGTACTTGCATCAGGTCCTGGTGGGGTCAGGCACGCAGGTTCGCCGCCGCTATTTGGATATTCCCGCGGCTCTGGCCGCGAGTGAGGCGCCGAGCTTGGATGAGGAATGGCGCGTGCATTTCCACGTCCCGCTGCATGCTTCGCCGGGAGCGCCTTTCTCCGACACGCGCGGGCATTTGGAGGAAATGCTCGACTGGCTGGCCATTCATCCGGGGTCGTGCGGGCACCTGGAGATGGAAACGTACACTTGGGAGGTATTGCCATCGGCGTTGCGTCTGCCGATCGAAGAGCAATTGGCGCGGGAATATGCGTGGACGTTGCAGGCGCTGGCCCAGCGTGGCCTGGCCGACCCGGCGCTTGCGGCGCTTTGCCGGGAGGCGCTTACGTAGTTCCGCGGATTGCGGTCACTATTGCGCAGGCTCCCCATGCGGCTGAACGTGTCGGGTCGATGATGCGCTTGCGTTCCTGGTTCGATCTGGCCCGAGCGGGCAACTTTCCGTCTGTGGCGAGCAACGTCCTGGGAGCGCTGGTTTTGTCGTCCCCGAGCCTGGGCACATTTCCTGATGCGTGGACGCTGGCAGGAGCCATCGTGGCAGGGTGCTTTGCCTATGCGGGTGGCGCTACCTTCAATGACGTGGCGGATGCCGGATTCGATGCGAGGCATCGTCCCGAACGGGCGATCCCCAGGGGAATGGTTGGCCGTGGTGCTGCGGCACTCGTCGCCACCTTCGAATTGCTGGCGGGGTTGGGTCTCTTGATCTGGATGGGTGCGTCTCCCACTCGCGCCGCGATCCTCGCGGTGATTATTTTAGCGTATGACTGGACGCACAAGCGCTGGACAGGGTCGGTCGTGCTGATGGCGGGGTGCAGAGTGGCGCTCGCTGCCCTCGTGGCATCGCTGCCTGGCGGCGTGGAAAGCCCGGCTTTCATCCGGTGGGTTGCGGCGCTCTTTATTTATATCGTCGTCCTGAGTCTGATCGCGCGCTGGGAATACAAGCCCGGTGCGCCGGCGGCGCGATTGGGCCGCGCTGTGGGTCGGCTGCTTGCCTTCATCCCGATCGTGGATGCCATTGCGTTGCTTTGTGTCAGAGCTTGGATTCCGGCAATGGCTTGCGCCTTGGCGGTTCCTCTCGGACGCTGGGCTCAGCGCCGCGCTGCTTCCACGTGAGTTTTTTTCCCACTGCCTCCTCTGTCTCTGTTTCCTTTCCGATCATCCAACGCGCCGAGCATCGCCTCATCTTTACGCGGGATGTTTTTGCGAAGGAAAACGGGCTGCTGGCCGACTTTCTCACGCCTCGGGAAGAAGGGGAGAGGGTGCGGGTGCTGCTGTTCTGGGACGAGGGGTTGGCGGGTGCGTTCTCGGAATTGCCGGACAAAATCGCCCACTGGTTCGCCGCACGTTCCGATCGGCTGCAACTGGTTCGACCGCCGATTGCGGTCCCTGGGGGCGAGAGTGTCAAAAACGGATTCCAGCATCTCGAGCGCGTATGGCACGAGATCAATGAAGCCGGCCTGTGTCGCCATTCCTATGTGTTGGTCATTGGGGGTGGCGCGGTGCTCGACATGGTCGGCTTCGCGGCGGCTACGGCACACAGAGGGATTCCCTTGGTGCGCCTTCCGACCACCAGCTTGAGCCAGGCCGACGGTGGCGTTGGGGTGAAAAACGGAGTCAACTATTTCGGAAAGAAGAACTGGCTCGGTTCGTTCGGCGTTCCCCACGCAATCGTCAACGATCTGAATTTTCTCGATGGCCTGCCATTGCGGGATCGCCGCGCGGGCCTGATCGAGGCGGTGAAGGTTGCGCTGATTCGGGACGCGGCGTTTTTCGAGTTCATCGCGGCTCGGACGGACGAGCTGGCTCGATTCGAGCGTGAGGCCTTTGAAGCGGTGATCGAGGAAAGCGCTCGCCAGCACATCGAGCATATCGCGACTGCGGGGGATCCATTCGAACGCGGGTCGGCGCGGCCGCTGGATTTCGGGCACTGGTCGGCCCACAAGCTGGAACAGATGTCGGATTTTCGTTTCACCCATGGCGAATCCGTCGCCATCGGCATGAGCCTGGATTTGATTTACTCACGTCGGGTGGGACTGCTTTCCACCGAGACCGCGGATCGGATTCTGAAAATTCTCGAGCGTTTCGGTTTCGCGCTGTTCACGCCGATGCTCGAGAAACGTTCGCCGGCAGGCCAGCTGGAGATCGCGAAGGGACTGGATGAGTTTCGGGAGCACATGGGGGGACGACTCACGATACCGCTCATTCGCGGGCCCGGTCAGCGGGTCGATGTTCACTCCATGGACACGTCTACTGTCGAGGCGGCGATCCAGGAATTGAAGGCGCGCCATGGCTGACCGCTTCGCGGTGCTTGACGTCGTTGGTCTGACGCCGCGACTGCTCGGCCCCGATATGCCGCATCTATCGCGGCTGGCAGCGGAGGGAGGTTTGTCGCGCGTGAAGCCGATCCTCCCGGCCGTCACGTGCACGGCGCAGTCGACCTATCTTACGGGCTCGAGCCCCGACGGTCACGGCGCCGTCGCCAATGGCTGGTACGACCGGACGCTCGCGGAGCATCATTTTTGGAAGCAGTCCAACCATCTCGTCAAAGGTCGAAAGCTCTGGGAGACCCTTCGCGAGGAGCGCGCGGGGTTCACGTGTTCGAAGCTCTTTTGGTGGTACAATATGTATTCGTCGGCGGACTGGTCGATCACCCCTCGGCCGATGTATCCGGCGGATGGGCGCAAGGTCTTCGATATTTACAGCCATCCATTGGAGGTCCGCGACGCCATCAAGCGCGATCTAGGGCCGTTTCCATTTCCCTCCTTTTGGGGGCCGACTGCCGGGATTGCGTCGTCCGAGTGGATCGCGCGTTCCGCGCGGTGGATCGAGGAAAGGCACTCGCCGGACCTGAGCCTCGTTTATCTGCCTCACCTGGATTACAGCCTTCAGCGGATAGGTCCGAGCGATCCGCGGATAGTGGCGGATTGTCGGGCGATCGATTCGCTTGTGGGTGAGCTGCTGCAGTTTTATTCCAAACGCGGTGTCCGTTGCTGTGCGCTCTCCGAGTATGGCATCACGCCCGTACGCCGATCCGTGGCGCTCAATCGCTTGTTTCGCGAGAAGGGGTGGATCACGGTGAAGGACGAGCTAGGACTGGAGCTTATGGATTGCGGTGCCAGCCGCGCGTTCGCCATCGCGGATCACCAGGTCGCTCACGTGTATGTCAATGACCGGGCGATCCTCGGGGACGTCCGAACCGCGATCGAGCGCATCGACGGAGTTGCGCGGGTTCTCGACGAGACTGCGCAATTGGCGGAGGGACTGCGCCATGAACGCTCGGGCGATCTCGTCGTGTTTTCCGCCGAGGATTGCTGGTTCACGTATTACTATTGGAACGACGATCGCAAGGCGCCGGATTTCGCGCGCTGCGTCGATATCCATCGCAAGTACGGCTATGATCCGGTAGAGCTTTTCGTCGATCCCACGATCGCCCTTCCCAAAGCGAAAGTCGTGTCGAAATTGATCCGGAAGAAATTAGGGTTCCGGATGCTCATGGACGTGATTTCGCTGGACCCAAGCCTGGTGAAGGGCTCGCACGGTACGCTGCCGGAGGATTCCGCCGACTGGCCTGTGCTGATCGGTCTCGGCGGCGACCCCTCCGCGATCAACGCTACTGACGTGCACGATCGCCTCCTCGGGTGGATCCGCGGTTGAGCCTTCCGGGATCCCTGGCCGCACTGCGGAGTCGTTACGGCTTCGCTTTTTCTTCCTTGTTGAAGAACCCCTTGATGCTCTCGCCCATTTTTTTCACGCCCTCCGCGGCGGCGGCGCCACTGGTGACGCCGATGGTCTTGATGGCTCCTGCGGCGGAAGAGACGATGTTCGCGACAATCTGCTTCGAAACGGCGAAGATCAGTTGATTCGGGGTCAGCCCATTCTCGGGTGTGCCGAGGTCGTGAAGCTCGATGTTTGGCATGGGCACCGTAACCGCCGAGGCTCCGATGCCGACCGTCACCTTGGCGTCCCTGAGCACAAGGTGTTTGATCGCGATTTTCTTGGGCTTTGCATCGCTCGCGGGAGAGGAGTCGGTGCCGCCACCCAGGGCCTTTTCCACCTGTTTCAAAAGGTCGTTGACGTTGCTGTTGATCAGCTTCGTTTCATAGACGAATTCCGGCTGCTCCACGTCGACGTCCTGGATGACGATCGTGTCACCCATCAGGCTCATGGGAGCGACGTCGACCGAGACGCGTCCGAGATAGGCCAGTTTGTCGCTTTGCCAGCCGGGTGGATTTCCAATGTAGAGCCCCTGGAGACTGCCTGCGCCGGTCCACGGCGAAATGCGGGCTGAGTCGAGGGTCACCGTCGTGCCGGTGATCTTTGGGCCCATGCGGTTGACCCCTGCTTTTACGATCGATCCGAGGAAGAATGAAACCACGAAACCGCAGATGAGCAGCACGCCGAGGACGATGCCGAGAGTGACGAGGAGTTTTTTCATCTTCATGTCCTCTAGTGGCGCATTGGGCGTGCGGCAAGCTCCCGGAAGCGCGGAGGGAAAAGCAGGTTACAAGTAGGGTGCGAACAGTCGGGCGATGCCGTCGCGAATCTTTATGGCGAGCGCGCGATCGTCGACGTCACGCAGCGTGATTTCCCGGGCGTGAGCTTTCCGCGCCTGCACGCGAGCCTCCATGCGGCTTCCGAGCATTCCGCAGTAGCATTCCATGTTGAATTCGAAATTGAGCCGCAGGCTTCGGGCGTCCCAGTTTGCCGAGCCCAGGAGCGTCCATGCTCCATCGACGATCATCAGCTTCGAATGGTCGAACGACCCCGGGTGCAGCCACACCCGGCAGCCACGCTCGAGAACCTGCCATAGCTGACCAAATATCGCCCATTGAACGTGCGGCAGGTCGCTGTTCTCCGGCAGCAGGATGTCCACCTCGACGCCGCGCAACGACGCGCCATTGAGCGCCGAAATGAGAGCTGGGTCGGGAATGAAGTAGGGAGTGCAGACGCGGACGGAGCGCTGGGCGGCATTGATGGCGCCGATCATGGTCCAGCGAAGGCGGTCGGAGCTTTCGTCCGGCCCCGATTCGATGCCGCGAGCCCTTGCCGGTCCCGATTCGGTCAAGGCCGGAAACCAGGCATTGCCTCGGAGAATCTCACCAGTGGCGAACTGCCAGTCGTCCGCGAAGATTTCCATGAGATGGGCGACGACGGGTCCTCTTATTCGAAAGTGCAGGTCGCGAAAAACCTCCTCCGACGGCTCGGCGCTCCAGTAACGGCAATCGACGTTCAGCCCGCCCGTGAAGCCTTCCTTGCCGTCCACCACGAGGATCTTTCGGTGGTTGCGCAGGTGCACCGCGTAGAGGCGCGCTGGAACGAGGGGCGGGTTGAAAACGCCGACACGCACCTGCGATTTTCGCAGGCCGCGGACCGCGGACTTCCGGGAGAATCGGGCGTCCACGTCGTCGATCAATGCCCGAACCTCGATGCCGCGCCGCTGTGCGTCCGACAAGGCCTCCACGAATTCCTGGCCGATTCCTTCGCCATCGAAGATGTAGGAGGAGATGCAGACGGAAACCTGGGCGGATCTTATCGCGCCCAGCATGGCGGGAAAGGCTTCGGGCCCGCCATCCAGGGGCTCGATGGCATTGCCCGTCAGCAGCGGTCGGGGCACGATGTTTTCCACCAATTGCGCCAGGGATCGAAGGTTCTGCGGAAGCGGCCTCAGGCATTCGTCGGTACTGCGGGCGCCGGATCGCGTGCCGTCTTCGCCGCGGCTCTGCTTGCGTCGCCTAATGTCTTCGCGCTTGAGCTTGGCGGCGCGTCGCTCGACACGGTTCACGCCCGCCAGAACGTACAAGGCAGATCCGATGACCGGCAGTGACCAGATGATGAAGAACCACAGCGCCGCGGAACGCGGTTCCCGCTTGTAGATGATCGCATGGCCCGACGCCACGAGAGCGACGGACAGGATGGCTCCTCCAATGACGACGTCGAACGGACGAATGGCGCCAAGCATGTGCGGTGCCCGACATCAGAGCGACGGATTCGTTTCCGTGGCGATCCCTTTCCGTGCCGGCCAAAAAAGCCGCTGGTTCTTCCGGTTGTTTTCCGTTTTTGTGCCGGTTTCCCGAATGCGAGCCGCCGACTTCTTCGCGCTTCCCGAATCCCTCTCCGCTTTTGCCGGGCATTTCAAGCCCGATGCGGCGCCGTGGGAATGGTTGAAGGCGATTGCACCTGCGCTGGCGGCGCTCGGCAAAGAGGCCACGCCGCCTGCCGTTCCGGCAGGCGTCCGGATAGAAGGGCCGGTTTTTCTCCACCCCACAGTCAAGCTGCCGGTGTCGGCCACGATTATCGGACCAGCGTGGATCGGTCCCCAGGCCGAAATCCGGCCAGGCGCTTTCCTCCGAGGAAATGTGATTGTCGGCGCTGGCTGTGTCCTCGGGAATTCCTGCGAGTTCAAGAACTGCCTGCTGCTCGATGGAGTTCAGGTGCCGCACTTCAGTTATGTCGGCGATTCGGTGCTGGGAAGCGGGGCCCATCTCGGTGCAGGGGTAATTCTCTCGAATCTTCGCCTGGATCAAAAACCCATTGTGGTAAACGTCGAGGGCAGGTCGTATGAAACCGGATTGCGAAAGTTCGGGGCAATCCTGGGCGATGCCGCCGAAGTCGGATGCAATGCCGTGCTCAACCCGGGATCGGTTCTGGGGAAGCGGGCTTTGGTGATGCCGACCATGTCCTTTGCGGGATACCTGCCGGCGAACACCATCGCCCGGGTCCGTGAGGCTGTCGTGCAGGTGGCCCGGAGAGATTGAGGCGTGAGTGTCGCCAAGACATTTTGCCGACAACTGTGTCGTTTTCGCCGCAAATTCGCCTGGGTTGTGCGCGACCTGCGGGCTAATATGGTGTCTTTTTCATGCGCAGAACACTGACGGGCATTCAACCATCGGGCACGCTCCACATCGGAAACTACTTCGGTGCGATGCAGCCGGCGATCGACGCGCAGACACGCGGCGATTGCTACTATTTCATCGCGGACTACCATTCGATGACCTCCCTGCTGGATCCCGCCGAGCGGCGCCGCCACACGCTGGACGTGGCTTTGGACTGGCTGGCGTGCGGTCTCGACCCAGCCCGCAGCGTTTTCTGGCGCCAGAGCGACGTCCCCGAAGTGACGGAACTGATGTGGATCATCGGCACGCTGACCCCGATGGGACTGCTGGAGCGCGCGACGAGCTACAAGGATAAGACGGCCAAAGGCATTTCGCCGAATTTTGGACTGTTTGCCTATCCGGTGCTGATGGCAGCTGACATCCTGCTCTACGATACGACAGTCGTTCCGGTCGGCAAGGATCAGAAGCAGCATCTCGAGATGACGCGGGACATCGCCGTCAAGTTCAACCAGACCTACGGCGAGACTTTCGTGGTGCCTGATTCCGAAATTCGCGAAGACGTCGCCGTGATCCCGGGCCTCGATGGGCAGAAGATGAGCAAGAGTTACGGCAATACCATCGACATTTTCGGCGACGAAAAGATTTTGCGGAAAAAGATCATGGGTATCATCATGGACTCCCGCACTCCCCAGGAGCCGAAACCTGACGCGGACAAGAACGTCGCGGTGCAACTGCTCCGGTTGCTTGCGCCGAAGGAAACGGCGGCGGACTTCGAGTCTAGACTACGCGCAGGCGGCCTGGGCTACGGCGACCTGAAGAAGGCGCTGTTCGAGCACTATTGGAACTATTTCTCCACCTATCGCGCGCGTCGCGCAGAACTCGCAGCTAACCTCGACCATGTCGAAAAGGTATTGAAAGACGGCGCCGCGCGCGCGCGCGCCACAGCGTCGGTGGTGCTCAAACGAGCGCGTCGCGCCAGCGGACTCGAGTGACTCGCCCCAGAGGTAGAGTAACCCAATAGGTTACTTCACCCCCGAAGCAAAGAGTAACCCAATAGGTTACTTTACCTCCGAGTCGGTGCGGCTGGATGGTCGTGGCTGGGCCGCGGAGCCGGGCTTCAGGGGGATTCCGAGCGCGTGGTCGGCGGGGCGGATGCCGCGCCGGAATCCCTCGAAGCTGTAGTCGGTGGGTGAATACGGATCGACGAAGCGCACGTCGGCTTTTGCGGGAATCTCGAGGTCAAAGCCCCACAGGGTGGCATTGACGACCATGCGGCGGAGTCCCTCGTTCTTGAGGTCCGAGGCTGCGCCCATGGTTGTGCAGAAGACGCGGTTCGTGGTGCCGCTTGGATTGATGTTCGTACGAATCCACGCGATCGGCATGGCGGGGTTGTTCACGTCCTGCTCGACACCATCGCTCTTTCTCGCCTTCCGGTAGCTGGCGGACTCGTCCGATGGATTCATTCCCTTCAAAACGAGCCCGCGCATCAGAATTTTCGAGTCGGGAGTGGGGTGCGTTTCGTAGATCCCGGAATCGCCGAAGACATCCGTGACGCCTCGGAGGATCGGTTCGTGTTCCGCGCCGGGCTCGACGATGCCGCGGGTCGCCCCTTTGCGGTTCGCGCCCCAATGGCTTACCCAGTCTTCCCCGAGGACTCGGCGGCCGAAGTGATTGTACTGCGCGAACGAGGTCTGGTCGTCGGGTAGGAAACGAAATGCGTGGGTGCTCGTTCGCAGGGCCACCAAGGGCACGCCACGCTCGACCGCCTGCTCGAAATGGCGCATGGCTTCGTCGGGCCAGCGTCGGAAGCGCAGCTGCAGCACGATGCCGTCCGCGGTATCTAACGCTTCGATACCGGAAACGCTGCGATTGTTATTCGGATTGACCGTGCCGTCCGGATCGAGCGCGAAAAGGACGGTGCAGCGGAAGCCATAGCGCTGGCTCAGCAGCTTCGCGAGCATCGGCAGGCCTTCCTCGGAACGGTATTCCTCGTCGCCGGTTAGAAAAACCAAGTGCCGGCCGTTGCCTGCACCCTCGGCTGCGGCGGGGTAGGTGATGAGCGACGAGTCACCCAGGACCGTAGCGACGGTTGCGAATGCAAAGAGGATCAGGGACGTGGTTCGAAGTATCACGATCCCCTGACTGCGTCCAATGGCCGCCGGCGTCAATCTCTCGGCCATTTCCGTCTAACACCGGGCGAGCGCAGGAGGTGCGAAATTGACGGGATCGAACGGTTTCACGCGGAGCAGCGGTGGGCGGGGAGTTCGGAGGTCGACGGGTGGTGAATCTATGCCTCCCGTGGAAAAAAGGATGTCAAAATCGAAGTGCTGAAATGACATCCTTTCGGAGCAATCAGCCGTGGATTGATAGTACTCCGAAGCCGGCTGATCGACCAAAAACTCATGGCGAGCCCGTACCGGAAGTGCCGAGGGAACTCTTCAAGAAACGCTATTGAGGCGAAACTCATGACATTTCGCTCCGCGTCCTCCGCACCTCCGCGTGAAACCTTTCGGCCGCTCGCTCACTTTCGGCGAAGAAATGCTTTGCGTTGCAGCTAGGCGAAGAGGCGGGTGGCGGCCTTGGCTTTGACGAGTTCGCGGGGCTGGTTGAGGTGATTGTAGACGATGGTCTCTGGATCGATGCCAAATGCGTGATAGATCGTCGCCAGAAGCTCCATCGGATGCACCGGATCCTTTGCGGGACTCGACGCGGTCTTGTCGGACTCGCCGTGGACGTAGCCGCGCTTGATGCCCGCGCCTGCGATGATGCTGGTGTAGCAATACGGCCAGTGGTCGCGGCCGTCGGCGCTGTTGACATTGCCTGAAGTGCTGACGCCGCGTTCGGGGCTGCGGCCAAATTCGCCCAAGGCGACGACGAGCGTTTCACTGAGAAGACCGCGTTCGTCGAGGTCCTCGAACAATGCGCTCAGGCCCTGATCCAGCATGGGTCCCGATTTGTCCTTCATGCGTTCTGTCAGGCCGACGTGGTGGTCCCAGGAATGGTTGTCCGAGTTTGCAACCTTGGGCCAGATGACTTCGACCACGCGCGTGCCAGCCTCGACCAGTCGCCGCGCCAGCAGCAGGCTTTGTCCAAAGGTATTGCGACCGTATCGATCGCGGAGCTTCTCATGTTCGGACGACAAATCGAATGCGTCGCGAGCGCGTCCGGAGACGATGAGGTTGAGCGCGCGCTGGTAGTATTCGTCGAGATTGTACGATGCGGTCGCTTTTTCGATGTCCGGCATCGCCTGCTCGATCGCATCGCGCAAACGGGCCCGCCGTTCCAGACGCATGGCGAACACCTCCTGCGGAAGCTTGAGATCGTCGGTCTTGATCCGATCCATCTTCTGCATGTCTAGGTCGTCGCCTTCGGGATAAAGCGTGTAGGGATCGAACGCCTTGCCGAGGAAGCCGGCCGAGCCGCCTTTGCCGACGACGTTCGATTCCTGCAGGGGCCGAGGCAGCATGACGAAGGGCAGCATGGGATCCGACATCGGCTTGAGGCGGACGATGTTCGAACCGAAGTTCGGGAAATCCTTGGCGTTCGGCGGCTCGAGCTGACCGGATGGGCTGACCTTGTCGGTGGTATAGCCGGTCATGATCTGGTAGATCGCCGCGGTGTGATTGAAGAGTCCGTTCGGCGTGTAGCTCATGGACCTGATCATCGTGAACTTGTCGTTCACCTTCGCCAGGCGCGGGATGACTTCGGTGAAATTGATTCCCGGAATGCGCGTGGGGATCGGTTTGAAAACGCTGCGGATCTTGTCGGGCACGTTTTCTTTCGGATCCCACAGATCCAGGTGGGACGGGCCGCCCTGGAGGTAAACCATGATCACGCTCTTGGCCTTTCCCCACCCAGGTCCGCCGCCACCGCTTGCCGTGCTCGCCGAGGCATTCAAACGCAGCATCTGACCGAGGGAGAGGCCGAGAATGCTCGAGCCGCCAATGCGGAGCAGATCGCGCCGCGTCATCTTCGCATGGGTATCGCAGAGGTCGGTATTGAGTCCACCAGGGAGACGGATCATGGCAGGATCTTTCGTTGAGGATTAATGATTGAACAGAAAGGCGGGCGTGTTCACGAGCGCCCAGACCAGGTCTTGGGCAGCCGTCAGCCGATGAACCTCGATCTGACGGTGGCTCATCTCGGCGTCGGCACGCAGTCGAACCAGAGTGGGATCGATGACCACCGGCAGCTCGGCGCGCGCCAGCAGAGCTTCGCGCTCGAGGAGGAGCGGATCCCTGGGAAGTGGACGCTCGGCCGTGTAGACTGCCTGGCGCTTGCGAATCAGGCCGACATCGAGTTCGCGGAAATGGTCGGCGATGGCCTTGGCTTGCTCAGGGGTGCGCGTCGACGCAGCCAGCCGCGCGATGGGCGAGATATCGGCGGGCAAGCCGAGCTCGAGCGGCTCAGGTGAAGTGGTCAGCCACACACGGAATCTACCGAAATTGTAGTTCTCCTTGAAACGCTGCTGCAGCATGATGCTGATCTCGATTTTCGTACCGTCCCCGACGGGCTCGGCCAAAGCGAACCGGGCATAGTGCGGTTCGCCGACGCGATCGCCAATGGACCACCCGTCGACTCCTGCTTCGCCTTTTCCGTCAATCGCCTCGGTTACTGGATGCTTGGGGTCACTGTAATCAGCACGTGCCGCCCTGAACTTGGACTCCACGTCCTCTCGTTCGCCCTCCGAGCGCCGCCATTTGAGCGTGATCTCGCTCATGACGAATTGCCCTTGGTGCCGTCCAGGTCCGAAGGAGGGCAGTGAATCGTCGGTCAGGACTTCCACCAGCACGCCGGTAATCTTCGCCAAGTCCGTTTCCGCGGTGAGCGTGTAGTCGGTCCCGGAGGAGGGACCCGTTGCGATATACGTGTTGTTTGGCCCTTTCTTGACCGTGTAGCCGCCGGCGCCCTTCAACGTTTCCGCGACAAAGGGAATCCACGTCGTGGAAAGCTGGCAGTCGTCCAGCGTCCGTTCCCACGCTGCCTGTTTTTCCGGGAGGCTGGATTCGTAATCGGCGAGTGCCGCGGTTGCCTCGGCGATTTTTTCCTGACGCTTCTGTTCTGCGGCTGCGACCTGCCCGGCAATTTCACCCGTGCGCTCCGCCACGCTCGTCCTGGCTTGGGCAATCGCGCTTTCGCGCTCACGCGCCTTCTGCTCGAAGATCGGCGCCCACCATTTCTCGCGCTCGACGAGATCCTGGGAAAGCTTCCGGTTTTCGTCGTCCAATGCGTTCCATGAGGCGAGGGTGGCTTGTGTCTCTTCGGGAGTAGCATGGCGGCTCAACGTTCGAAGAAATATCTCATCCACCAGTTTCTGATCCTCGGAAAGGCGCCCCGTCAATTTCGCCAGATCGTTGGTCGGATCACTGATCGCGCCGGATACGGCGGGGCCGCTGAGAAGGGCCATGACGGATCCAAGGCGAATGTCGCTGCTGCGTTCGCATTCGCAGGCCGATTCCCGGGCGGGTCGGCCGAGGCTGGCGAGGAATCCGCTCGGAACGTCGATCGCCGAATCCGGCAGCTGCGCCGCACGGGTGCCGGGCTTCACTCCTGGAAACTGCGGAGTCGAGCCGGTGACCTTGAGCACGGCGTCGAAGAGCACCTCGGCCGGAAGCCGCCGCGCCATGGCGTGGGAATAATTCGTCTTGTCGTCGGAGTTCCATTGGTTCGATGCGATCGACAACTGGTAGGTCCGCGATTTCGCGATCAGGGACTGGAGCTTCCGGACGTCGAAACCGCTTTCGACGAATTGACGCGTGAGCCACTGCAACAGCTCCGGATTCGACGGCGGGTTTCCTGCGCGAATGTCATCGAGAGGGTCGATCAGCCCGACGCCCATCAAGTAGCCCCACATCCGGTTGACATAGCTAAGCGCGAAATAGCGATTGTCGGGCGACGTGAGCCAAGCGGCGAGCTGTTCGCGGCGCGTCGGTTCATGGTCGGGCGTAGAGCAATGCGAGGGGTACGGAAACTCGGGCGGAGTAATCTGGCCCGTCCTATCGTGCCGCACGTCCCCTTCCGTCGCGTCCGAAACGATTTCATAGATGGGCTTGGCGTCGTCCACCGCGGTTCCTGCAATGGTCTTCTTGCCGCTCGCGGGATCCTTCTTCAGATCGATCCGGGCGAAGTATGCCGAGAGCTCGTAATACTGATCCTGCGTCCAGCGTTCGAACGGATGATCGTGGCACTTGTTGCAGTTGAAACGGGTCGCGAGGAAGAGGTGGGTGGTGTTTTCCATCGCCTCGGTCGGCGTGCGCAGGACCTTGTAATAACTAGCGGCTGGATTTTCCCGATTCGATCCACTCGCGGTGAGGACCTTTCGCACGAATTGATCATAGGGCGTGTTCGCATCGACCTCGTGACGGATCCAATCGCGAAACAGGCGGGCGCCGTCTTCGCCGAGAAACTTGCGATTCACCTGGAGTAGGTCGGCCCATTTGTTGGACCAATGGTCTACGTAATCCGGATTGCCGATCAGGCGGTCGATGAGCGCGTCCCGCTTGACCCGCGTCGGCCTCTGGTCCGCGAGAAACGCGCGCACGTCCTCCGCCGTCGGCGGAAGACCGGTGAGATCCAGCGTCACGCGGCGGAGAAACGCGTCGTCGCTGCAGAGTCCAGAGGGCGCGATCTTCATTCGTTTCCATTTCGCCGCAACGAAGTCGTCGATCTTGTTCCACTTCTCTGGCTCGCGCCACTCGAAGCCCGACCGATTGCCCATCACCGTGACAATTGTCGCGGCGTAGTTTCCTTCGTAGCGGGCTAGAATGGGCGCTTCGCCACGACGCAGCGTGGTGACAATTCCGCCTTTCTCGGCTGTCGCCACGTCCACATTGCCGGAATCGATGAAAGCCTCTGCGGTCACATCGCGTCGCATTCCGTCGGCGTAGGTCGCGACGATCCGCATTTGCTGGCGGGAGCCGACCACCTGCATGATCGGGTTGATCGGCAGCACCTCGATTTTCGAGACCTTGGGCGTTGCGGTGTCGAGCTTGCCTCCGTCGGCAATCCAGGTTCGAAGAATGCGATAATATTTATCCTCGAATTTGGTGCGCTGGCCGCCCTCGTGCGGAACGGCGCCCGTTGCCTTGAGGAGCATGAGCGAATCGTCTGGCGACGCGAAGTTGACGCGCCGCCCCGCATGGTCGTCCACGAGCGACCTCACGTCGAAAATGGGATCATAACCGCGGAGTGACAGCTTGAACCCGACTTTGCCCTCTTTGGAGCCGTGGCAAGACCCGGCATTGCAGCCTAGGTGCGCGATGACAGGGTTTACGTCCCGGATAAAATCGACTTTCTGATCGGGCGAATAGTCGGCGACGTGGACGGGGACGGATGCCGTCTTTCCGTTGAGCGAGGCATTGAGGCGGGTGTTACCTTTGCTCTTCGGGTTTACGAAACCGCCTGGCGTGACCTCGACCACGGGTTCGTCCACCGACAACGAAACCATTCGCGTGACATCGACGCGATCGCCCGACGCCAGGACTCCGGTCACGATCAACTGGGCGCCGTCGTAGCAGCCGTTCAGCGAGAGCTCAGCCGGCATGATTTCGAGCGCCTTCAATCGCGCGCCCGCCGGAAGTTCTTCGTGCGTGGGGGCGCGCGTGGACTTCGGCGGCATGGGTGCCGCTGCCCAAGCCGGTATGACCGTCGAAATCGCGAGACCGAGAAGAATGGGCACTTTCATGGGGAAACAGAAGAAACGGGCGTGGCGGAAATATCCGAAACCGCTACGCCGCCTACAGGAACGGGAACGAAATGACTGGCGATTGCGCCGTCGGCGGCGGTGATGAAATGTACCTCGCCGTCCTGTCCGGCTGCGGCGACGGTTCTTGAATCGGGGCTGAAGGCCACGGCGTAAATGCCGGCATTGAATTTCAGTTCCGCGACGACGCGCACCTCCGAGGTCGTGAACCGCGCGATCGCTTCCTTCTCGGCCTTGGTGTAGGTGGTCGCGACTTTTTTGTACGCGGCCAGGATGTTGTCCGGGATGCGGGAATCGAATTCGCCCGTGTAGATATTCACCGCGCCGTGGCCATTGAGGCTGCTTGCGGCCACGATCAACTTGCCATCCGCGCTGTAATCAACGGCGAAGATCCGGCCCTCCATAGGAGGGAATTTCCGCAAGAGATTCGCATTGTCGCCGATCTTGCGCACGGCCTGTCGAAACACGCGGTAAACCTGCGGCACGCCGTCGGCGCCGCCGATCAGGACTTCGTCGTGACCCGGCCGCCGCGCGACGGAATGGAGTCCGCCGCGGAGCGCCCCCGGCGTAATCGAGGTGACGTTGTCCACGAAGCGCTGCGTCTCTACTTCGGTCAGTTTGGTGCTCATGTCGCGACCGACCGAAACGATGTGGCTGCCGTTCTGGGTGAAGACCGTGTCGAGCACCCAGTCGTTGTGTGAACCCTGTTGCAGCCGCTGCTCCCCGGTTTCCGCATCGATGGCTCGCACGGTGTTGTCGGGACAGCCAAACGCCACCAGCCTGCCGTCAGGCGACCAACTCACGCCATATACCGTGTCGTAGCCGATCGGAACGGAAACGATCAAAGATTTCTTTTCGACGTTCCAAATCTGCACTTCACCCATGCGCGCCGGAAGCCCACCGGCCACGGCAAGCCGCTTGCCGTCGGGGGAAAAACGCACCGTCTCGATGCGCTCCGAGAGTCCAATCAATCGCGCGACCAGGCCCGAGCCATCCGCCCGGTGAAGCAGAACCTCGTGGAATCCCGCGACGGCGAGCAGCGAGCCGTCGGGTGAAAAATGCAGGGACGTTACGACTGGGGGTCGTTGGTAGATCGGAGGATGCTTGTCGTCGACGACACGCACCGCATTTGCGGGCGTGTCATCTGTTGCTCCCTGCGCGATCCACTTCCGGATCAGGTCGATGTCGCCCTCTGACAGCGGCTTTTTATCCTTGGGCATGTCCGCTTCGCCTTCGTGCGGTGTGATGGAGTCGATAAGCGGGCTTTCATCGGGCGAGCCGGCGACGATTGCCTTGTCGCCACTCTCGCCGCCGGCAATGAGCCGGCTGAATTCCGTCATGACGTACTCACCCTTGTTTCGAGCCGGCTGATGGCAGCCCTGGCAGTTCGCCTGGAAGATCGGACGTATGTTTTTCCAGTAGCTGACCGGAGGCGGAGGCTGCCCCGCCATTTCCCCGGCTGCCGGGGCTGCGGGGGCATCCGCGGCCGATGCGACCGCCAGGACAATCCCGCAGAAAATGGAAAAGATGCCGCCCCGTTGCCAACTGTTTGGGGAGAGCGCTGATGGTCGATTTCCGGCGCGGACGTGCGGCGGTGGGAGATGCATAATGGCAGGACGCGCATCCTTGACAAAGGACCGCGAGAGGTGGGATCGGGGAACTGGGGTAGACTAGAATTTTCGATGCCGAGTGTCTAGCGCGACGATGGGCTCATTTTCGCTGCCTCATTGGGTGCGGGACTTTCAGAAACAGCGAACTGGAGTTTGGCTCTGACCGCCGGCGACATCGATGCATCCTTGCGAATGCCTGTGCCTTCCACGTACACGCGGCGAAGTGCAGGCAGGCGCTCGAACGCCGGGAGGGCATCGGATGTCACGGCCGTTTTGAAAAGACTGAGCGATTCCAGAGCGGACAAGGATGATATTTGCCGGACCGTCGCGTGCGTAACCCGGGTATTCGCGAGCCGCAGCACGCGAAGATTTTTCATCGCCGCCAGCACCCCGGCCGACTGGTCGGTGACGGCAGTATTCGAGAGGTCCACAGCGACCAGGGCTGCCGCCAAAGGAGAGAATGCCGCGAGTTCGGCATCGCCGAAACGTCCGCCCACCGGCGAGGCGTTCAGGATCAGTCTGGCAGACTGGCGCGATTCGTAAGTGAGGCAGGAAGGATACTTCCGTTGCAGACTCCGGACGGCAGCAACGAACGGGCTTTCCAGCACATTGGGATCCTAAGCTTAGAATTCCACGTGGACAAGTTGTCGCG
>JADMIO011135724.1_pt1 | contig 108474 bp, 98 predicted proteins | sample 8958161 | NCBI WGS metagenome assembly JADMIO01 (sample SAMN16585339, study PRJNA669376) | soil metagenome | isolation source: Crop rotation soil | place: USA: Cullars Rotation, Alabama | collected 2011
CGCGACAACTTGTCCACGTGGAATTCTAAGCTTAGGATCCCAATGTGCTGGAAAGGCGGAAGATCGGGGTGGTTTATCTCCTAAAATTGTAAGGTCGTTCAGTGACGCAAATGGACAATAGGCAATTTGCAATAGGCAAAGGATCTGTTTGACAGGCGGAGTGTCCCATTGCCTATTGCCCATTGCATATTGCAAATTGCCTATTGCTTTCTAAGTAATGCGGCAAAAAGCGTATCCGCTTTTCTAGTATATCCTTTCAACAATTGCTGATCGATCAATTGCAGACCAAACTCATGTTGCAGATTACTCACTCGTTCTTCATTCTCTTTCCTGAATACAGAACACGTGCTATACAACAAATGAGCGCCTGGCTTTAGTGCAGCAACTATATTGGACACAATCTTCTGTTGCTTGCCGGCATACTCATCTATTTTCTTTTCATCGAAGTAATACAACTGTTCCGGCGTACGTCCCCAGGTACCGCACCCGGTACAAGGAACATCTGCGATTATAATATCGAAAGAGTTTATAGATGTGGATAGAATAGCAGACCGTGCATGTGAAAGATCGGCAACATAACTCTTATAATTCTTTATTCCTGCGGCCTGGAATCTTTTCTTCAGGTTGGCAATGATCGATTCGCGAATATCTGAAACGGTGAGATCAATATTGCCGAGAATATCAACAGCCATGATCGATTTACCGCCACTCGCCGCACAGCAATCCCATACCGAAAGTTTGTTTGACGGATCTGAGACTGATCGCAAAAGATCACCGATACGTTGCGAATTATAATCCTGGACTACTGCCTCTTTATTTAATTCAATGACGCCTTCAATTTTTGATCCGTTGGGCAATGCAAGGCAATCAGGCGTAAGTTCTTCGAAACTAATGCCTGCATTAGCGAGTTTTTCCTTCACTATTCTTTGTTTGCCTGACCTTAATCTTAAGAAAAGATCGGGTTGTACAAAAAATGATTCCTCGAATGGACGCACCTCTACTCCATCACTGAATTGGTGTTCCCATGGAAATATATTGAGCGTTGGGTAGGATGTATCAATTGCCTTATATTTTTCATCCAATGATACTCCAACTGTTTCATTCCATTCAGGCTTCAATGCCTCGAGAATCTTGTTATGTTGATCAGAACAAAAAAATAACGCTATCAATATTCTTTCCCTGACTGGTGTGTCCGGAAAAGATTTTCCCAGGCGGAAATAACAATAGCATAGATGACTGATCTGCCTGCGGTCGGTAGAGCCATATTTTTTATCCCTGCTGAAAAAATCCTTACTGAACTCTGCAAATGGTATTGCGCCATTGTATTGTTCCAGTATCGTTGCAGCAGTATTCAGATACGATTGATAACGGCTCATGGGGCGTAAATTACAGACCAATGGGCAATTAGCAATATGCAATTAGCAAAGTGGCACTTTTCCCGAAAGTCGGGTCATTTGCTTATTGCCAATTGCATATTGCGAATTTTCCAGTTTACAGAATAGTCGCATATCATTTTCCTATCTTGCATACAAAACCTCCCAATGACCAGGAGAAAGATATATTTATTTTTCTTCTTACTTTCCTCCTTACCTGCGTCGATCAATGCCCAGGCAGGGCTCTCATTTCGCAATATCAGCATCAACCAGGGGCTTTCACAAAGCAGTGTAGTGAGCATTGCAGTGGACAACACAGGCTTTTTATGGTTTGCTACACAGGATGGCCTGAATCGCTATGATGGAAAAGAGTTCGTTGTATTCAACAAAATATTTGATGATGTAACGAAGCCGACGAGTAACCAGTTGGGCAAAGTAGTAAAAGGAAATCATAATGATCTCTGGCTGGTAACGAGTGGCGGCAGATTGGAAAGATTCAATTTATACAATCAGCAGTTTACAAGCATCGACACCCTACCCATATCACATGAACCCATGCCCGCTGTAAGTTGTTTTTTTATAGATCAGCGGGACCACTGGTGGATCGGCACTCAGAATGATGGTCTTTATAAATATTCATCGGCAAGTCAAAAAAGACTGGAACATTTTAGCAACAGGAGTTCGCCGGAATCGATCAGCGGGAATCAAATTCATTCTATATTCCAGGATAAGCGAAAAAGGATCTGGCTGCTCACCGAAAATGGCATGACAATGTTCAGTCATTCCGCAGCCGATCCGAGAAAGATCGCATTCCAGTTTGATAGCGCCTTATCATCTCCTATTTCATTCAGCACAATGGATGAAGATGAAACAAATGTTTTGTGGGCAGGTAGCTTTGGGAAAGGTGTTTTTCTGAAAACTGAAACAGATACAACATTCATTCCTTTTACTGGTTTTTCTTCTTCTCAAACCATTCCATCCGACCTGGTAGTGCAATCCATTAAAGCCGATCAATCCGGCAGAATATGGGTGGGCACTTATGGAAAAGGACTTTACCTGATCAATAAGAAAGACCGAACGATACAGAATTTCACATTCGACAAGAAAAAATCTTCTTCATTAGGATACAATGATGTGCTTTGCATCGAACAGGATAGCCGCGGTGGATTATGGATCGGCACCGATGGTGGCGGACTAAGTTATTATCACAATGCGCTGAACAACTTCGCTACTTACTCAGCCATTAATTTACCAGATGCAGTTACAATAGAACAGGTGCGTTCAATCACAAAAGACCAGCAGGGAATGATATGGACAGGAACTTCCAACCAGGGCCTTGTGATCATTGACAGCAACCGTACAGACTTTCAACAATTACGTTTACCATCTTATAACCCCGGCGCCAATACTCCCGGTCGGATCGTTTCTTTATTATGCGATGCGCAAAACGATATATGGATCGGTACACAGGGAAGTGGGCTGATCATTGCCTATGCTAAATCGAAAAAAATAAAAGACTGGTTTTATCCCGGCGCATCGAACGGCAAGCAATTTCCCGATAATACGGTATGGTGCATGCTTCCTTTTAGTGACAACAAAGTATTGATCGGTACTCAGAATGCAGGTTTGGTCCTAGTAGATAAATCAACAGGCCAGGTAAAGGACTTCAATCCTATACCTAATACCGGCAATAATGTACGGGCTATTACCAGGGTCAGCGACAGTATAATATGCATCGCGTATGAAAGAACAGGATTGAAGCTGATGAATACGAGAACACGATCGATCAGGAACCTGTCTGATCCTGCATTGAATAAATTATGGAATGAAGAGATCATTCTTAAATGCGTTTTTTACCGTGCCCCATTCCTACTCGCGGGCACACACGGCAGAGGATTGATCATTCACGATCTTTCTACCAATAAGCAGTATTCAATAACAGATGCACAGGGATTGCCTAATAATACTATTTATGGCATACTGCAAGACAAGAACAGGTTGCTCTGGATCAGTTCCAACAAGGGATTATGCCGGTTGAATATGCCTTCCGATCCTGCTGCCATCAACCGTTCTCATTTTGCCTCATTCAGTGCAGAAGATGGATTGCAAAGCAACGAATTTAATACCGGCGCTTACTATGCCGCACAGGATGGTACACTTTTCTTCGGTGGAGTAAAAGGATTGAACATCTTTCATCCCGATCGCTTTGTCTATACGTCGCAGGATATACCTGTAGTGATCACGCAGGCCACTATCAATAATCAGCCTTACAAGGCAGACACGGTTATTTCCTATAAGAAAGGCTTGAGGTTGCGTTATGCCGAAAATTCCATGTCGTTCAGCTTTGCCGCTCTCGATTATCTTTCCAATACACGCCTGAATTATTCTTACCGCTTGCTGGGATACGATGGCAACTGGATCGATGCAGGCAATCGTAATTATGCTGCTTATACCAACCTGGAATCGGGCAATTATGTCTTCGAAGTAAGGGCATCCGATCAAACGAATATCACAAACGGAAGCATCACCCGGATGGCAATTTATATTGCCCCACCCTATTGGCAAACATGGTGGTTCATCACGCTGGTGGTAATGAGTGTTACTTTCATACTCTATGGGTTTTACCGCTATCGTGTCAATCAATTGCTGCAATTACAAAAAGTACGCAGCCGGATCGCTACCGATCTTCATGATGATATCGGGTCTACACTTACCAATATCAATATCCTTTCGGAATTAAGTAAGAAGAATATAGATCATCGGAAAGAAGCAGAAATATTCCTGAACCGTATTGCCGAAGAAGTCAACGTCACCAGCCAGGCACTGGACGATATTGTATGGAGTATCAATAAAAACAATGATACGGTAGAAGAGACTGTGGCACGCATGCGCCGGTATGCCGCCGAAGTACTGGAAGGGGCCAACATCCGTTATTCATTGCAATCGGACCAGCAGATGTCGAACCGCAAACTGAATATGGAACTGCGCCGTGATGTATATCTTTTATTCAAGGAATCAATCAATAATATCTATAAGCATTCAAGGGCTACCAATGTCGACATTAAAGTATGGCTGGACAGAAATCAGTTACGCATGCTGATCCGGGATAATGGGATCGGGTTTGATAGCACCCTTTCTACTCATCGTAATGGTCTTAAGAATATGCATGCACGTGCAGAAAAGTGGAAGGGAAGCGTAAATCTGGTGACGGAAGAAGGAAAGGGGACGATAACGGATATTGCGCTGCCTGTTTCATAGTATTCACGCAAAGGCGCAAAGAAGCGGAGAGCGCAAATATCTTGACAGATCCCGAAGTATCCCTTTCTTCATATTTCACGCGGCGAGCGCAACGGAGCAGCGTCCGCGGCGATCGTTTCTAGTAGCAAAAACTCTTCCCGCTGGCGACAACTCTTTGCTTCTTTGCGTCTTTGCGTGAAATTTTTAAACACCAGCACCCGCACAAATGAGTGATACCCCAACGTATCAGAATTCACTAATTTTAACCTATGCCTACCACGATCATACTGTTTGAAGATAATGACCGCCTCAGGGAATCGCTTGCGTACCTGCTGAAGATGAATGGCTATGAAATAGCAGGCGACTACAACAGTTGCAATGAGGCCGCTACGATTGTAAGAGTATACCGGCCGGATGTGGTGCTGATGGACATCGATATGCCTGGCCATAGCGGCATCGAAGGTGTGAGCATGATCAAGGAAGCAAGACCAGAAACTGCAGTGATCATGTACACCGTATTCGAAGAAGATGATAAATTGTTTCAGTGTCTTTGTGCCGGCGCGAATGGTTATTTGTTGAAAAAAACTCCTCCTGCCAAACTCTTCGAAGCGATACAGGATGTGCTCGAAGGCGGCGCTCCTATGTCACCCGCAATTGCAAAAAAAGTATTGAGTACTTTCCAGGCAAAGCAGGAAACAAAAAAATATAATCTTTCTCCCCGCGAGATCGAAGTATTGCAATGGCTGATCAAAGGATACAGCATCAAGCAGATCGCACTGGAAATGAGCCTTGCATTCGATACTATCCGCTCTCATCTCAAGAACATCTATCAAAAGCTCCACGTCAACTGCGGTAAGGAAGCGATTGTAAAAGCGCTTAGCGAAAGAATTGTTTAAACGATTTTTTGAACCACAAAGGCGCAAAGACCACAAAGATGCACGAAGTAAGGCCCTGCAGCCTCCGCAGGCATTAAATCACTCAAAAGGACTATTGCCCGGATTGTGCGATACAGGGATATTTGTACCTGGCAGCACATCATACTCCCTTACTACAGCCCATCCGCCATCTGGACCGACCTTATTAATGACGAATCGATGGGACACTCTATATTCCCGACTGAATTTTTGATCCGTACGATTATAGCAAAGTCAGATGTAAAAAAAACAACAATGATCGCCTGAGGGGGCGATCATTTTGCATTTATTTGAATATTTTATTACCGTTAATGTGGGAGACTCAAGCATTGAGACGCAAGCATTGCGTCTCTACGGTCGTTCTGCAGGATCTATTGATAATAGTAAAGCACTTTCAGATCGTAGCCCGGCGGCTTGGGCGTTATGATCATCTTTCCTTCGGTAGGACGATCAAATGAATTGAATTTCTGATTGGTAATATCAGTTGTATAAGTAGTACCCGATGTAGAACCATCAGTGATACACTTCACTATATTATTTTTCGAAACATTCTCGGCCCCAAGGAAAATGAAACCTTCTTCCTTCATAGGAATAGCAGCCTTGTGATTATCGTAGGTAGTGACCCTGGTAGATACTACATCAAAGCCTCCGCTGCCATCTGGTTCAGATACTGTCGTCTTCGTAATGTTTCCGTTGGCATCATATATATAATCTTCCTTCGTGCTTAGTTCATAAGGGCCTAAGAGTGCAGAATAAGATTCTTGTTTTATGATCTTGCCGGAGGCATCATATGTCTGAACAGTACTATCTGTGAAATCGCCTAAAAAGCCACTATACGTAGTTGCAAGTACGTACGCCATGCGATCCGTACCGGTAACGTAATGAACATTATAGATCACTGAATCAATGAAAAGACTGGTAAGGGAAGAAGTAGCCTTTGCTTTTTGGATCTTGCCATCAGCAAGCCGGGTGATCGTATAACGAATATCGAGGTCTATCCCGGCAAGTCTGCCGGTGCTGTAATATTCAGTCATCCGTTTATTGTTGTCATATTTAAACGTGATGACATTAGTATCATTTGTATTGAGGGAAATCTCCAGCGCCTTTACGAGCAGGTCGCCATTGGTATTACCACCACCTCCTCCGCTACCACCGCCACCGGAAGGCGAATCAAAACCGACTTCGGGTTGACAGGAAAAAAACACAATGCTGCAAATCACAAGCAGGGTTGCGACTATCTTTCTCATAAAGCGTACAGTTAGGGTGGTTATTGATTGAGTATATCCAATTATACTTCCAGCAATGTCTTTACAGGATCTTTTCCAATCAGCAATTGTTCAGGGTTCTCAAGCAATTCTTTTACCCTTACCAAAAAGCTTACTGATTCGCGACCATCGATGATGCGGTGATCGTAGCTCAATGCGAGATACATCATCGGCCTGATCACTACCTGTCCATTCAAAGCAACAGGACGTTCTTCAATTTTATGCATTCCAAGAATAGCGCTTTGCGGAATGTTGATGATTGGTGTGCTCATTAAAGAACCAAACACACCGCCATTGGTAATAGTGAACGTACCACCAGTAAGATCTTCGGTAGTGAGTTTGCTATCCCTTGCCTTTCCTGCCAATTCTATTACTTTCTTTTCGATATCGGCCATACTCAGACTCTCTACATTACGGATCACAGGAACAGTAAGACCACGCGGAGTACTCACGGCAATGCTAATGTCAGCATAATCATGGTACAATAACTGGTCGCCATCGATATAAGCATTTACCGAAGGCCATTCAGCTAAGGAGATGGCACATGCTTTTGCAAAAAAGCTCATGAACCCAAGCCCTACTCCATGTTTTTCTTTGAACTTGTCCTTGAACTTGTTGCGGATCGCCATGATACTGCTCATGTCCACTTCGTTGAAAGTAGTGAGCATGGCTGTTGTGTTCTTGGCTTCTACCAGGCGGCGACTGATAGTCTTACGGAGATTACTCATTTTCTCAGCACGCACATTGCGGCTGAAAAGTCCGGCACCATTGAAAGGTTGTTTGCCGGGGTTGGCCAATGCCGCCAGCACATCTTCCTTCAATATCTTACCCTGGTAACCCGATGGTGATACCGTTTTTGGATCTACTTTTTTATCGGCAATGATAGCAGATGCTACAGGTGTGGCCCTGATCTCATTGGAAACAGCAGTGACAGGTGCTGTTGATTTCACCTCTTCTTTCTTTTCTGATTTTTCGGGCTTCTTTTCTTCTTTCACTGCAGGTTCAGCAGCCGGTTTGCCATTGGTAGGTTTTGCCGCCGACTCATCGATGCTGGCCAGCAGGTCACCTATCTTCAATGTATCGCCTTCTTTGGCAGAGGTCTTTAATACGCCGGCTTTTTCGGCGTTCACTTCAAATGTTGCTTTTTCACTCTCGAGTTCTGCAATGACTTCATCACGCTCTACATAATCTCCATCTTTCTTATTCCACTTGAGCAAAGTCACTTCATTGATGGACTCTCCTACTGTTGGTACTTTAATATCGATCATAATATGCTAATTGCCGCGAATTTAATGATTTTAGGCCGCGTCTCATATGGTGAATGCGGTTTCGATGATTTAACTGCTTACCCACGGTTAAAACCGTGGGCTGCTATAACCTCATATGGCGAATGTCATTTAGATGATCTCCAATTGCGCTCGCCGCGTGAACCACAGTTCCTCATATCGTGAATGCGGTTTCGATGATCTCCTGTTGTTCCTGTTGATGGACCTTTGCATAGCCGGTAGCAGTAGCTGCGGATGGCTGGCGACTGATCACACCATAATTCAGGTTCTTAAGATTCATCTGGAGGAATGAAGCAGCACCCATGTTCAGCGGTTCTTCCTGTACCCAGAACCATGTGGCACGGTTATACTTTTTAGACAATTCTTCGAGCTGCTTCACCGGCAGTGGATACAACTGTTCCACTCTTATCAATGCAATATCCTTGCGGTTTTCTTTTTGCTGACGTTCAGCCAGATCAAAATATATTTTACCGCTGCAGAACAACACTTTTTTTACACTGGCCTTATCCGCAAACGAATCGTCGATCACTTCTTTGAATGAACCATTCAGGAATTCATCTTTATGAGAATAACTTCCGGGGTGACGAAGATTGGCTTTCGGAGAGAAATTGATCAATGGCTTACGGAACGGCCATGCAATTTGTCTTCTCAACGCATGGAAGAAATTAGCGGCCGTGGTAATATTGGTCGCTACCATATTCAATTCGGCACATGATTGAAGGAAACGTTCCATTCTTGCGCTGCTATGTTCGGGCCCCTGGCCTTCGTAACCATGTGGCAGCAACATCACGATACCGTTCATGCGGTTCCATTTCTGTTCACCCGAAGTGATGAACTGGTCCACCATCGATTGGGCCACATTGAAGAAGTCGCCAAACTGTGCTTCCCAAAGCACGAGCGCATTGGGGTTAGCTAATGCATAACCGTATTCAAAACCCAATACTCCATACTCACTCAGCAGTGAGTTGTATATCCTGTATTGACCGGTTGCACCGGGTATGCGGCTAAGTCGATTATAGGCCACATCATCATTTTCATCGCGTAATACAGCATGACGATGAGAGAAAGTACCACGGCGAATGTCCTGTCCGCTCATACGAACATCATTTCCATCGAGCAGCAAGCTGCCATACGCAAGCAATTCACCGCTTGCCCAATCAAGCTTCTGTTCGGTGTCGAATAATTTGACCTTATCCTGGATGATCTTCTCGATCTTGCGAAGCGGTTTGAAATCATCGGGCCAGTGCATCATGGCATCGAATACTTTCCTGAAGTTCTCTTCGCTGATTGCTGTCACCGGCGAACGATCAAAATCTTCTTCAGTAGCTTTTCTCAGGTTTCTCCACCATATCTCGGGTTGCTGGTAGTGATATGGCAAAGGTTTTTGTTTCACTTCATCCAGGCGTTCCTGGAGATCCGCCCAGAATTTGCTTTCCATCTCCTTAGCCAGGTCCTTTGCTTCGGGTTCACCATTTTCGAGCAAATATTTTACATAAACTTCTCTCGGGTTTGCGTGCTTATCGATCAGTTCATACAAACGTGGCTGGGTAAATTTGGGATCATCACCTTCATTGTGACCATGTCTGCGATAACAAACCATATCCACGAATACATCGGAATTAAATTCCTGGCGATAGCGTGTTGCGATCTCCACTACTTTGATAACGGCTTCGGGATCGTCGCCATTCACGTGGAATGCAGGTGCCTGAATGGCTGCAGCGAGTGAAGTACAATAATCAGAACTTCTTGCTTCATCAAAATCGGTAGTAAACCCGATCTGGTTATTGATCACAAAATGCATGGTGCCTCCTGTATAATAACCGGAGAGCTTGCTCATTTGCATTATTTCGTAAACGATACCCTGGCCTGCAACAGATGCATCGCCGTGAATGAGAATCGGGAGTATTTTATCGTATTCAGAAGTATAAAGCACATCTGCTTTTGCTCTTGCAAAACCAATTACCACAGGATCTACCGCTTCGAGGTGTGAAGGGTTAGGCATCAATTTGAGGTGGACGGTCTTATTGTTAACAGTTGTCACTTCACTTCCGAAGCCCATATGATATTTCACATCACCACTGCCCATGGTCTGGTCAACTTTGGCAGTACCTTCAAATTCACTGAATATCTGCTCATAGGTTTTGCCCATGATATTAGCGAGCACATTCAATCTTCCCCTGTGTGCCATACCTATTACTACTTCCTGTACATCATGATCGGCAGCAGTATTGATGATAGCATCCAGTGCAGCGATGGTAGTTTCTCCTCCTTCGAGTGAAAATCTCTTCTGCCCTACATACTTGGTATGAAGGAATTTTTCAAACATCACACCCTGGTTCAGCTTCTCCAGTATCCTTTTTTTTGTTTCCAATGGCAATGGATCGGAAAATTTCTTTTCCATCTCAGTGGTAAGCCAGTTTACTTTTTCCTGATTGCTGATGTATTTGAATTCGATACCAACGTGAGTGGCATACACTTTTTGCAGGTGTGCAAGAATATTCCTGAGTGTAGTGGGACCAAGACCGATACGATCACCAACTCTGAATGTTTTATCGAGGTCCTCATCAGTCAGGTTGAAAAAGGAAAGATGAAGATTTGCATCACGGTCCTTTCTTTCGCGGATGGGATTTGTCTTCGCGATCAGGTGGCCTTTATTGCGATAACCAAGAATGAGGCGGTATACGCCCAGTTCTTTTTTCCAGTTTGTATCTTCCGATGGCGGAGCTTCGGTGGCTGCATGTACGGCAGAACCATTGGTAGCGGCTTTGCCATTACCGATGGCGAAATCGAAACCTTCGAAGAATTTTTTGAGTTCGGGGTCAACGCTATTTGGATTACTTAAAAAGTCCCGGTACAGATTTTCAATAAATTCGGGATGGGAGCTCGTGATATAAGAAAAGTCCTTCATGAATCGAGGAAATTTTGGATTGTCACATTTGGGCAACAAATATCGCTTAAAAACTCTGAAAATCAGGGTATATTTTAGAGATTTCACGACGGAGCGTGCTACAATAGGCAATTGGCAATAGGCAATAAGCAAAGGGAGATTCCTACGGGAGGACTGATCCTTTGCCAATTGCCCATTGCGTATTGTCTATTGAATAGATGGCTCAAATTTAAACCAGCCGAAATTTGGTGGTTCATCGATTCGGGCTTACCTTTGCCTCCCTTAAAAACAGAAGAGAATGGCTAATCACAAGGCTACCCAAAAAGATGTTCGTCAGGCTACAAAACGCCGGGAAAGAAATAAATACTACGGTAAAACGACCCGGAATGCGATCCGTGACCTGAAAGAGCTGAAAGACAAGGCAGAAGCCGGTAAGAAAGTATCTGAGGTAGCTGCTATGATCGACAAGCTGGCTAAAAGAGGCATAATCCATCGTAACAAGGCGGCTAACCTGAAAAGTAAGCTTACAAAGAAAGTAAACGCCCTGGCGAAGTAATCGCTGGTTTGTACCATATTAAAAAAGCACCATCGGAAGATGGTGCTTTTTTCGTTTGAAGGCCTTAACAGTTCACAGCTCACAATTTACAGTTTACAGGTACCAGTCTTTGATCTGTAAGACGTATAGTAAGTCAACTGTGAATTGTAAACTGTGAACTGTAAACTGGTAGAAACCCTCAGGCTAAAACCGTCACCTTCTCCTCTCCCAGCACCTGTTTATTGATGCTTTCATAGCGGGAGCCCCATTCATCGAGGTCTTTAAAAAGCGGGATCAATTCTATACCGATATCGGTAAGAAAGTACTCTACTTTCAATGGCACTACGGGGTAGACCTTTTTGTAGATGACGCCGAACCTTTCCAATTCTTTTAGTTGTTGTCGCAGCACCCGGGCGCTGGCGCTGGCTTCGGCAAGATGCTTTTGTAATTCGCTAGGGCGTTTGATCCCTTTGTGAAGGCACGAGATAATATCACGTTTCCATTTTCCCCCGATGACATAAAACGTGATGTCGATTCCGTTCCTTTTCTTCAATGGCATTTTACGTTCGTACATGGCTTTACTTTATTTGAAAGTGCGGATAATATTTTCCAATAGCGGATAATATTATCACAGGATTAAAAAACGCAATCGGTGACTAGCTTTATAGGACTAAGTTAGTTTTTTTCTTGATTGTTGCAATCGGTTGCAATCATTTTTGATTTGACGCTGATACATTATAAAAACTTGCAGCATTTTGTAATGTAAGGGAGTCCTTTTTTTGCCACCAATAAGCACTTGATTAATAGCCACTTAGATAGTTTGTATGATTTGATAGCTCTTCCAGGCAGTAGGCCTGATGGTGAAATTCCAGGGTGAATAATGCACCAGATCCATTTCAAAACTGACCTCAAACTAACCCATAGCAGGGTATTTCTCATACAACACAGCAAGAGCACTGGCTTTGGCCGGTGCTTTTTTATTGGAAAATTGAACCACGAAGGCACAAAGAACACCAAGCCAGCACAAAGCCAATAATCGTAGCAGCCGGTACTTTGTGCTTCTTCTTTATGTACTTGGTGGCTTTGTGGTTCCCAAAAGTTAACAACCTAAAATTCTGTCGGCAAGGTTCGTTTGCTTCAGCTTATTTTTAATCTTCAATTCAATACTATGCGGAACCTGCTGATCGCACTTTTTCTCCTGCTTCCTTTTTTTACAATGGCTCAAAAGATCAATACACGCTTTGAACAATCGAATGGCACACAAAGCCCCCCTTATAATGAGATCATAGACTGGTGGCAGAAACTAGATGCACGCTCAAGGAAGATCAAGATGCTTACAATGGGCATGAGTGATGCAGGATATCCCCTGCATCTCGTAGTCGTGTCGAACAACGGAGATTATAATTTCGAGAATATCCGCAAGAATGATAAACGTGTCATTCTTATCAATAATGGTATTCATCCAGGCGAACCGGATGGGATCGATGCCAGCATGTTGCTGGCAAGAGATATTGTGGCTAATACAGTGAAGCTACCCGACAATATCGTACTCGCCATTATCCCGGTGTATAATATCGGTGGCTGCCTGAACAGAACAAGCTTTTATCGTGTAGACCAAAACGGGCCGGAAGAATTCGGGTCACGTGGCAATTCACAGAACCTGGACCTCAATCGCGATTTTATCAAGTGTGATTCCAAAGAAGCGCGCTCGTTTACTGAGATATTTCATCTCACAGATCCTGATGTATTCGTAGATAATCATGTGAGCAACGGCGCCGATTACCAGCATGTGATGACATTGCTGACCACACAATCCAAAAAGATCGGAGCTGCCCTTGGCAATTATCTTTCACAACAGTTTGAACCGGCATTATATTCTTCGATGAAACAAAAAGGGTATGATCTGGTGCCTTATGTAAATGCATTTGGTGAAACCCCTGAGAACGGGTGGCCGGAATTCTGGGATAGCCCCCGTTACGGGAGTGGTTATGGTGCACTATGGCATACCTTTTCATTCGTTCCGGAAACACATATGCTCAAACCTTACGATCAACGCGTGAAGGCAACTTATGCGCTTATGCAATCATTCATTGAGTTCACTTCGAAGAACAGCGCAACTATCAGAGACCTGCGGAACCAATCAAAACAAGCGGACCAGGTTGCAGCTTCATTTCCTGTCAGTTGGTCCCTCGACAGAAGCGGTTTCAAAGAAGTTATTTACAAAGGATATGAAGCCGGTCACAAACCGAGTGAAGTTTCCGGAGCATCACGGCTCTATTATGATCGCAGCAAGCCCTATGAGAAGAAGGTGAAAATATACGATCAGTACGTGACGAAGAGCTCAGTGCAAAAACCCAAAGCTTATATCATTCCGCAGGGTTGGTGGAAAGTGATTGACCTGCTGCAATTGAATAAGGTAAAAATGAACCGGCTGAAAAGAGATACATTGATCGAAGTAGAAGTATACCGCATCGATGATTACAAGGCATCGCCACGGCAATATGAAATGCATCACCTCAACTCTGATGTAAAGATAACTGCGAGCCTGCAGAAGATCAGTTTCAGAAAAGGTGACTGGTATATCCCGATGGACCAACCGGCCAATCGTTTCCTGATTCAAACACTGGAGCCGCAGGCTGAAGATTCTTATTTCGCATGGAATTATTTCGATGCTATACTCGGGCAAAAAGAAGGCTACTCCGCGTATGCTTTTGAAGATACGGCTGCAAACTGGTTGAGGAGTGACGCCTCTCTGAGACTAAAGCTGGAACAGAAGAAAGCAAGTGATACTGCTTTTGCCAACAATGGAAGTGCTCAATTAAATTATATCTATCAGCAATCGCCTTATGCTGAACCAGATTATCTACGCTATCCGGTATATAGGTTATTAAAATAGTTGAAGAAATTGAACCCCAAAGACACGTAGAACACAAAGAAAGCACGAAGTGGAGGTGTTGCAAATATTAACTTTGTGTACCCTTGGTGTACTTCGTGTCTTTGTGGTTCAAAAAAAATTTGCGCGTAGCGCAAATCTCAAGTATCAAATTTTTCAGTAACCGGGGCAGGTGCATTCTTTTTCTTATCCATATGGCGAAAAAGTCGTCTTGCAAGAAGTAAACAAACTATCAGTACAACAATACTTAGATAACCCACCCATTCGAAGCGTAGTATTTTACCACCTTTATTTTCAATAACAATATAACCGGCCGTAATAGACGCAAGAAAAGTACCTGCCTGCTGCATGCTGCTGTTCAATACCATGAAGCTTCCCTGTTGTTCCTTCTCTACTACATTCGATACCATTGCCTGCGCAGTAACACCACGCCCCGTAGCAAAGATGAACCAGGCAACAAAAAAGAGCAGCACTACAGAGAAAGGCACCGGCGGTATATTGGTGATGCCATACACCATAACGATCGAAAGCAAAATAGCATAAGTAAACACCCGTAGTTTACCCCATTTATCTGAAACCCTTCCAAGCACAATAGCTGACAGTAATGAAGCAGTACCTCCTACCAGGTACACCATCGGTATCTGTTCTTTCGAATAGCCGCGGTTGAATTCCATGTATGGGTTGATAAAAGGGATGATGAGAAAATGTCCCATCATCATCAGCAACATAAATAAGAGTGCAAGCCCCTGTGCGGGATTTTTAAATACTTTCAGTAAAGCTTCAAACCGCGATTCAGTTCCTGTCCGCTCGGTAATATGCTCCTTCATTGGCGGCAGTACTTTTAGGATCACAGGCACCAGCACCACTCCCACCCCTCCTACTATCAGGAAAGGGATATGCCAGTTGAACCCAAACAAATTGGCCATATATAATGAAACAGGCACGCCAACGATTGAAGCTACTGCAAACGCAGCCATTACCGAGCCTACTGCCATTCCTCTTCTTTCATAAGGAAAAATATCAGAAATGATCGAAAACACCTGGCCGCCAATGATGCCTCCAAAGAAGCCGGCTGCAATCCTGGCAATCATGAGGAAGATATAGGAAGGTGCCAGACCGCAGGCTATAGTCCCTAAGAGAAACCCGATATACACGATGAGCAATACTTTCTTTCTGTCAAACCTGTCAACCAGTAATGCAAGGAGAATACCCGAAAAGAAAGCACTTAGTGAATAAGATCCAACCAGCAGGCTGAGTTGGTGTGGAGAGATATTGAAATAAGGCATCAGGTAGTTACTCAGTGGCATCATGATCATGAAATCCAGCATGTGAGTAAAATTCAACGAAGCCAGTAAGAAGACGATGACCCTTTCCTTTTTATTCATATAATAAAGTTGCGCAAAGGTCGGGAATCAGCGGCCATTTTCTGCTTTTTTTGAACCACAAAGGCACAAAGACACCAAGAAACACAAAGTAAGGGTTGCAGCAGTATTTACTCTGTGCACCTTTGTACCTCTGCGTCTTTGTGGTTCGATTTCTTCCATTCCAAACTGAACGGCATTATGAAGGATGCCAATAATGCTTAAAACCTTGTATCCGCTGCGTAGTATTGCTCGTAAAACTATCTCTATATTCACGATTCCCTATCTTTAGTCAGCCATAAAAACAATAACGCTATATGAATCGTCGAAAATTTATCAGGAACACTTCTATCGCTTCAGCAGGTATCACTATTCTTAATTTTCCCGTATTTGGCCAGAATGCTCCCAGCAACAAAGTGGTAGTGGGCGTGATGGGCGTCAATGGCCGCGGCGGATTTCTTGCTGAGAGTTTCGCCAGGATGCCTAATGTTGAACTAGGTTATATCTGCGATGTGGAGGAAGGTGCCATTGCCAAAGGCATGAAACCATTTGCAAACGCAGATCGCAAACCAACTGTTATCCGCGATATTCGTGAACTGGTTGCCAAGAAGGACCTTGATGCGCTGGTGGTTGCGGCCCCCGATCATTGGCATGCCCCGGCGACATTGCTTGGAGTAGCACATGGCAAGCATGTTTATGTTGAGAAACCATGCAGCCATAATCCTTACGAAGGCGAATTGCTTGTGAAAGCGATGAAAAAATATCCGAACACGGTAATTCAAATGGGTAGCCAGCGCCGCAGCTTTCCTACATTGATCGAAGCTGTGCAAATGGTAAGAGAAGGCATTATCGGTAATGCTTATCATGGAAGATGCTGGTATAATAACAATCGGAAATCTATTGGCTTCGGCAAAAAAATACCTGTGCCTTCTACTCTTGATTTTAATTTATGGCAGGGGCCTGCGCCACGCCGTGCTTACCAGGATAACCTGGTGCATTACAACTGGCATTGGTTCTGGCATTGGGGAACGTCTGAAACATGTAACAATGCTTCGCATGAACTCGATTGCTGCCGATGGTTTATGGATGTTGATTACCCAACCAGGGTTACTTCTGCCGGTGGCCGTTATGCATTCAAGGATGATTGGCAAACACCCGATACGCAGACCGCTTCCTTTGAATTTGGGAAGAGTAAGAGCATTACGTGGGACGGGCATAGTTGCAATAACTATCCTACCGAAGGATCAGGCCGCGGATTTGTTATTTATGGCGATAAGGGTGTATTGATCAATCTTGGAAACGATGATTATAAGATCGTGGACAATGACAAAAAAGTAATTAAAGAAGTAAAGAGTGTTGGCGGTGGCAATGGATCGAATACGATCAGTGCTACCGGCAATCTCGACAATCTGCATTTTACCTCATTCATTGAAGCGGTGCGTGGCGAACGCAAAGTGATCTCCAATATTGAAGAAGGGCATAAATCAGTAATGTTATGTCACCTGGCGAATATTGCACAGCGTACCGGCCGCACTTTGTATTGTGATCCTTCCAATGGCCATATCCTGAATGATCCGGGTGCAATGAAATTGTGGAAGAGAGAGTATGAAAAGGGTTGGGAACCGAAGGTGTGAGGCTGATGTACGGTGTTAGATGTACGATGTACGGCTCTCCGATAGTTGAAGTATCTTTCTGAATGGGTAGAAATGTATATAAGGTATATTGAAGTGCCCCATACATAGGCAACTCCTTACTTAAGATACCCTATATACCTTATATACTCCATATACTGCAACATTCACCCATCCGCAGCACGAAATTTGCTAATTTAGAGCCAGTTCATCCAATACTATATGAATAAAAAGATTTTTGTTACGCGTGATATTCCTTCTGTTGGTCTCGATCTTCTGAAAGCACAGGGATTTGCGGTTAGCGTATGGCCGCATGATCGTCCTATTCCATCTACAGACCTCATTGATGCCGGCAAGAAAGCAGATGCAGTGCTTTGCATCAGTACCGACAAGATTGATGCAAGCTTTTTAAATGAATGCAAACATCTCGATATCATTTCTCAATTCGCAGCCGGTTTTGATAACATCGATGTAGCCACAGCTACTGAATTGGGCATCCCTCTTGGTTATGCGCCAGGTGCAATGAGCAATGCTACTGCGGACATTGCTTTTGGACTCATGCTTTCAGTGTCCCGCAAGTTCTTTTACATGCATAAAAGAATTATCAATGGCGAATGGAGCCATTTCAGGCCCAAGGCGAATCTTGGAATGGAATTAAAAGGAAAGACACTAGGTATATTCGGAATGGGACGGATCGGCATCGAAATGGGAAAGCGTTGTAAAGGAGCTTATGAAATGAAGATCATTTATCATAATCGTAACCGGAATGATGAAGCGGAAAAAACATTGGGAGCAACTTATGTAAGTTTTGAAGAACTGCTGAAGCAGAGTGATGTCTTATCGGTGCATAGCACGCTGAGCCCGGAAACAAAAGGAGTTTTTAATAAAAAGGCTTTTGTCTTGATGAAACCCACCGCCATATTCATCAATACAGCAAGAGGGCCTGTACATAATGAAGAAGACCTGATCGATGCATTGAACAAGGAAACGATCTGGGGCGCGGGGTTGGATGTGACCAATCCGGAGCCGATGAAACTTGACAATCCATTATTGAATATGGAGAATGTGGCAGTGCTGCCGCATATTGGTTCGGCTACAGTGGAAGCAAGAAGTGAAATGTCGAGACTGGCGGCGGTGAATATTGTGGAGTTTTATAAGAATGGGAAGGTGCCGAATATTATTAATCCTGAAGTATTAAGAAGTAAATAAGTTTCGGTGCGTTGGACACTCATCGAGGCATCTTGAAAATACCGCAGGTTGTGCAGGAATTGTTGAAATAGTTTATTGAGATGCACATGCTTTTATTAGCTCTTCTTTTTTCTTGATAAAAAAGAAGCAAAAAATCAAGGCAAAACTATGCTTCGCGGTTTTGCCCTGGCCTTCCGAACGTCGAAGATTTAGGACGAAGATCAAGCTGCGTGCTATAAGAAAATACTGCAGGCGCTGTCTTTTTCGCTTAGCAACATTTCGAGTGAAAGGTCGTTTATGCTGGCGAAAAAGAAGGCGCTGGGCCTTTACGCTCCCATCCCCTAAAGGGGAGTAAAATACATACGTATTCAAAACAGATAAGATCACACATGCTTTATTATTTCGTTACTACGATGATGTCGTGAATATTCGATTTATGCCCAATAAGAAGAATATGTATCTTACCCCCCCCCTTTAGGGGATGGGGGCATAAGCAATTCAGAATTCGGAGTTCCGAGCCGTGGTTGGGCCATAATACTTTTCTTATACAATTCTGTACCGGTCCAATCGGGTGAGTGCTATGCATTTCGGTGCGTGAAACACGCACCGAGGCGCGCCTGCCCTTTACTCATTATTAATATTTACTTACTAATAAAACCTGTGCCATGCCCCGGAGGGGCATATGATGGGTAGACGAAAATATAGTAAGGTCGCCAGCGTTCCAGAGGAACGCCTGAAGCAAGTAGCCGATTGTCGCTTCAAACGTTCCTCCGGAACGTAACGAACACTCTGATAATTGATCTACCCAGCAAATGTCCCTCCGGGACATGGCAGTCTGAGTTTCGGTGCGTGAGACACGCACCGAGGCAGCGCTGATTAATGCGAGACTAAATTTTTACCGACTTGTATCGGTATTCTTGTCTTTGCGTAGCCATTGATCGTAACAAATTTCAAATTATTCAGATCATAGTCTTCTTCCTTTGTCAATGAAATTATATAGGTCAATCCAAAACAACAATCGCAGACTGCATATCCGCCATAACCATGGTAGATAAGGTTCAGCGTGTTGTTTGAAACCACTTCTATTTCCGCCAGGAAATCATAAGCACAGTTAGCGCTGAAGTTTGTTGCAATGATGAGAGTTGAATCGTTTAACTTTTTGATGTCCGCAATCCGTGTCGGGGCAGGCGTTTCTGTTGGTGGTCCCTGGCAATCTGTAAATACGACACTGTCCAATCCAAGTCCATACACGAGCCGGGATTCCATGTTTTTCTCACTCGCTGAGAGTATGGAGGTCCCTTTCAAAACATGCCCGTTCTCTGGTTCGGAAGTAGTTAACTGCGGAGCTTTTTTATCTGTTTCGGTAGTTGTCTTTTCTTCGTTATTACTATTGGTACAATTAATATTGCATATAAAAAGAGTCACTAACACAAAAGATATCAACAGATATTTCCTGATAAGCATGGCTTTTATGAAGTAGATGCAGATGTGATAAAAATGCATACGCAATTTTATCCTGTTAAATATCCGGTGCAACATACTGCTTCAGCCATTCTTTTGCCTCCTTATCATCTGTAAAACTCTTCATAGGAATAGGTGGAGGCTTCAGCATGAACAGGATATTCATGATAAATCTCGAAAGGCCGGGCTTCGAGACCATTGCCATTGCAGAGTAGATAACGGGTAGCATTTCCGTTGCAAGTTTACGCGTTGCTTTATCGGGAACAGGCGAACTGGATAAGTAGATCAAGAGAGGCACGGGTTTGTTCCCGGTGATCTGTTTTACCACACTTACGTTTTGGGTTATGTTGGCAACGGTTCTTTTTACACTTTTGGAGAGCGATACCAGTATGCCATCTTCAAACCAGTAAGTAGCGATATCACTTTCGAATGTTGGACGGTCTGTGGGTACTGTTATGTGCATTAAAATCAAAATTGCTCAAGAAATTCATTCATTATTTCCTCATCTTCAAGTTCCATAATAGCCTTACCCAACCTGATTCTACCTCTGCAGGTCGCTAATGTTGCAAGTGCTATTGTATACGTTGTAACATCCAAATCATGCTCCAGGTTTTTAAGAACAAATTGTTCAAGATCTTTAATTCCATGATCATAATACTCCTGAAATTCGGAAGGCAACGTGGGATTATTACCAAGATGACGTTGCTGTTCGATCACAATGCTCAGACATAAAGTTTGCCGGTCAAATCTATTTTTTAGTCTTGCGATTCGTATTAATTGCGGTACCGCCATATATGATGCAACTCCAACATCACCCTGGTGATGCAATTCATTCCATAACTCATCAAAAATCTCCTTGATTTTCTCATCATCATTTGTCTCCTGTAATTGCTTTAAAGGAATAGAAGCATCATACGGAGATCTGTAGCCGCCATCAAAGTCCTGCCATCGTTTGTCTGTAAGGTCCATCTGATTTCATTAAGATTACACTGATGTACAAATATCAGGAAAGAGACTGAAGTTCCATTTCCATATTCTCCCTCGCATTCTTCTCATACTTTTCCCGAAAACATTCTGTTTTGAATATACTGTTCATCTGCAAAAAATGCTCCAACACTTTCCTTCGTCCCGGTTTGTAAAGAATATCGGGGTAATATTTGTATTCTTTCCTGATCTGGTTGGCGTACTGCAGATACGCGAAATGATCGGAGCCTAGTATAGCCAGATCAGCATCGGTAAAATAATTGGTGTCGGCGTCCTCCGCTATTTGATGTCCTTTTGTGAAAAGGATCTGCTGTTTGCATTTTTCTTTTTGAGCAAAAGGCAATCCTAATTCTGTAAGCCGTTCGAAAGCAAGATCGGCACTTTTTTCTTCGTTGTCACGCTTCATTGTATTATAAATGATATCGTGATAACCAATAGAGAAAACGATCGTCGGCCAACCTGCAATATTACCCTTTATCGACGTAAGTTCATTACTGAGGTTATCCAAATGAGACAGGTTGTGATAATGTCTTCCCCTCGCCTGATAACGAGTATTAATTTCACCCCATAGCTTAGCTATTCTGGAATTGTCTGCCCCTAAGGTCGAAAGTGTATCTTTAAACAAATGCTCAAACATAATCAATCGTGTTATTCATGGCTTAATGGGCTGCCAGTTCTGAGACGTCTTTAATTTAAATAGTTGTTTATACAGGTTGACGAGACCAAAAGTGGCCACGGCACCAATATCAAGAATTTCCTTGCATGTACCGTTATTATATTTCACCTGGAGAGTAACATATGCGGGGTGCGTCCAGGTCACATCGTAAAAATCGCTCAATGTACTCAGCTTAATTATGTTGATCGTCTGGACCAGCCTATTATAAGTATCCTCATCAATAACCGCCTGCAAGGTCTCTGGCTTCTCATTAAAAGGTGTACGAACATAATAACTCTTTCTGCCGGCACCTATATGCAATTCAAAATCCTCGCAAGAACTAAACATGCAATGGCCCGGGTTTATTATTGTTATTTCTTCTATTTGAAGATTGTCGGGGAGCGAAGTATATTCAATAAAATTGTCAAACTGAAACATCAATGTATCGACGTTACTTTCTTTTCCTTTCTCTGGATAAGTCTTCTTTAACAGAAGCAACGGTGTGTTCTCTTTGAAGATAATTCCCGTTAATTCATACTCATCCATCAAAAACCAGGCTTTATCAATATAGAATGTTGAATAAGTCCCGTCGCCTTTATCAGTAACTATAAAAAGAAATTTTCTGTTGATGATAAGATCGGTGAGATGATTATTGTCAATGTCAAGTTTGTAAAAATTGTTCTTGCCAAAAGCCGACGAACTGTCCCTGTCGGCGCTAAAGAAAATGTCTTCGGCCCACAGTTTATCAACTTTCCGGACAAGAAACTCACGTACTTCTGCAAACGTTTTAAGGCTATCGATTTCGTTTGCGGGACATGAGATTACAGAAAGTATAGAAAATAATATTAACAGAATAAATTTTATATTCACCAGAAACTTGCCGTTCAGAAAAAAGGTTAGTGTGGGTTGCATAAATCATGGTTGGTTTTAGTGATCTCGCTGGTTTTCCCTAAACGCTATGATTGACTTCAATGCATTAAAGGAAAAGTTAAATTAGCGAATCGTTTTTCCAACACAAATATTCCAACCGCGGATCTCAACCATGAATAATTTTCTCTCTTACTAAGTGAGATTATGGCCGAGTATGTACCATAAGGATTTAATTAATCGTTCAAATTAAACTCACTCTTCCACTTCTCTACCTTATTTCCATAGATCGCTGCATTTGCCAGGTGTACGCAAAACGCAGTAGTGGCACCTGTGATTACATTTGATACCGGAGTTTTTTTCTCAGCAATGGAAGTATAAAATTCTTTCAAAGCATACCAGGTACCATCTTTCATCTTTTCTTTTTCAATAGGAATGCCTCCATCGTTGTTCCACTCCAATTTAGTAGCACCTGTAACACCATCAACTGTTTCCAGTTCCTTTTTAGACGCCGCTTCGGGATAGAATACGCCTTTGTCCATCAACAGGGATACCATTCCTTTCGTCCCCTTGATCTTGAAGATATAACCTTCATGCGCATTGCCGCACATGGCGCCGAAGTTGCCGATCATTCCTTTCTTATTATAACGAAGTACTGCCTGCACATTATCATAGGTCTCTCTCCCATCCTTGAAATGATCAATACCACCTGTACCAATGATCTCATCCGGATGAGTATCGAATGCCCAATTGATAAAATCCATCTGGTGAGATAATAATTCGGCAGGCAATCCTCCTGAAAATTTCTTGTACATGCGCCAGTTGATCTGCTGATCTGTGTAACCAGTGGGCACCGGGCGTCGCCAGTTCCAGTTGCGGTCCCAGCGGCAATCGATATGCGTGATATCGCCAAGATATCCTTTATCGATCATGTCCCTGACCTTAAAGTAAAGCGGTGTATACCTATACTGATGCCCTACCTGCAAGACCTGTGAGGGATATTTCTTTGACAGCCTCACCAGTTCCTGGGCTTCGGGGATGCTATAGGTCATTGTTTTTTCCAGGTAAATATGTTTGCCGGCCTTGTAAGCCGCAGCAGCAAACGGGAAATGCATATTAAGAGGTACAGCAATTACTACGGCAGACACATTTTTATCATCCAGCAACTTGCGGTAATCAGTATAAATTTTTGCCGACGCATCGATATATTTCTTACTGTCCTGGATGCGGAAGTCCAGCACATCGCAGATAGCCGTGATGGCAAAATTCTCGTCGAGCTGTTTCAAAACAGATAAGATACCCTGGCCCCTGTCGCCGCAGCCAATAACACCGATATTGATCTTGCCGGCGGGTTTGGCAAATGCACTGGCCCATTGCTGATGCAACAACAAGCCTCCAGCAAGTATCCCGGTCTTTGCGATAAATTCTTTTCGTTTCATAGTAAGCTAAGTTCGTCTTTTTTGTTTACAGTTTATGGTCTATGGTTTATGTCCCGATAGCTATCGGGATCGTGCTATTCGAAATTTCTTTAGCTTAAGGAGATGGTTTTAATCGGACGGCGTAGTTTACCACATAGTGCACATAGGTACACAAAGCAACACATAGAGTGTCCGAAATTAGCAAACCCTATGTGCTTTTATATCCTGCGTATGAGCTAAATAGTAATCTTATTAATCAAAATCATCTTTTTAAAAATTGAAAAAACCGGCTGCTCATTGTATCGACAACAGCGCCGCCTGGTTTCCTGTAAATGAAATAGGCCGCCATGTCCCGCCGGTCTTCGACGAATCTCATTGCCTGTTGCAACCCCATTCCCATTAAAGCATTATCATATGCATCAGCGGTAATAGCATCATTTGCAAAAACGGAAACGCTGATGAGTTCATTCTGTACCGGGTAGCCGGTATGCGGATCGAGTAAATGCGAGATCCTGCGACCATTGCTTTCATAATAGCGGCGATAATTGCCCGATGTAGTAATAGCTCCATCATCCAGCCAGATCACTTTTTCCATAACGGGACCGGTAAGATCATCACCGGGCGCTTCGATGCCGATCGACATTTTTTCATTGCCAGGCAATTTGTGCCCTTTTATGCGGATCTCACCTCCCAGCTCTACCAGGTAGTTGTAAATATTATGTTGTTCGAGAAAATCAGCCAGTACATCGACACTATATCCCTGTGCTATACCATTCGCATCCAGTTTCACACAAGGTTTTTTCTTTACCAGTTTCCTGTCCTGCCAATACAACAATCGCGAATCAACGCAGGGCAATAGTTCGCGGATGGCAGCTTCATCCGGCAATGTATTCTTTTTGACTGGTCCGAATCCCCATGCATCCGTGAGTGGATAGACCGTGATATCGAAAAGGCCGTTTGTTTGCCTGTAAGTATCCAATGCGATGTTGATCACTTTTTCAAAATGTGCATCGGCGGTTATGCCGTCAATAGAACTATTGAACCGGTTGATGAGCGAATAAGGCTTATAAAGAGAAAGAGAGCTATCTATTTTATCGAGGATACTGTCTACTTGTTTTTTTGTAACGAAACTATCGGTCGCATAATAGGTGATATGATAAGTAGTACCCTGCGCCGAACCAGTCAGCACGATCTTCCTGGCAGAAGGGCTATAAAAGGATAAAAATAACAGGCAGCACAGTGCACCAATTAGAAGCCTCACCATGCTGCAAAATATTTCATTTTAGGGATAAGACTCTGGTGCGGAGTTAACACTTTTGAAATTTCACGTAGCGAAGGCGGCGGAGCAGCGGGCGCTACGTCTTATTTAATTCGGACAGTTTGCCATTAATAGGTCTTTTCTTTAGACCATTCGATCATTCTTTGCGGAAGCTGAGTTTCTGTTTCCTTGAAATATTGTATTTTTTTATTTCTTCTTATCCCCACATATAGAATGTCCTTGGTTATATCTGCCATAATTAGCGCTCCCGGATCACCTCCGCTATGAGGGACCATGCCCCAGAAGTAAAACATTCCGTTTTTCACTTCATAAGGTCCTACCACACCAAAGAGTTGTGTTTTTAATGGAATGAATTCTTTGCCCACCAGTTTTTGCAAACGTTGTTTCATAACAGGATTGTCAAATATGTTCACTTCAAACATATACTTACCATTCAACTCGTTCAGGAAGGCTAAAGAATTTGTTTGCCTGGCTGCATTGGTATTCTCCGTTTGATTGGTGGCCAGGTCATTTTTAGGAGAATCCATTTTAAATATTGCGGGCAGAGTTGCTGTAGACTTATATTTTGTTATCGGGTTTTTTTTCAGCTTCTCTATGCCGGTTTTAAATTTGATCCCACCCGGGTAAGGAAATGGATCTTCGTCCAACCGGATATTGACAGTGAGCATGCCGCCATTTTCGAAAACGTCATAGTATTCAGAATAATATTGTCCCGTGCATTTAAGTCCGGTAACTTTTACTAATAAGCCGAGAATATTGTCATTGTTCAAATCGATGACAGCAATTTCGGCATCACATTCTTTGAAATCCTGGGTTAGTTGTTTATATAATGTATTACCCAGCACGTCTGTCGTTATACCTCTTGTCATCTCGATCATCCAGGGCGCGGGGTTGTTCCAACTGATCCAGGTAAAAGAGGTTGAATTTCCGGTTGCTACTTTCGATTTATCGAAGGTGTTGTTATTTGGAGTAGTTGCACCACTACCACTACCGGCTTCTTGTGGATTGGTTTTCTTTGATGCTATTGAAAAGGTAGTAACGCTGTTTTCCCATCTTTGGCGATTAAGCAATTTCAATTGAGCAACAAAACCCGATGGAAAAGCATAAATCGCATGGGGCGCCTGGAGTCCTTCGATATTCGATACAATTGCTCTAAGGAAGTCTACGCAATTATTTGTAGTAAGGCCATAAAACTTATCCTGCCATTCATCTTTCGTAGCGAGAGCAGCCGTCCATTCTTTATCCGTTACTTCGATGATGCAGACATCGCCAATTGTTTTCCCACTGTTATCGGAGATGGTGCCATCTCCATAAAATAGCGGAACTACCCAATTTACCGGGGCAAATCCCCAGCTACCGGCAACTTCCAGACCCCCACCGGCATCTGCTGGTTTTTCTTTGACAAAATAGGTGAATCCATGCGGGTCTCCTCCCTCCTGCGCACAGAAGGCAATCCATTGGCGCGCAGCGAGGCAATGGGATAAAAAGAGGATGGCAAGAAGGGGTAAAAATTTCTTCTTCATATAAAGGTTTAATGGATGATAAGCGAATGTAAGGTATCGGAGCTTAGTGTGGAACAGGATAGCTAATGTCGCGCACCCACGGTTGTCTCTGCCTACCCACGGTTGAAACCGTGGGCTGCTACAACCTTCCGGTTTGAATAGCTGCTCTGGTCGTAAAAAATAATGGGGGAATTAGATGCGAATGGAACGGTTTTTTACCCCCGGCTAAAACCGGGGCTGCTACATTTCCAAATATTCGATAGTAATCAAGTGGCCAAAACTACTTACCTGGTGGTGCTTTAATAATTCGTCACGTTGCGGGGGAGTTTTGATGATGATTGTATGATCATCTTTCCAGGATGCCGTCAAATCAGGATGAAGGCCACGAATAGAGTATATCGGGCCGCTTCCGCCAGGTAGTTCTATCACAATAGTTGTGACAGCATGATCTCCATTGCCGGAGGTTTGAACAGATACCTTCCTGGTATCTGATATACTTTCCTGCATACCTGGTAAAACCTCTATCTCAAGCCCGGTCCTTTTAAAAATAAATTCGGCCAATTTGCTATTACCGGGATATCGTTGAAGTATTTCTTCGAGGATCTTTGCAAGTTTTGCAACATTCCTTCTCTTCTGAGCGCCCGACACATTCCTGAGAATTTTATTATGCCTTTCCACGAAGGGGTCCCAGCCATCAAACACGATACCGCCATTGTATCGCTCAAATTCGTAGTCAAGAGCAGCCAGCAAAACGTTGTTGCATTTATCAAAGTCGCCTGATAAAGAACTCAGCTCCATTGCGGGATTGGTTTAGTTTGGGATGAAATTCTCTAAAATTTCCATAATTGCCCGTGCTGTTATTTTTTCTCTCCAAAAAGTGATTTACTCAAATAGTAAAAGCCGTTCCAGGTACATGAGCCATCGGTCTTCTTTATGTTCAGGTATTTACTCTTAACGTCATACCAGTCAGTAGTGGTGCAGCCACCATCTCTTGCATAATTCAGTTCATTCTCGAACCTTGTAAATTCCTCAATGTTTTGACTGGTCATGGTTACTGTCTTCAATATTGCACCGTCACGGTATTGCATTATTGTTTTTCCCTTTTTTTTGACATAGTACCAGGAGACGTTATAAAGACGTGCAATGAACTTATCATTCTCTTTTGTAATTACCAATTTCTGTACATCCGTATGAAAACAACCCTGCGAGTGGAAGTTGATCGAAATAGTGTCTTTATCCTGGAACTGTGCCAATACGCTCTCTTTATACTCTACCAGTTTGTCAGGGCAAATTTCAATTGAGTTTGCCGGTTTTTCTGTGAGCGTTATTTGCCGGGTTACTTCCTGCCCATAATTATTTTCAAATATCAATTTATAATTCCCAGTCGGAACATTTTCAATTTCAATTGGCCATTGCCGGTACTGACGCGGTATGATCGTATAAACAAGTGCGGCTTCAGGCAATTTGTAAAAGGTGACCGTATCTGGATTTCTCCATGAAAGGGCCTCATTGCTTCTGCAATCACCAGTAGAGAGCCTTACCGTTGTGGTCTTTTGTGCCTGGCCAAAAGTGGCAATTGAATAAAAAAGCAGAAGAAGTTGAAGTATTAGTCTCATAATTAACAGATGTTGAGTTCTTTCAAATTACATAAGAATGTATCGCAAGGGCCGCAAAGCTCTCTTATTCTTTGCGATCCTTACGGTCCCAGGCGTTCGTTGCGATACATCCAAATTAAATTTCAAACACTTATGCTCCAACCGCGGGTTGTTCTTTCCGTAACAAAGAATTCTTATTTTTCCTAATAAAAACAGGAAATGACCGTTTGCAAGAGCAAGACAACTCAATTCAAATCCAGCCCCGAAACCACTGGAATATCACCCCATCTTGCAGGAAATAAAGATTTATGAAAAAGATCATCGGTAGTTTCTTATTCATTTTATGGGGCACACTTGCTGCATACACGCAGGGCAGCATCAGCATTAAAAAAGTGTCTGATGGCAAGACCTGCGATTCCTGCGATGTGGATGGTAGTTTCGCTTATACAGAGCACTTCAACTATGCAATCCTGGGGACGCCGGAAGAGTATATAAACCGAGACGACAGTGCTTATATGGCAACTGCACACAGTCTTAAAAATTTCTCGGGCCATTTTATCGGTTCTTCTTCGTTCAGTATCGATTTCATGCCGGCAAAAAAAGCCCCCGCTCTTGACAAAGTACATTTAGATGTAAATGGCCATATTACAGGCATTGGCACAGATTACAGGGTGTTGCCCGATCTTCCTGCCGAACCATCTCAATCAAAGAAACCAATCAGCTTCAATGAACTAGAATTCGAGATTACAGGCGATGGCAAAACCATACAGGATTGGAAACCTGTAAGCGAATTGCCCCAGGATAAAGAATATCGCTTTATGTGCGGAGACAATGCGGATAAACTATCTGAATGTACTGCATTCCGGGCCGGGCAGTTTACATTCAATGTAGACGAATACATGCTGATCAGGATCAGGAAAAAGAATACAGAAGAAGTGCTTCGCAATATTTATATCAAAAGACCGAAGATGGCACCTTCTATCGAATCGGTGAACATTATTCCTGCCGGTACTACTATCCAGGATGTTCTTAATCAGGAAACCGGGTTCGAATATTTATGGCCGACTACCAATGGTGAAATAGAAATAGAAGCCGGCAATTCGGTGTCACTGAGCTTTAGCAAGGGAATGGATGGCCGGAGAATCATGGAATATGCATATGCCAATGAACCGGACAACTGGCATATGCTGGTGAATAAACGCGCCAGCAACATGCTGGACCCTTACTACCTGGTTGTCGAAAATCCGAAACCGGGCACAACGGTTGAAATACTGGTACGATATGCCAACCAGCGCGAAACAATAAAACATATTAAGATCATCGTCAAGCCCAAACGAACGCAGACAACCGCTTTAGTGATCGCAGCAAGCCTCGTGCTTGCTTTTTTGCTGTTTATGATCGGCTATTATTTCAATCGCCGTAAGAGTAAGAGACAATTCCGGCAACTGATGATTAAGAAGAAGGACCTCGAGAATAAACTGCAGTTGCTGAGTGGACAGTTCAACCCGCATTTTCTTTTTAACTCGCTGAATTCGATCCAGCATCTCGTTAATAAATCAGATACAGAGAATGCCAGTGATTATATTGCACGTGTGGCCAGTTTTCTGCGCAGGGTGATGGATGCAGGGAAAAAGGAATTCATTTCTTTGAAAGAAGAACTGGAGATCGCAGAAAGCTACCTGCAGCTCGAGCAGAAGAAAAGAGGGTTTACTTACAGCATCAATAATAAGTGTGGGACGGCTTTGTCAGAGACAGATTTTACGCCTCTCCTGCTTCAGCCGGTACTGGAGAATAGTATTCATCATGGCTTTACAAAAGAGGTCACCGATCCTGCACTTATCATCAGTATTGATTGTAATGATAGTGAACTACGGGTGAGTATTTCCGACAACGGAAAGGGTTTTGATTATTTAACAACGCAAAAAGGTCATGGGCTTGAACTGGTAGAGAAACGGATCGCATTGATGAACGAGAAACCAGGGAATCATATCAAAATGGAAATAAGATCGGAAACCGGTAAGGGCACTGTTACTACTTTTACTTTTAATAACTGGCTATGAAGCAAACATTGAAATGTTACCTTCTGGATGATGAGATCAGTGCGATCGAAAACCTGGAAGGATTATTGAAAAAGTATTGTCCGCAGGTAGAGATCGCAGGACATAGTACCACGGTCAGTGAAGCGGCGGATTTCCTGCTGTTTCATCCTGTAGATGTATTATTTCTTGATATCCGCATGCAGAACGAGACAGGATTCGACCTACTGGAGCAGTTGCCGGGGTTTGAAGGAAGTGTTGTTTTTGTGACGGCACATGACGAATACGGATTAAAGGCGATCAAGTTTTCGGCAACGGACTACCTGCTCAAACCGATAGATGTGACGGAATTGATTGCTGCTGTGAATAAGGCAACCAGGAAGAAAGGAATGGCAGTAACACAGGAGCAGATACAGATGTTGCTTCAGTCGGTGACGAATCAACCGCGTTCGCAGCAGACAAGGATCGCGCTGGCCGATGCCGACGAGATCAGGTATATAAATATTGCTGATATTGTTTATTGTAAATCGTCGAACTCGTATACAACATTTCATCTGGCAGGAAATGGAAAGATCACGGTGAGTAGACCGATTGCCGAATATGAGACTTTATTATCAACTTATGGGTTTATCAGGACGCACCAGTCGTACCTCGTGAATAAGGCCAGGATACATTCATTCAGGAAAGAAGATGGAGGATATCTTAGTATGGAGGATGGGGCGATGGTGCCGGTGAGCAGGCAGCGAAGAGGGATGTTGAAGGATCTGTTTTAGGAGGAACGATGTTTATAGTCGCCCGATCATATTTGTTGAATGAGATTGTTGCGCTCTCTGCACACCCACGGTTAAAACCGTGGGCTGCTATAATACCTTATAGCACTATCTTTCTTGTTTCGGTTCAATATCAGTGCCTATACGCATAGACTGGCTTTGCATTTGTCCCGTTGCGGAAAAAAAGTATTTCAGTTGACCGGCAAATGTTTCTTTTGGATATTTTGAGTAAATCAACGATGTCGTCATTGAGTGAAGTTGTTCATAGGTTTTTTCGTTCTCCAAATAATTTTCCTTTAGTTTTAAAATTATTGAGATGTATTTCAGGTCTTCATTTTGTATCTTATCATAGACCCTGACGTTTGGAGTCAGGTATTGTCCTAATTTATCGGCAAACATCTGTTCCAATTCTTTACTTGATCTTTGATTGAAACAAGACTCCACGTAGTGTATCTGTGCTCCCTCAATTGCAGCTATCTTTTCTTTCAATGGAAGCATAACCAATAAGGCAAGTATATATGCTGCTGCAAAAGAGATCAGGAACTGCCCGATGTTTAGTTTGGGTTGCTCAATCACCGGATCAAATACAACGAGTTTAGTGCCAGCAACCTTGTCGCCAAGTCGCCGACCAGGATTTATCAAAGCAGCTATGACTTCTACGGGCCATATTATAACGAATAAATTCCGGACAAGACATTTTAAAGGGTTTGCAGCCTGCCCGGTTGAATTGTCGACTACCTGCAATTTGATAATTCGTTTTGCGACACTTCGCCCGTTTATACAGTCTTTGCACAAATAAGCTGCGATACCAAGAATACCTATATAACTAAATGTTTGGCCCATGAAGGTTGCCCTTGCTTGTTCGTGACTTATTTCAAAAGCTCCGGCAAAACCAGAGACCATTCCTGGAATAAAAAAAACCATTGCTACCATTGTCATAATAAAATGATCTAATAGCATTGTGCCTAGTCTCGTACCTACACTGATTTGCTTATTGCCTGTTGCGTTCATGAATTGTAAACAAGTTAACCAATTTTAAGAAGGCATTTATCAGTTCTTCTCTGGTCATTGAATGGTAATAATACAAAATTATTAGTTAGTTAAAGCCGCTGGTTTACTATTTAAATAGTGACCTCCAATATGAACCGTTACTAATACCGGCATAGTGCCTCCACGAAACTAGAAGATGACAAATTAACCAGAATCCAAAGATGAATTGTTCGTAAAAATAGTAATCTGTCGAATCACCATAACGGCGAGAGTGGGTGTGTATAGTCAATATGGTAGTGGCAGAACTAAAAGATAACAGGTTCAATATGCCCAGCAATAATGTTAATCCGAGGCAAAGCACACCGATCTTATGCCGCCAGATAAAAAGAATATAGGTTACACCTAAAAATATGAGCGCAACAATATGTCTCCATTGAAAGAACACATCCCCATGCACTCTTTCCATTACCAGGCGAAATGCGGCAATGGATACCAGGATAAGCGGGCAGAAGTCAAGCAGAAATTTAATTTTTGATTTTGACATTAGCTAATGCTGTTTTCATAATAGGGCGTGCTATTTTTTATTCATAAGAGCCTTTGCTGATCGCACACATCCTGATGATTTGTTGAATTGTCTGCAAATATATTCATAGCCGAAACATCGACAACAATAGAAATAGACAGCCTGCAATATTCTATTGCAGGCTGTCTATTTGATAATTGTCTTTCTAAGTTTACGGAATGCTATATACCAAGTTTGGTTGTGTCCCGATCTTCGACCAACCAGCGTCTTACAACTAGCTGGCATTGAAATTAACTATCACGGGCACATGATCGCTGTGTTTTGACCAGCTATTATAGTCTCCGATCTCTACCGAATGCATCTTTTTTGTGAACCAGGATGATGCAAAGCAATAGTCGATGTGATATGGCTTATCTGGTTGCCGGTACATATACAACGTTGGGTGTTGTTCCCGGCCCTGAACCTGCCCAAAGTATGAATGATACGAGCTGGATATCCCTTTCTTTCCCAAAAACTCTACCACATGAGAATGGTTTCCTTTTCGCCTCGGCCTATCCCAGATTGTATTGCTGTTAAAGTCTCCGGCCAGGATCACTTTTTTCTTCGATAAAAGTTTTTCATAACAATGCAGTGCTTTCCAGACCTGTGTTACATACTGTCCATCCGGGTCGGCAGGATTGTTTGCCCAGACAGCAAACAGTGTAAATTGAAGATCCCTGCTCTTTACAGAAAGAGGTACGATCATTTGCAATGATTCATTGTGAACATCCAGTACAGTAAAGCGAAAATCGTTATAAGAAATGATGGCAAGCCCTTTATTCTTATTTTTTCCAAACCATAAAATATTCTTTGGCTTAAGTACATCATCCGTGAATATCAATTTATCGGGGTGCTCGCATTCCGGAACGATCACTATATCCGGATTGTACTTTAGGATATGCGTTGCTTTTTTTCGAAAAGCCATGTTGCAATTCCAGGTGATTATTTTCATGTTGCAGGATATCGAAGAGTTAAGCTGTTAGTGGTTTATTAGTAAAGGTAGGCGGAGGAAGGAATTCAATGGGAAAAATATCAGAAGAAATGTTTTTTTAAACGTAAATAGGGAGAAAAAAACGGGAGAATAATGGTGAATTCAACTGCGAAGTTTAAGAATGAAACAAGAATTTTGTATCGCGAGGAACGCGGAGTACCGCAAGGTGCGCAAAGAACCTTGCGCTCATCGCGCATACTTTGCATTCCTTGCGATACCATACACTTAAAATCTTATCCCATATGTCTGAAAATGAAATTTCGAAAATTCTCGTAGAAGAAGCGATTTATATTCATAAATCAATTGGTGCAGGGATGCTTGAGTCTGCTTATGCTCATTGTTTGGCTTACAGGCTTATCAACAGAAAATTGAATGTAAAAACAGAAGTGGCTGTTCCTTTAATTTTTGAGGAGGTAAAGCTCCAATGTGGCTATAGAGCTGACCTGGTAGTAGAAAATAAAGTTGTAATCGAAATAAAAAGCGTTGAATCAATAGGCCCCATTCATTTGGCCCAAACGTTGACATATCTACGGCTTTTAAATCTAAAACTCGGTATGGTACTAAATTTCAATTCTGTGTTGATGAAGGATGGGATCAGGAGAGTAGTAAATAATCTGTAGGACTTTGTAGGGACTTGTATCGCAAAGAACCTGCATGCGGCGGGCACGCGCTATGAACCGCAAAGAACGCAAAGGTAACCTTGCGTTCTTTGCGATACTACACACCATACCCTGTCACCGCTTAGGTGCTTTCCTGAAAGTGCTATCCAGTTTGATCGCTTCTTTCAATAATTTTTTAATTGGCTTGTCGTCAATTTCTTCAGGTGCATAGTATATTTTATAAAAGACCTGCTTATTGGTACCATGGGTTAAGAAATGATCAGGGTCTTTTAATTTATTCCCGTACCAAAAACCTAAGAGAACGCCCTTTTTGATGCCTCCCCTTGGGACAGTTGCCGGCCAGATAATACATATTGCTTTATTGCCGTAAAAAAGGGGCACGTTGTAGGATATCTTTTCTTTGCAATGGCCGGGAAGCGTTTCAAGGATTATTTGCCTTAATACATCCACGATTATTCTTTCGTCTTCGGGGAGAATTGAGAACAGGTCTATCAGGTTTTTTACTTTCTTTATCATGTTTTTTGAAAACTCAGTAAGTGAATTTTAATAGCGTTTGAATCTGAGCCTTAATCCCATCAAGGCCAATCTCAAATTTATCAGCCATAGTTTGTGTTCCCAGTTTACATTAAACTTCTCCCACTTGTCACCTAACCAGGGCGGCATAGAGACTTTACAATGGAGCATCGGTTCATTATATAACACTTTTTGCCTGTATTCATCATCTAGTGATGATTTTAGATAGTATCGAATGTCAATTACCGTCATTCCTGGTCTAGAGCGGTAAATATGTAAATTAATATCATAAATGTTATCATAAAGCTTTTGCAATGTGGGCATCAATTCGGCAAGGCTTAATGGCGTTTTTTTGTCATTTTCCTTTTTATTCCGAACCCTTCGCTGATGAGCGTTTTCCACATCATTACTGATTTCGGTTAAAATGAATTTACAATTATCAGAAATTTTATTCCATGTTGATTCTCTGGCAATATCAAGCAACCTGGGAATTGCTTCTGCTATGTCGTATTGCAAAGTATCCTTTGTCAATTCCAATGCTTTTAAGGATTAGATTTAGTTACGCCTATATTAGCCGCAGTTATTTTCTATACTCAATTATATTACTGCGACCAATGCTATCACGAAAATATATTTTAGAAAATTCTGCCTTCACATCGCTTGCCTCAACTGCACCACAATCAAAAACCTGAATTGAACTATCATATCGCCTATAAGTTGACAATAATGAAAACTTAATTTGCAAGGGATCGATTTTTCCGAAATTTTCCAATTGTGAATCAATATAGGTTTCCTCAAGGGAAACTATTTCCATCAAGACATTATTTCCAATGGAATCGCGAAAAATGCCAACAAAGTCTTTTGTACCATCACAGTTGAGGTCAACAGTTTGCCTGGCAATGTCCTGCTTTGGGATCGGGGGAAACGTCCACTTTGGCAATTGCCATTTCAAATATTCTTTTACAAACCCCGGGATAGCAATGGTCTCATTTTTCTGATCTGAAGCTGTTGCATCTTCTTTTTGACCGGAATTGCATGAAAGCAGTAAAAAAAGAAACAAAAAATAACGGGGCATTGTGATTGTTATTGACAATGATTGACCTGGTTCTTCTAATTTAGTGAACTTTTTAAACTTTAATACATTCAGGTTTGCGCAGGTGAGATTGCTAGTTCATATGCTTTGCCATAATTCAAAAATCCGGTTTTCTCGTAGAATGCATGGGCTCTTTTCAGTGCATTGTTTGACTCAAGCCGGATGGTTGTGATATTGTTTGCTTTTGCCCAATCAATAGACGCTACCAACAGATCATTTGCTATATTCTTGCCCTGAAAGCCAGGCTTTACATACATTTCTTCAATCTCTGCGCAGTAGTCGGCTCGCCTGATCCTCGGTATCTTGTGTATAGTCAGAATTCCAACAGGCTCATCATTAATTTGTGCTATAAAAATTGCCGAAGTTTCACTTTCAACAACCTTGTCGAAAACAGACTGGCCAGATTCGGTAGCAGTTGCAAACACTGTTGTATCGAGTGGTGAAATAATTCGTGAACATGCAGTTCTGAATTCGTCAAGCATCGCTAATACGACTGCTTTATCATTCTTTCCGGCTCTTATGATTTTCATTCGTAAAATACTATGAATTTAAATATATTTTCCAACCCGCAATGCAAGACCTACCCCATTGAACCATTTTGAAATGTTCATATTCTTGTCTTCAAAGAATACTTTGTCCCCTTTCAAATTCTGGTAAACAGGGATAATCAATGCAGGCCTGATATAAAATTTCTTGTATTCCTTCAACATCCCCGCTATTAAATTGGCACCAAGCTCCAAAGGCTTTTTGTTGTTGGTTGAACAGTATTTATTCCCATCAAACAGCCGGTATCGTTGTGAAATGGAATAATACCCCATCCCTTCTGCGCCGAATTCGAGATAAAATTTTTCATTTAGCTGAATGGCCTTGCTTAACCCAACTGTTACCGCCAAATTGTTGTAATGGTATTTAGAGGTGGAATATAAAAGATTGGTGGTGCCGTCATCATAATCAATATTTCTGCCTGTTCGGGTGCCTGGTATATTGAAAGGCATCGATCCTTTGATCTTGTCGACCCTCAATTTGTAATATCCAATACCAAGGGAAACAGAAATATTCTTTGTTATTTTCTGCCGGTATGCGATACTGGCACCATAGCTCATTCCATAAAGCTTATTGGTGTCGTCATAAGACCTTCCTGCAAAATTGGAAACATAGTTGGCGTGCCGGTCATACCTTCCGATAAGGGATAGTTCGAAGGATTTTTTCTTCTGCCCGATTGAAGGGAAGAAAGATAAGATGGTAAGGGCAAGCAAAAGTGCCTTGGGCATTGCTTTTTTTCAATATGACAAGGTTGAGCTTAAAACTGTTGCATTTTCACGCAAAGAGGCAAAGGAGCAAAGTGCGCAAAGATAAATGGCAACCTGCTTTGAGAATTTCACGCGGCGATTGTTGTTCGGAGTCTGAGACTCCGAACAGCGAGCAGCGGTCGCGGCGGCATCACAACCCATTGCGCCCTTTGCGCATCTTTGCGCGCTTTGCGATACTATATAAAAAAAAGCGACTGACCGATGCACCCTCCTGACATTAATTCCGTTCTTTTTGATATACCCCAAATTGAAGTGGTTTTGGATGTGCCTGCTTTTCAGTTAGCAAGTACAGTGGATTGCTCCAGACTATGTTCCATTCGCTTTTATCCTCCATTCCGAGATAATAGTTTACAAAAGGCTTACGTCTGAATACATCACCAATTATGATCAATCCCAATTTGGTTGTTTCTACCGGCGGAAAGGGGGCACAGCCCTTACACGTATAATCAAGTTCTATAGATTTGCCCAGGGTGACTGCATATACTTTACTTTCTCCTGGCTTAAATTCAACGCCTTCCGCGACGTTGTGATCACAATTTTGTCCCTTAATGTACATATACTTGTTATTGACAAGGAAATTGTCGGTGTACGAACAAGTCATCAGCGAAATTTCTATTGTGGTGTCTGAGCAGTTTTTGATAGTCAAAGCAATGTTATACATCGTTTCCTTTATTGAATCTGACTTAACTACAAGGTCTTTTTCCCGGATCAAATACTTAAAGTAATCTGATTTTTTACTGTATGTCTTCACATACTCCGAGTCCACTTTTATGGTAACCGAAATGGGTGAAGAATCGGCTTGAGCAAGGCATTTACCGAGTCCAAAAAGTAACATAACCGATATTAAAAGAATTCTCATATCCTGAAATTATTGGGTTAAGCAAATGCTGAATGGAAGCGGTTAAACGGGCTGTATAAGCAACTCGGTGCGATTTAAAAAAACACCGCCTGACTTCCATTCCAAGAATTCTAAAATGGTTGAGTCACTTTCCATAGTGCTATAGGTTTGTGCAAAACATGGTGTATTGCAACAAAGAAGAATCAATACTCAAATTCTGACAAACATAGCTAGTTGGATTGGATTACAAGGCAGACAACAAATAACGACTAAATCGGTGGAGAAATTGCGCCCATTCCAACTGTAGTCATTTCTGGCATACTTCTGCAAGCTAACGCCTGGCCGCTTACAGGCTACTCTTTAATGACTCTTATTTTGGGAAAGAGAATATGCCTGGAGTCTCTTTCGCGTCCCTGTACCTCCATTTGCCCGGAGCCGTTTTTAACGCCTTTTACTATAGTAACCCTGCCAGTTACCTTTATAGTTTTGCCATTAAGCTCCTTCATTTTGTCGTAACTCATGTTTACAACATAGCCATTGAGATATATCCCGTCCTTGGTGGCCTGGGCGATGTCAAGTTTTGTGATAAATGAGGCAAATTCAGGAGACTTGCCCGGCTTAGTACCCGAACTGTCGATAGATTGCGAAAAAGAAAGTGCGGGCAAAGTAAGGAAAATGAGATTAAGCAAAAGTTTCATGGTCTTTACTATTTATAGTGTCTCGATAATAACGCTTAGGGCTTTTGGAATCCTTGTATGTCGTAGCCAGGCCCAGGTCTAATAAAGATAGTGCAGCTAATTCAGATGGCTGTCTTCACACTTGTCAATTTCCTGGGAAATAATCAGGAATTCTCTGTCCCTATCAACCCTTTTGCAAGCTTTCTGATCGAAAAACAAATCGTCTACTTTTTCCCGGTCGTACATATCATTTCATATATGAAGCTCGTATGATTTTCATTGCATCGCGATCATCTGCAGCGCAGGGGTCACAATATGTACCAATACCGTTGACCGGCCCTTCGTATTGCCATACAAAAGTTTTGTTATACTTCCCTACCCCGTCGATCGCCTTCAATTGAAACCCCGTGGGAATAAAATAAAGTACATACTTATTAGCAAACCGAACTTTAAAACACGAGTCGCCATTAATTTGTCCTCTACCTATGTAGTCAAGCTTAGTTTCCTTGTTCTGTTTACCGTACGAGTAATAAACATCTGTCCTTTTCCCATCTTTTGTCCAGAAGGCGAAGTGTTCATACTGATCTGTTCCGCGTTTTCCATAACTATAACTTGCAACTTTCAATTGCGCTTGCAATGAAACACTCAGGCAGAGGATTAAGAAAAGTTGAACCACGAGTTTTTTCATAATTATCCCACTTTTGAGATCGAATGTATCATACAAATTATGAAGAAATCCAAATAGAAAGACGGCAAGGCTTATATCATCTGTCAATAATTAGTGCCTTACCGTCTTTCGGCTATTTTCGGCTTTGAGTGATCCGCGTTATCAATACAACAGCATCATATTAATGACGAATGATCACTTTCTCTGATATCCATTCATTGCCATCGAATACTCTCAGCGTATAGATATCGTTTCTCAAATGGCCAACCGGTAGGCTAAGCGTGGTGGTACCGCTTGCCAATTTCTTTCTTAATATTATATTGCCAGTTTGATCTATTAATTCTACCATCGTCATCGACGACTTGATAGCGCCAGTTTTCGCCTGATCGTTGTCCCCGTTCAATTTAATGTTCAGGGTGGAAGTAGCAGGGTTAGGTGATACATTGAGCTTTCTCCCAAACATGGGACAATAAAATACGTTGAATGATGTACTGGCTTCATCACTTTCTCCGCAGGCATTTTCCCCCCATACAAAAAGCTGGTACGAACCAACACCGAATTTAGGAGCAATGTTTGGAGTGGTATATGGCAGGTTCACCAGGCTGCCACTATTCTTGATATAGCTCCAGTGATAAGTAGTATTACCAGGATCATTATAAACGCTGAATTGACTTGGCGGTATAACACCTCCCGACTGGCAGTTGATTGTTTGCGAAATACCAAGAACAGGAAGCGGGTCCTCCATGTGGATAAACTTTCCTGCCTGGAAATTGCCGCAGGAGCTGGTTATATTCGCCCTTAAGATCAATTTGCCTGCTGTGATCTTAGTCACCGTTGTTTGCGTGCCTGTTGTTGTACTCAGACTGGCTGCGCCGGCCGGGATGAAAGACCATGTTACTGACGCATTGCACGGCAAATTACTGATGGAATAATCGCCGGTGGTACAGATATCATTGAACCCGTCTACCGTAACAGCCGGAATAGTTACATCGGTGGCTACCGAGTTATTGGCCGGGTAAGTGGCACCGGATGTTACCGCTGTAACAGTAATATTTCCTAATGCATTCACGCAATTGGTTGATGTGAGTGTAAGCGTATTGCCGCTGGTGGAGATCACCTGCGGAGCAGGATTGCCATTGTATAGCCATCCGTTTGAAGACGAGCCGAGGTCCCAGTTATAGGAAGTTACGCCCGGTGTATTGTTAACATTCGTCACCGTAAAGGTTTGTGCACTACTTGAGCCGCAGGGTATAGTGAATGTAGCCGGCGAAATGGTAAACGTTGGCACAACTGTCACTTTTTTACTGATCACGATCTTACTGATGGTCATATCATCTAAACTGAGGCTGGGCTGGCCGCCGGTTGCCCAAACAATAAGAAAGTGAACCGAGGACGATCCTGTTATCGTAAATGCAGGCACGTTATAGGTTGCTGTGGATGTGGTAAGTCCAAAATTCCCGTTTCCAAACCCAACAAGAGCATAGTTGGATACATTACCGTCGGGCGAACAATTGGACGTGCCGCTGGTCGAAAACTGATTAGTATTCGGCACAACGGCAGTTTTCAAAGATATTGCGGTATTACCTACTGCCGTGATCGCTATCGTATACTCATCGCCAGGGAAAAAGTTGTAGTTAACGATAAAGGCAGTGCCGCCTTTTGGACTGGCCATTGGCGTTGTGGAAAGTTTTATCCCGGAACCACTAGTAAAACTTACGCCTCCTGCAAGTGATGAATGTGAAACACCACTCACTGTAGCGCTCGGACTAAATACATTGCAGGCCGAACCAAGACTGCTGCCTGCATAATCGATTGTTGTAACCTGCGCATAGGTGAAAGCAGTGTAAAGGCACAGGATTCCCATTCCAAGGGTTTTAAGGATTGTTTTGTACATAAGTCTGTATGTTTAGGTTTAATGAATACGTCTACGATGGTGTAATTACCTTTCCTGTGAGTTTGGTGAAACTCGAGGCGGGCAAATAAATGGCGGGTTGGGAGCTCAATCTAGAGTTAAAATCTTTTACTTAGATGAAGAAAATGGTATTTAAGTGTTAGAGGGTAGAGACAACAAGGAGAAACACAAAGAAATATCAATTGTGGTACCGTTGTCTGCAGTATAAAGTTTATTCTTTAGGTCAAATAAATATAAATGTATACCCGACGGCGGAAAGCATGTATCGCAATGAACGCCATGGACCGCAAAGGGCGCAAAGAATTGACTGCTTTAATTTGCAGGCTCTTTTTTGTGACCAAACAATTCCCTTGCGGTTAATACTCCGTCTTTTTTCAATTTAAACAATTCCGGTACAAAGTTTCCGTAAACGGCAATGGCTTTATCTCCAATAATTTTAAAATATGGCTCGGGGTAAATCCGTGTATAGTCTCTGCCGTCTTTATCCTTTACGGGGAAAGAAACTTCTTCGGCAAAATCTATTTTTTCAGGTTTTACCGTTGTATGTTCATTGTAGCTGTGTCCATAATCACTGGAATACGGTCCGGCCCAGCGTCCGTCTTTTGTTTTAAATAACGGGTCATACACATACTTCTGCTGGTATAATTTCCCGTTGTACTCGGAAACATACAGTAACACGTTTTTGTAATCTGCAAAGGGAAATCCTTTGTTATGACTGTAGGCTTCAAATTCTATCGTGTCTTTATGATAGTGACCATATACCCGTTGCAAGACCAGGTACTTTGCCTTTACACCAACATCAAAGTTGCCAGGAGTGTAAGGGATGGGAGAAATCTCAATTTTCTCTCCAACAAAGACAAATAATTTGTTGTCCCGTTCATTCTTGTTTGTTGTGTTCTTTGGAATTAATGGAGTTGTCTTACCTGTTGAGCTACCCGTTGGAGATATACAATTCAAAATGAACAATACAAAACTGCTCAGAGTTAATTTAGTGAATACTGTCATAATGCAGGCTTTAACGGTTAAGGTTTGCTGTAGTCCTGGTCTTCAGTAGCAAAGCCAGAACGGAAGTAAAGGTAATGGGGCCGATGCCATGATTCGTATTCAGGTTTTGTTAAAACTTTTGTTGTTAATTACTCAATTCATTTCAACCTTACTAATTGTCCCTTTCTCTTTACCAAATTTTTATAGTCCCATTGAATTTTTTTTGATTTTTTCAGCCAACGTTTTAAATCCTTTGTTGCAATTTCGGAGGAGCTATTGTAAAAAACAGAGGCATCCTTAAATTTTTCACCCCTTACATTTAAAGCTGCCTCTTCGAAGTCAGCTCCACTCCAAAACATAAGTCTGATTCCTGCTTTCTGTTTGCTATACCCGACTATCGGGTTACCGTCTAAAAACCAAACCGGGTGAGAGTGCCAAATTTTACTTTCAGCTTTGGTCAATTCATCGTTTATAATGCTTGCAAGGCTATCGCAAATTTCTTTATCCTTTGAGGTCTGTTTGCCATTATATGCTTCAATTTCTTTGTTCATTGCTGTCTTTATTTAATTGTCGACTCCATTGTAGTTCAAGATAACCCATATCGTGAACGGCTGGGCGCAGACTTCCGAATTTAATAAATTTTCTACTTTAATGATACAAGTTTCAACAAAGATCAGGCTCTATCATTGCTCCGCCAGAAACCCTTCCTTATCCAGGATTATTTGGACCATTCAAAGATAACGACGAGACTGTTTCAAGGGGAAAATGGAAAAACACAAGCAGTTTCAAGGAGTTTGTTGGCTGGCTAACGCCAGTTAAGCAACAGTCTTAAAGCAGCTCTGTAGCCCGGAGGCTACAGAGAGCGAACGAAGTGTCTTTATTTATTCGCGCAGCATTTGATGGAAGTCTGGGAACACTCATAACAGCAGGAGGCCGGCATCCTATTTAGTATTTAATATTTCATTTACAAAATCAACCCATTTGTATTGGGGAATACTTTTGTCTATATAATAGTCTGGCTGAATTCCCTTATTATCTATAGTCATATCAGGAATTCTCAAACTTCTTGAAAGCGCGTAATACAATTCAACATCATTACAGGGTGATTTAACAGAGTATATGTTCGAGACGTCTAAAAGGCCCATGGTTGTAGTTCCAAATAACTTCACTTTTTTGCTTTGTTTAGCTGCCAATAAGAATTGCTCAGTCGTACTGGCATTAACTTCATTTATTATTATACCCACGTTCCGGGGATTAGGATAAACAATCTTCATTGTGTCGATACTAACAATCGAACTTTCTAAATTAACAAACTGCCCCAATCTCTTTTCCAATTTATCGTATTGTTCTCTTGCCCATTTTTTGCCAGCTTCGTCAAATCCATAATCAGGGTTGTTGATAAACTCAAGCATTCGTTGGTTATTTAATTTTGTAGAGCGGAGTTCCAAACCAACAATTCGTATGGGATTTGTGTAAATAAAAGGCAGAATTTCTCTAAAGCTCCTGTCGCTTCCGCCGTCATTGTTTCGCAGGTCAATGATCAGGTTCTCGGTTTGTAAGATCTTGTCTTTGTTGTGCAAGAGTACGCTATCAATGTATTTTTTTGCGGAACCATCAAACGAAGGAATTCTCAAAACCAAAGTGGTCTTATTGAGTTCTTCAATAAAAGGCTTTCCGTTAAGCATATAGGCGACAAAATCTTCCCAGGGTTTTTCGGCAGGAATTTTCGGGCTTAATCTTTTCCAAATAAAACCTCCGAATCGCAAATAATTGTTCCCAAACAGGTCTGCTGACGTAAATTCCTGTGCTGACCTGTTGCCCCTATAATAAGTTACTTTTGTCTGTTCGCCGTTTTTATTGATGCGTAATTTTATTTGCCCTTTTTTCCAATTAGCTACTCCCGACTCGATAATAAATCCTAAATAACCAGTTCCTTCTTTTTTAATGCCGATTTTGTATGGCTTCGATTCCCAAATGCCTTCGTAGTCTATGCCTTTCTTGCTGTCAAGGTATTGTTCAAACCTTGGTAACTCTATGTTTAAGGTCTCCCATTTTTCATCCGCGTTGGAAACCGAACTATTTTGACTATTCGAGGTCTTGTCTGTTTTCTCAATTATACCTATTCCAAGATGTCCTTTCCTAAAGAAGGTCATCCATTCAGAAAGTAGCTTACTACATTCTAAAGTAGTGTGGGCCGATTTTACTTTTTTCAAATAGACAGAGTTGTGGCTTGCATATGCTTGTATTCCTTTTGTGTCTATGGCATACTGAAAACCTGCATCGTTTTCTTCAAAAGTTTTTTTAACCCACTCAAAACTTTTCTCACAGTTACAGTTTTGCCCGTAACTCAGGGTTGAAATGAAAAACGAAAGCAAAAGGATTTTAAATTTTATCATTGTAAAGTGCTTGACTGTTTGCAGTGTAACCTTGTGCTGACGCACAAAGGCCAAGGCTTGGCAAAATAAGGACATTTCGTACCCACATAGCTATCAGGCCCCGAACATGTATCTAATTATTCATCAGTTGTTCCTGAACCCATTGAATATTCTTTTCTCTTCGGAATGTAAACCACGATTCGCGTTCCAACCCACAGTTTTCAATTTGATGCTTGAACCTGGCAAATGGTTTAGGGCCGTCTATAGCCTCCAACAACCGGCGTTTCACAAATGAATTTGGCAAGCTATTTACAAATTCCTCGATGACCTTAAATGCGTCTTTTGAATCCATTTTCCGGATCTCGATATAATTCCGCTTGTCGGATTTTATTTTAGCCAACTCCTCTTTCCAAAGTGCCGGATCCAAATCTCCGTCAAACAGGGAGTCGTCCGGGATACAAACAACCTCTAATGTTTGTTTATGAATATAGCATTTTTCATGTGCTTCCATACTGTCCGCAATATAATTGGCTATTTCCCTTGAGATTTCCATATGTGAATTGATTGAATGTTTGTGCCTAACGGTCAGAGCTCTATATAGCTCTCGAATTGGAATACCTACTCCATAACCGATGTGATAATAAAAGGTTTTGTTGAAAACTTTTTGGTCACCTGCCATATCCAACCGTTCAGCCCAGGTCTTAACAAGGATCAATTGAGCTTTTTGATTTTAAGCTTTGGTTGATTTGGATTTGCCAGATCCAACACAATATCATAGCGCCCTGCCTCTATTCTTATGTTTTGACCTTCTGACTTCAGGTTACCGGTTTTTTTATCTATGCCATAATTATATGTCCAATCGTTATTAAAGCGAAATTTAATTTCTCCATCGGTGAGCCGAATGTTATTTAAAGACCAGATGTCTTTTTTTGCAGCATCTTCGATTAGTTTTAAATCAGGCCCGTTCCATCCATTCATGGTCGCACTTCCGGCTATGCCCCAGTCAGGATGAATTCTTATTCCCGTATAGCTCTCTCCATTTTGAATTAGCCGTAATGTATCGTAGGAGCCTTTGTTTTCAGGAAATTCTATGTAGCCATCAATTGCGTCCACATAGAAAAGATTTTCTTTTTCTGGCAAGAGTAACGTTTCCGATTGCATAGATGGCCTTGCTGTCAGTCTTCCATGTTTTTCAGATATATAAATGCTAAGAGAAGGAGCCACAGAAAAAACTCCCTGCATTTTCGATAGTTTGTCTCTTGGGATATTGATTTTTACAGGCAATTTGTAGGGCTGGTTAAATATGAGATTTAGCAGTTTTTTCTTAATTGCTGTAACATCAGAATTTTCGCTATTGCAAAGAAGTATAATACAAAGATCATCTTCCGGAATTCTGATCAAATTAGTTCTAAAACCTGAAGCGCCTCCACTATGGCTTATTACCCTTTTCCCTGAAATACTGTCTATAAACCAACCATACCCATAATTATTTCTAAATGGTGTATAAGCCCTCGATGTCAAGTTTTCATTAATAATTTTATTTGTTTGCATTGCGACATGGAATTTATGCAGGTCTTCTGTAGTTGAATAAATTCCTCCTGCCGCAAAAAGCTCATTGTTATCATATAGCGTAGCAACATTACTTGTGTCATTATAAAGAATAGTGTAGCCAGTTGTTTTTTTATTATCCACCAGCGCTTTATAGTTAAAGCCGCTACTGGTCATTTTAAGCGGTCCAAATATGAATTTTCTAACCGCTGTCTCATAGGGTAATCCTGTTACCTTTTGTATAATAAATCCTAAAAGGAAGTATCCTGTATTGCTGTAATTCCAATCGGTTCCGGGAGAAAAATCTAAAGGCTGCGTTCGCAAAAATTGAAGCATGGATTTTTCACTATTGACCGGCATTGAAAAGTCGTTATTGTAGTTGTAAATGCCAGATGTATGGGTTAAAAGATTCTCGATAGTTATACTGTCTCCCATTGGAAAGGATGGGTAAAACTTAGACAACTTATCTGTCAACGACAATCTAGCTTCTTCAACCAGTTTTAAAATCAGCGTCGCAGTAATAGATTTGGTAATTGAATAAATTTGATACTTGCTGTCAGTTGTGTTTTTTATTTTTTTGCTAACGTTGCTGTAACCATATCCCTTATTTAAAAGAATTTTCCCGTCTTTCTCAACAAGAGCTGAACCATTAAACAAGTTGACATTAGCATAAGCAGTAATTAACTCATCTAATTTTCCTGAGACATCACTTTGAGCAACTAACGTTTTACTCAGGATAACTGCCAATATAATAAGGCACGTTCTTTTCATTTTGATACAGGTTTGCGATGCTGTCTAACCTTCAAGCGACGAGCAGGCCTGGCAATGTAATGTTACTTGAAAAATTTTAGCTAGTAACGAAAGCCAAATTTATGAACAAAAATTCATTGTTTATTCTATTGCCCGGCGCCAGGGAGTATCTTCATAATCTTGCAGCTAACGATCCCAGTGCCTGCAGGCGTCCATCATTTGAAGTTTTTGCAATTAATTATTTCGGTCTTAATGCTTTTGTTACTTAGCCAATCCAAATCTGTCAAATGGGCTTGTGTGTCAAAGGAAAGTTCCTTTAAATACTTCATTTCATTTATTGGCAATAGATTTTCAATCGTCAGTTGCCGCACCCGCATAAAAGAAAGCCTTTCTATTTTACCAATTTTGGGCAAGTCTATTAAATTTTTTGTCCCACCAAGTATGAAATGCAATTCGTTCAGGTTGCTTAAGAGAATTAGAAAGTCAAGGCTTTTTAATGTTTGCATTGAAAATGTAAGATTTTGAAGCCATGGCATTTGACCGATAACATCAACGTCTTTGGGCTTGTCAAAAACAAATAAGCTTCTTAAAGATGTTTGCCGAATGATTGGCTTCAAAGAGATTTTATGTGTGCCTATGGCCAATTCTTCAAGCACCAAATATTTGTTGATTATTTCAATTTCGTTGCTTTTGAATAAGTCCGCTGCAAGATTTTTTAAATTTGGCAACCTGGACAGGAAGTTTAAGTCTTTAAACGGACCATGCCCGTTTAGCACGACTCTCAGGCAAATATTTTTTCGCGAAGGCAGAAGTATTTCGTTTGTGTAGTGCAGTGTTTTGTCTCGGGGTTGGTCCCCGGAAAATTGAATTTGGTTGAACCTTTCTGCCCTAAGTATCAAGTCACAGTCCTCTTTAGTAAGGTCATTATAAATAGTAAGGACCCCACCAATTGTAAGAGCGAAATTGTCGCTATAAACAGGTGTAGTCGAGGAAAGGGCCGGACTACTTTCGATCATTTGTCTGACGGAATATGTCATAATAAGTTTGCAATGCTGATACTAGGCAATTACCTTGTTTTTTGTTGCCACAACTCTTATTCGCTTATAGTCGGCGTACCATACATTATCGATGAAATGTGTTGCTTTAAGTTTGGCTTGTACCTCGTCTAAAATATTATCTTTCTCAGTGTCCGGTATTCCTTTGAAAAGAGAATCACCAAACATTAAAAACCAGTTCTTCATGCCCTGGTCGCCTTGTAATGGCGTTGGCCTGTCAAAATGTTCGGCCTGAACAACGGTGAAATTAAGTTTCTCCAGTTCTGTAGCATATTCGCCGATAGATGGGTAGTACCAAAAATCGATTTTTGTGTTTTCCACGTAACCTCTCTGAATAAACACCTCCTTCAGGGCTTTTAACATTTGTTGATTATTGCCTTTCCCGCCAAATTCTACGACTATCCTTCCATTTTCTTTAAGCAAGGAATACATTTTCTCTATCACAATTTCTTTCTGAGGTATCCAATGAAGGACGGCGTTCGAAAAGATTGCGTCAAAAAGGTGGTCAAACTTTAGCTCCCTGGCATCCATTTGAAAGAATTCGAGTTCCGGGAACTTAAGTTTTGCTTTTGCTATCATGTCAGGCGAGCTGTCTACCCCAATCACGCGAGCACCGGAAAGAGATATCTTTTTTGTCAAATCACCGGTGCCGCAACCTAAATCTAATATAGTCTCTGAAGGCTTTGGGTTCAAATAAGACAAAATTCCCTCACCGTATTTTGACACAAAATCGTGCGATTTGTCATAAAGAGTAGAATTCCATTTCATTGATATTTATGTTTTAATCTCAGCCTGCTGTCGGTAGCATTCTCTTTTACATATTCATGCAGCAAATAACTAAAATGCCGATGTAAGTCCACTAACAAAGGCGAAGGTGTTCGTTAATCTTCTCAAAAATCGTCCTTTAGTCCTTTAGCTACCACAAATTTTCTGAAATAGATCGTGTTGCTGGTATCGTTTTGCTTTCTTTGAGTTTCTTCTTTAAATTCTTCAATTGTGTATTGGGTCGTATAGCAATGCAAGGCTTCAATCGCTTTTTCCTCATCTTCTTCCGTATAATTAACCTTTACGTTAAAATATTGCTCATCCACATAGCTTAAGTCATCTACAGATGTCGCCCCTTTTTTCCAACCAAAATAATACAAAGGATATTTATTTACCCAACCTTCAGAGAGAAGTAATTCAGTAACAGAGGCACCAACAACAATATGTTCTGCATGATGAGTGTCACCATCAGGGCCGGCTGTGATTATTATAGCTGGGTTGATAAGGCGGATCTTTGCTTTTAAAGAATCTAACAACTGCTGATGAGCTTTAAAGTAATTTGCAACACCGATCTTTGTGTCCAATCTTTCTATTCCCAGGAAAATCGGAGGCTCCAATCCCAGCGTTTTGCAACCACAGGCTGACTCTGCTTTCCGGATATTACCCAATGAATCTCCGGCGGGAATTTTTGTGACCCGTGTGCCATCTTTTCCATCTGTAGCAATGATTATATAAACCTTGTTGCCAAGCCTTGAATATTTGGTTAGCACTTCGCTAATGGCAGTTTCATCGTCAGGATGTGCTCCGATGAAGATAATTGTCCTCTTGGGTTTTGGGGTCTGTGCTTCACAGAGAAGCGAACAAAAAATGAATAAGACAAGTAATAGTTTCGGGGACATACTATTTGATTAACGTTTCTATTTGCAACTATGATCTTAGCATTCCAAAGCTTTTTTTGATGCAATATAGCAATGATGCCTCATCAACAGATGGTTTTGTGGCCTCGGATACGTATCATTTACGGCAGCTCTTTTTTCAAATAATATGTAACATGCGTTGTAAAGCCCGCTATGTCACTGTAGCCTTGGGTTCCTCTCCCGCCGGATGAGGCGGACAAAGGCGTTACGGAAACGAGCTCCCATCCCTGCATTCCCAATTCCCGTAATCTCTTTGTAGGTGAAACTGGTTGGGGCAGTGGTATCTGGGTGTCTCCGGATGTTTCAAACCATTGGCTCCAGGCCGTTTCGCCCGAGGTGCGAAATATCGTGATTGCTTTATAGTCCCACTTTTTTGCGGTAGCGGGTGCGCTATTATTCTGACCATACATCGTCAAAAAAACAAGAAAGATCGCAACGATGAAAATTGCGGTTAGGTAATGCTTTTTCATTTGTGTATTTATTTAAGGTGGAGAATATGAAGGTTTCTATCAGTCTTGTCCATATCTCAGGGTGGAAAGAAGAGCGAGACCAAATGAATCTTTACTTTTACAGCCGGAAGTGTTAGTTGAAGTCGTAGTCAACCACACTTAAATTCAGCTTTTGAACAATCCAATTCTCTGCCTTTTTTACCGGCCTGATGTAGCCGAAGTAACACCACAACCCCGGTATAATTCCTCCTAAGCTAAATAGCATTCTTTCTACAATAGACGGAGACTTAAAGACCCCATTGATTGTCATCTTATCCGCAAATATTGCAACCGGTATAAACGTTAAAACAAATAATGAGAAAAAAATGATAGTGAAATATCGTGGTTTGATGAGAATATTTATAACCAATGGATTCTCGGAAAAATAGATGCCTTCGATCACTGGATAACGTTCAAACGTAAACCCGTCTAAGCCATAGGTATTTCGGTCAATGAAAAAACCATTTTCCTGAATGCCTGTTGCGAACTTATCGACTCTTAACCCTCCAAACTTTTTCTCATCAGTAAGATTCGTTAACTCTTCAGCCACCTGGCTCTTTGTTAAATGAGTTGTATAATATCTATCAATTGAAAAAGGACGTTTCATTTTGAAGGGGTCTGATATGGCAGCTAACGGCAGGGCTTTTACTTTGCCGATATTCTTTGTTCGTTCAGTCCAAACCGTTGCCGGGTAAAGTTAAGAAAGATGATGTTGCTGTTTACAGGCATATGCGAACAGCATGGAGAAGTGCTCATTGTCATTTGTTATAGCTTGACGAGGCCCCTGCTTTCGTTTGTCCTTCCAAAACTGACACAACAGCTCTTTGTAAATCGTCAACAGGAATTATGTCGGTTTTCCAACCGTAAGGATAAGTTGCGTGACTTCCCTTGCTCCCCTGTTCACACAGCAAATATTTCACTCCATCATTTTCAAGTTGGATTGTCTTTTCGACCAGGAATCGTCTTTCCACTTTGTCGGCTTCTTTTGTTAAAAGGAAAACCTTATAGGAAATGTCCAACATTTCTTTTGGTTCAACTAGCGATCTCCTGATGACAGCTATTTGTCCATTCCATTCAAATTGCGCAATTGCTATTGTCTTAATTTCCATATCCTCTTTTGGCAATTCGCCTCTTTCGAAGGCTTTTTTTACTACCTGAAACAGGCTTTCAGCCTTTTCATAATCTTTTGCGGCATTATAAGACTTTATTAGTTTATAATAAAGCTCATAGTTTTCATTATCGAGAGCCATTGCCGCCAAATAGGCGTCAGCGGATTTTTTGTAATCCTTTGTAACAGTAAATTCGAGTTCTCCGATACTCATCAGGGAATTTAAATAGTAGCTATTGTCCTTTGGCAGGTTTTTTAGGGCATCGTAGTAGGCGGCAAGTGCCTTATTGAATTCTTCCTTCTCATGGTAAATTCTTGCGATCCAAAAATATGGCTCCTGATGAGTTGAAGGAAGTTTTTTAGCCTGTTCAAAAATATCCAGCGCCTTATCGTAGATGGACTGGGAATAAAAAACCATCCCCTTCTCATTCATGTACTCCTGGCTTGTCGGTTCTAGTTTCATTGCAAGCTCGATTTCCTTTAAGGCTTCCTCATAATTTTTCAAATACCTTAATGAAACACCCTTGTAGAAATGGACTGTACCGTTATTAAGCCCCTTTGCAATCGCTTTATCGTAGAACTCAACTGCCTTTTTATCATTTTCCAGCCTGAAAAAAGCAAATCCTACCATGTACAGCTCGTCGCTGGTTAGTTGGTCGGCTTTGGTCTCAAGCTTGACCAGGGATTGGAAATCTTGTTTGTTGAAAAGATCCAACGGGGACTGCCCATGTGAATGCAAACAGCCCAGGAAGATCAATGAGAGTATTAATGCTTTTTTCATACAGCGTTGTTGATATTTGTTTAATGGCGGAATAAAGTTATACAAGAGGTTGTAAAACCCAAGCCTCACCATTTCGCGTTCACTTTTTTTAAGAGCGAGGGCGGATGGTATTGTAATGCAACATTAGGACGATGAGGGGGCAAAAACAAGTTTGCTGTCGGTTTTGTCGGATTTGGCGGTTTTTGGTGCTTTTGTCGGTTTTGTCGGGTGGTTGCAATGCAATGAAAGCTATAATGCGTTGATTAAGAAATAATAGACGTTTCGCATCCGTGCCGGAACGGCTTCCACATCGTGTACAGGAGCTGTACAGGTAATGTACAGGAGCTTTACAGGAGCTGTACGGGAGGTTTACGGGAGCATCAGTATTGCATCTACACTGCATTGACATTGCAGTCACCATGCATTCACCATGCATTCACCATGCTGTCACCATGCATCAACCTTGCGTCAACCTTGCATTGACATTGCATTACTATTGCATTGCGCCGCGGCACAGGCGATAGGTGCTCGAAACATGAGGATAGGAGTAGCTTATGATTTTAACCATGGGCAGGCAGGGCATGTTTCATTGCGGTCCGCTTCCACACCCACGGTTAAAACCGTGGGCTGCTACTAACTACCTCTTCGAATACCCTGGTCAAGCTCATCAGTCGCTTTAGGGAAGAGGAGATTGCTGATAAAGACATTTGCGAGGGGACGGTCGATTGTTCCCTTAGGTTTCGAACATTTGTAGTCACAGGCCGGCCAACCGATAGTGGATTATCGTGTCTGCCAGTGTTGACGGGTTTGAAAACCAGGATCTTTTGATTATTGCCGCACTAATTTGGGCTAAAGCGAAGGAAAGGTGGAGGAGTAAAGATGAAGAGGCGCGGCGGGTTTCAGGCGGCAATTGACTTTCGCTGTTTGTAGATGATATACAGCGCTTCGAACAGCTTCTCTACGATCTCATAAATGCAAAACACATTTGAACGTTCCCGTTTTGTAAGGACCGAACTAAAATCGCCGGTGGCGCAGCATTTAATGATGGTCCATAGTTGCTCCCTGATGTCGGGAAGATGGCCATAGCAAACAGTTCGGTAATAACAAGGTATGGATTGTCGATCTCTTCCGGGGGTAGGCAAAGATTCCTAAAGAAAATAATGGGAACAAACGTTTTTTAACGGAACGAGGGGGAGAAAAACAACAGAAAGTGCTGATGCTTTAAACGGGAGGCATAAGATAATTGTCGGTCAATTTGCAGTTAGCGCCGAACTATGTTAATTTGAATTAGTTTTTAAATAACCTAACGTTTTCATGCCAAAGTACTTTATAAGCCATGCAACTGAGGACCGCGACTTTGTCGAAAGTCAAATATTAGATCTATTGAATGCCCTTGATATCAAATATTGGTATTCCAAGGATGACATAATTACTTCGGCACTTTGGGAGCGCTCGATCAAGAAAGCTCTCGAATCTTGTGATGGGTTTCTTCTTATCATGTCGCCAAATTCCGCGGTTTCAGAATGGGTTAAGGATGAACTGAATTGGGCTATTGAAAACAAACCAGGAAGAGTCATTCCTATTTTATATAAAAAATCGAGGCTGGAAGATTTTCATATAAGATTACCACGCATCCAATATGCAGACTTTAGTGAGAATTCGAATTCTGGTCCAAATAAATTAATTCGATTATTAAATAATATTGAATTTGAAGCAAATTCAAGAGTCAACGCAATTGAAGGAACCTGGAAAGGGAAATTTACTCAGCCCCAATTTGGTCTTGATAAATTGACAGAATTTCCTATTACAATCGTTATTCAAATAAGTCACAAACGTGAATTTACAGGCACGATTGCCGTTATAGCTCCAGATGGACAAGACGTTGAATTTACATTAACCGGGGGCTTCCTATACGATCGATTTTGCCAGTTTTCTTATTTTGCTATTGATCCCGGAAGAGTTCAGTTCGGAACAATCATAATGGAGTTGGATGAAATTGGCAGTTTGATGTCAGGCAATTGGATCGGTTATGGGGCCTATTCAAAAAAAATAGTTAATGGAGCGCTAACTGTCCATAAGATAAAGCCATAGTCATACTATTCGAATCAATAAAGGAAATTCAGGACAAAGGCGCGTTTCACTTTGAATCAGATGCTGAATCTCTCCTTCAGACGATAGTACCAGGCAAATGGGAATCACTTTACCGTCAGGCATATAAGCATCTTTCGGTACGACATCACTTTCACCATCATTTGCCAGATCTTCTTCTGGCTCCCAGTTATTTACGAAGACGATAATGCACGGCCATGATAATTCTGTCATTTTGCTGTTTTGAAGAGTCCGCTTTCCTTTGTTGCCCGATCTTATTTTATGTGTATCATTATCATTAGGCTGCCGAATTAAATATCTACCAATACCAGTTGCTATTACATTTTTTTTGTTCATTAAATGATAATGAAACAAATCTCTCGCTTCTATCAAATAATTCAGAGAGGGCCGTTCAAATAAGTCGTTTTGCGATAGGTTCGCCATGTCTGCATGGGTTGAAGCGCTTATAAATTGCAGGTATTCGGTATTACGACTACCGAGTATCTGCCGGCAACGGAAGCCTATTAAAATTACTGATATTGAAGCTAACAACTAATAGCAAATAGAATTCGGTCAAAGCCAATATTAGCTGATAGCAATACAACTGATAATTGCTATTTCATCCACAATCCTCGCGGCAAGCCTTTTTGTTAGCAGTAGTTTTAGTTAGTCTTCGGGCTTGTACGAAGTATTAAATAAGCTATCTAAATAAAACGCTAAGTCAAAATCTAAGGCAGATACTTTATATCCAATATTCCAAGTTGATAAATGAACAACAAGATTAATCCATAAATTCTCCCATTTAGGATGATGATTAACTTTCTCAATGTATATGGATGCTTCTGACATAAACCTTATTGCGTCTAAAAAGCTCGCAAATTCATATTTACGTACAACCTCACTGCCTTTTTCACTTTTTCTATTTGGTACTTCAACCGTTTGAATTCTCCAACTTGTCAACTCTGAAAGTTTTTTTGAAAGTTCATCAGATGTTAGCAATCTCGATACATGGTCGCAATATTCTGGGAATTGAACATTCGAAAGACTTATTTCAGTAGAAACAACTTTTTCAATTCTGCTTATTAATGGACTAATATCCGTTTTCCAGTGTGAATCTCTTAATTCATAGTATTGATAGTCAGAAATGTCTTTTATTGATTCAGGAAGTGCTTCAAGTGGAGGGAATTTTGCTCCTGCTACAAGTAAAGGTATTATTTCAATTTTGTAATGTAGTGCTTTTTCAATTTCAATTCTTACCCAATCATTCTGCTTGTCCAAAAGTCTATGTCCATACGCATCACTAACATAATTGCTGGCTGACGCCAGTGCAGCAGCCGTTTGAAAGCTGCTCCGTAGCCCGGAGGCTACGGAGAGCCGTTGAAAAGTCTTTAATGATTCGTACAGGCTTCTAATGGTAGATGTTGAAGATTACGGATAGCCTTTAGCTTCGAAAATGACGATTTGAATTAACGGTCAAGGCTATTAGCAGTATAGCAGAAAACCCAATGTTGCCTACCCTTTTCAATTCGTGAGTTAATGCACGGGGGTTACCTGCGAGGATATGGCTTTCCAGGACCCATTGCGCTTGATCCACACATCGTAGATCCGTGTTTTGCGGTTTGCAAAAGGGACTTCGTTAATTCTGCCTTTCGTCACTGACAAAAATGTTACGACTGCGGCGTTATCCTGGATTTGGATATGCATGTCGTCGAAATTAAGTGAATCGACTATATGATTATTTTTTAATCGTTCGCTGATATTGTCGTATATCCCCTTCAGCTCTTGCTGTTTGTTTGATATCGTAGTCATACCAATGGAAATAAATTTTTCATCCATCATAAGTGCTATTGTTGCGGTGTCTAATCTGAATTCTGCCATTAGCCAATCATATTCAAGCTTTTTAAGGGTTTCAGCGTCGCTGCTGGTCGTGGGAGTTTGCGATAAAACGTTTTTTGAAAAGACGAACGAAGCGAAGAAGCACATTGAAATGGCGATTATTAAAAAAGTTGGTTTCATCTTGTTAATTTAATGAAGCTTCGTAAAAGATGGCAGGCAACTGCCGGGGCTCTCTGCAGAATCGAAGTTAAGTAAAGTGAATGCTCTCGATAGCTATCGGATGATGTTATTTTGTTGTCCGGCTTTATGATGATTGCCGTCAACATTCATGGTTTTATGCAGGTTGGGAATCAGTATTCCGTCTGCGGCTAACTGCTGCTGATTGAAAATATGTTGATGAAGTTAAGTAAAAAGCTGATAGATATTTGCCTGCTGGAACTAAACTTGGGATTGCAAATAGCTGCCGTTATAAAGTCAAGTCAAACTCAAATAAAGCCCAATGTCAGGGGCCGTTATTTTGCCGCAGGCTGTTCATGTGTCATGCAGTGTATGCCGCCGCCACCACGGTTTATCGGTAAAGTATAAATCTGAATAATTTTTCTATTTGGAAACATTCTCTGCATCACTTGTTTTGCTGTCTCGTCTTTTTGCTTTTGAGATTCACTCATTCCATGCTTCCAATACTTTGGCATTAATACCACTTTGTTGCTAAGGAAAAAGTTCATATAGCTGCAGGCAGGCAGGCGAAATATAGTATCGCCGACATTAAAACCAAATGTCTTGACTTCTTTAGCATCCATGCTGTCTAACACTATGGTAAATTTCATCTGCTCAATTTCGGGCACTGGCACTCTGTCAATTTTTAGTGATCTGCCATCAGCAGTTGTTGAGTTCTTGAGAATTCGATAATTCTCTTCCAGCATAAAGTGATTGATGCTGTCAACTGGGCTTTTATGGATGTCCTCAATTGAAATTTCAGGCAATATCACCGTGGTTTCATTCACAAATCGGCATAATTCATCAATGTGCATATTGGCGCCACCGGCAAAATAGTTTTTATAAAATGGGCCGAAATTTTTGAACGTTATATCCTCAATAAGACCGTCTTTAAGCCAGATAATTTTTTTTGCACCTAATTTACGACTCAGTTCTGCTTCGATGTCTGCAACTGTCTTTCCCGGGTTTCGTTGCAGTGCCATTTCTTTGATAATCATAAATGTACCCCTACCATTCGATTCAATTCCACCACCTTCAAAAACATAATCGCTTTTTATTGTGTCAATATGAAGACGTTTAGCAAGTCTTTCGTCATACTCGCCAATTTTCTTTATTTCATCGGGTAACGGCATTCCTATTATGTCTGGAAAGACTCCATACATGCTGTAGTTAAAACAAACGAGTTTCAACGAATTGCCTTCGGTTACAAAAAATAAAGGGTCTCTTGTCCAAAAATCAGTTTCCGGATCTATCACAAAATCTATTTTGGAGGTATCGATTAAATAACTCCTCATGTAAGCACAGATAGATTTTTTTGAAGAGCCTGATGAAATATTTAAAGTTATTTGTACTGAAGGTTGCAATGCTTCAATAACACGACACAAGACAGAATCTCTACGTTCTTTGCCGAACCAGGCAAGATGAACTCTTTCTTGTTTCTCCCATTCTGCCGGAACTCGCATGCCTTGTGCCAACACAGGCGGTGTTATCATGAAAAGGAGAATAATCAGACCAGTCAATTTCATATTCTAAGTGGTTTACTTTTAATAGCTAACGATAAGGCGGTATTCTGCCGAAACTGAATGAGCGACAAACAAAAAGCTGAGAATATATTTGTCGACTGCCATATTTCCAATGCAATGTTAGCAACAGTTTCTATTCAACTCGGAACTTTTCTTTTCTAAATGCTTTTCTGTCTACCACAGGATTGCTGCTGATGCTCCGCACAGTTGATGCGGCATCGTCAAGCCTGCTTTTGCAAATTCTTTTGTTGCGCGTTCGTTTTTATTCGGTCAACAATTTGCTTTCCGATATAGTCTTTCAACTTTGGAAATTTCGGTCGCCTGTAATATTCATTCCAGTAACTAATCATTCTGCTTTCTGTCTGCTGCCAATACTTTCTATTTTCGTTGACGAAGTCAACGTAAGTATCGATTGTCTTGTCGTTAATATGTCTGTCTAAAACTTCCAAAATTTCTATTACATATTCTCCTAAAAGCTGGAAAGTATATGGAGTTATAAAGTACAGAGTTGTGTCAACAAGTTTTTCTAATCTTTTTTGTCGTACAAATCCATTATGGTGTCGCAAATAAATACAGTTGAGTATTGTCTTTTGCTGGTCAGTCAATAATTTCTCTTTGTCAGGGTTTGGTTCATTAAAATATAGTCTGTAGGGGATTCTTAATAACTCTTTGCCAAGTAAAACAAGCTGCTCATCTGAATGAATTAAGTTGTCAACTTGATGAATTTGCCCACCAGCAAGTAAAACATTATGTTCGTTTAAAGGCAAAACTTCAATTGCTTTCCCAACGTCCGGCCGAAGTGTTGCAGGGAAAGAATTTAGAATTTTCTCTCTTTCCAATTTATTATTTGTCGAAAACATAATCGCTAGTAAGGTCTGTCTAAAGTGACTCACAACGGTCAGGGGTTTCTCTGCTGTGCTGACATTCGCTGATCCGTGAGCGCGAACCATTGCTGAGCGTGCCCGCCGTGGCGGGTAAAGTTAGCGAAGTTGATATAGCTTTTATAAGTTGGTTTGTTTGTTCAGCCCGGACTGCAGTTGATAAGCGAATGCGGACGAGGATTATACATTCGTCAGCCAGCATAGCAGAAAACCCAATGTTAGTGGTGGCTTTTCGTCCCTACGCCTGGACGAGGTTATTATTTAGATGCTCAAGTTGGTCAGCCAACTTTTGTAAATCACTCCAGTTGTCTGGCAAATAATGCCATTTATAAATTGTTTGGACACTTTCAACGCCAATCATCAAAGTATAGGCAATTCCGTCAAGAATAATGCCGCCCATCTTTCAAGGCGTGGTTTGATGGATAATTCCTGTACTGACTCTACAATGTTTCTAAGATTTTCTTTAAGAGTTATTCCTTGTTCGTATTTAATTGTTGGCTTTATTGTCTGTCCAACATATTTTAAACTCCCAATTGGATCGGAAAATTTGGGTGTGTCAACATGCCTTAGCCACGTCGTCCTGTACCATTGAATTTTATCGTCGTAGATTACAAGTTGTAAAAAATAACTATTATCAAAAGAGGGCTCTATTGCAATTTGAATGTTTGATCTGTAACTGTCAATGGCTTGGCCTTTTAATAACAAGCCTTGTGCTGTTGTCATGAAGTCATGCCATGTTTTGCTATTATCCATTCAATTACTTGTCTGAAGTTGCTATTTACAAAAGTATTTCACTAAATTTTCATTGCATATTCGATTGCTCGGCGTTATCCGTCGGCTAGAACTGATGCTGAATAGCAAACAAAAAGTTGAGCATTTATCAGTCGCGCGCCATATTGCCAAACCACATGCTGGCTGTAGTTGTTGTCTACCTGTCAATGAAACTTTGCCCAAAGTCTTGGATACAGCTTTGGTAAGTCTTCAGTTTTCCAATCAGTGCCTTTTGTTGGTGGTGCTCCCATATCATAGTCAAGTTGAGGGTCTCTTTTCATTGCTACATCTCTTGGAAAACTTTTATCTTCTTCCGTTTTGCCTGTTTTTATTTTATAGGCTTCTGTGGCAACATAAAGTAAACTTTCAAAGCTTGTCTCAGTTTTTTTATCAACTATGTCAGCAAGAAAATCGGGATTCTTTAAAGTCTCGTTGAATGTATGTTCGCCTTGTCCAATAAGCCAACAACGAAAGTATAAATATGGGTCGTCAGTAACCCAACCTTCAATAATTTTTTCCAATGCGACAACTTTAAAATCGTCCGCCTGGTTTATTGTTTGTCTTAAAATTATTTCAAAGTCAATAATTTGTTCAGCCGAATATGTTGCTAATTTTTCAATAATTAGTTTTTCCTGCAATGAACTATTTTGTTGCGATTTGCTAAATGAATAGTCAATGATTTCCCAAAATTCTTGTTTGTCCATTGTGTCGCCTTTTTGAAATTCAGTTATTAGGGCTTTTGTCCCAGAAGTCTTATCGCTGTTTTGCGCAGGTGTCGATCGACAAGCGCTGAGCGTCAAAATGAATAAAATTAGTAGTGGGATTTTTTGCATAGTTAGGGTCTGTTTATACTTACAACTGACGGCCTGGACTATCTGCTATGCTGATATTCTGTGATTCTTCAGCCTGAACTGTAGCTGAGCGCGCCCGCCGTGGCGGGTAAAGTTAATGCAGTTGAAAATATATTCTGTTGCTTGCCTTTATTCGTTGAGCAGGGACTACAGATGGTAAGTGAACGGGACGATCAGTACATATTCGTCAGCCGGCATAGCAGAAAACCACATGTTGGGCGTAGTTTTTATTTGTGTCCGAGATTGAATTCTTTCATTTCAAAATAGCATAGTTCGCAAACAAGCTTTATTTCTGCGAATGCCATTGATTTTTCATTCCATTCTCCCTCACCTTCTCTAACTATTTCACAAGCGTCGCACCATGCTTGCAAATCTTCATCTTCTGTTAAATTCATATTTTCATAAGTTTCGAATGCCTCATGAAAACCTACTTTATTGCTATGATTTAAATGCTGGCAAACAAAAGCAATTCTCCTGCATTCATGTTCGCTGCATTCAACGTACTTATCTTTTATTTTTTGGGCAGTTTCATTGTCGACAAATTCTGTTATTACTAGAAAAATTTGTAGCATTCGATCATTAACAGGTCTATAAACTCCAATTCCATTTGTAAGCCTGGCTGCAATGCCAGCGAACTGCCATGCTTCAAACTCATCGCTTGGAAAGTATTCAGTAGTAAGTTTTGGGAAATTCAATTTTAATCCGAATTCTTTAACAACATTAGTTTGACTTTTTACATTTTCAAGTGTTGACTCGTTGTCCCAAGACCATTTCCATGTATTGGATTTTTCCGAAAAACTACCAACGTCAAAATATTTAAAATTCAACTCAACCTCTCCTGTATTGAAAGTTAAAAGACCAGTCGTTTGATTATAGAACCAGTTCTCGTACCATTCAAGGTCGTATTCCGCTTGAAATTTGTCTTGCAAAACTTTTAAATCTTCCAGACATTCTTCTGCAAACGTATTATAGTCTAAAGGCTTCAACTGCGATGATATTCTCGTTAAAAATTAACTCCAACGAGCAGTGATTATGCAGGTTGAGAATTAGCATTCCGTCTGCCAATAACCGCTGCTGATTGAAAATATGTGGCTGAAATTAAGTACAAAAGTTGATAGTTATTCGTCAACCTGAATTAAAGTGAGATTTGAAAAAAGCTGATTACAATGTCCTCACCAACTTGCATAAAATCCACTGTTACCGGCTGGTATTCCTCAATTCATTTTTTACTTCATCTGATAAATGAATGTCCTTTGTCTTATCAAAATTACCGATCCCAACGATTGATAATATTTTGTCAAAAAAGGTCCTGGGTTTTTTGTAGTTTTTAGTCGGTGTCAACACAAAGAGGTTGATACCCTTTAAACCCGAAGGATGCCTTACGATTGAGTTCCACTGTGTCGAGTTTGTCAAATAACTAACATTAAGGTCAGGCTGGAATCTGTCACATAGAATTTTTGTTAACTCTTCTATATTGTCAGCATACCAGGGTATGTTGAACCAATTACCGTCTTTCGTCACAAAGGTCAAAAACCAATCGTCAAACCATGGCCCATTTGAATTTGTGTTCTCTCCAATAACAGCAATGTCTGATAAACTAAACGTTACAAATACTAAGTCCTCATTGTGCCAAATTACCTTGTCCCTCTCGACAGTTATTATACCTGAAGACTGTTCTGGTCTTTGTCTCATTGAAGTTTGTTATTGTACCACGAGGATCACCGTTTCATTTTTTAATAACAATCTGTCCGCACGGAATTAGCAGATCCGGGATTAGGTTAATTCTATAAAAAAGATCTTGTCCTTTTAAGACAAATCCCGCTCGGCACCCAGCACCTGGTGAAGCTCCGATATAGAAAAGACATTCCTCTTTAGGATAAATGGTCCTTTGAAACGTTGTCGGTTTATTAAAGCCAGTATCTAAAAAAAAATTTAAATTTTTTATCCCAAAGTCATACAGTGATTCTTTATCATCTGTCATTGTGTCCGGAGGGAGAAATAATTTTAAGTAAAGGTTGGGAGCAGCGGCAATTGCGAATGAATCAGAAGGAAGATTAATCTTTAGTTCAAAGGGAGTAGAAGTTTCATTAATTACACGAGTCCAGAATACCCCATAACTAAATATTCTTCCGGCAGGATCAGTGTATTGACCACCTCTTGGTAAGCTATTTTGTATTATTACACCTTTTCCCGTAGAGTCACTGTACTTTACTTCAGTGTCAATCCATTCGTAAGAATGATGGGTCAGTTTTTTGTTACTTTTTCCATTGTTTGCAAACGACGTCTCAACTCGAAACCAGTTCGCCTTTTTTGCCGGAGAAGGCTGTCCTGTTGCAGTTAAGTAAATCGTCAATAGTATGAAAGTAGTCAGTAATCTCATAAGTCCGTTACTAATATGTTTACGACTTGCGTACAACACTTCAATTTATGCAATCTCCCGCAATGTTGCAAAAGCAAAACCATTAACAATCACTACAGTTATAATGATAGAAAATAGATTGTCGTTGGAACGATGGTACCTGTAGGCAAATTGTATTGCCTTAAAACGGCGAGGGAAAGGTGCCATCAAATGACCGCCCATGGTATCGAGCAATTTTATCGACGAGTTTTTGTCCAGCATTATAAACGTATCTCCGATAATCTCAGTCACAAACCTCTTCGCTCCTCTACTATCCGCATGCATTGCTGGCCGTAGTCTTCCCTTTTTACCATTTTCACGCAGCACATAGCAATAATGAATCTTCAACGGCTCTCCGGAGCCTCCGGAGCAACTATCAGGCTCTACCATTATTCCGCCAGGAACCATTCTTTGTCCAGGATCACTTGCTCTCATCCAAGATAATGGCCAGATCATTTAAAGGCAAATACATCAGGAAAAATAGGAAACTCCAAGCAGTCAGAAAGAGTTTATTCGCTGGCTGGCGCCAGTGAAGCAACAGTCTCAAAGCTGCTCTGTAGCCCGGAGGCTACAGAGAGCGAATGAAGTGTCTTTATTATTCGCGCAGTTATTTAATAGAAGTTTGGGAACACTCGGGACAGCACGAGGTTGCCTTTGACATTTGTACATTTTTTTGAGAATTTACTAGTACCCAAGCTGCTTTTAAACGTATTATATAAGTACACTAAAACCATCATCTATGCCACACAAAGTACTAAACGAAGATTGGGAAGACTATGACAACAAAAAGATTCGTGGAGCAGTAGACAGTAACAAATTCTCGTGTGATGAACCCTGGGAAGTTGATTATCTAATAAAAAAATTACAAAAGCACTATCCTTATAAGACTGCAGATGCAATCCGGGCGGCCGTCGAAGCATGTTGTAAGATCGCAGGAAACAGAAACAGGGAAGATTTTGTTGACTGTGTGACCAAGCGACTTGATCGGTAAATAAGCCGATCCATTTAGCTGCTCAAACCGAGATTCAATAAATATCGCACAACGCTTGCAGATTCGGAAAGCTATATCTATTTTAGATAAACAAAAACCTTAGCTATATGAAGAAAATCCTTCTTATGGTCATAGCATTCGCTATTGCCTTATTCACTTTTCAGTCAACCTCAGCTCAATCCCGAAAAGGCTATAAACCTAAAACAGTTCACGTAAAATCGTATAGAACTAAAAGCGGTAAGCAGGTGAGATCTCACTACAGAAGTAAGCCCAGTAAAAGAAGAACTGCATCAGTAAATTTCGACATGTACTTTGAAAGAAAAAAGCAACTTGCTTAGTCTTCTGTGGCTGCAGACATATAAAAGCTGTTGAAAAGATTTTATGAAACGGCCGAATTGTTAAGAGAGATTGTGAGAGTTGCTATGGGATGACATATAAATTGTAGAAGTTAAGAGTTGATCTGGCAGTTAGTGCTATTGTACTCGATTTTACTTTATCTGGCTTGGCTCCGCAAATATTTTCGCAAGTGCGCTTTCACTTGAACAAACTGTTATCTTGGTTTGTAATGTTTCTTTTTGCTTCTTCCAACAAATACATTGTCTTACAAGTTGGACAGAAAAGGAAATATTCGTAATAATAATTCTGTCCAGGTTTTGGTGCTTTCTTTTTTGTTGGCTTCTTTACAACAGCCGTTCCGCATTTCCTACAAGCGTCGCCGTCGGCAGTTATTTCGGTTTTCAATTGAACTGGCTGATAACCCGCATCAATTTGTAAATTATCTCCATTTAATACCAATAACGCAAGTTCATCACATCTTTCATTTTCAAGATGCCCTGCATGACCTTTAATCCAATTAAATGTCACTTTTTGATGTGCTGAAATAAGTGTAAGGAGTCTGTCCCATAAGTCACAGTTAATTGCCTTTTCAGTTTTTGTACGATACCAATTTTTTGACTTCCATCTTTCTGCCCAGCCCTTTTCTATGCCATCGATTACATAACGAGAATCAGTAAAGACGTTGACTATTGATTTTGTTTTAAGTCTTTCAAGTCCATAAACAACGCCCATTAGTTCCATCCGGTTATTTGTAGTTAACTCATATCCTTGACTGAACTCTCGTTTAATGCCTTTATAACACATAACTACGCCAAACCCACCTTTCCCGGGGTTGGGTTCAGCACCTCCATCTGAATAGAGGTCAATTTCCGGGATTTCTTCCCATGTCATGTGATTAATATTGTCGCTTACGGCAAAAAATTACCGATGATTCGCCATTCCTGAATATAAAATATTGGCTTCCGTTAATTTGCCAAGTATTGGGACTTTGATTTTATTACTAAATCCAATAACCCGTTTTGCTTCTTTTCACTCCAGGAGCTATTCGGTATTTCTCCAATTGCATAGTCTCCTGTTGCATTGTCCGTAAAGATTTTAATATTGCAAGCAAATGTAGCTTTGGTCCCAGGTCTAAAACCTGAGCCATCGCCATCTCCAAACTTAACTTGACCATCAAATTTTATGCTCAGGGAGTTCGGAAAATTGCGGTTTTCATATTTCTCGCCATAACACTCAAATCGGCCAAATAAAGATATTTCATCACACTTACCTTCGCACTTATACTTACCCCTTGCGATTTCCGTCACTAAAATTTCAACGCTTCCTTCCTTATTTACCGTAACATTTGTGATTTTTCCTTTTAACAAATACTTTGAAAGCAACATTTTGCTTTCAGTTGGAAGTACGTTGTCATCTGATGTACTTCGCTGCGGTTTGTCAGTCACAGATTTATTTTCATAGGAAGGTAACTCCAAATCCTTGTTAGATGATTTTGTTGCTTCCTGGTTACAACTAACCAGCCAAATTCCGAATAGACATGATGTTAATAGAATTTTCATTTTTGGTTTTTTGGGTTATAAAAATAGTGAGAAAGGTTTAGTGAATTGCATCCGTAGCTATGGCTTTTTTAGCGTACTGAGATTCCGGAACCCGGCAGCCGTCATAGTGGAAAACATTCAGTTGCCTGTAGGCTCGCGTTAACTTTTGACTTCCTTTTTTTTGTTGTCTTCTGGGTGTCTGAATATAGTTCTAAACTCGGCCTTAAACTCTCTGTCATGTTCAAGAGCATTTATATTTAGACAATAGTTTGCTGAATTTATAAGGCGTTCATTCGCAAACCCCTTATTAACTTTTTCGCTGGTCGTATCTTCATACTCAAAGTAAGCAACTAAGACTCTTATACCATTTTTCATCAATGCTCTTACAAGCGGAACAAAATCTCCATCTCCTGTCACCAATACCGCCATGTCGATTTTGCCGTCAAGGCCAACTTGCAATGTTTCAACAGCCATATAAACATCGATCCCTTTTTCACCTTGTGTTTCAGACATCGGAACATTTTTAGGCTCTATCCCTGCGTGTAATAAATCATGGTGTCTTTTTCTATCCAAACGCAGTTTATCTTCCTGAGCAAGGCTTTCTTTGTGAAGCCCTTGAAACCAGGCAGAATAAACTACCTTGTATGCAGCATGTCCTTGCTCTTTTGTTCTGGCAAAGCTTTCTAACAATTTATGAAACTCGTGAAATGACAGCCAGCCATATTTGTTTCCCCAGAAATAGTTTTGCGCTTTTACGAAAAAAGTGCCATCGTAAAAGACTCCGATTCTTAAAAAGTCACGTTGTTTAGTCATGAATGTTGTTTTTAAATTAAACGAAAGAATAAGTTTTTATTTTTTGGGCCCTCTGGCACAAAAACCATATTAAGCACATACCCTTTGGCAACTATTATTCTTTGTCCTTCTTTTTATTTGAACTTGGTAAATATTTCTCGAAAAACTTTATTAGAGGACCACTGTCCTCATGCGCTTTGTTGTCCAAAGTATTGCTTGGATTTTGTGCCGTTATCATAACCAATTGGGCAACCAACTGCGATAACAATTCTTTATCCGCCCCATTATCCTTCATTAACCGCTCAATCTGCTCTTTATGACCATGGAAGGATTTTGCATTAGTTTCTTTAAAGGCATACTCCTGCTGTAATCGTTTATATTGACTTTGCTGCTTGCTTGCAAAAGCAGCCAACCAAATTGTCGGAATAAAGAATGGTAAATCCTTAAGCAATGAAATCAATGCCCCGTTGAGGGAATTATCGGGAGAATATTTGAAATGATTCCATAAGATAAATATTCCCAAACCAGTCATTATAGAAATTGTAGCGAAAAAAATCGTTGACCAAAGTAGAATTGGCTTTCTGTAACTTTCTTTTTGTTGCTGGTATGCTGCAGCTAAACCAGCACTTGTAGCGTCAGGCAACAAACTTTTTATTTCATCGAACTGGGCTGAAAATTTTGTTTGTTGCTCAGATAAGAAAGCAGCTATCCTGTTTTTTAATTCTTCTGTATCTTGAAGATATCCGCCCACATAGTTTCCCCCAGCCTCTTGTTTTCCAGATATTTTTTCATGCGTTACTTCAATTTCTTGTTGTATAGCCTTTGACCCTTCATTCAGCGCATCGAACTCTGAAACTTTGGTTGTCAGAGATTCCTTTGCCGTCTTAATATCTTGCTCCCATACAGCCGTATTTCTTTGAATTTCTTCAATAGCGACTTTTTTTGATTCAATCGTTCCTAAAAAATCATTAATCTTGCCTTCGTTTTCAATTGCAACTCTTTGCTTTTCTTGAAAGTCAGCAATGATAGATGCCGAAGTCGTTTTCATTACTTCGATTTCACCTTTAATTGCAGAAACACCGTCTCGTAATATTGTAGCTTCAGTTGTGAGGCCAGAAGCGTTTGTAACAGTTGTCTCTTTGAGATTTACTAGTTCTTGATTTATTCGTTTGAGTTGTTCATTATTCGCGTTAAGTAAAACTAGTTCTTCTTTTGCTTTTTCAATTTCGGCTTCCGTTCTTAAAGGAACAGTGTTTATTACGGATGCATATGCTTCTCTGATAAGAGACCGGAGTTTAGAAATCAGTTTTAATATGTGATTGAATTTATCTCCCTTAATTTTGTCAAAATCTTCGTCAAGCTCCCTGAATAGTTTTTCAAATACTTCAGCTAATTCCCGTTTAAGAAGAATTACGTCAAAATGATTGTTGCGCTCCTTTAAGATTGTAACTAAACCATTGGCCTCATTAAGTGATTCAAGTATAAGGGCTCTTGAAATTCCTGGAAAGCCTTTCAGGTCAGTCTGGTCAGGAAACCTTTCGGTTATTACACTGATAAGGTCGGTCAATTTTTGTATTGTTTTTTCCATTTCTGGCTCATTTGAGTGTTGATGATGATGGCAATAGGGATGCACATAATGCTCAAGCATTAGCACTGCAGCGATATTCAGTGTTCGTTCAGGCCGAGCAGAAGATCAGTAAAATTAATGAGGATAAATATATTCTGTTGCTCGGCTTTATTCTCCCAACACGGACAGCAACTGAAGTTATATGTTGATCGGAACATATTTTTTAGCCATCATAGCAGTATCTGTTGACGGCAGGCTTTTAAATACAAAATTAGTTCCGCCAATCCCAAGGAGCAACTGCGTTACTGTCGGACCAAAGCATAATTTGTCTTTTTCGTGCCTCATCTTCCGTGTCTGAAAATTCTTGGTCATTGGAATACTCCTTATAGTGCCAAGCCAACCCATTCTTGACAAGTTCAAGATTTATATTAATGGTGTCTTGAACAAAAATTGTAGCGATTAATCTGCCATATCGATCCCATTCGCCTTCGTTTTTTACGGTAATGCTGTCGGAGAGGCACTGATTGAAAACAAATTCAGTTGCTTCATCTCCATAAGGCTGGTCGCTTTCAGGGCAGTCTATATCTGCTAATCTAATTCTATATAAGTGTTCGTTGTATAAGATATCTACAGTATCCCCATCTATGACAGAAATAATTTTTCCTTTAAAAACAGATGGTAGTTCAATAGGCGAACTACAGCCAAGAAATGTCAATAAAAGAAATAAGATGTTTCTTTTAAAGCTATTCATAAGAATTACTGAGTGCAGAGGAAACTTGCTGGTAATATTCAGAGCTTCAGATGTACGTTTAATTTTAATATCATTCAACTTTAGCGGGAGTTCAGGCTTTCGCCAAACCGTTTCGTTCGGCAGCAACACTTCATTACGGGCGGACAGTAATAAATAATGTCACCTTTGCGACTTTCAAATCTCCTGGGTACGACCATAGAGCAATTTTAAATGAAGTGTTAGTAACTTGATTAATGTGAAATTCACATTCTTGATTAGAGATTGGCAAAATAAATGGTGGATTTGATAAGGGCGGTAGCTTATCTCCGCTAATAGTTACTAAATCTGAAAATTTTAGAATTTTCGCCTGATCATCTGTAAGCTTTGATATGTCAAATTGAATTGTATCAACAATGTAAATATTCTGTTGTAGAATATTCTTGCTATTAATATCCGTAATTTTATCTTTCAAATCTTTTAAGTCGTTTGCTGACAGTTTGATTGACTCTTTAACAGTGGCTTGCTTATCTGATAATCCAAGAATTATATTTTGATACTTCAAGATTTGATTCCCTGTGGTATCTACCCTCTCGCTAATTTCTTTTTGCCTAAGAGTTAGATCGTTAATCAATGATTTGGTTGAATCGAGTTTATGATCTAATTCATTATGTATTGAATCTTTAATGTTGTCAAAGGTATTATAGCCTAAAAAAGTAGCTATAGCCAAAATGGCAAGAAAGGCGCTAATTATATATTGGATTTTGAACTTTAGTTCCCAATATTTTGCGTCATTAAGTGGGTCATTTCGCAGTGGTCTTTTTTTGATGGAATATAGGGTTAGTGAATTCCATACATTAAATATGATGGTCGCACTCAGGAAGGCGATTAGAAGTATATTGGTCAAACTCATAACAGTTGTCGAGTTAATTTAGCGTCCTACAGTATTGCTGCCAACGGCAGCGCTTATCACTTCCTTTTGGTATCATCATATTCCTATTTTTACTTCAAGTAATCTCACAGCTTCGCCCTCTCACCCACAGGCAAGCTTCAATCTTTCTCTTAAAATAAACCCATCATCCCCCAATCCGCAAGCGGGATTTACACGGATGTTCCGTGTTTTTTAACGGTGAGAATGGGTGGAAGACCCCGGAAACATGCCGCCTGGTGGGGCGTGCGTATCCTTCCTGAGGTAGCTCTATAAATAATACTGGCGGAATGGAGAAAAAGACCAATTGAGGATGGAAGGATCTTGTGTGACCATATGCCTTGCAAGTGGCCCGCTTTGGGAAAGCAGATGGGATCTGTTTTTCAGAAGGAAATATTCAATTCCCGATAGCTATCGGGACAATGCTCAAGGGTAGTAGGATGCAATGGTCGGCTGTATAAACCGTTCACATCCAGCGAGCATTGTTTTCTCTTACATCTTTGGCGCGATGGATAGCGATCTTCCGTATCAGTTCCGTTGGAAGTGGTTTGTCGTAAGGAAATTGAATGGTGTCTTTACCGGTTTTATAGCCGGCCAATTCATCTTTGAACGGTGCCAGGGATGCGGCTGTAGGCATAAAGTTGAGGTGCGATTTGAAAGCTTTATAAGCGAAGAGTATGCGATTTTCTTCGAATACCGGTGTGTTCCATTTCAGAGATTCGGTGGCTTTAGGTGCAACTTTTTTCAGGATAGCACGTATCTCGCGTAACTTCTTCTTTCCTTCTGCAGGAGCGGCGTTGATGTATTCGGTGACAGTGGTGGGTTTGATCTTTTGTGTGGCCATGATCATCGGTTTACCGTTGCTGAAGTTAACATGAAAATTTTTGAACCGCAAAGACACCAAGGCACAAAGTGTAGCACAAAGTCATTGGCAACTTTGCCTCAACTTGAACATTGAATATTGAGCATTGATTATTGAATATTTCGGAGCAAGGAAGGTCGGTGAAGTATGCCGATGAGTCCCTTCTGCAGTCGGCAAGTTGAATAGTCAATAAACCAGGCGAAGGAGACATCATCGGGAAAGGTCATAAAACAAAAAAGCCTCTTGACACAAGTCAAAAGGCTTTTAAAAAATATGGCAGCTACCTACTCTCCCGCATTGTGGTGCAGTACCATCGGCCATGAGGGGCTTAACTTCTCTGTTCGGGATGGGAAGAGGTGAACACCCTCGGCAAAACCACCATAAGTCAATGAAATGTTGGATGCTTAATGTTGGATGTTGAATGAATTCATTGAACATTCAGACATCAGCAGGGTCAACATTTGTAATAAGATCATATTGGGAAATGTTAGAAAAGTATCCTGGTAAAAAAAAAATTAAAGCGTACGGGCAATTAGTACTACTCGGCTTTGATGTTACCACCTTTACACCTGTAGCCTATCAACGTCATAGTCTTTGACGGCCCTTAAAAGTAAACTCATCTTGAGGAAGGTTTCACGCTTAGATGCTTTCAGCGTTTATCCTGTCCGTACATAGCTACTCTGCATTGCACCTGGCGGCACAACAGATACACCAGCGGTACGTACGACCCGGTCCTCTCGTACTAAGGTCATGTCCTCTCAATTTACTAACGCCCACCACAGATAGGGACCGAACTGTCTTGCGACGTTCTGAACCCAGTTCACGTGCCACTTTAATCGGCGAACAGCCGAACCCTTGGGACCTTCTCCAGCCCCAGGATGTGACGAACCGACATCGAGGTGCCAAACCTCCCCGTCGATATGAGCTCTTGGGGGAGATCAGCCTGTTATCCCCGGAGTACCTTTTATCCGTTGAGCGACGGCCCTTCCATACAGAACCGCCGGATCACTTTAGCCGACTTTCGTCCCTGCTCGGCTTGTGTGCCTCACAGTCAAGCACCCTTATACTAATGCGCTCTACGTACGATTACCAACCGTACTGAGGGTACCTTTGCAAGCCTCCGTTACTCTTTAGGAGGCGACCACCCCAGTCAAACTACCCACCATGCACTGTTTCCCGCAAGGGATTAGACTCTAAGGAAACGAAGGTTGGTATTTCAACGACCGCTCCACCCTACCTGGCGGCAGAGCTTCAAAGCGTCCCAACTATTCTACACATCGTTTACTCAAAATCAATGCAAAGTTGTAGTGAAGGTTCACGGGGTCTTTCCGTCCCGTGGCGGGTAACCGGCATCTTCACCGATACTACAATTTCACTGGGCTCGTGGAGGAGACAGCGTTCAACTCATTAGACCATTCGTGCAGGTCGGAACTTACCCGACAAGGAATTTCGCTACCTTAGGACCGTTATAGTTACGGCCGCCGTTTACTGGGGCTTCAGTCAGGAGCTTTGGCTTGCGCCGAACACCCTTCCTTAACCTTCCAGCACCGGGCAGGTATCAGGCTCTATACGTCATCTTTCGATTTTGCAGGGCCCTGTGTTTTTGTTAAACAGTTGGTTGAACCATTTTACTGAGACCATCCGAAGATGGTACGCTTTATCCCGAAGTTACAGCGTCAATTTGCCTAGTTCCTTCTCCACGGCTCACCCAAGCGCCTTAGAATATTCATCCCGTCTACCTGTGTCGGTTTGCGGTACCGGTTGCTATACTCGCTTTTCTTGGAAGAGATTTTATCGTTTCGCTTTGCCCGAAGGCTCCACTCAGGCGTACATATCCGTCAGTACGCAACGACCACGTCTCTCCGTCACTTTTAATGTATAGCAAGCGCAGGAATATTAACCTGCTTTCCATCAGCTACCCCTTTCGGGTTTGCCTAAGGACCGGGCTAACCCTGATCCGATTAACGTTGATCAGGAACCCTTAGACTTTCGGCGATAAGGTTTTTCACCTTATTTATCGTTACTTATGCCTACATTTTCTTTTGAAACCGCTCCAGCATACGTCGCCGTACACCTTCGATGCAGTTTCAATGCTCCCCTACCGATCACCACCAAAGGTGGGATCATAGAGCTTCGGTTCGTAGTTTGATGCCCGATTATTTTCCGTGCGGGACCTCTCGACCAGTGAGCTGTTACGCACTCTTTAAATGAATTGCTGCTTCCAAGCAAACATCCTGGCTGTTATAGAAGTCCTACCTCGTTTGATCAACTTAACTACGTATTAGGGACCTTAGCTGCTATTCTGGGTTATTTCCCTCTCGGCCACGGATCTTAGCACCCGCAGCCTCACTCCCGGAGATATCTGTTAGCATTCGGAGTTTGTCAGGGTTTGGTAGGCGGTGAAGCCCCCTAGCCCAATCAGTAGCTCTACCTCTAACAGACTTCATAATCCGAGGCTGTTCCTAAAAACATTTCGGGGAGAACGAGCTATCTCTCAGTTTGATTGGCCTTTCACCCCTATCCACAGGTCATCCCAGAACTTTTCAACGTTAACGGGTTCGGTCCTCCAGTTAGTTTTACCTAACCTTCAACCTGCCCATGGATAGATCACAAAGTTTCGCGTCTGCCCCCACTGACTAGTCGCCCTATTTGGACTCGCTTTCGCTACGGCTCCGTTAATAAAGAACTTAACCTCGCCAGTGAGGAGCAACTCGTAGGCTCATTATGCAAAAGGCACGCCGTCATCCGCCGAGGCGGACTCCGACCGCTTGTAGGCGCACGGTTTCAGGTACTATTTCACTCCCTTGTTTAGGGTGCTTTTCACCTTTCCCTTACGGTACTGGTTCACTATCGGTGTCTGAGGAGTATTTAGCCTTACCAGATGGTGCTGGCAGATTCAGGCAGGATTCCTCCGGTCCCGCCTTACTCAGGATACTGCTCGTCCTCATCAATTTCCGCATACGGGGCTATCACCCTCTATGGCTTAACTTTCCAGAAAATTTCGCTTGATGATGATTTCTAAATGCAGTCCTACAACCCCCGGGCGGCACGCCACCCAGGTTTGGGCTCTTCCCTTTTCGCTCGCCACTACTCAGGGAATCACGATTGTTTTCTTTTCCTCTCCCTACTTAGATGTTTCAGTTCAGGAGGTTGGCTCTCTTTCGAGTATCACGCCTTCAGCGTGATGGGTTGTCCCATTCGGAGATCCGGGGATATAATACTTGTGTGCAGTTCCCCCCGGCTTATCGCAGCTTACCACGTCCTTCATCGCCTCTCAGACCCAAGGCATCCACCATGCGCCCTTACTTGCTTTAAAAAAATTAGAAACTAGAATTTTTGTTATTCTTGTAGTTGTTACCCGACCACATTTCTTCAGACCAACCATAAAATGGTGTGATATTCTAAAATTGTGATCGATATTGTTAGATACTCGTCTAACATTTATTTTCCCAATATGTCAAAGATCTTTGCCCCGCCCCCATCCCCTGAAGGGGGGTTTGGAACATTTCTGCTGATGTTAAGATTATGAATCTTCAGACCTGAAGTCGACATCATCTATGTTTAAGAACTGGATCAACTGCCAATTGCTTATTGCAAATTGCCAATTGTTGTGGAGGATATCGGAGTCGAACCGATGACCCTTAGCTTGCAAAGCTAATGCTCTAGCCAACTGAGCTAATCCCCCTCGTTTAGGGTTGACTAGTTTGTTGGTTAATAAGTTGACAAGTGAAGACCTAATCAACTTTTCAACTTATCGACTAATCACCTCCATTGAGTAGACCCGAGCAGATTTGAACTGCTGACCCCTACATTATCAGTGTAGTGCTCTAACCAGGCTGAGCTACGGATCTGTGTTTGTAGCTTCCCGATTAGTACGGGATTATCGGGTTACTATGTTTTGTGAAAGAACTTTTGCCTTGCTCCCCTTTAGGGGATGGGGGCGAAATTGAAAGTTGAGGGAAACAATAGCCGGTAAATCATTTTTCTGATTTGTAGTCAGAGACTACAAATAGTGCTCTAAAAAGGAGGTATTCCAGCCGCACCTTCCGATACGGCTACCTTGTTACGACTTAGCCCCAGTCACCAGTTTTACCCTAGGCGGCTCCTTACGGTTACCGACTTTAGGTACACCCGGCTTCCATGGCTTGACGGGCGGTGTGTGCAAGGTCCGGGAACGTATTCACCGTATCATTGCTGATATACGATTACTAGCGATTCCAGCTTCATGGAGTCGAGTTGCAGACTCCAATCTGAACTGAGAAGAGGTTTTTGGGATTAGCTTCATATCGCTATGTTGCAGCCCTTTGTCCTCTCCATTGTAGCACGTGTGTAGCCCTGGGCATAAAGGCCATGATGACTTGACATCATCCCCTCCTTCCTCGCGTCTTACGACGGCAGTTTCACTAGAGTTCCCAGCGTTACCTGATGGCAACTAGTGATGGGGGTTGCGCTCGTTGCGGGACTTAACCCAACACCTCACGGCACGAGCTGACGACAGCCATGCAGCACCTTATCACGCGTATATTGCTATAAAACCAGCTTTCACCGGCGGTCGCGTGACATTCTAGCCCAGGTAAGGTTCCTCGCGTATCATCGAATTAAACCACATGCTCCACCGCTTGTGCGGACCCCCGCCAATTCCTTTGAGTTTCAATCTTGCGATCGTACTTCCCAGGTGGGATACTTAATGCTTTCGCTCAGACACTTGCAGTGTATCGCAAATGTCGAGTATCCATAGTTTAGGGCGTGGACTACCAGGGTATCTAATCCTGTTTGATCCCCACGCTTTCGTGCCTCAGTGTCAATATTCGTGTAGCCAGCTGCCTTCGCAATTGGTGTTCTATGTCATATCTAAGCATTTCACCGCTACATGACATATTCCGCTGACCTCCACGGTATTCAAGACTGATAGTATCAATGGCAGTTCCCAAGTTAAGCTCGGGGATTTCACCACTGACTTACCAACCCACCTACGCACCCTTTAAACCCAGTGAATCCGGATAACGCTTGCACCCTCCGTATTACCGCGGCTGCTGGCACGGAGTTAGCCGGTGCTTATTCACATGGTACCGTCAGTTGATCTAGAAAGATCCTTTTTCGTCCCATATAAAAGAAGTTTACAACCCAGAGGGCCTTCATCCTCCACGCGGCATGGCTGGTTCAGACTTTCGTCCATTGACCAATATTCCTTACTGCTGCCTCCCGTAGGAGTCGGGCCCGTGTCTCAGTGCCCGTGTGACTGGTCGTGCTCTCACACCAGTTACTGATCGTAGGCTTGGTGGGCCATTACCCCGCCAACTACCTAATCAGGCGCACAGCCATCTTCAAGTGATAAATCTTTAAAATCAAAGAGATGCCTCTCCAATTTACTATGGGGTATTAATCCGGATTTCTCCGGGCTATTCCCCGCTCGAAGGAAGGTTCTGTACGTGTTCCGCACCCGTTTGCCGGTCGCCAGCATCTGTATTGCTACAGACCTGCTGCCCCTCGACTTGCATGTATTAAGCCTGCCGCTAGCGTTCATCCTGAGCCAGGATCAAACTCTCCATTGTAAATGATGTTTGATACTGACAGTTAACTTCAAAGTGCGTTCGTAGCTAAAAACTACGAACAGCAATTAACGTGTCAAATCGAATTGTTTTCGCTTTGACTTACCTATTGTTTTACTCCGATTGACATCGGAATAAAGTGCTATTGTTTCCCAACTTTCAAAGATCTTTAGCCGTTACCAGCTACCCGTTTTTTTGAACGGAGTGCAAAGGTAAGGGCCTTTTTATTTCGAGCCAAATTTTTCTAATCTTTTTTAGAATTATTTAGCATGAAAATCAACTTGTTTGGTAAAGAACTAGCCCCTTTTTTTGAAGCGGGTTGCAAAGATAAGGGGGTTAATATTCACCACCAATTTTTTGACTCAATTTTGTTCACACTCCCTCCACACCTTTTTACCATTCAGTTACCAGTTTCGAAGAGCTATTCCGCTGTATCAAAGCGGGGCGCAAAGATAGGGATGTATGCATTTCTCCCAAAACTTTTTTGCTATAATTACCCTTACTATTTGCTGAAATCCAAGCCAGAAAAGGCTTTTAGAGTCGAAATTTTTTTCCAGGCGGGACCCATTTGCAGATAGCTAATGCCCTGGCGTTGAATCAGGAGTATCGCAAAGACCACAAGGTTACGCAAAGAAACGCAAGGTGCCTGGCGACCTTCGTGGTCCATTGCGTGCTTTGCGATACTAAATCAGCTATGGCTGCCACCCGAAAATCGTACCCCCACCAGGAACAATCCATGAGCCGGTACTGCGAAACTCGCACGGGTACAATCTTTTGCCTCAATGATATTCCTGAAACCATCAATATCCATTTTGCCCCGCCCTATTTTCAGCATCGTGGCCGTCAATGCCCTTACCATTCCCCTTAGAAACCGGTTTGCCTCCACCTTATATACCAGGCAATCATTTTCCCATACCCACTCACTTTCCAGAATACTGCACTGAAATGTCTTTACCTGGGTATTGCGTTTCGAAAAAGAAGTAAAGTCTGTATACTCTTTCAATACCCCCGCAGCCTCCTGCATTTTTTCTATATCCAGTTTATAGGGGAAGTAAAATGCCCTGTCTTCCAGGAACGGGTCCTTGTGACGGTACAGGTAATACCAATACCCCCTGCTCACCGCATCAAAACGGCAATGGGCATCTGCCGCTACCGGCACCAGTTTTTTCACCACAATATCCGGCGGGAGTATCGCATTGATCTTGTATTGAAATTGCGGATGGATCTCACCTTCGTAATCAAAATGAAAGTAGTTCTGCAATGCATGCACGCCCGCGTCGGTACGGGATGAACCGGTCATGGCTACTTTATCTTTCTGTAAAATGGAAAATGCCTTTTCCATCTCGGCTTGTATTGTCTTGCCTGTATTTTGCTGCGATTGAAAGCCACTGTAGTGAGTGCCTTTGTATGAAAGTTCCAGGAAGTACCTCATTGATGCTAGTCGTTTTATTCAGTGTCTGAACCTTTGCGTTCTTTGCGCCCCCGATAGCTATCGGGATTGCGTTCATTGCGATACTTTTTTGTAACGCAAAGGACGCTATGAATCGCAAAGATCGCAATATCGGAATTCCGGGTAGTAAATGATTGAAGTGAACTTTTTGGTTGCACATGCTTTTATTTGCTCTCCTTTTTTCTTGATAAAAAAGAAGCAAAAAGTCAAGGGAAAACGATGCTTCGCTGTTTTCCCTTGGCCCTCCGAACGTCGAAGATTAAGGACGAAGATCACGCTGCGTGTTATGACAAAATACTGCAGGCGCTGTCTTTTTCGCTGAGCAACATTTCGAGTGAAAGGTCGTTTATGTTGGCGAAAAAGAAGGCGCTAGACCTTCACTCTTCACTGGTTCGCGTGGCCTCGGTGCGTGGCCTCGGTGCGTGGCCTCGGTGCGTGGCCTCGGTGCGTGTCTCCACGCACCGAAATGTTTTTTATGTGATAATGAATAGTGGAAGAGTTTTACTTTGCTGCGCATGTTTTTTTTAGCTCTTCTTTTTTCTTAACAAAAAAGAAGCAAAAAGTCAAGGGAAAACGATGCTTCGCCGTTTTCCCTTGGCCCTCCGAACGTCGAAGATTAAGGACGAAGATCACGCTGCGTGTTATGACAAAATACTGCAGGCGCTGTCTTTTTCGCTTAGCAACATTTCGATTATCAGGTCGCCTCTGCTGGCGAAAAAGAAGGCGCTGGACCTTCACTCTTCACTGGTTCGCATGGCCTTGGTGCGTGGCCTCGGTGCGTGTCTCCACGCACCGAAATGTTTTTTATGTGATAATGAATAGTGGAAGAGTTTTACTTTGCTGCGCATGTTTTTTTTAGCTCTTCTTTTTTCTTGATAAAAAAGAAGCAAAAAATCAAGGGAAAACGATGCTTCGCCGTTTTCCCTTGGCCCTCCGATTGTTGAAGATTAAGGACGAAGATCACACTGCGTGCTATAAGGAAATACTACAGGCGCTGTCTTTTTCGCTTAGCAACATTTCGAGTGTCAGGTCGCCTCTGCTGGCGAAAAAGAAGGCGCTAGACCTTCACTCTTCACTGGTTCGCGTGGCCTCGATGCGTGGCCTCGATGCGTGGCCTCGGTGCGTGTCTCCACGCACCGAAATGTTTTTTATGTGATAATGAATAGTGGAAGAGTTTTACTTTGCTGCGCATGTTTTTTTTAGCTCTTCTTTTTTCTTAACAAAAAAGAAGCAAAAAGTCAAGGGAAAACGATGCTTCGCCGTTTTCCCTTGGCCCTCCGAACGTCGAAGATTAAGGACGAAGATCACGCTGCGTGTTATGACAAAATACTGCAGGCGCTGGTCTTTTTCGCTTAGCAACATTTCGATTGTCAGGTCGCCTCTGCTGGCGAAAAAGAAGGCGCTGGACCTTCACGCCCCCATCCCCTAAAGGGGTGCAAGATGCATTTGTTGCAATAAGCCATCCTTGCCATTTGCAAATTCAATAAACATGAAAGTGATTGTAATCCTAATAATAAAATCAAATTACAAAGCAGCTTCGATCTTAGCTAATATAAGTTGGATGTTTTTACTCCCCTTTAGGGGATGGGGGCTTAATCGTATGAATATTACTCCCCTTTAGGGGATTGGGGCTTAAACGTATGCTTCTTACTCCCCTTTAGCGGATAGGGGTGAGACGGGGCATTACTGAAACTTCGTCTTGAACTCAGCAACATACTTCTCTTCTTTCAACTCTGCCTTCAAGGATGCAAACTCAGCGGGATTGGAGACATGGCCGGAAGCGGCATGGAAGAATTTTAATTTCTTTTCGTCATTAAGGAATAAAGAGCTGAGATTTTTTATTTGCTCAACGGTATAGCATTTCGATTTGAAACTTTTGTTTGCTTCGTTGATCATTCCATCGTCACTATTCTTGCCAGCCATGTTCTTACGCAGTTTGAGAAAATCGCTCTCGGATGCTACTGCAGAACACATGATCAATTGAGGTTTCTTTGCTACCGCTTCTTCACTAGCCGGCTTCGAAACAGCGGCAGTCTCAGTGCTATCGGATGATATATCGAGGAATTGACGTTCTTGTTGCTTCTGTTGCTTCGCTTCTTCTTTTGGTTTTGATCCGGGTGTTGATTTGCGCTGATTCGGAATGAGCAACTTTATCGTATCCCTGTTTCCATCGGGATATTCATCGATAAAGGTCAATCCAAATCCTTCAGTAGTGGAGCTTTCAGACCTCTTCTTAACTTTTGAAGCACGATATTCCACAGGCTTTTCCTCTTGCTGATCGTTCTTAGCAACCGGCTCTTGTTTTACCACAGCCGTTTCATCTTTTTTATCTTCTTTCTTTTCAACTACCAATGGCTTGTTCTCATCGGTATCAACGATCTTCTTTGTCTCGGTTGCTGCAATCTTTTTTTGAGCAGTATCTGTTTTCGGCAATGGCTCCAACTGCATTTCCTCTTTGATCGTAACAGGTGGATCTACTCTTTTAATATTCGAATCAGGTTTGTTATTATTTGATTCGGTAGTCTTCGTTTCTTTTATCACAATGGGTTCCTGTTCCTTTTTTACAGGAGGATCGACCTTTGCAATCGCCTTCGTATCATTTTCCTTTTCTTCTTTTGCTGCAGGTATATCCTGTTCCTTTGCACGCACTTCTACCCTGTTCACTGCCTGCACCACCTGCGGCTCTTCTCTCTTTGCCGGTCTTTCACGCAATGAAGGATCATTGGCCGCAAGAGATAATACAGCAGTGAATGGCGATACTTTGTAATCATCAGCCTGCGATGTTTTGTCCTGGCTGCTTTCAACAGACATTTGTATCGATAATGTTTGCAGATCTACCAGGGCCCATCCTTTGTCCGGAAAGTTTTTCAATTGAAAACCCCTATCCTTTCCACCCATATCCACTTTGAATGATTGTACAGGCCATTTCTCCTGCGGGAACCCTATTTTGAAATTGTAGGTGCTATCTTTCAATTTTGAAAGGATCAGGTATCCTGAAGAAGTAGAGCTATACACCTTTTCATTTATGCGTACATAAAAAGGCTGATCATTATCGGTTTGCAGGTACACGAAATACACCTTTTGGGAAAAGGCAGTAGCAACCGAAAAAAATACTAACAGGGAGCAGAGGAGTCGCTTCATCACGGCTTTAAATTACAGTAAAATTAGCTCAAATACCAGTACAACAACTTGTTAAATCCGACTGCGTTGAGTTTCACGCAAAGTCGCAAAGGAGCAAAGGAACAAAGTATAATTGATGCCTTCGTGCGCCGCCTTTTGATAGCTACCGGGAGGCAGTAACCTTTGCCTCTTGCTGATTTGCGTGAATCTCTGGAAGCCTTATTACTAACTTGAATCCTTTAAGTGTGCATCAGGTTAGTAAGGTTTCACGCGGCGATCGCGGCGGAGCAGAGACCGCGGCGCTATCAGAAGTTTCCTATTCACACAGCGCTCGCCGCTCCGCTGCGGTCGCCGCGTGAAACTCTCCTTTCGCCGACCATCTATCCCAAATTGGCTCGATGCTAACAACTGGTTCCGTTAAATTTGCCGACTTAAATATATATAATGAAAAAGATACCCTTGCTTGTCCTGTTTCTTTCAATTGGCCTTTACATGCTGGCCCAGGAAAGTACGCCGGTAAACAACGAATACCGGGAGTCTGCAACCAGGATCAATGACCTCGAACATACGAAGCTTGAGCTACGTCCCGACTTCAGCAAATCGTATTGTTACGGTAAAGCGTGGATCAGGCTGCATCCGCATTTCTATGCCACCGACACACTCACACTGGATGCAAAAGGTATGGAGATCAAAAAACTGGCATTGGTAAAAGGCAATAGCCAGTTGCCGTTGAAATACAAGTATGACGATCAGCAACTGCGCATTCAATTAGATAAAACATATAAGGCAAATGAGTCCTACACAGTATATGTAGAGTATACTGCAAAGCCAGATGAATACCAGGCGAAATACGGCACCAATGATTTTCTCGGCATCAAGGGAATGTATTTTATCAATCCACGTGGGGAAGATAAAAACAAGCCTACACAGTTATGGACGCAGGGCGAAACAGAATCCAACTCTGCATGGTTCCCTACTATCGACAAGACCAACCAGAGGTGTACAGATGAACTGACTGTAACAGTAGACAATAAATATGTGACCTTAAGTAATGGCAAACTAATGTCGCAAAAAAAGAATGCTGATGGTACACGTACCGATTACTGGAAAATGGACCTTCCGCATGCGCCCTACCTGTTTTTTCTTGGAGTAGGCGAATATGCGGTGGTGAAAGACAACTACAAAGGCAAGGAAGTAAATTATTATGTAGAACCTGCTTATGGTCCTGTAGCTAAAAAAATATTCGGCAATACACCCGAGATGATGGGATTCTTTTCGAAGATAACCGGTGTTGAGTACCCATGGATCAAATATTCGCAGATCACAGGACGCGATTATGTAGCGGGGGCAATGGAAAATACCACAGCTACCATTCACCAGGAAGGGGCACAGCAGGATGCAAGAGAATTAGTGGATGGCAACACATGGGAAAGCACCATCGCTCACGAATTGTTTCACCAATGGTTTGGCGATTATGTGACCACCGAAAGCTGGAGCAACCTTACGCTCAATGAATCGTTCGCCAATTACAGCGAAGTGCTATGGGCCGAATACAAGTATGGAAAAGATGAAGCCGATGCACAGAACTACAACGACATGGTTGGCTATCTTAATAGCAACAGTGAAAATAAAGATCTTGTACGCTTCCATTATAATGATAAAGAAGACATGTTTGATGCGGTGAGTTATAATAAAGGCGGCCGCATCTTGCATATGCTCCGCAATTATGTTGGCGACAGCGCCTTCTTCAAAGCATTGAATCTTTATCTCACTACCAATAAATTCAAATCAGCAGAAGCACACCAATTGAGACTGGCATTTGAAGAAGTAACAGGCCGCGATCTCAACTGGTATTTTAATCAATGGTATTTTGGCAATGGCCACCCGAGCGTAGAGATCAATTATGTATATAATGATGCCGCCGGCAAGGTGGATGTGATAGTAAAGCAAACACAGCAAACCGGCAAGATATTCAAGCTTCCTCTTGCCATAGATATTTATAATGGAGCTAAAAAGACGCGTTACAATGTCTGGGCAGAGAATGCCATCGATACATTTACATTCAACTATACACAGCATCCTGACCTGGTAAACGTGGATGGCGATAAGAAAACACTTTGGGTAAAGAAGGATAATAAGACCCTGGAAAATTTTATTCATCAATATAATTATGCAGGCACTTATCTCGACCGCAGGGAAGCGATTGATTTTGCTGCCACACAGCAAACCAATCCCAAAGCAGTTCAGTTGCTGACGAAGGCATTGAATGATCAATACTTCGGCCTTCGGAATTATGCGATCGGCAAGCTCGATATGAAGAATGAATCGATCAGGGCAACGGTTGAACCAATACTTGCTCAACTCGCTAAAAGCGATAAGAAGTCGACAGTACGTGGCAATGCTATTAGCTTGTTGGGAACATACAAGAAACCCGCTTATGCTTCTTTGTATAAAGATGCGCTCCGCGATTCTTCCTATACAGTGGCAGGTAATGCATTGGTATCCTTATTCCTGGTTGACAGTACGGAAGCCGTTAAGCAGGCAAAGGTTCTTTATCCGCAACCAGCAAAAGGCGTATTGAGAGAGGCTGTGCAGACACTGTTGATCCAATCGGGTGATGAAATGGTTGGTGGCAAGATGATGGAAGAGTTTGCAAATATGCCGGTCAGCCAGGCAAGGTTCAACATGCTTGAATCGGTAGCCGTTTATCTCAGTTCATCCGATAACCCGGATGTAATTAAAAAAGGGATAGATGAAATCATTGAATTGCGTGATGGAGTTCCCGAAGGATTCAGGGCACAAACCGATCCTGCGATCAATGGCATGATGAAAGAGATCCTGATGGCGAAGATGAATGATGTGAAAACAAAACCGAATGCGGCAATGCAGGAAGCGATAGAGTACATTAAGTCGAAGCTGCCGGAAGAAGATAAACGAGGATTTTAGGAGATGTTGAATGTTGAGTGTTAGATGCTGGATGGGTTTCGTGATAAGGGAAAATTCTTTGTAAACAGTAACAATCCTTGATTGCCTGGCGTAAATTAACACATAGGCACATAGGCTGTACATAGAAACACAAAGGGTCTCCGAAATTCGGAGACCCTTTGTGTTTCTATGTGGTAAATATCTTCTAAGTAATGCACCTTAACCTAACATTCAACATCTAAAACCCAACATCCGCTTCGCGAAGCGAAGCGATCACCAGCTTCCACTCGCACCGCCGCCTCCGCCGCTGCCACCACCGAAGCCACCGAACCCACCACCGCCTCCACCGGACCAGCCGCCACCACTGCTTCCGCCTCCTGACCAACCACCACCGCCGCCGCCACTAAGAAGAGTACCGATGAGCCATCCTGCGCCAAAATCACGATAACCGCGGCGCGACATCATGCCGCCGCCTCCACCGCCACCGCCCCTGCGTCCGGCTATTATTGCAATAATGATGAAGATGATAATGAAGAATACAAGTCCGCCACCGAGTCCTTTTCCCACAATGCCTTTCCTGTTGCCGTATCCCTGCGGTGCTTTGTATTCACCCGCTGCAGCTTTGATCAGATCGTCTACTGCGAAATTGAGACCGGTATAATAACTATCATTTTTCCCCTGCCTGAAGTAAGGTGCCATACGATCGTCGATGATCGTCTTTGCAGTAATATCCGGTATCGCACCTTCGAGTCCGTAACCCACTTCTATGCGGATCTTTTTTTCTTTATTGTCGGCACTTTTCACTACAAGGATCACGATACCGTTGTTACGGTCCTTTTGCCCCACGCCCCATTCACGCAATATCTTCAATGCTACTTCTTCATCTTCGTATTCTGCACCTGTTTTGGAATCGATAAGTGTGGGGAGCGTAACGATCGTGATCTGGTTAGACGTACTATCGTCATACGCGATCAGCTTTTCGTTGAGTGCCCGTTCCTGTTCCGGCGTCAATATACTGGCATAGTCATGTACCAATCCTTCCGATACCGGCGGCTTTGCCGGCACTACCTGTGCAAACACATTAAGGGAAAGGAGCAACGTGAATATGAGCAAGAGTTTCTTCATGTACATCATCTGCCGAATACAATATCGTCGGGCAATTCGTTTTTATCTGTGTCGTTGTTATAGGGAAAATGCTTGTGAAGCGCCTCCCCGATATCGATTATGCATTCGCGGATGCCTTCTGCATAATCATCTTTATTAAAATTTTTGATAAGCGATCTCACTTCCCTGTCCCAGTACTCACTGCCAACACGCTGATGGATGCCTTCGTCACCAAAGACAGCAAGTTGCCTGTCTTTCAATGCTACATATAGCAGAACACCATTCCTGTCATCGGTCTTATCCATCTTTAAGTTGAAGAATATTTCCTTTGCCCTGTCGAGCGCATCCACATATTTACAACGGCTTTCGATAAATACTCTTACCTCGCCACTGGTCATACGTTCTGCATTACGTACCGCGTCAACGATGCGCTCCTTCTCTTCAGGACGAAAAAATTCTTTCTGTTTTTGCCAGGGGAAAATTCTCATTGCTTATTTCATAAAATCATCCGAAACCTTTGGAGCCACGTCTGCACCCGGCTGTGCCTGGAACAAACCTCTTGGTTTGAAACCAAACAACCCTGCAGATATATTATTCGGGAATGTCTGAATATTGTTGTTGTAGGCCGTAGCTGTATTATTGAAATCCATGCGTGCTACTGCAACACGGTTTTCGGTACCAGACATTTCTGTACGCAATTCTGTAAAAGCAGTAGCCGATTTCAGATCGGGATACTGTTCGGACACTACATTGATGAAAAGCTGGGTCTGACGCTGGTAATCGTCAAACTTCCTTTGAAAATTATTAATGTTATCCTGCGTCAGGCTGTCGCCGGAAATCTTGCCCGCGTTATTCAATCCACCCCGTGCCTGGTTTCTTGCCTGTATCACTTGTACAAGTGTGGCATTCTCAGCTTTTACCTGTGCTTTTACTGTATTCACAAGGTTATCGATCAGGTCGGCCCTGCGCTGGTATTGGTTTTGTACCTGCGCCCAGGAATTATCTACAGCATTTCTCTTCGTCACCATTCCATTGTAGCCGCTACAGCTCCAGAAGACAAAAATGACCACTATGGCTGCAATAATGATCCAGGTGAGATTACGTCCTTTCATGGTTGTTGAGTTTGAATTAGAGATTAAAATTATGATATTTCAAGGATCGCGCCGATAATTTCGCCGACGAGTTGCAGTGGTTCGCCGATGAAATGCTTTTGAACCAGAAAGACGCGAAGGACACCAAGGAAGCACCAAGTATACTTTGTGCATGCTTTGTGCGCTTTGTGCCCTGGTGGTTCAAAAACTCCCGTCGCCGTATTTTACCAAGGTAATTCTGCTATTGGTCAAGTATGCCAATTACCTTCTGTACCTTCTCCGTATCTCTGCGGCATGATTTTAGCCTTTTTGGTTGAACAAATACTCACCATGAGCCCACTCAAAAAAGCCTGCCTTATAACGCTGCTAAGCCTGCCTTTATCAGCATCGTTGTTTTGCAAAAAATCAAACAACAACAATAACGTGGAGCCGCCCGGTGCGGTAGATATTGAAGACAGGGCGATCGTCAGCACGCTTAGTTTTCCCTGGGAAATTTTATGGGGTCCCGATAACCAGATCTGGATGACGGAAAGAGGAGGAAAGATCAGTCGCGTAAATCCTGCGACGGGAGTTGTAACACCCCTATTCACTATTTCAGAAGTAGTGGCCACCGGTGAAGGTGGTTTATTGGGCATGACATTGCATCCCAATTTTGCTACCACACCATACGTATTTGTTGTTTATGATTATAACAATAATGGCTATAAGGAAAAAGTAGTGCGTTATACTTATAATGGCACTACATTAACCAGCCCGGTTACGATCATTGATAATATTGCCGCATCATCTATTCACAATGGCAGCCGCTTATTGATAGTCGGTGATAAATTGTTTGTGAGTACCGGTGATGCCAGCAATCAATCCTTGCCTCAAAACACATCGTCGCCGAATGGAAAGATCCTCCGGCTGAACCTCGATGGCAGCATTCCTGCCGATAATCCGGTAGCAGGAAATCCATATTGGTCATTTGGGCATCGTAACCCGCAGGGGTTGGTGTTTGCAAATAACAGGCTTTATAGTGCGGAGCATGGCGCTACTACTGATGATGAAGTAAACATTATCGAGAAAGGAAGAAATTATGGGTGGCCTAATGTAGCGGGATTATGTGATGAATCGGGTGAGCAAAGTTTTTGCACAAGCAATAATGTGGTACAACCAATTGCTGCATGGACCCCGACCATTGCCTGCAGCGGCATGGATTATTATAATAGTGATCTTATTCCGCAGTGGAAGAATTCACTACTTGTAGTAGCATTGAAGGATGCACGATTATATCAGTTAAAACTCGGGAGCAATCTTACGAGTGTTGATCATATCAATGAATACTTCACGAATAAGTATGGAAGGATGAGAGATGTTTGTATTTCTCCTGATGGGAAAGTGTATATCTGTACGAGTAATGGATCGGGGGATAGGATTGTGGAAGTAAGAAAAGCAGACTAGCTTATGGTTTCGTGATATTTGAAATATCTTTATTGATAGTAGCAGTATTTAATTGACTGGCGTATTTACCACATAGGCACATAGATAGCTCATAGGAACACATAGGGTCTCCTAATGTCGGAGACCCTATGTGTCTATTGAAATGCCTATATGCCTATATGGTAAAAAAAACTTTTCACGATTGAACTGCCGCGATGCCAGGCAAAGTCTTTCCCTCAAAGTATTCAAGCAATGCACCGCCACCGGTTGACACGTAGCTTACTTTTTCAGAATATTTAAATTGGTTCACTGCTGCTACAGAGTCGCCACCGCCTACGAGAGAGAACGATCCTTTCTGCGTAGCTTCCGCAATAGCCTGTGCAATGCATTTGGTACCGTGCTGGAATTTTTCCATTTCGAATACGCCCATCGGCCCATTCCACAAAATGGTTTTGGAATGATGGATCACATTGGTGAATTGCTCGATGGCATTGGGACCGATATCCAGGCCCATCCATCCTTCGGGTACATTATTACTAGGCGATACTGACACCAATGCATCACTCGCAAACTTGTCGGCAATAACAGAATCGGAAGGCAGGTGAATACAAACACCTTTCTTCTCTGCTTTTTTTAATAACTCGCTGGCTGTATCCAGGCGATCTTCCTCGCAGAGTGATTTACCAATATTACCACCCTGTGCTTTGAAGAAAGTATAGGCCATGCCGCCGCCGATGATGATATCGGTAGCACGTTCGAGTAGGTTTTCGATGATCAGGATCTTATCGGATACTTTAGCGCCTCCGATAATTGCCACAAAAGGTTTTTCGGCTTTGTTCAGCACTTTTTCCCCGCTCTCTACTTCTCCTTCCATCAGCAGACCGAAAAATCTTTTCTCTTTCGGAAAGAATTTTGCGATCACTGCAGTAGAGGCATGAGCACGGTGTGCAGTACCGAATGCATCGTTGACCCATACATCTCCGAGCTTCGATAACTTCCCAGCAAATGTTGAATCGCCTTTCTCTTCTTCTTTATAGAAGCGAAGATTTTCGAGGAGCAATACTTCACCCGCTTTGAGCTTGCTTGCTTTTTCAACAGCATCGTAACCGATACAATCGTTACCAAATTCTATGGCTTTTCCGTCGAGCAGTTCGGACAGATGCTTTACCAGGTGCTTGAGTGAATATTTTTCAGTGGGACCATCTTTTGGCCGGCCCAAATGCGACATCAGGATCACTGACCCGCCATCATTCAATATCTTTTTGATGGTTGGAATTGCGGCCTTCATGCGTGTATCGTCAGTGATCTCGTAGCGATCGTCGAGCGGCACATTGAAATCCACGCGGATCAGTGCTTTCTGTCCCTTGAAGTTGTAGTCAGAGAATCTTGACATTAGTTAGTTGTTTTAGATCGAGTCGGCAGTCTTGCAGTCAGCAGTCTGCAGACTATTTACCAATAAGCGTTGCAAAATAATGTACCGTTCTCACGAGTTGACTTACATAGCTCATTTCATTATCGTACCATGCTACAGTACGAACGAGTTGGGTGTCGCCAACTGTTTGCACTCTTGTTTGTGTAGCATCAAAGAGCGAGCCGAATGAGCTGCCGATGATATCGGTGCTCACGATCTCGTCTTCGGTATAGCCGAAGCTTTCGTTGCTTGCTGCTTTCATGGCTGCATTCAATTCTTCTACGGTAGTTTTTTTACCCAATACTGCTGTCACTTCGGTGAGTGAACCGGTGATGGTAGGTACACGCTGTGCGCTTCCGTCCAGTTTGCCTTTCAGGCTGGGCAGTACCAGGCCGATTGCTTTAGCAGCACCGGTGCTGTTGGGCACAATGTTTTGAGCGGCTGCACGAGCACGGCGAAGATCGCCTTTTGGATGTGGTGCATCCTGTGTATTCTGATCGTTGGTATAAGCGTGGATAGTGGTCATCAAACCATTGACGATACCGAATTTTTCTTCCAGTACCTGTGCCATTGGCGCCAGGCAGTTGGTAGTGCAGGAAGCGCAACTGATGATAGTTTCGCTGCCATCGAGTGTCTTATGGTTTACGTTGAATACGATTGTCTTGAGATCACCGGTAGCGGGTGCGGAGATCACTACGCGTTTAGCACCTGCAGTAAGGTGAGCTTCGGCTTTTGCTTTGTCGGTGAAAAAGCCGGTGCATTCGAGTACCACGTCGATGCCGTGGTCTTTCCAGGGAATCTGGGCCGGGTCTTTCTGTGCGTATATTTTTACTTCGTCGCCGTTGACGATGATAGAGTTTTCAGTGTGTTTTACGTCCTGGTCAAAACGGCCTTGTGCGCTGTCGTATTTGAGAAGGTGTGCGAGAACTTTAGGGCTTGTAAGATCATTGATGGCAACTACATCGATGCCTTTCATGTTGTAGATTTGGCGATAGACGAGGCGTCCGATGCGTCCGAATCCATTGATAGCGACTTTTACTGTGCTCATTGCAGAATAGGATTTTTAAAAGTTTACAAAATAGCGTTCGCGAAGTTAACGGATTGCAACTAATTGCGACCCTGGTTGAAAATGTGGTAACATGCTTTTTTGAAGTGTTTGCCGGGAAGGCGGAAAGACGGCAAGGTGAAAGCTTCCCGCCTTACCGGCTATATCAAAGTCGAATATTACCAATGTGAGGTGGTGATGAGTTTAATCACGCAGGGATCGCGGTGGGCAGAGCCTTATATTATTATATCTGCAAACGTGGCGGTCGCTGTGTGCCGTCTCTTTGGAAAACTTACCAGCACCAGGCGAGCAATCGGGGATGCCAAGTTAGTGAAAAACAATCAAAAAACATTTGGTCAAAAAGGCAAGCAGACCTATCTTTGCCGTCCCTAAAAACAAGGCATTGGCGGCGATCTGTTGTCAGTGTATTGTTTAAATAATAACAATCCAGGAAACCGGATTGTTGTTGAAAAAAGACGGCCCGTTCGTCTAAGGGTTAGGACACCACCCTTTCACGGTGGTGATACGAGTTCGAATCTCGTACGGGCTACAAGGCCTTGCAGCTATCGCTGCGAGGCTTTTTTATTTGGTAGCGATGCGAGTTTACTCGCAAGAGTGAACAAATAAAAAAGCCGCAGCCGCGAAGCGGGTTTGGGTAAATCAAATGCGAAAGAGATCATGAAATCTCGTACAGGCTACAAGACTTCTCCCGCTCTGCGGAAGGAGGTTTTTTCTTTAGACGCGTTGCGAGCTTGCCCGCACAAGCGGATAAATAAAAAACCTCTAAGACTCTCATAATAATTGCGAATTGATAATGTGTTGGATAGTATTGCAACGAACGCGAAAGGTGCGCAAAGAATACGCGAGGAGGTGTTTATCGATGTGAAATCATTGTATATCCGTGAAATTAAATAACGCCCTATTGATACCGGCACTGTTGAGTTATTCATTCCCAAATTCCTGCACCCAATAATTACCTCTTCTTGCCGCTCCCATTACTGTATGTGCAGAGTCCATCATGGCTTTGCAATGACTTTCACTTTGCTGCCACCCAACCATTACCGCATCAACACCATTATAGCCCTTGCCGATGTTTTCCATAATATAAAGGCCTTTGTAACCCGCATCCTCTGCTCTTTGAGCAGGATTTTTTCCCGTTGGGGAAATGTGATTGAAATAATTGTTGTAATACATGTCATCAGCATGATGTTGTGCTGCAAGTTCCAAATGCCCGTTCCATTGAAGTGGTCGTACGGGAGGCATATATGTAGTGCCACAGTTGCATCCGGCCACCCGCAACACATTTACTTTTTCAAGCATGCTCACAGACAGGTCTTCTGTCAATGGCGGCGCACTCTCCAGTTCTTTTTTGCAGGAGAAATAAAGAAGGCTATGAAAGATTAAAACCAACAGGTAAATTCTTTTAGTGTGCCCGTAGTTGATCTCACTGCGGTAAAATTTGTATTGATGCAACATAAACATCTCCCTTTTTTATCCAACCATTCACAATTTACAGGCAATAAAGCCCGGCACGCAACCAGGCTTTATTACAGACCCGGTTCATGCTTAATTAAATGAAACCGAATAGCTGTTACAGTTGAAATTGACTCCACCATTCGTACTGGTGATCTCATACCCATACTGAACATCGCCTAGCGTGATATTGCCGAACCATCCCCTGCCCTGTATCCATCTTTGTATGGCAAGCACATCCACGGTACCGTTGTTGGTTTTACTGGTCCTTAAAAACGAAAAGACGTCGGCGCTACCGTTGTTTCCCCTGAACACGTTCCATGTATGACCACCTACATTCACATTCGTATACACCGGAACAGGATTGCCACTCGAATTCCAGTTGTAAGAAATGGGTTTCACGTTGCCGCTTCCATTTGAATTACCTGTATAGTTCATCCAGAGCATGGTCTCGTACCTTTTGTTATTATCCCAGATGTCGTAAGTAGAAGACCAGGCGCCGCCAGCCGGAGTGGTGGCACTGAAACTGGACCTGCAACTTGCGAGGCTGCTAAGCGTTCTTCCCACATATTTGGTGGAGTTGGGATAAGATTTAATACCACCCCCGGTATGGTTGCACCACACGCCCCAGTTGGAAAAGGAATTGGCCCAGATGCTTTGTGGCCCCGCGTTTGATCCCCACACGTTGTTGTAAATAGTATACCCCCCATTGCTCCACGTAGCCCATCGGTCTGATGAGCCCCATACTGCCTTAACTTCCGGTGCTGAAGTCGATTCTTTTACGTCTTTTTTGCAGGAAAATAATACTACACCGACGGCAAACAATAATAAGCGTTTCATGTAATTGGTTTTAGGATTAACAATTTATGAGCATAACAAACCTAAAACCTGCTGCCCTTTTCGGGGGTACTGATTTGTTTATGATAGGAGGTTGTTTTGTTAAGGGTTAACATATCATGACCATGCAGAACAAATATGTCACATATAAGTCCTTTGTAGCATAAGATTGGCCAAAAGAGACTCCTTCAATCGAAAGTATCGCAAGGAAAGCATACGGTGCGCAAAGAACGCAGATGGTGCCCACTATCCATTGAAGAGTCTTAATTCATCATTGAAATATTCAATTGTAGATTCTGGAAGATCCCGGATAGCAGGATTATTCTTCAGCTTAGTCAGGGTATTCTTCTGAGCCCATCACCCATATAAAAGATTGCAGGTCGATCATATCGCGAGGGCCAAAACGTGATGTGTCGCTGCGAACGGTTTCTGCGAATTGGAGGAGGCTTTCATAGGTATCCCAGTTTGGTTTGGAAGAATACGAAAAATCAAATTTATATTTTTTCGCTGCGGCTTTAGTTACTGTTGGTTTGAGGTAAATATGTTCTGATGGCTTTGCAATGAAACCGAATACTGTGAGAACGGGCCATGTTAATACACGGGTTTGTTTGACCGGTAATTTTGCAAGCATATCCCCGTAGGCTTCGAAGCGTTCCTTCATGGGTTTTGCACCGTGGAGAAAATCGTACAAGCCTTTCGCGAATAGTTTTGCGGAGGATTCATCTTTTACTGCATCTCGCAGCGCCATTTTTTCGAAGGAGAACAATAGATTCGTTTTTGACTCTATAGCGATAGCTCGCTTCGCAATTTCGGAATATTCAGCAGCCGCGATCAACGCTTTGAATTCCTTTTTGTTCAGCTTTTCCTCCCAGCGGGAATGCGCTTCCCACTTATAGTTCCGCTCCCATTCCTGGTATTTTTTTCCACGGTACCCGCCGGGAAAATAATATTGGAATTTGCGGATGCATTTACGGCGGGCCCTTTCAGGACTACCTGCCACGATGCGGCTTTTTGTGCTGATCATGCCTTTTCCCATTCAAAGGACATGCCATCCCCGCTACACCTGGATATTGTTTTTAGAGGGAAGAATTCGGATATCTTTCACGATTCATAACAATTCAGCATATTGGTTAAATTAATTCTAATCCCTGTCATTGAAACAACTCAGCATGTTTACACGGCACATCCTGTTTAAGCCTCATCAATGATTGTTTGCAATTGCATCACAAGATTCGCATTAGAAGTTGCAAAAAAGAAATTGTGTTGCCATTATTGCCAATTATGCCATCAAAATCTTTTATTGCCGGAATTGCCACGTGCAAACGGGGCAGGATTGCATAGCGAGCATTTGTTTTTCTTCATGAACATCTTCCTGGAATGTATTCAATTTCCATTGTGCAATGCGTGCGTAGTTCCGTCGCAGATCCTTCATAGTTTGTTCGTAGATCCTTCGTCTTTTCATCGGTCGCTTCATAGAGCGAACTACGAAGGAACTACGAAGGATCTACGAAGGATCTGCGAACAACAGCCTTCACACTGTGATGCAAATACGGCCGGCAAAAATGGCAATAATGGACTTTGATGGCATAATTGGCAAAAACGGCAACACAATTTGGCAATCGCATCTATGCCGGCTTATTTTCACATTGAAAGACAGTAACGATTCATCAGAGTACAGTCCTGCATCAGCAATTCAGGAATAAACGATTGAAGAAATAAAAAACAATCAAATAGCAGGACCGATGAGAAGGAATTATTGCGTATCTGGGGAAAAAACCATCGGATATATGAATAAAAATTACTCATGTGAGAAGCTGTTATTTCATGGTAATAGATCGGTGTTATAATAATTTCCCGATGAATGAAAATTTTGAAAGTATCAGGCTCCTTATGGATTTCATTAAAAGTTATTCAACAGAAATGAAAAAATGATCCATGCTTTCTGATTTTTCAATTGCAATGATTAAACTTCAATAAGATTGGTATCTATGAAACATAATATTATTGCTTATTTTAGTTCTGTTTCCGACCATTCCAGATGGATATATGCACTCGGTTAAGGTATGTAGCACCATCTACCTCTCCTTTGGTCGGGAGAGGTTTTTCTATTTCTTTCATCGTCTCATCCATTACACTTTTCTCAAAGGCATACTTATCCTGTTATTCTTTATTGCATTCTTTACGGCGGTACAGTTGACCGGCAACATTTGCGTTTCAATATCCACCAGCCACCAACTGTACATATCAGCTGCCTTCTGAAACATGGTGTGATGAAATCTATCAATGTTTTCTTCAGAAGAATACCGTATCCCCTGGAGGGGCTTCGGATTATGTTTGATCCATATGACTACACGATAGTACGGCATACATCAGGAACAGTTCAATGCTAAAATAATTAGTATTTCTGTTTTGGACAAATAGATTTGCGCAGATTTTATTTTGTTGCGATGCACTCTTCAGAAATCATGTGATAAGAATGCCTAGTTATATGTATGAGCCATACTGCTTTCGACGACTAAGCTTTGTCTAACAGGCTCTCAAGTACACTGTCTTTTTTTCTCTGCCCCTGAAAAAGCGGCAAAGCAATTGACAATTTTTCAGCTCACGATCGGTTGGCATTTTATCTGAAAAAGCTTATTCATAAAAAATGGAGGTTATTATGACAACCACAATTGCAAAAAGACAAAATGGAAATCCATCCGTTTCTTTTGGAAATGTTGTTGACAACATCTTCCACAACAGCCTGCGCCGCTTCTTCGACGACAATTTCTGGGATACTGACGCACCGCTGACAGGACGAACTGTACCCGTAAACGTGCGCCAGACCGACCAGGGCTATGAAATGGACGTAGTAGCTCCAGGCTGCAGAAAAGAAGATTTCAAGATCAACGTCGACAAGAATGTGCTCACAGTATCACTTGCACACAATGACCAGCGCAAAGAGCAAAATGAAAAAGAAGGTTGGATGAGAAACGAATACGTGCAGCAATCATTCACACGTACCTTCACACTCGACGATACTGTTGATATAAATAAAATCTCTGCTACTTATACCGACGGCATCCTGCGCCTACTGTTGCCAAAGAATGAAAAGGCGCAGGCATTGGCAAAGAATATCGAAATCAAATAAGCTCAGATTTGGATTACAGGAAGGAAGCAGGAAGCGGAATTATCCCGCTTCCTCCCTATTCAAAATTATTTCGGGAAGCAGTGCATTCACGCTCGCTTTCGGATTCATAAATGCACAGCGGGCCGGACTGTCTTTGTCATTTTTCTTTTAGGCGGTTTAATTTTTGAATACTCCTTCAACCAGCCTTTAACAGCATCTAGCCCCATTGCATTCCATGTGCCTGCTTTCGTCAACCCGCCTTTACGCGCAGCAGCTACGCCCCACCTGATATTATCGATCTCGCCGATACTATGTGAATCAGGATTGATAGAGATCATCACGCCTTTCTTCAACGCATAAGGAATGTGCGACCAGTCCATATCCAGCCTGTAAGGGTTTGCATTCAATTCTATCACCACGTTGTTGGCCGCGCAAGCATCGATCACTTTTTTGAAATTGACCGGATAACCAGGACGGATCAGCAACTGGCGTCCAGTCATATGACCCAGTATTGTTGTAAACGGGTTTTCGATGGCCCTGATCAACCGCGCAGTTGCCTTCGCCTCGTCCATTTTTAATAATTGGTGCACAGACGCAATGACCAGGTCAAACTTCTTCAGGAGACTTTTATCGTAATCGAGTTCGCCCGATACGAGAATATCACATTCAATGCTTTTGAAAATATGAAAGGGTTTCAATTGTTTATTCAGCCTGTCTATCTCCTGCAATTGACGCACTACTTTCTCTTCCTTCATACCACCGGCATAATGCGCATTCTTCGAATGATCGGAGATCACTGCATATTCATATCCCTTTTGCATGCACGCCGTCACAAAACTTTCGAGACTGTCAACGCCATCACTCCAGTTAGTGTGGTTGTGCACTACCCCTTTAATATCATTCACTGTAACCAGTTGCGACGGGCGGGCGGTGAAGTTCCATTCCGCATTGTCCTCACGCATCTCGGGTACAATGAAAGGCAGCTTCGCCTTCCTGTATACTTCCTCTTCAGAAGAAAAGTTGCCGGCACCTGCAAGCGACATTACTTTGTTTACATGTGCCTCATTGCCCGTTCTGAGAAACAACTCTCTATAAAAATTTTGTTTCGTGCAATGATAGATCAGCACAGGTATCTCGTCGTGAGTAATGGCCTTTGTATGGTTACGATCTGAAGACTTAATGATCATAACCTTCCTGACGGCAAGTAATGATAACTTTTTTGAAGTAACGGCTGCTACGATCTCTATGCTGGCCACTGTTGTCGACTTTCTGCGGATGTTTCCGCACAGGCTTATCAGTTTGGACCCGGTGATCTGTTGCAATTGTAGTACGATCGCATCGCCTCGGTCGGCAACACGAGCCAGGTGAAAATCGTCCCTGCTACTGGTATAAGATTCTATTGCTTTAACAATGTTGGCTTGCGTTTTTGCGCCAAAGCCTGGTATTTCTGTAAGCTGGTTTTTCTTCGCCGCATTCAACAATCCGTCCAGTGTATCGACCTTGCCAACATGCCAGAGCAAGGCCAGCTTTTTTCCTCCCAATCCTTTAATACGCATCATTTCAAAAAGACCTGATGGTGTAAGCTGTATCAGTTCGTCCAATGCTTCAATAGTGCCGGTGTTTTGCAACTCGAGGAGAAGCTTTGCAATGGCGGGACGAAATTGTTCTTTGATCTGGTCTTTTCCCATATCCATCACTTTTTCGCCTACTCTTCGCATATAATAAGCGGCACTTGAAAGCGTGCCGGCTAATTTTTCATCCTGCCGATGAAGTAATAACAGCTCGGCATAAAGGGATAGCATACGACGGATCTCGCGGTTGGACACCATACTTTAAGCGAATAACAATTATGCCAACGCATGTGCTGCCCCCAGCATTTCCAGCACCGGCCGGAAGATTGTGTGATCAACCGGAAGATCAGGGTGTGTTGTGAAATTGAATTGATGGTAAAAAGACCTGATGGTGCGTAAAACACGCGCCATGACGGATATCTCTTAATTAGCGGTTACGTCGTGGCTGGTGTACCTCTTTATCTCCGGGCAATCTTCGATGGTTTTGGCCATTATTGTGATATAATAAATTGGAATTCTGCTCTTCAACCAATTTTCGAATACCAGCGATTTTTTCTGTTCGAGTGCCAGGGAAGATATTTTGCCGTAATCATCGCGCAGGTTCATTCTGTGTGGTTCTGAGCGTGATTTAAGATATACAAGTTTTACTCCCCTTTTCCCTTGCTCATTAACAAATGAAACAGGCTGAGATATCTCCCCTGTTTTTAGTTTACTAATGATCGTCACCAGTTCTTTATTCAATTGATCAATGGTCACAGAAGGCGATCCATCACGATTAAGAATGAAAGGTCCCTGGAATATTGTTGTTTCATCTTTATTGTATTGCAAAGCTGCCTGATTGAATTTTATGTTTCCTGCAATAATCATGGACCTGGCAGTATCAAGTTTTGCAGCAGCTATTTTAATATCAGCATCGGTAACCGGTGGTACACGCAGCATGAGGCGTACATCGGCATCGTCTCCTCTTCTCTCTACCATTTGGATAAGGAAATAACCAAATTTTTCAGACTTTACAGGATTTGATATCTCTCCTTCTTTTAGACGAAATGCAGCAGACAGGAAATCAGCACCCCAGAATTTTTCATTGCGATTGATCTGGTAATTACCAGTGTGGATTTTACTTTCATCGTGCTGTGAATAAAGAAGAACCAATTGTTGGAACGTAGCCTTTTTCGTTTCTACCTGTCTCTTATAATTGTTCAATTCTGCAATAATGTATTGCTCAATTTCACGAGAAGCACCGGGATAGATAATAATCTGCCCGATCTCCAGTTCTGAATCAAAGAAAGGCAGGCTGTCTTTCGGTATCCTGTCAAAAAACGCCTTTACTTCAGCGGGAGTAATTTTTACACTGCTTATAACTTTTTGGTGCATCGCATCTGCGAGTCTGTTTTCTTTTACAAATTGCCTCGAATCATCTTTTAGCTGGAAAATCGTTTTACCGGCATATTCCTCCACAGCGCGCTTACTGCCGAGCAGATTGATATAATAACGAATACGTTGGTCCAGCTCATCCTCTACTTCTTCACTGGATACGGGTAATGAATCCCTTTCTGCCTGTAGCATCAGCACTTTTGAGATAACTGCCTGCTCAAGCAACATACATTCGGCATCGCCAGGAACATCGCTTCCGTGGCGACGGGCATCTTCGATAGAATTCCTGATATCCGAATATAATATCGCTCTGTCGCCCACGACGGCAACAACTCTATCGGCTACTGTTTTTTGGGATTGACTTTGTGCAACCATGAAGGATAGTGTACACAGTAAAGCAGTGGTAAAGGTTTTCATTGTAGAAAAATGTTCTCAAATGTAACTTCCACTCAAACATGTCAAGAGGTGAGAATATCGATTTAACAAATGATTTTATTGCACTCAACTGATGGTACGTGAGACACGCACCATGGCTGATGGGGAGTAATGGCGAGTGAGACACGTGACGGTGGCAATGAAACTCATATGGTTCATAACGTGATATTTCATATTAAAGCCAACTGCCATGCCCCGGCGGGGCCTTGATGGGTAGATCAGATATGTGGTGAGGCTGCCAGCGTTCCAGCGGAACGCCTGAAGCTAATAGTTGAAATTTCATTTGCTTCGCTTCAAACGTTCCTACGGAACGCAACGAACACTCTGGTAAATTGATCTACCCAACAAATCTCCCTCCGGGGCATAAAAGCTTCATGATTTATGACTAATCCATAGAGTGATACATCACCATAGCACCCTTTTTTTCTGCTAAAGTGACGGTTATGGTGAGCTACCCACATGTCGACGCAAAGAAAATAAAAAGCCTTACGCTCTTTGCGCAATCGTAGTGGTCCTTGCGATGCCATTCCCTTAATACAATTATCCCTGTAACGTAACCGGTCATTCACCTGCGGGCACATTGTTATATGCACCTGTAGCAACCGGTGTCCCGAAGTTGGGAGTTCCATTCGCATTCCACGTAAACTTTTGCATACGGATATTTCTTTTCTCACCACATCCTTCGCCACTATTGGTATTTGCATGGTAAATGATCCAGTCTTCGGTGCCGTCGGGAGATTTAAAGAAACTGTTGTGACCGGGAGCATAGGCGTTGCCCTGTGTCCTTTTGCTGAATACAGGTTGTGCCTCCTTTGTCCAGTCTGCAGCATTCAATGGATCACCATTTGGTTTCAATGTCAGCATGCCAAGAGCATAATCATCCGTCCAGCATCCGCTGGCCGAATAGATGATATAATTCTTCCCGTCTTTCTGCAATTGTTCAGGGCCTTCATTCACAGGGCCACCCTGCACTTCCCATGTTAGCTCAGGCTTCGAGATCATCACAGCAGGTGATTGCAATGTCCACGGGTTCGTCATCTTAGCGATATAGATATTCTGATTCTGAACATTCGTAACAGGACGTCCGCTCCATATAAAATAATTGCTGCCGTTGTATTCCATTACAGAACCATCGATAGCCCAGAAGTCTGCATTGCTAGCGTAGATCCTTCCTTTATCTGTCCATTGTCCGGACAATGGATCTGCATTGGAGTTTTCAAGCACCCATGTTCTCTGTGTACTATCTGGTCCGCTGCCCGCCGTATAGTAGATGTACCATTTGTTATTGATAAAATGAATTTCCGGTGCCCATATATTGGATGAATTGGATGTGCCTGCTGTGGGAGTAAACACTGTGCCCATGGTAGCAGACGCGAGTGCAGACATGGTCTTTGTTTTCCAGATCGCCACCCTGTTGCCCAGCGTTTGCGAATAATAATAAAAACTATCTTTTTTAATTACCCAGGGGTCTGATCCATTCTTTACCGGGTTGGTGAAAGTATGTGGCTGCGGCTGCGGTGGGGCAGGTGCCGGATTATTCTTTTTCCGCAGGAAGATACTGACAACGTTACACTGATCAGCGCGCAACATGCTATGTTTTGTAGATATATCAATGTGGGTGTGAGCATGGGTTAGTAATTATTTTTTCATGAATTTTCACGCAAAGGCGCAAAGGAGCAAAGAACGCAAAGTAGTTTGGCGTCTTTGCAGGAAACTATTTTATACCAGTCATTTCCTTAATAAAATCCACTTCATCCTGCCTGTACGGCGTGCCATCACGACGGAAGATATCATGAAACCACAATAGCGGTTCTGCCGTGTATTTTTTCTGCCAGCTGTCCCATGGATAGATCGTTTGCGATTTGCCATTTACCAGTCCCCAGTTGATGGCAGCTACTTTATATTTTTTTGCCGCAGGCATTGAGCCCTGGAACGTACTGCCATTCCCGCGCGACATATATTCAGTGCAAATGATCGGGCGCCCGTACCGTTGGAGCCACAACACTCGTTTCTCAAATTCCTCTCCCTTGTCGTAATTATGAAATGAAACAATATCCGATTGCTCGATCATTAATTTTTCTATCGCCCGCAGGCTATCGTGCACTATCCAGTTACCGGCCCATATACCCGATGTAAGTGGTTGGGATGGATTGGCAGAACGGCTCCATTCAAAAACCTGTTTCAGCAAACGATACACACGATCTACTTTATCATACGGTTCAAACCTTCCATAACTGCTGTTGTTGGTATTATCTGGTTCGTTCCATACATCCCAGCCGAGTATACGATTGTCTTTGCCAAACTTCGTTACCACGTCCACTACGTACTTCTTAAGTCTTGGATATTGCGTAGAATCTTTCAATGCATCTGCACCGGGACCCTGCACCCATCCTGAATTGTGAAGGAATGGCGCGGGTTCATGTTGCTTGCCCGTGTGAGGAAAAGGGTCCCAGCACGAATCGAATAATACGAATAAGGGCCTGATCCTGTAACGCGATGCGATCTTTAAAAGAATGTCGATACGTTTTTTGAATGCATCCGGATTTTGATTCCATGCCAGGTCATGCAAAAAGATACGCATCGTATTCATGCCGATCGACGCGGCCCATTTGAATTCTCTCGCAATGGTAGTAGTGTCGAAAGTTTCGGCCTGCCACATTTCCAATTGATTGATGGCAGTACTTGGGAGAAAATTAGCGCCAACAAGCCACGGTTGTTTGCTATACCATGTATTTGCCTGCTCTTTGGTCCAGATAGCACGGCCGGAATTTTGGGCGCCTGATTCAAATACAAAGAGGACAAATACTCCAACAAATAATGATCTTATAAACTTCATCAATGTCAATTTATGGTTGAAAGATAATTCAGTCAATTAAATTATTGAACAGCCTTTAAGGACAAGTTTTTACCACATAGGCACATAGGATGAACATAGCTGCACATAGAGTGCTGAAAATATTTTGCGCCCACGGGTAAGAAATCACCAATTTGGATTCTGTACCAGGTTCGGGTTAATATCAATCTCAGTCTGCGGTATCGGCATGTATTTACTCTTACCGATAACGAAATTATTGAACTCCGGATCCCTCGCTTTCAATTCAGCCAGCTTGGCCGGATCATCAAAATAGCCCCAACGCGCAAGATCATTCCACCGAAGTGATTCACCGGTGAGTTCGGTAATTCTTTCATGCATCAATTGCTGAAGGAATTGTGCCTGCGTCAATCCCGGCCTGGTCACTGATAGTTTCGCCAATCCCACACGTTCACGCACGCGGTCTACATACGGATATGCAGCATTGGTTTGGTTCAGTCCATTCAGCGCTTCTGCATACATCAGCAATACATCCGCAAAACGGATCAGGCGGAAATTGATCGGGCTATTGAATACTTCAAATTCATTGATACGAAAATAATCATCGAGATATTTATGATACCATACCCTCTTACTGAAGTCTGCATCATAATTCTTGGAAGTAAAGGATGATCCATATACGATTGTAGCATCTGGTCCCGCAGGATTGGTTGAATCATACAATGCGGTTACCGCGAGTCGTGGATCGCGTTGACCTCCTGTCGTATTTTCTTTCAGGAATTCCCAGGTCACCCAGCGATGCATATTCGCATCACTGAATCCATGACCGGGAGGTCCAAAGAATGGTGCACGGCTGGTACCAACATTGGAGGTAGGGCCATCGTCACCACCGTTCTCAGGTCTCATCTTGAATTGAATTTCAAATACGGATTCTTTATTGTTCTCTGTAGTGTGTTTGAAATTGTCACCATAGTTTGGCACCAGGTCATACAACGGTTGACCGGGCCCGGTGATCAGCCATGCCAGTGCATCTGCTGCTGCCTGGTATTCCTTTTGTTGCAAATGCACACGACCCAACATTCCATACGCAGCTCCTTTTGTGGCACGGCCAATATCATCACCCGTATAAGACAATGGTAATACCGCAGCAGCTTCCGTAAGATCCTTTTCTATTTGCGCCCACACCTGATCGGCAGGCACCTGCGATGGCTTGTCAGTAGGCTTCGAGGGCTCCAGCACCAATGGAATATTGCCCCAAATGGATAAAAGACTATAATAATAGACGGCTCTCAAAAACTTAGCTTCACCGATGCAACGGTTCTTCAATGTCTCATCCATTTGAATATCCGGCACATTAGCGATCACCTGGTTTGCACGATAGATTCCACGCCAGTGATGCCACCATGTATCATAATTCACTTCAAAACTGTATTGCGTTATGTTCAATGCGCCAACACTTCTCAATTCATTCCATGGACTGGTAGAATAGCCATCATCTGAGCGAATGTCGAAATAGAACGGTGTCCATCGCGATCCGGGAGAACCGTTGCGATAAAAATTTCCATATACGGCATTGATGCCTTGCAGAGCATCCGACTGCGTTTTCCAGAAATTCGATTCATCGATACGGTTAGGGTTTTCAATATTGAGGTCTGTATATTTTTTGCAGGCAGTAACGGAGAAGATCAGCAGCACTGCAAAAGAAATTTTATATAATGCATTCATAGTTGTAAGTTGATAGGTTTAGAATCCAAATCTTATCCCTGCGGCAATGATGCGCAACGCAGGGTATTGTCCGTTATCGAGCCCACGCTCGAAAATGTTTACACCTACGATATCGGGATCGAGTCCTTTATACTTTGTAAACGTCACCAGGTTTTGCCCGCTGATAAACACGCGTGCATCTCTCATGCGTACACGGTCCAATACTGATTTAGTAAATGAATAGCCGATTTCGATATTACGAAGCCGAAGATAATCACCGTCTTCGAGCCAGCGGTCACTTTGCGGCAATACATTATATTGTATGCCCTGGTCAGGTGCACCGATAGCAGCACGTGGCCATTCGGTGCTGGGGTTTTGCGCTGTCCAGAAAGTAGCTCCCTGGCGGAAGTTGGTGTTCTGGTCCATCCGGTCTACATTATATCTCGGACGGTTATACAGTTTATTCCCCGTTACTGCATACCATTGCATATTCAGCGTAAAATTTTTGTACGAAAAATTCAATACCAATCCGCTCTCCCATTTGGCCCATGGACTACCTGCATAGTAACGGTCTTTATCGAGATCGAGCACGCCATCATTATCAACGTCTACATAACGGATATCACCCGGCCTTGCCCATGGCTGCAGCGCCTGCCCTGTACTTCCTTTATAATTATCTATCTCAGATTGTGACTGGAAAATACCATCGGTCTTCAATACATACCATTCACCGATTGACCGGCCAAGTTGTGTGCGGGCATCGCCAAGCTGGGTATACTTTGTAGTCTCATTGCCAAATGCGATCACTTTGTTGCGAATGACTGTGAAGTTGAGCATCGCATCCCAGTGCAATTTTTTATTCTGCTTGCCTCTATATCCAAGCGACAGTTCAAATCCTTTGTTGCGAATCGATGCTGCATTCACTGCAGGATTGCCGCCGGCATTTCCCGTAGTGAGACTAATTGGAAGATCAACCAGCACATCCTTTGTCTTTGCAATGAAATAATCAGCAGTTAATGTAAACAGACCATTGAGGAAAGAAGCTTCCAGTCCAAAGTTGGTAGTATTCTTTCTTTCCCATCTCAGATCACTGTTGGCCAGTTGCGTTACAATAGCACCGAGCTGCTCCACTTCATTCGGGCCAAACACCGCTTTTGGAAATGGATTGATCTGTGCGTAATACATCCATGCACGTAAGAATTCTGAATTTCCCAATGAACCATAGGATGCACGCAGTTTCAGATCATTCACTGCTTTTACATTCCAGAAATCTTCTTTGGATATACGCCATGCTACCGATGCCGATGGAAAATTCCCCCACCGATTGTTTTCACTGAATTTTGAACTTCCATCGCGACGGAAAGTAAGGCTTGTTAAATATTTATCCTGGTAACTATAATTGACACGTCCAAGAATACCAACGAAGTTGGAACGTTCGGTATAAGGATCGGCTACTGCAGGGTTACTTCCTATTGTTGTGAACCGGAACAATGGTTGATCGAAACGCTGCAGGCTCACGCCTCCAACTGCGCTCAGGCGGTGGTCGCCGAAACTTTTTTCATAATTCAACGTGTGCTCAAACAATGTCGATTCGAATTCTCCACGGCTTCTGAAGGTGGCTACCTGGTTATTGTTGGGAGAAGGTGTGCCCTGCCGTACAGTACCAGGTTGGCGTACGCCTTCGCCTTTATCTACTGTTTTTTCAAGTCCGAAGTTGAACCGGTATGTCAGCCCTTCAATGATCTTTACATCCACATAGGCGTTGCCACGTATCTTGAAATTGCGTTGTTCAAACTGATCGAGCCTTTGCAATGCAGGAACATTTGCTGTAAGTGTACTTAGGTATGCATTGTTGAGCCCCATGCCCCAGCCTCCTGGGTTTTCTGCGCTCACATAGCGCGTACCTTGCAGTGCCACTACCGGTGGCATGGTGATCATATCAACAAAAGGATTAACGCCTACACCGGCAGAAGCGATCGGGTCTTCTTTGGTCCAACTAAACAGTACATTTTCACCAACAGTCACTCTTCCAAACTTTGCATTGGTATTGATACGAAAGCCACTTCTTGTAAAACTATTGTCGATCACCGGTCCTTTGTTTTGAAAATGATTACCGCTGATATAGAAGTTGACCTTCTTTGCGATGGCGCCTGATAAAGAAAGATTGTATTCCCCTATTGAACCCTGCCTCAGGAATTCATCCTGCCAGTCTGTATTGATGGATGGATCGAACTCTGTAGTGAGTGAAGTAGGCACTGGCAAATTGCCGGCCTGGTAAAGGCGTGTAGCAAGATCGCGGTATTCATTTACGTCCATCATGTCGTATCTCTTATGCACTTCCTGCAAACCGGTCTTTACATTGCCGCTTATCATCAGCGGGCCTGGTCTTCCTTTCTTTGTTGTAATGATGATAACGCCATTGGCTGCACGGCTTCCATAAATAGCGGCGGCAGATGCATCTTTCAATATTTGTATCGATTCAATATCCTGCGGATTGAAATCCGGAGTGGCATCGCTGTACATTCCATCTATAATATATAATGGATTGTTGGCAGCAAAAGTGCCGGCTCCGCGGATATCGATCTTTGCTGCACCACCGGGCACACCCGTATTGCGCACCGTAACACCCGGCGTCAGTCCTTGCAGGCTCTCTGCAACAGTATTGGAAACATTGCGATTGGCGGTAGCAGGATCAATGATACCGACGGCCCCGGTCAGGTCTCTTCGCCTTACGCTCTGGTAACCGATGACCACTACTTCGTTCAATGAAGTTTCTGCAATGTCGAGTGTCTCGTTGATCTCAGTGCCCGATATTAAAATTTCTTTGGTAGCGTATCCCGTATGACTCACAACAAGTGTAGAGCCAGGGGATGCATTGATACTAAAGTTTCCGTTTTGATCGGTAACCACAGAATTATTGGTGCCTTTGACCGTAACAGTAACGCCGGCCAGTGGAGTACCCGAAGGTGACTTCAATGAGCCGCGGATGGTCTGTTGCGCAAAAACACAAATGCCGATCAGCAATATTGCGGTCGTGCTGATTGCATATTTAACCAGTTGCGTATTCATATGATGCAGTTTTAAATCTTTTCGGTGTTATTAATAAGGATAATAGTGCTGTTTTTTTAGAAGAGTATGGCAAAGTGTCAGTAAACGTGGTGGTAAATATGTGATCGTGTAATAATAAATATATAGCGGAGCGAATTAATCGCTGGAATGCAGGTAAGGTGCAGGCAGGTGTTGGTGATAGTTTCCTGTTAAGCAAGGCAATCGTGGTTACAATACCGAAGTTTCAGATTTTATTTTGGTCAGCGCAGATAATTCGTCTCATAAAACGATCAATCTGTCTCATGGCTACTTTAAAAGTTTAAGCCCGCCCGGATGACTCGGTCGGACGGGGTTAAAGGTTTAAAGTTTCGTGTTATGCGGAAACAACTGCTAATGCGGCATGTTTTACATTGCAACAAGTATTGTACCGGGTAAATCGCTTGCTGTGTTTATAGTTCGTTGTCTTCGGTGCGGAAATTTCACGCGGCGATCGCGGAGGAGCGGCGAACGCAGCGAAAGCTCCACTGCAGCCAATTCATTTCAAGTTTAGATAATTCGCCGCTCCGCTGCGTTCGCCGCGTGAACCTACGCCTTGCGCATGGAGAAACTTTGCCAGATTTAAAACACCCCGTTTCTAAACTTATTTTATACTTTTAAAAACAATCACACCCGTTAATGCCCAAATACGCCAGGATGCTGCTGCTTTTCTTCTTGTGCAAAAGTTACACTGCTTTTGCGCAATCGTATTATTTCCGCCATTACCAGGTAGAACAGGGTCTTTCCAACAACACCGTCTTTTGTTGTGCACAGGATAAACGTGGATTCTTCTGGATGGGCACCAAAGATGGCCTGAGCCGTTTTGATGGTTATTCATTCAAGATATTCAGGAACGATCCTGACGATTCAACTACCATTGGAGACAATTTCATTCGCAGTTTGTATATCGATTCCAATACTTTGTATGCAGGCACAAGGAATGGATTGTACCGATACAATGCATTGATGGAAAATTTTACGCTGCTTTATAAAACCAGTGGTGAGATAAGAGACATAAAAAAGGATAATAAAGGAAATATCTGGTTCGTTTCGGGGCTTACACTTTATAAACTTCATGAGAAGTCTGGCCGTGCAAGCATCTATAATCTGCAGGAATATTTTTCAGCTACTTCTGTTTGCATAGACAGCAAAAAGCAAATATGGGTATCTACCACTGCAGGGCTGCTGCAAAAATATGATGAACTGAAAGATCAATTCTCAGCCTTCGATCTGTTTGATGCAAATAGGAGATCAGCTTCCTCTACCTGGATAGAAAAAATTGTAGCAACGGGTGATGGAAAGATACTGTCGGGTACTTCCAACTACGGTGTAAAGCTGTTTGATATAAATACTCTTACGCATAAAGATCTGCTTACCTTCAATGAAGACCACACGGGGATTTTTGCAAGAGATTTTGTGCAGGTGACAGACAAGGAAACCTGGATCGCAACAGAGTCGGGCATTTATATCTATAATGATTCGAACGGCAGCCTCATAAATCTTAAAAAACAATACGGCAATCCCTATTCCCTTTCAGACAATGCCGTATATAGTTTATGGAAAGATAAGGAAGGGGGCATTTGGGCGGGAACATATTTTGGCGGCATCAATTATTATCCACGCCAGTATGTAGCGTTCGAAAAATTCTTTCCCGGTTACAACCAATATTCACTTAGTGGCAATGCGGTAAGGGAAATATGTGAAGATCATTTTGGCAATTTATGGATCGGCACTGAAGATGCAGGATTGAATAAGCTTGACAGGAAGAATGGCATCATTACAAAATACCAGACAAGCGGAACGGGCAAAGGAATATCTTATTCGAATATACACGGTTTACTGGCACGGGGCGATGAGTTGTGGATCGGCACATTTGAACATGGCCTGGATGTGATGGATATCAGGACGGGCGTTATAACAAGGCATTACCCCAGCAACGGACCTGCAAATGAATTAAAGAGCAATTTCATTGTAGTGATCAGCCAGGCACGTGATGGCACTATCTATATCGGTACGCGCCAGGGATTGTACCGCTTAAACAATAACAAGAAGGAATTTGAAATGGTGAACGCAATACCTTCTTCCTGTTTCATACATTCGATCCTTGAAGATAGTGGCGGTGCATTGTGGGTGGGTACGATTGGCAACGGTTTATTTTATTTTGATCCGCGCACAGGGAGAAAAGGTAACTTCCTGTACAATCCTAAAAACAAAAAAGGATTAAGCAGCAATTCAGTCACTACCATTTTCGAATCCGCTGCACATGAGTTATGGATCGGTACGGAAGGTGGTGGATTGTGCAAATTCAATTCTCCGGATAGTTCTTTCAAAACCTTTACAATCAAAGATGGATTTCCCAGCAATACGATATTCAGGATACTGGAAGATAATGATCAACATCTGTGGGTAACTACATCCAATGGCCTTGTGTCATTTGCTCCTGCATCAGTTACCATTAAAATATATACTGCGGCCAATGGGCTTTTAAGTAACCAGTTCAACTACAATTCCGGCTATAAAGACCTCGATGGCAGGTTGCTTTCCAGCACAGTGGGATCCGAAGCTTGGAATTCACGTGACTTGAAGTCGCGGC